>OCVV011250593.1_pt1 | contig 21338 bp, 16 predicted proteins | sample 1539721 | NCBI WGS metagenome assembly OCVV01 (sample SAMN02144230, study PRJEB22623) | gut metagenome | biome: sheep rumen | host: Ovis aries | place: New Zealand
CTGAAGAAGCCCCTGCAGCTGAAACTGTTGGCAACTTCATCGATGAATTAAAAGATTATGATGCTGGCTTATCATTAGAATGGAAGCCACTCGTAATAGATGACAAAGAATACCAAATCACTGCTGTTGCATTTGATGACAGCGAAGATGGTAAAATTGTCGCTGAAGTTAGTTATGCTCTTCCTGAAGAGCCAACTATAAATGATGAGGAAGCAGTTGCTGAAGAACCTGCCGCCAAAGAGCCAGAAGTTCCTGCTGAAGAAGCTGGTGATGCCGGAGAAGATGAAGTGATCGAAAGCTTAAAGGAAGCGGTCCGTCAGAAAGACTTACTCGAAAACGAAATCAGAGACCTTAAAAATCAAAAAACAGTTAGCGATGCTGAGGCCAAAGGATTGAAAGAGGAACTTGAGAAATACAAGTCTGGTTTCATGAGAGTTAGTGAACTTGCATCTAAATCAACAAGTCTTGAAAAAGAGAATAAATCTCTTATCGAGCAATTAAGTACTAAAGATACTGAAATCAAAGAACTTAAAACAAAAGTTGAAAACCACAGCAGTCTAACTGAGAGCGCAAATGCTAACAAGGCAAAAGTCGTTGAGTTAACTGAAAAATTAGCTAAAGTTCAAGCTGAGGCTGAAGAAGCAGAAAAATCATTGACTGAAGAACTTGAAGCGAACAGAAAGAAAGCTCAAGACAGAGCAAACCTTGCAAAGTCTTATAAAGCGAAGTATGATGCAGTCGTTGAAAGATATATTGCCAATAAAGCAAAAATGCTCGGTGTTAGATCTCAAGATATTACTAGCAAACTTGCCGAAAGTTATTCGCTAGACGATATCGACAAAGTTTGTAATGATCTTCTTAATGAAGGTCGCCCACAATTCGGTTTGGTTGGTGGTAATCCAAGAGTAAGAGTCAATGAGTCAGTCAGTAAAACTGAAAAGAAAATTATTGATCCAGACAATGGCTACGAAATTGATGATGACTTACTTATCTTAGCCGGATTGAAATAAGCTGACATCTTACTGTCAAAAATTAATAAGGAGAAAAAAATGAGACAAAATTTACTTGAGACTTATAGTCGTCAATTAAAGGTCGCAGAAGCCTACGTTGCCAAGAACTTTGATGGCAAACAAATTTCTGCAAATACTCAATTAACTACTGCTGTCTTATTAGACAACACTAACAGATGGATGACTGAATCCATGAACACCCAAGCTACAGAACGTTCTGACTTAGGCGATTGGAAAAAATTCTGTCTAAATCTTACTAACATCGCTGTTCCATCTTTAATTGCTAACGATCTAAGATAATTGGATCCTTAACTAGTAATAGTTAATGTAAATATCTATCAAAATATGTCTGAAATTAATCAAGAAAAAACTGCTAAGTGGTATACTGATGGAAAAGTTACTACTAAAGTAAATCCTGGTGAAGAAATTCCTGCTGGCTTCTCTCCTGGCCGCACCTTCAATTCAAATCCATGAAATAAAGGACTTACTGCAAAAACTGATAAAAGAGTAAGACAGAATGGCGAGCATACGAAAGAGACTCGCCGAAAAGATAGCTCTTATACTCCATGAAACGCTGGATTAACAAAAGATACTGATACCCGTTTACAGGTGGTAGCTGACAAAGTTAAACTAGCAAGACAAAACAAGCACTGAGCCTCTACTCTTGGAAAAATAAAATCGCAAGAAGAAAAAGATAAGCAATCTGCTGCTATGCATGGAAAAGAACCATGAAATAAAGGATTATCAAAAGAAACTGACGGACGTGTAAAACAAACTGCAGATAAACTTATTGGACATCCTTGTTTTGTAACTGATTGAGAGAAACAAAAAGAAAAAGAGTATCTAACAAAAAAGCTAAGAAATAGCTTTAATACATCTAAACCTGAAAAACAATTATATGCAAATTTAATAGCTCAGTATGGGGAAGATAATGTAATTCAACAATATCGAGACCTACGATATGCCAATCCAAATACGCATAGACCATATAATTGTGATTTCTATGTTAAATCATTAGATTTATTTATTGAACTTAATTATCATTGAACTCATGGTAAACATCCATTCAATGAAGATGACAAGCAAGATTTTGAGACTTTATGTAAGCTTCAAATAGCATCAGCAAATAGCTCAGAAAAAACAAGCTATTTATATGCAATAAAAATATGAACAGAAATAGACCCTCAAAAATTAGCTGTTTTACGAAAACATAACTTAAATTTTATGATTTTATATCCTAATGGTTTAGTTGTTGATAGATAGAGAACCCTATTAATTCGGTTGAACTCCATAAACTTGAACACCTTATGGACAATCCCGAGCTAAGCCTAATTAAATATTAGGTAATGTGTAACGACTATCGAAAGCATAGCATAAAAGAAAACTTTATGTGAAGAAGCGAGTAGAGTAGAATATAAGTATATTCGAAAGATAGGGACTCCGTTGGATAGCGGAGTATAATATAGTCTAATCTATATAGTAATATATAGAATATAATCGGAAACGGATTATATGTAATATAAATGTGTTATCGTTCATCCAATGACTTCTTACAGCGGCTCTGTTGCATACTTAAAGTATGTTTCTAAGACCGATAAAGGTGACATCCACAAAGGATTCGAATTCAATGGTGTCTTCGGTTTAGGTGATTCTAACGCAGCTCGTACTGCCTTCACCTCTCAAGTCATCGTTGAAACTGTCGGTTCTGATGGCAAAGTTGCTTTAAGCCCTATGGCTACTGGCAAATTTGAAGGCGAAAAAGATGCTAAAGTCATTCTTCCTTCTGGAGAAGTCAAATACATCACCGCTGATGAATTAAAGGCTGGTGTTGAAGCTGGTTCCAAAGTTGCTTACTTCTCTGAAGAATTCCAAATGGAACACGTTCCTGCTCAAGACATTCCTACCATTGGTCCAAAGATGGAAAGAATTGCCCTTGTTGCCGAACCTAGACGTATCGCTGTTAGATACGATCAAATCACTGCTTTCCAAGCTTAATCTTAATCAAGAATAGGCTCCTTGAATAAGTAATTATTCATTGAGGTCTCTGTGAATTGCTGGAAATCCGTAAAGCTTACAATCTAAAACAGAAGTTGAAAAACTAAATGGTAAAGAAACGAAAGTAGAAAAAAGTTGTAAGATGGCTCATGGTTAAAACCTAAAAGCTACTAAAAATCGGTAATCAGCAGCTAAGCTCCTGTAAAATGGAGAAAGCTCAACGACTATCCCGGACGTGGGAGTACACATCAAGTGATGTGGAAGTGCAGAGCATCCTACTTAATATAGAGGATGAAAGATATAGTCTACGCTTTATAGAAAGTATAAAGTATAAGTTAATGAATTACTAGTAAAAAATGGTACGATTAGAAATCTAGGCCACATTGACATAGTCGATATTAACGACATCGATTAAATATAACGGAAAACTGATTATGGTTTCTCTCTTGACAAACAAATCGCTGAACAAGCTTGCGGTGAATTAGCTTATGAAATCGATACTGAAATCGTCGATATGCTTTACAAAGCTGCCTTCGAACATGAAGAAGTCTTAGAATGGTCTAAAGTTCTTCCTGTTGGCGTTAGCAAATTTGAACACTACAATGGTTTCTTAGAAGTCATTGAAGAAGCAAAAGCTATCATCTACAACAGAACAAAGAAATTCCATCCTAACTACATGGTCATCGCTGCTGATGTCCTTCCTGTCTTACGTTTCGTCAACGGCTTCACCGCTGTTAAGAACGCTAAGATGAATGGTCCTTACAAAGTTGGTGAATTAGATGGTCTTAACATCTATGTTTCTCCCGCTCTTGCTTCCGGCGAATTCTTCCTTGGTTTAAATGGTTCCGATATGATGAGCTCTGCTGGTGTATATGCACCTTACATGGCTATAGTTCCAACCCAATTACTCGGAACACCTGATGGAGGATTAGCTCAAGGATTTTCTACCTGATATGCGAAAGCATTACTCAACAAGAACTTACTTGTTGGCGGTAGAGTTATCGGTGGCTTTAAAGACGAATACAACAAAGTTGTTGTTGGTGAATAATTAAAGCTAACCAAATAAAAAAGGCTCTCTTCGGAGAGTCTTTTTTTACTTATTTTTTTATTAATTTTTCCAAATATATGTTGCTTGTCCACAGTCGTATATCTCAATGAATCCATGCTCAAGCATTAATTTATTATTATTTGCTTGTTTTCCATAGTCTGTGCCAAAGAGCCTGTCAAAACCTTTTGCCCACAGAAATGTATTTGTTATATGAGTATTTGTTTTTGGGTTATACCAGTGTAATGAGGGTTGTGCTTTTTTAAGTAAGGTAAATCCAAGATCTTCATATATTTTCCCAGATAATTTAGATAGATCACAGTAAACAATAATATTTTCTGGTGAATATTTCTCTTTAAAATAATTAAATAACTTAGATTTGCCTTCAATAATATGATAGCCTGGTTTTGCACATAGTCTTAATAACTCCCATTGATAGTTTTTATTAAAGCGTGGGTTTCCAAAAGTCATAACTTCTATAAGCTCATCGTTTAAAAATAAACCTAAACAAATTTTTGCATTAGTATAGTTTTGTGGATGATATAAAGTTAAAAATTGTTTTGCATCTGTAGTTGATATTTCTTTTATTTGACAATTTTCTGCTGAAACAGCTTGCATTGGTATAAATTTATTTAATATTTTGTCTTTATTATCCCAATCAAAAATATGAATACAAAAATAACCATTATCTAGTGCCAATTGAGATTTATTTTTATGATAATTTGGCTCTTTTGGTTTGTTATCTCTAATTCCCCAAGTAGAGTTATGTGTAGCATACGGGTCAATCTCTATTAAATAATTGTTTATTTTAAAATCATAAGAATAAGCATTTATTGGAAATTCTCTTGAATAATTAATATTAAGCTTTTTTAATTTATTTTCAAATTCAGTATTATTTTGTGAATTTTGACCTTTTAGTCTCGCTTCTTGTCTTTGGCATGCCCAGTCAACGCCGTATTTTTCTAAGCAAGTTTGTCTAGCTTTTTCTAATGACTCTGCAGTTCTAGGCCTTCCAGCAGTATGAAGCCCTTTATTCCAAGCTATTTGTAGCCCATGTTTTCCTTTATTCCAAGGGGCTATTCCTAAACCTTTCCCTTTTCTTGCTTTACTGATATGGTCTGAATAAAGCTTTTTTTCCTCCGCTGTTTTTGCCTGTTTTGTTTTTGAAACATTTGCTAATCGCTGATCTTTTGATTTTTTAATTTGGTATTCTTTTAACCACCTATTAATAGTAGCTATACTGACATGAAATTTTGAGGCAATTTCAGTAGCTGATAAATTATCTATAATATATAACTGCATCAATTGGTCTTTATCTAATTTTTTTATCATATAAAATCTGTACTCCTTAGCCTCTAACTTTTCCAAATGTAAGTTGCTTGGCCGCAATCATATATTTCAACGAAACCATGTTCAAGCATTAGACTTTCATTGTCAGCCCCTTTACCATAGTAGCCAAAAGTTTTACCCAGTAAATTATCAAAGCCACGTTTAAATAGTAATTTATCAGTTATATGATCTTTTAGCTTAATATTATACCAATGACGACTGATCATACGGCTAATTTTCTTAAATTTTAAATTAGTATAGACAGCTCCTTCAAATTTGCTTAAATCACAGTAGCTAACAATAGATTCAGGGTTATAAGTATTAACAAAATAATTAAATAGTTTTTCAGCTCCACCTACAACTTTCATTGAGCTACAAAGCCTTAGTAATTCCCATTGATATTTTTTGCTATACCTGGGCTTACCGAACGTCATTATCATAACAAGGCTATCGTTATAGTATAATCCAACAGCCTTACTTGATTTAACATAACCTTGAAGATGATTAGTGTTTAAAAAGTTTACTTCTTCTTCAACTTCAACTTCTTTTATTTCACACTTTCTTGCTCCAATTGATTCTTTCGGCTTTAAAAAAGTATTAATGACTTTATTTTGATTATCCCAGTCCCAAATATGCAAACATCTATAGCCGTTTTTAATCGCTAAATCTGTTTTGTCAGCATGATAATATTTATCTATTCCAGTATCTTTATTCCAAGGGCTCCAAGTTGAGTTGTGCGTGGCTGTAGGGTTTATTTCTACCAAAAAATCGCCTATTTTAAAGTCATACCACCTATTTTCTAACAAAAATTCTTTTTTATACTCAATATTATTATCTTTTAACAGCTGCTCGAAACTAAGGTTTGCATAGGAATTCTTGCTTCCATTACTTCTTTTAGCACTAGCACTCGACCAATAGCTATCGCAATTATACTTTTCATTAAATGTTTCTTTTAAAGATTCACGAATGGCGCTCTTAACAATTTCAGATTTAGCAGCCCAATCAACACCATACTTTTCTAAAACTGTTTGTCTGGTTTTTAGTATCTGATTTTTGTAAGAGTTTTCTAAACTACCACTATGCTCAGCTCTTGTTTGTAAATTTTTATATATATTATTTTTAGACCCATATTTCTGTAAATTTTTAAGCCTAATTTCTTCCATCATATCTTGGCGCTTAAATTGATTGTCTACACCATATCTGTCTAAATTGGTTTTATTTCTTTTTTCTGGGTTATTATAATTTTCATCTCCAAAATGCTCTAACTTGGTTTTTTTAATATTTTTAGTATGTAAGTCATTCGGCTTTTTGATTTTATAATATTTAGTTAGCCTCATAAACATTGAAATAACTAACCCAAAATGTTCTGCGCTTTCAATAGCTGAATGATTTTCTATTATATAATATTTATAGATATCTTCATATGCAATTTCATTTATTAAGTCTTTAAAATACTTCATACTTTCAACTCCTACACAATTATTATATTATACAATAAATTTAGTAGATTTTTATCTATATTTTATTATAAAATACTGTATAATATAATAGTAGAATAACACATGGCTACTGTAAATAAAGAACTAAATTATATAGAGGACAATTTATGACAGACAAATATGCAAAACAGTTAGAAATCGAAAAATTAAATAAAGAAATTATTAATAAAATAATGGCAGAAGTTACTGCTGAAGAGTTTATTAATTTTTATATCTACCACAATCAAAAAGAAACTTTAGAACATTTCGGACTAAGAACAACTAAGCAGCTTACTAAGGTTTTAAAACTATTTAACTATGATTTTTCAAAACCAAAACCATCTAAATTTAAGGGTAAACCAGCTGCAAGATCACATGAAAGTTACTTACTTGGTGGACAAAAATCAGCTAAAACTCAAAAACAAAATTGGGAAAATAAATCGGAAGAAGAAAAAGAAGCTTGGTCAGCAAAACAAGCGGCTGCGCACAGCTCAGATGCATTTAGACGTAAAATCAAACAAATTAATCTAGATTATCAAGCTAATTTAACTGCTGAGCAAAAAGCTGAAAGAGCCTTAAGAAAATCTATCGCTAATAAAGCTACTTGGGATCAAAATAAAAAAGATATTTTAGAAAAAGCATATAAAACAAAAAAATTAAATGACTCTTTTAACAGTTCAAAGCCAGAAGACGTATATTATGATTATTTAGTAGCTAAATATTCAAAAGAAGATGTTATTAGACAATATAAAGATCCACGATATCCGCATGCCTGCAATTTTTATATTAAGTCATTAGATTTATTTATTGAACTAAATTTAAATTGGACACATGGGTTTCATCCCTTTGACCAAAATAATCAAGCTGATCTAGCTAAGCTAGCCATGTGGCAAGAAAAAGCAAAAACGTCAAAATTCTATAAAAAAGCTATTGAAACTTGGACAAAACTTGATGTTCAAAAATTTGAAGATGCTAGAAAAAATAACCTAAACTACAAAGTTTATTATACGGAGGCTGAGCTATATGAATAAAATAGAAGAATATTTAAATTTAGTTTTAAATTCGAGCTTTCCTTATGATGATTTTTCAGAAAAAGAACTAAAATGTAATTATAGAAGCCTTAGAAAAACTACAAATAATAAAAGCAACTCCGGTTTAAAGATAATTAAGCATTTTCATCCATCTATTTGGTATTGTAATAGATGCGGACATAAAAGCCCAGTCGATGCTTGGAATGACCCAGAAATCATGTATAAAGTAATCGAAAATAGACTTAAGTATTTAAGAGAAGATTTATCAATCTATAATATTAGGTCTGGCTTATCGATTTCTAAAAAAGCACCAAAAATTTCAATATTTAAGCCTGCAACTGCTAAATATCTAATTCAAAAATACTTAAATGATTATAATGAAATTTTTGATCCATGCTGCGGTTTTTCTGGCAGAATGCTTGGTGCTTGTTTACTAAATAAAAATTATATTGGGCAAGATATAAATTCAATTACCATTAAAGAAAGCAAAAAACTTCGAGATTATCTAAATCTTAATGCTAAGCTACTTGTAAATGATTCTATTTATGATACAGGTGAATATGAATGCTTATTTACATGTCCACCTTATGGAAATAAAGAAAATTGGCATCAAGATATTGAGGTGCTATCTGCTGATGACTGGATTGATGTCTGCTTAAATAACTATAAATGTAAGGCATATTTATTTGTAGTTGATAAAACAGAAAAATATAAAAGTTATATTGTAGAGGAATTTCATAATAAATCATATTTAAATGAGAATAGTGAGCAAGTTATTTTAATTAAAAGATAAAAACTGTAAAAACTAAAGGTTATTAGAGCGTTTTTTTACTATCTAAAATAGATTTATTAAAAATAATTGCTAAATTATACAAAGTGTAAAGGAATAATTTTAACATGTCTATCTATGCGGCGTATAATTTAAATAAAGATATTAGAAAAAATAGTTCATCAGGTGGAATTTTTTATTCTTTAGCTAAACACATATTAGACCAAAATGGCATTGTTTTTGGAGCGGCTTGAAATAAAGACTGACTTGTTGATATGTGCTATATTGACAAACTAAAAGACTTATCAAAATTAATGGGGTCTAAGTATGTTAAAGCTAATAATAAGAATACTTTTAAAGAATGTAAAGAATTTTTAGATTCTGGAAGGCAAGTTTTATATTCTGGAACACCTTGTCAAATATATGCTTTAAAATTTTTCCTTAAAAAAGAATATAACAATTTGCTAACTGTTAGTGTTGCCTGTTTTGGCACTACTCCTACCACAGTTTGAAAAGATTATTTAAAAACAATTAAAAGACCTGACGCTAAAATAATTGATATAAATTTACGAGATAAATCTAATACTGACTGAAACAATTATAAATATACTATTAAATATTCAGATGGCAAAATTATTTCAGAAAATCATTTAAATAATAAATATTCTAAAGCATATATAAGTGCTAACTATTTTAATGAGGCATGTTATAAGTGTATTGCCAAAAAAGAATTAAAGTCTGATATTTCTATTGGTGATTTTTGAGGTGTTCAAGAAGCTTTACCAAACATCGATGCAAAACTTGGAGTTAGCTTTATTATTTGTAACTCCAGCAAAGGCGAAAAGACTATTAAAGCTCTTGATGACTTAAAGCTTGAAGAAATTAATGATATAAACAAAGTTAAAAAATATAATCGTGGAATTCAAGAGACTCCAGGAACTAAAGAAGCTGCCTATAATAAGGGCATCTTTAAGAAAAAAGTAGCAATAGTTACAATGAATCTACATTTTAATATTGGAACAGCCCTACAAGCTTATGCTCTGCAGAAAATTATTTTAAATAATGGCTACGACTGTGATGTAATTACATGGACTCGCAAAGATAGACTTCATTTTTGTGATACCTATATTAAAATGAGAATTTTACCAACCGCTCAAGATTATAACCAAATAAAAGAGTCTGACTATGATATATTTGTAGTTGGCAGTGATCAAATTTGAAGAAAAAATACTAGCTTAAAAGATTATAAAGAAAATTATATTAATTATCCATTTTTAGGATTTACAGCTAATTGAAATAAGGTTAGATTTTCATACGCGGCTTCCTTTGGGACATCTTGGCAGTATAATAAGATAGAAGATAAAAAGCTAACCGATATTTTAAAACAATTTAATGCTTTGTCTACCAGAGAGCTAAACTCAGTTATAGATTGCAAAAATAACCTTGGGCTAGACTTTAAGCAGCATATTGATCCAACTATGCTCTTAAATAAAGAAGACTACTTAAAACTTTGCTCAAATATTGCTATAAATAATAATAAAAATATTTTTAAATATATTTTACACGAGACTGAAAATAAGACTGATTTTATTAATGAAAGCGCAAAAAAATTAGGCTTACCAGTAGTTACACACAATAAATTATATGTAGTAGACTGATTAGCTAAAATGCGAGATGCTAGTTTAATAATTACTGATTCTTTCCATGGTGTAGTCTTTTCTATTATTTTTAATAAGCCATTTGTGTACTGAAATACTAGAGATGGTGGTAAATCACGTTTTGAAACAATTGAAAAATTATTTAATATTCAAAATAGGCAAATTAAAGATAATTTTATTATTACTGATGATTTACTCAAGCCTGCTAATATTGATTTAAGCAGCACTAGACAAACAAGCCTAAATTACATATTAAAAAATCTAGCTGATGTGCCGCAAAAGTTGACTTTTAACCTTTCACAAAATAAATTAAATTGGCAAAAAAATAATAAGCAAGCTTGAATGCTATTTTTAAGCTCAGATAATTATATTTATTATGTATTAAATGTTTATAAAAATTTGTTAGACTATGACACTAACTATGCAGTATGTTGTGGCTATACAGAAGATGTTAGTCAAGCAACTATTGATATATTAAATAAATGTGGAATTATTACTTTTAAATTAAATACTAAAGCTATTTTACAAAAAAATATTAAACTTAAAGGTATATCTAACTGAATTAAGGCCTTTACAAAATTAGGGCTATTAAAAAATCAACTTAATTTAGATAAAATGATTTATTTAGATTCTGATTTAGGAATTTATGATAATATTGATGAGCTATTTAATAAGCCACACATGAGCGCAGTATTAGATGGTGCACCGCTCCCAAATAGACAACCTGGGCCGTACCAAATTGGAGACTCTGTTTTTTGCTCTGGACTATTTGTTTGAGACTTTAAAAATAATAAAGATGCTGATAAATTATTACAACTATTACCCAACCTTCCAAAAGATATAGAATGGCATGATCAAAATGTTTTAAATTATTATTATAAAGACTGACAAGATCAAAAAAATCTACACTTAAACTATACTTATGGCCTTATGACTACTATTCCTAAATTTAAGTTTGTTAACCCTATTCGTGGCAAAAACTGACCTAAGATAATCCATTATATTGCAGGGCAAGGTGAAAAAACAAAAATACCATTTATTGATAAAAAATTTTACCTTCAAAGTTGATGTGATATGCTGGTTGTAGATGAATACTATAATGAAATAAATAACAGTATTAAAGCATTAAAACAAATGTATGATTTCGAGCTGCCACTAATTAATACTAAGAATATTATTCATAAAAATGCAGACAAAACAGCAGCACAAGAAGAAACAATAAAAATGCTAAAACTAAAAGAACAGAAAAAAGATGCTAAGGCAGATGGGCGACCAAATACATACCTATATTTCTAGAAAAAGGTAATATTTGAATACAAAAAGACTTAAGGAGCAATATATTTATGGTGAGTAAAATTTTTGGAATCATTAGCTGACTTCCTGATAAAGAGCCAGATAGAAGCCAAAGGGCAGAAAGACTTAATAGATTATTTAAACAGCTAGAAAATTTATGACCAAATATAGATATTTTAGTTATTGCTCAGAATTGAAAAGATTTTAAGCCTGTTGAAACAAAAAATAAACAAATCATAAAAAATTATAAGCCACTTGGCATTCTAAAAGCAAGACAAACTTTGCGTGATGAATTTTTAGCTTTAGACTATGACTACATAATAATGTTTGATGATGATGCTATTATAAAATGTGATAATGACCATGCACATCTAGATTTTATTGAAGAAATCGATAAGCATCCACAAGGTTTTTGTTTTATTCATGGCAAAAATAGTAAATATCATCCATATATTGGAGCCCAATTAAATCTTTGTGCTATTTCTAAATTTATCTATGAAAAAGAGCCAATGGTACCAATTGATCCACAAAAGAACGAAGGTTATGAGGATAGTATATTTGCATGCTTATTACATCATAAATGAGGTAAATACGAATTCAACCCACCTACAACAATTAGACCTATACAATTCCAAAACCGTCAAGAAAAAGCTCCATCTACGTGAGCAGAAGAAAAAAGACCTTTTTATAGAATTACTGACAACACAAATAGAATTCAAGACTATATAGTAAAACATAAGCAATTTCCAGAAAATTATAAAAAATTTATTATAATAGACAGAAAGCAGCCAGAATATACAGCTGATGGCAGAAAAGATTGCTTCTTATATTTTTAAAATTAACCTTTAAGGTATTGCTAAATTAATTAGAATTAATTATAATTAAATTTTTATTGTGGAGGTTAAAATAATGGCAAAAAAATTTAAGCTAGTTTATGATCAAAAAGGAGATCTTAAAGGGAGCTATACAGGTATTCCTAGTACAAATGACCCTGTTCTTATTGAAAGAGCTGTGTTAGATGGCGAAAAAGCACCCGCTCCAAAACCTGCCGGTGAAAAGAAAATCACTGAGAATGGTAAATATGATGTTTCTAACTTTGCATCAGCAGATGTTAACGTAGAAGGTGTTCAACCAGCTGGAACTCTTAATATTAATGAGAATGGCCAATATGATGTTTTTAACAAAGCAAATGTTGACGTTAATGTTCCACAAGGCGTTTTTCCAGAGGGCACTTTAGAAATTACTGAAAACGGTGAATATGATGTCACTGAAAAGGCTGGTGTTAATGTTGACGTTAAAGGGTTAGTTCCAGCTGGAAATAAAGAAATTACTTCTACAGCTCAAACAGATGTCACAGAATTTGCTACAGCTCAAGTTGTTGATGCTAATTTAGTTGCAGAAAATATTAAAAAAGACATTACTATTTTAGGTATATTAGGCACACTTGAAGGTGGGTCTGACGGCCTTGATGAATTAATGCAGGAGGAATTTTAATATGGCTAGTTTAGATACATTACAAAAAATATATAATTTCTGTAATAAAGCTGCTGATTTGGTAAGGGAAGCAGAAGGTTCTACTGACCCAATTCCCTTAAGTGCCTTACGTACAAGATTAGCGGCTGCAAGTATAGCAAAGTTCAATATTCAGAATAATCAGGTTGAAGGTCACACAGTAGTGGATGGTGCCTCAGATCCCGCTACACCTACTGATGACGTTGACTACTTAAGAAAAACTTTCACGAATTTTGCGAATAAAGTTCGTACTGGCACCGAGAAATTTGATATCGATGAATTAGAGGCGCAGGAAGATTTGGTGTGTGGTGTGCATAAAGATGTAAATAACAAATATGGGCTTAGAATTCCTGATAGCTTCACCTCTATTGGCGAGTATGCTTTCAACGGCTGTTCATCCTTAACTTCAGTGATAATCCCTAGCAGCATCGCCTCTATTGGTGATCGTGCTTTCGTAAACTGCCCATCTCTAACCTCACTTAAGGTCGATTCATCCAACCCTAAATTTGATAGCCGTGGTGATTGCAATGCGATTATCAGTACTGAGACGAATACTCTCTTAATTGGCTGCACAAATACAGTTATTCCTGACAGTGTTACTTCTGTTGGTGATAGTGCTTTCTACAACTGTTCCTCTCTGACTTCTATCACTATTCCCAACAGCGTTACCTCTATTGGTAATTATGCTTTCTACATCTGTCCATCTTTGGCCTCTATCATCATTCCTGACAGTGTCACCTCTATCGGTGTGGGTGTTTTCGCTGGGTGTTCCTCTTTAGCTTCTGTCACGATCGGTCGTAAAGTCACTTCCATCAGCAATAATGCTTTCAATGGTTGCTCCTCTCTGACTTCTGTCATATGGATTGGTAGTAGTAGTGTCACTTCTATCGGTAATAATGCTTTTGACGGATGCACCTCTCTAGCATCTGTCGCTATCCCCAACAGTGTCACTTCCATCAGCAGTAATGCTTTCGTTGGTTGCTCCTCTCTGGCTTCTGTCATGATTGGCAGTGGCCTTACCTCTATTGGTGTAGGTACTTTCAGTGGCTGTTCTTCTTTGACCACTATTAATATCCCCGATAACGTCACCTCTATTGGTAGAAGTGCTTTCAGGGGCTGCGCTCTAGCCTCTATCACTATCCCCGATAGCGTTACCTCTATTGGTGATGAGGCTTTCAAAGACTGCTCTGCTCTGAATTCTATCATAATTGGTAGCGGCGTCACTGAAATTGGTGAAAGAGCTTTCAGTGGCTGCGCTCTAGCCTCTATCACTATTCCCAACAGCGTTATCTCTATTGGTGAATATGCTTTCGAAGACTGCTCTGCTCTGACTTCTATCACTATTCCCAACAGCGTTACCTCTATTGGTTATTATGCTTTCTACGGCTGTTCCTCTCTGACTACTATTAATTATCTTGGCTCTAAAGAGGATGCCGCTAATCTCTGTGATTGAACTAATGTACTTGACTCTGATTCCAACATTATGTATATCCACTGTGCAGACGGCAACTATAATATATTCGGAGGCTCTGGCTCAGGCAGCGGGTCTGGCTCTGGTTATTAATAATGAAATCCTGTATATTGACTATTATTAAAAATGAGCACCTATACTTAGATGAGTGAATTAAATATCATCTAAGTATAGGTATTTCTCATATTTTTATATTTGAGGATATAGATAGTTATTCCCACAAGGAAATTGCAGATAAATATCCAGAAGTAACATTAAACAGCGTAGATGTTGTTTTAGATGCAACAAAAAGGCAAGAAGCAAGAAATCTAAAGAAAACTAAAAAGTATAGCTCACATTATCTATATTTGAAAAATATTTTATTGTATATGAACGAAAGGTATTCAGAGGTATACGACTGATGCTTTTCTGTGGATGTCGATGAGTTTATAACAACAGAAGCTAATAATATAAATGACGTTTTATCTTTATATGAAGGTTATGATGCTGTTGTATTAAGATGAAAATGCTATGGTGCAAACGGACACATTTCTAAGCCTGATTATTCTATAGCTGGCGTGTTGGATTACTTTACAAAAGAAACTAGTGGTATAGTTAGAGAACGTCCTTCCTGCTTATGCAAGACTTGCTTTAACATCAAAAAATACAAGCCTGAATTTTTCGGCACTCCGCACAGCCCAAACAATACGTGCAATTATTGCAATACGGATTTCGTCAAAAGCAATGTGGCGCCAAGTTATGAAAAAATGTACATAAGGCATTATATAACAAAATCATGAGAGGAATACGCCTATAAACTGCAGATAAGGGGGTTTATGTGAGGCGGAAGAAGAAACTTCGATTTTTTCTTTAATGTGAATCCAGAGCTGCGCGACAAAAAAGAACAGCTCATATCAGAACTAAACAAAGAAATTCTAGTCGTTATGCCATATTCTGGAAAAAGAGCGCAAGGCAACGAAATCGAGCTCGCGCTACGCGGTTGAAGAAAGTTTTGCAAATTTAACTACCACTTTGTTGTCATAGGCGATTTCGACAACATCGATAAAAGCAGATTTCCTTGAGTAGAATTTATAGACTGCCCAAGAGCTCCATACGTCACAGGGCAATACAATCCGCATTTGGACATCATACACAAATTTTCTGTCGTTGCGGAAAAATACAAAGATACATACGACGGATTTATATACATAACTGACGATGAATATGCCATTAAGCCGTTTTGCCTGAAAGACATACAGAAAACGTACTACCATGCGAGAACGTTCGTAGGGCAAGAAAACGCGCCAACGTCCTATTGAAATCACGACAAATGAAAAACAAGGCAGCTACTTGACAGAGACAGTTTGCCGCATGTTAATTATACGACGCATTTTCCAGCATATTTTGAATTCGACAAGCTCAAAGAGATGTGCGACAAATATGATCTATATCACGAAAGCTACGTATTCGACGATCTATATTTTAACTTATTTGAACATGATGAGCCTATTTTCGACTTTAAGATAAGACTCGGCGTCTGAAACAGAGAAATATTTGACAGAGATTTTCAAAAAGCCGTAGAAGATCCTGACATAAAATTTATCTGCAACAGCGTAGAAGGATGGAGTGCGGAATTAGAACGCGCATTGCATGAACTTATCATATAATATAATATGAAACCGTTTTTTTTGTACTTGCGAAATAATGAACTTCAATATTCAGCGGACTCAATTTTCGAAACGGATAAATATATTTTTTTAGCTGAATCTAATTTGCCGATTAACGGCAATGACATAGATGACTCTGGCATAAAAAATAATAATTTTTATGTTTTAATTATTGTCGATAAGCAAACACACGATATCATTGCAAAATATGGTCGTAATAGCTATTGTCATTCATTATACTGATATCGTAGCAAAAATTCTTTGTTTCTAGACTTATCTTTGAAACATTTACTTAAAAATATTGACATAACCCCAACGTTGAATTTAAATTGTGCCAAAGAATTCATTAAATATGGCTTTTTGACGGACGGTAAATGCTTGATAAATGATATTAAGTTACTTGCACCATTAAAAAAACTTAACTGGACAGATAATAAAGTATCTATAGTAGACGATACATTCGCACTTGATACAGATATTGTCGCTAAAAGCTATGCAGAGAGCCTATCACAGGCTTTGCCTACCGATGAAGTCGGCATAGTATTGCCGCTTTCCGGAGGCTTTGATTCTACTTTTCTAGCCTACTTGCTTAGGCGCCATAAAAATATAACCACGATTACTGTCGGAAGTCCTGCAGATTCAAATAATGAATTTACAACGGCAAAAAATACTGCGACGTATTTAGGACTTCAAAACAAGCAAATAAATACAATGCAAGAATGAGTTGACTATTTGCCAAAAATAGTTGAGTTGTTTGAAGGCGAAATGTTTGATCCTGGGGTATTTGTCTGCTGAGCAATAGTAGATTATGTAAAAAAAGCAGGCCTAAAAAACAATTTATTAATAACTGGTGACGGGTCTGACCAACTACTTAATTTAATTTTTTATAAATCAACGCTCAAAAAACGACCAATTGCAGACAGACATGCACGCTATTTTTGAGCAAGGTGCCCAAAACATTGTTTTTATTACTTAGTCGTAAAAAAATTAGAGTGGATCCTGCATGAAAACGATATTAACTACATAATGCCGTTTTTGTCAGACGCTTTTTTGAGTTTAGCTAAATCAACGCAAACTGTTGATAAGAAAGAATACAAAGAATTTATCAAAGCCACATTGCCTGAAGCTATCACAAAAATGCTGGCTAAAAATGGTGGAATGGTTCAAGAACGTTATTTTATATCGCGAAGCTATATTAAAAAATTTTTAACCTTGATCTCAACTCCGAAATACAGCACATGATTTCAACCACATAGCAAAAGTTTTCGGCCTTTGCTATATAAAATCTATGTTATAATATTTAATTATATCTACATTGAAAATAAATCTATAGATATGCCGTTCATGGAGCTGCTTGATATTTTAATACAGGAGGGCAAACAATAATGAACACGCTAATTATCGGGTACGGCGTAGTCGGGCATAACCTGGCAAAAGATTTAGAAAAGCTACAGCCAGATATTTATGACTTACGGCTTGATGACAAAAGAAAATCTCATTATGATTTTGCTTTTGTTTGCATTGATACGCCTAAGATGGATGCCATCGACGCACCGATCGACGATTTAGTAGATTGCATTAAAAACAATAATGCCGATATATTCATCGTCAAATCCACCATACTTCCAGGCAGTACGGAAAAGCTGAAAGAACTGACCGGCAAAAGAATCGTATTCAGCCCAGAATACTACGGTGGAACGCAGCATTGCAACAACTTCTACTTCGATTTCACTATATTGGGCGGTGATAAGAAAGATTGCTTGGCTGTTCAGCAATTGTTGCAAAACGTTTATGACGCTAGGCATACATTTAGAATAGTGGATAGCAAAACCGCAGAGTTGGTCAAGTATATGGAAAACAGCTGATTGGCTACGAAAGTAAGCTTTTGTAATCAATTCTACGATATTGCTAAAGAAAATGACATCGATTACGAAACGCTCAGAGAACTATTTATCTTAGACCCTCGTGTTAACCCTAGTCACACATTCGTATACGACGACCATCCATATTGAGACAGTCACTGTTTGAACAAAGATGTCCCTACGATAGCAAAGTGAGGAAACGCAGAACTGCTAGATGCAATAATAAAATTCAATGAAAAGCAAAAAGACCTAAGTAAATAGGTCTTTTATTTATAATTAATATATTTATTTGCTAAATTAATTGATAAAGTTGCCGATAAGGAGGAGTTCATAACAAATGACACTACAAGACGTCATAGAAGAAGTCAAACTCGAACTTACTGGTGCTGTTCTTGAGCTTGAAATAGAAGATGATACAATAGCGCTTGCTACTAAAAAAGCATTGCGTGAACTGCAAAGATATTGAGATGAAACAACAATAATTAATATACCATATGCAGCTTGTATTGATTATTCTGGCACCCCACTAGAAGACTCGTCTTCCATTGTTAAAGTTTACAGAACTGTTGGCATGGGAAATTCAGAAGATGCTGGAAACTCATTGACAATGGACCCAATGTATGCGCAACAATGAATGGTATTCAGTAATGCTGGAACAATGTATAATCTCCAGGATTATGTAATGAATTACGCCGCTTGGAACACACTTGGTCAAGTAAGAAATACTATGTCTACAGATATGGCATTCAGAGAAGACAAGCATGCACATAAATTATATTTAAACAATAATATGTCAACACCTGGCACGATTGCTGTTGAATATATCCCGAAACTAAAAAAAGTTGAAGATATAAAAAGCGATTATTGGCAAGACATATTAATAAGAATGTGTTTAGCACTCACAAAAATAATATTAGGAAGAATAAGAACAAGATTTACACAGTCAAACGCTTTATGGGCGCAAGACGGTGAAAAGCTCCTCGAAGAAGGAACTACTGAGAAAAAAGAATTAGAAGAAGTACTTAGAGCTAATAGCAATCTAGCTTATCCAATAGATTAAGGAGAATATTAATAATTATGGAAAAAGAATCAGTTAAAAAATTTGATCTTGAAGCTGCATTTAAGGCACTAGATGAAATTGAGATCCCGGCTGCTGAAAAAGGCATCAAGGCGAATAGAGTCGACCTTAAAGAAAGATTTAGTCATAAATCAGCTCATGAAGCTTTAATTGAAGACTACTACGATGTTTCTAGTAATGAAGACTTAGAAGATGCCAAAGACGAAAGAGATGCCGAAATAGCACAAGCTAAGTTAGCAAAAATCGAAAAAATTATTGACTTAGATGCAGAATCTCCTGAAGATTTATTGCCATCTTATGTTGGCAAGATAATCATTCAATGTCCACAATGCATGACTTTATTTTATAAAAACCCAGAAGATATTGAGCATTCTGATGAAAACCCAGACGTCGTTAATATCAATGAAATCTGTCAACATTGTGGTAATGCTTCCGGTTATACATTAGTCGGCAAAGTTGGCGCTGTTGAAGAAGATGAGACTGACCAATATACTAAAGAACCTGCTGCTGAGGAAGAAAGTGAACTTGACCTCAACTTCGAAGAGCCGACCGAAGAAGTAGATGCTGAAGGAACAGGTGAAGGCGCTGATGAGATGTCTGATGAAGAGTTAGCTGAATTAGACCTCGACTTAAAAGAAATCCCTGAAGAAGAATCAGAGGAAGAAAAGAAAGAAGAATCATTAAATCTTTCTAAAGAATTAAAAGATGCTGAAGAAGGTTCTGAGCTTAAAACAAAAAATGAGTCTGAAAATCTAACATTAAACGAAGAAGTTGATAAGGATTTAGATGCAAAATTAAAAGCTCATAACGACTATATTGCTTATTTACAACAAATGATTAAGCAAGAAGAAGAGGCTTTAAAGAAAGCAGAAAATGATGAAATTAAAGCTGCTATTCAAAGAAGACTTGATGCATTCAACGCAGATTTAGAAGCTGCTTTACCAGATGCCGTTAAAGAACAAACACTTGCTAAAGAAACTGCTGAGGAGCCAGCTGAGGAAGCTCCAGCTGAAGAACCAGTTGTTGAAGAAGAACCAAAAGCTGAAGAAGAAGCACCTGTTGAAGAACAGTTAACAGAAGATGCTGCTGAAGAAGAAAAACCAGCTGAAGGTAACGAAATTGACTATGTTGAATATAAACATTCATATTGCCATGCTTTAGAACCAAAATTAAAAGCTATTAACTATTTAGTTAATGTTAAAAAAGTTGAACCTAAAATCTTAAAGGGTTATATTCTTAAATTATTAAAAGACGCTGATATTAAGTGAACTGAAAAAGAAAAAGAATTTAAGAAAAATATTGAAGAAAAAGAAGATGTCTATGATATCTTAAACTATGTTAAAAATAGTATTGAAAAAGCTAAAACCATTAAAGTCAAAGTCGATGAAAATGGTGAATTAGTTGAAGGTTTAAATGAAGGCTTTGAAGGTTGTTTATATGAAGTTCTAACTGAAAGCTTAAATGAAGCTGTCACAAGTGAGGATAAAGCAAGACCTAATGGATATTGTGTTGAGCTCGTTGGTGAAGATGCTACCTGGTTCTCTGAAACAGAAAAAGCTAAAGCTTATGAATATTTTAGACACTACTTTGATGGAGAAAACCCTGAAGATTATGCACCAGATTATCCTGAAGTTAATTTAATTCATCTTGGTGCAACAGAAAATAATGACAAAGTTATTGGTACAATTACTGTTGATGAAGCCAATAATAAATTCATTATTGATGAAAGCTTAAATGAAGAAAAGGCAAAACCAGAAGCTGATAAAGAAAAACTAGAAGAATCTGCTCCGGTTAAAGCAACTGAATGGACAATTCAATATTACAATGGCAAAGAAGAAAAAACAACTGACTTTGAATCTGCTCTTGAAAAAGCTGAAGAGATGGTGGAAGTTCAAAATATTTGAGCTAATAATGGTGATTATCCTTATTGGACTGAAGAAGAAGGATTGTTTGATTTAGACCCAGATTCTGATAAAGTTAAATCTGAATTCTCTGAAAGTTTAGTAGAGAGAGCCATGGCTGAAACTTCATTTGATAGTGATGTTAAAGAAGGTGATAAAATTAGAATCATTCACTTAAAGGACGAAGATACTTCTTATGATGGCAAAGAAGGAATTGTTGACCATATTGATTCTTTAGGACAACTTCATGGAACTTGGGG
>OCVV012857573.1_pt1 | contig 21336 bp, 37 predicted proteins | sample 1539721 | NCBI WGS metagenome assembly OCVV01 (sample SAMN02144230, study PRJEB22623) | gut metagenome | biome: sheep rumen | host: Ovis aries | place: New Zealand
ATTCTCTTGGCTCTTGCTATTTCTTATCTGTACCACTATCGGGACGATATTCTGTATTGCCCGAATCACTTCACATACTGCTATTATCCAGATTGCTATTGTCATCTTTCAATACCTCATTTATTATCTTTCGCCAATTTCATCAATCGTCATTCCCATCTTCTATCACCTCGTCAATAATCGCATCAATCTTCTTCAATACCTCAACATCGCACAATCCTTCATCATCATAGATACCTGCATTCCACTTGTTTATTATCAGCCTTATCTTCTGATACTTGCGCATGGTATCCATAGCTACGCTTGTAGCATCTGCAAAGCCTTTACTTTCAAAATCATCCGTATTTAGCCAAACAATAGCTTCATCAATTGTCATCCCCATCTTCTAATACCTCACTAATCTTCAACATACTGTCAAAAGAATTCATATCGTTCCATGCTTTTACTATTTCTGTTATTTTCTGATACTTGCGCATGATGTCTATCATTTGTTGATAATGGATACTTTTTATTTCTTCACTGAATGCGCAAGCCGTTCTAATATCCTTGTTTCCGGTACGAGTAAATCCGCTTGCAGCATCGTATTGTTTGCATCTGATCCTGTGGGTGTATTCTTCTTCCTCGCAAAATTCAATCAATTTATTAATAGTCATTTCCATCTTCTAAGACCTCACTAACCTTAACCACTCTGTATTTACCGCTATCAAAATCCTCTTTTTTACTATCCCACCACGAACTCAAAAAACTTGATTTAGCCTTGTTTTCGGATAAATATGTCTTAATGGCGGTATCTCCTATTTCCTTTACTAGCCTAAACTTGTAATCCCGTGCAAGCCCACAAAATATAGCCCCATCATAACGCATTACTATATATCTCGTTCTTTTAAGTATTATTCCCATCTTCTAATACCTCTCTTAATTCTATGTATTCGTCTATGAGGTCTAATATCTTATCCAAGGCATCAATACTGATTTCACCAAGAATACATTTGATTTCACCACCATAGAATATTGGTGATTTAATCTTCATCCCAATTCTTCAACCTCTTTTTATAGTCTGTAGTTATCCACACCACACCTTCTTCATATTCTTCAACATCAGTAGCAAAATATGCACCATCATAATAGGTTTCATCATTGTATAAAACAACATTTGTATCTTCGGGATATTTCTTTAACTTATTTATTAACTGCTTTACTGTCATTTACTTCCTCACTTTCTGCCTTGTACTTGCAATCAGCAACATCCGAACAAGATTTATTGTATCGTTCGCACCATAAAACTGGCTTTAGCCTTTCTGTATCTCCGTCTTTTTCCCATTCCATAATATCGGTATATAAGCAATCGTCACATTCCATATTTTTCTTTCTTCTTCCTTTCCCTATCCCTAATTTCCTTCAGCTCAGCAAAAGTAAGCGTCTTAATGCCGACCGACTCCGCATCCTGGATAACAAGATCAAGCAGCATGGCCATTTCCCTGGTGCTATATTCACTGCTGCCCTTTAGCTGCACATACCACCTGTACCGGATCCCATCTTTACCCATCACAGTATCCTGCAACGGCGCGTAATGGCTTATGACCGAATTGGTCAATTCCTTTTCAACCCTATCAGTATCCGGTAAAAGAACATAAATGCACTGCCCGTCAATCTTGCGATATCTGCCCATCTGCCGCAGGTACCGGTTATGCAGGACCATCCTAGGCTCATGAAATTCAAGACTAAGCTGGTCAATAAGTTTCCAATAGTACGCATTACTTGACATTGACCGCTTCTTGTCTTTATGTTCCGCCAGGTCCCATACCTTGTTGTAGTTGTCGCCCTTATCCAGATAGCTTATGATCTCCGACCCGCGGCCAGTGATAACAACATCATCCATAATAATTTTCCTCAGTCATAGATCAGCCCCCTCTTTTAATACCTCATAGATATCATCCGTATCAATCACTCCCTGCGCCATATAGCCGCCCAAAGGGCTAGGTATATCGTAGGTAGCCTTGCCGCTGTTCTCATACAAGATATCGTGTACCCATTCAGCAATTTCTTCAGTGGTCATAGATTTGATCACATGGTCATTTTGAACTTTAAATTCTTTAAAATCCCCAATAGCAGCCGCTCTAGCCAATCCATCACCTGCCATATATAGGATTTTGTTTACATCCAGGTCATTACTTTTGGCGTAGTAGATCAAAGCCCCGCTTAAACCTGCTAAAAGTTTAGTAAAATAAACCTTTTGATACTCATTCATTTGATTTTGATCCATTTTCTCCCTGCTCCTTCGCAATCTCCATCGCTTTAGTTAGATCACCCTTGCGATGATTATTAAAGTGTATTATTAAAGCCGCAAGATCACACACAACATCCATCCTGCTGCCAGTTACCACAGTTTGACCTCCTTCAACCACAATCATTATCCGCCCTCCATATAGTCAAATATGCTCATTTGCGCCGTTTCCTTCTCTAAACGTTCCTTTGCAAGCTGATAATATGTTTCATCAAGCTCAAATCCTACATACTTGTGCCCCGTCTTGCTGCAGGCAATCAGACTACTTGCGCTACCTACATGCGTGTCAAGAATAGTATCACCGGGACTTGAGTAGTTCTTTAAGATCCACTCATATAGGGCTACCGGCTTTTGTGTAGGATGTATCTTGTGTTCCTTGTGCTTCATATCTCCCTGAAGCATTCCCGACCACCTGTAAGTAAACTTCTTAAGCGACCTGTCAAAACTCGTCCATGCAAGTTCACAATCTGCATAGTGAACACCTTTAGGTATTTCCTTATCCCAAACAATCCACCCTTGTGACGTTTCAAGCATGTCACACATATAATTGCCGCCCCATATAACTTGATTCTTGCTAACTCGTAAAAGCTCTTTGAAATAATCTGGTCCCGGCTTATCCATGCCCCACAATGCTAAATGGTACTTGTGGTGCCTTGCACAGCCCCCAGAAGTAGTGTTATGCATGTACCCCCCCCCTACCAACTTTAGCCCCGTAAGGCGGGTCTACAATGGCCAAATCAAAGTACTTATCCGGGAACTGTTTCATGCCTTCCATGCAATCCATGTTGTAAAAACCAAAATCCAGCATAACGCCCCCTTACATTGACGGATTCTCACTAAACCCGTGTTCTCTTAGCCACTCCTTAGCCTTAACCCTGTCCCCGAACGAAAAAACATCCTCAGCCAGTACAATGTAACGCATAGTGGCTTCAATAAGCCTGTCATCATCCGGAAGCGGCTTGTCATAGATCCCCCGCTTCTCCCACTTCTCGTAAAAAGCCCTGAACTTATCAATATCACAATCCTTAACAGCTTCCTTAAGCTCCATCTTCCACACCTTAAGGTACCTGTCATGCAGAAAATCATTCATTTCGACCTTTTCTCTTATCATCTTTGCCCTCCCAAAGAATCAACAAAAACATAGCAAGCTGCCCGATAACAAGAAGCAGCGCCCCTATCAGAATGATCACACATACCATCACTTCATCACTCATAAGCTCACCTTCCTTCTTGTGATGATGGGATGCTTCAAGGAATACAGATATGCCTGCATCTGCCCATAAGTCATGCCATTTGCTCTAGCAGCATCATTGATCTGGGCAAGCGTGTTCTGACTATAATCCTTGTGCTCATACCTAACAATAAAAGCGGGCTTTTCGCCGGTGCGCCTTGACTCGTTGATGCCGTCTTTAACCTCTGACCAGTACTGCTTGCTTATCTGACTGCGCCTTACCTTGTTACATTCCTTGCTGCAGGTAATCTTAGAACGCCACACCCTGTCAACATGGTATTCCTTGCCACATATCTTGCAGGTATAAGTCTTACTCAGGATCCTTTTCTGTTTTCTCTCCTGGTTCTTCATGGCCTGCCTTTTACAGTAGCAATCAGGGCAACATGCAACCTTCGATCTCCACACTTCACTAGGTTCGTACTCTTTGCCGCATACCTCACATGTATTCAACCTCTCACCCCCATAAAGTTTTTTGTTTAGAATCCTCTTCTGCTGCCTTCTTGGCGTCTTCCAGAAACTCATGCTTAGAAATAAGCCGCATACTCCAGCGCCCTTCAATAACCTCACTCTTGTACAAATTCCACTTCTTACCGATAAGCTCAATCCTGTACGGCTTGCAAGTACTGATTTTGTCCGTAAGATCCCGCCACTGCATCACACACCTCCATCTGATAACTTCTCTATAGCCTTAATACAATCCTTCCATCCATGTGCTATGCAGGTATCAAGAAGATCCTCTTCCGCAGGCTTTGGCGGCGAAGGAAGACAATGTGCCTTAACCCTGCCGGCGAACCTAACCCCCAGAAGATTACTGTAAGATACGCTAACCTCAGTCACATTCTCAGGAAGATCAAGAACAAATATCTTTTTCATAAAAGCCCCCTATAAAGACTTTTGAAGCTCCAAGGCGTTGATCATATGGCTGCAGCAATCACATATACCCTGCTGCCGACCCGAACAGCGCCAACACCCGGATAGTTCATCATTTATTGCACTGTTAGTTAATTCCCGTCTATAAACATTCGCTTTTTTGATATACCATTCTGCGCCCGTAGAAGCCCCTACAAGCCGTTTGATAAAATTATAAGTACGATTGACCATAACGTTGTCTAAAAGCCCTCCTAGCGGAAAACAAACCCATATTAGCTGCCCTCCTGTAATAGTCACCTTCCCATGCAAGCTGACCTGCAATTTTTGACAGATCTTCTGCCATACTGTTATCATGAATCCTCTTAAGAAGCTCACCCATGTTGTGTTCATCATGCGTTAAAGGGATCCACAACCCGTCTTCCTCTGCAAGTTCTCTTCTTCCCTGACCGAAAATAAGATGATGCCTGCACTCTACTTCATCGCCGCTTATTGCGGACCAGTGTTCATTCTCTACGATGATTGATCTGCTATGATCCATTCGATGCACCCCCATCCACTCTGTAATACAGTCCATGTAACATATGAGCTATGAACTTCCAGTCCTCACAATGACTAAGCTCACCGCCGTTACGCTTTTTAAAACCTCTTTTCTCCCAGGTCCTTATCTGCTTAATGGACTGCCCTATAACCCTATTGGTACAACATATCCTTACTTCCGGCTTGACATTGGTATTGATATGACTTGCAGCATCCTTAAGCGCCCTGACAAGCATCCCATACTCGTTATCGTATTCCGATACCGTAGTACCATCTTCGCCAAGCTTCTCTCCTGCGGATCCATAACCTATCCACCGGGCATAATAAGTGCCATGTTTCTTACGCGGTGAACATACATCTGTTGAGATATAGATATCTAGTCGCATACATCAACCTCGTTTCTTTTAGTGGACTTTTAGGGTAAAAAAATTTAGAACTTAGGTTATATATTTTTAGAACAGTAATGTTACAATGTAACACTTGTGTTAATTTTGAATTAACTCTGCTTCCAGTTTGTCAAAGTCGTAAGTGTTTTGCTGGAAGCTGTTTTTGTTTTTATTCTCTGATGCCTTCTGGATTCTCTCTTGTGGCCAGCGTTCGCGTTGATTTTTGGTCCAGGAGTATAATGCATTCTTCCAATTTCGCATTGGAACATCCTTGCAATACCAGTCTCTATCTTCGTAGTAGTTCACAAACTCCTGCGCATCTATGGGATAACCCTTTTCCTGTATGTATGCAGCAACCTCTTCAACGGTTGGCTTTTTAAAAGGGGATCTCTTTTTTTTATTTGAGATATTAAGTCGGCTTGGCCGACTTGACTTAATATCTTTTATATATATATCTTTCTCTTTCTCTTTCTCTCCGTTACGCTTTGCACTTATTGGTGTTACATTTGAGTTACAATGTAACGCTTTTTGCCTTTCACGATACTCTCTGACACGTTGGGCACTTGCGCCCTCAGACCCCAAGTTTTCAGCAACTTCGGGTAGATAGTATTGGTTGTTACCCATATCTAACATAAGACCTGTTTTCATAAGAAAATCTATAGTGATTTGTACACTTTCTTCATCTTCGTTTAGTACTAATGCAAGTTCTCCAGCAAGCGTATCTTCTAGGTTTTCGTAGGTTATAACTCCTTCTGTTCTAAGTGTACTAAGAAGAAGTTTTATATATATAGAAAAATAAGAATTACCACCAGACAGCTTTATCAGCTTTTTCATGCGCTTGTCGTCCATGAAGTCCTCTTTTAATTTGAACCAATAGTATCTTTTTTGCATATGTCATATCCTCTTTTAAGTATTATTTGTTATTACTATTTGTACTTGTAAATTACGGTGGTAGTACATGTATGATACGGTGCTGTTACATAGGTGTTACAATGTAACAGCACTATATATTTATTAGATTCAGTATTCAAATTCCTTTATTCTTCATATCTGAGTCCTCCTTAGTTACAGATAAAGCACAATTAAAATCACTATTACTATTTCATTGGTGTTACAATGTAACATCAATATGTACAAAAATAATGATCACCAATCGGATATGCCGGTGTCCCATATTTTCCATAGTCACCTGCAGTAAAGTACAAAAATTCAGAATAATAGCGCTCAGTTAACTCCTGCGTTACTGCATCCTTGTCTTCTTCAGACACATACTGCCAGGCATCATAAAAGCGCCCATCACTCACACAACTGAATGCCCCTTCCTGAAAGATGGTTGCTTCAATGCCAGGCTCAAAGGGGCAACCGTATTCGGATCTGTTGAGCACGACACCTACTACAGCCATTTTTCCCTCGTAAGGTTGATTCTCTGCTTCGGCAGCCACCAACTGGCATAAAAGGTTAAACTCGTACTCTGAAATACGACCAATATTCTGAGTTTTTTCTTTTGAAATTTTGTTTAATTTGTGGACTTGTGAATGGTCTGCATTTTTTGTAAGATAATCAATGAAAAAGTCAGTAGTAATGCGGCTTTTGGTCGTTATTGTATTTACTTTTTCACTATAATTCATTGATTCAGCAGTCGTCGCCAAACGTTGTGAATCTGTAAGAAGTCTGATAGGATCTGATGGCACCGCTAATGCCGTCAGAGATACCGCAGACGCGAGAATAACTAAACATCGAAAAGATTTTCGCATTTTCTCCCCCAGTATTAAATTTTGAGTCTATTGCGCCTGCACTCTCCCAAGAGCAGGCGCTTTTTAACCTCCTTTTCATTTATTTTCCGTGATATAAATTAAAAAAGGAGTTTGGAACCTACATTCTGGCCAAATCATCAAGTGTGTAACCTGTTAATTGACACAATCTCTTTGCTTCTTTGATTGTCATTGAGTCGGGGGCATTGATCTTCTTGCTTGCCGTGGGTATACTCCAGCCCATTCTCCCGGCAAGCTCAGCCAATGACTCTATATGACGTTCATACGCCTTATCGAGAATAGGGCGTGCTTTTTTACCTGTTCTCATAGGTCGCTCCCATCTTTGAACTTGCATCAAATGCAAGTTGTGGCGCAAAAAAAATCTTTCCGGCCCTGATATAATTGAGGTTAAGTGCTAATGCCATTCTCTGCATTACGTCACTTGATGGGTATATTTTACCATTTAAAACCCCTGCAATGGTATTACGATTAATGCCGGATTTATCTGTTAAATCCTGAATAGTGTCCATATCAGCATCAATCATAGCTTTTTTTAATTCTTTGGTATCTACAGAATAATGCATATTAACTCCCCTTTTGAATAAAATTGAGATGTATTAAGCATAATACCTACTTGCATAAAATGCAAGTGTAAATTTGCAAAAAGCTTAAAATATTTTGAATTATATCTGATATTAATGTATACTATATATACTTTCAAAAAGAGGTAACAATCATGGAAATATGGCATAAAAGAATCAAAGAACTTCGTGAAAATTCAGATATTACTTTAAAAGATATGGCCAAAATAATTGGAGTTTCTGAAGGCACCGTACAAAGATACGAAAGCGGTAAGATCAAAGAGCTGCCATACAAAGTAATAGAAGCTTATGCAGAGAAATTTCATGTTCTCCCATCGTATATTATGGGCTGGACTGATTCGCCTGATAATAGTAATTACACTATAACTGCGACCGCCAACAATGAAGAAACGGTAATACTCGAATGTTATAGAAATATGTCTTCAGGTGAAAAGGACATGATCAAAAGGCTACTAGATTATGACAAACGCTTTAAACAGGTCAAAGATAACAATAGTAAGTAGGAGTTTTTATGGCAACACCCAAAATGTTACCATCCGGTAACTGGAACATTAAAGTATTTTCACACTTTGACAAATCAGGAAAAAGAGTCTATAAGTCCTTCACGGATCCGGACAAAAAGAAAGTTATCCGCCTGGCTCATGAGTTCCAAGACAATAAAGACGAATATCATGATCAAGAACTGACAATAGCCAAGGCATTAGACGAATACATTTCGTCAAAAGAAGGCGTACTATCCCCCAGCACCATAAGGGAATACCGGCGTCTGCAGGCCAAGGCGTATGACAATATAGGTACATTGTATGTATCTCGTACCACATCTAAGGATCTTCAGTACTTTATATCTGATCTATCACGCACCAAATCCCCTAAGTCAGTCAGAAATATATATTCATTACTAGCCGCTGCCCTTGATATGCACACAGATAAGAAATTCAGAGTAACACTCCCCCAGAAGAATGTACCTGAATATGCTACCCCGGATAGTAAGCAGGTCAGGACCTTACTTGATAATGCATCTGATAAGCTCAGACTATGCATATATCTATCAGCTATCGGCACACTTCGCCGCGGCGAGATATGCGCTCTTAAGTACAAGGACATAATAAGGGACAAAAAGCTTATACATATTCATGCCGACATGGTGCAGGATCAATCCGGCGCATGGGTCTATAAGCCTTGCCCCAAGAATAGTAGTTCTGTGCGCCGCATTGAGCTACCTGATAAGATCATTGAGATGTTAGGTGATGGTGATCCGGAAGAATATGTAATAGGATTCACGCCGGGACAGATAACCCATAGATTTATATATCTACGCAATAAGTTAGGCTTATCCTGCCGCTTTCATGACCTGCGGCACTATTCAGCGACTATAAGAATGTACATGGGGATACCGCTTAAAGAGATACAATCCGTGGGCGGTTGGAGCAGTTTCGAAACATTAGAAAAGTCTTATTTGAACATTCTTAAATCCAAATCCGATGAATACGTGCAAAAGGCTAATGATTACTTCGAAGAGAATCTTTTGTCGGATGATGCAACATGAAAATGCAACATGAAATTTTGAAGTCCAGAGTTGGTGCGGAGTACAGAGTTTTGTGATACGGGTTCGACTCCCGTCTAGTCCACTTTTTCATAAGCTCAGTATATACCGCGTTTTGGTCTTCAAAGCCGCATGTATACTGAGCTTTTGCTTTAAAGAAAGTTATAATCATTTTAAATAATTTTATAATAAATATCGCAATTTTTATATCTCATGCAACATGATATGCAACATGAAAAGTTAAAAATCTTAAACAAAAAAAGGGCCTATCCTTCCGGATAAGCCCTTTAACTTTAGATACTTAAAGATGATCTTTAACTACCCTTATGTGCTGCCCATGTGCCTTTATTGGTGACGTAAGGTACATAAGACCATTCAGAACCATACAAGCCCCACAACTGGTTCACCTCCGCTTCTGACAAGCCGTTCTCATTAGCATATGCTATTACTTCTGCCTGGCTTACATGCGAACTCTTATCAGTATCCAGCACCTTTACTGAGTTTGCAAATTGTGTGGCTGTAAGGTCGCCGTTACCTTGTGACTGCCAGTACTGCGCTGCTGCCTGGTAATCCTTATACAAGTCATTAGAAGCATCAACCCCTGCATTTGTAAAGGCATTCATATCATCTATGTAGCCTTGCACAGCCGGAAGACCACCTTCATTGTACAGGTCCCTTGTATAACTGTTTTCGCCAAAGCCATAACCTGCATCTTTAAGGATCTGCTTTGCTTCTTCAGAATCCTCTAGCTCTGCTGCCTGACCACTGTTATACATCTCACGGTTTTTCTCATTGTTAGTAATACCATTGTCTTTGAGATAGTCCGAAGCTTCTCTGTACTGAGAAGCTATCTGTACAGCTTCGTCATAGTTGCCTGCAGTGACAGCCGCCGCAATATCCTCAACGATTTTTGATGAACTGGAAATATTATAATCACTTAAGACTTTGCTTAGCTGTAATTGCTTTATGGCTGCATCTTCCTGACCTTCCATGTATGCATTAGCAATCTTGTTATCGGTCTCTGCCTTGGTCGCATTATAGTTTGCTACTGCCTTCATTGCGGTATATACATCCTGCAAAGCTTTAGCCTGCTCTTCTGCTGACAGACTCTTATAATAATCTGACTCAATAAGAGCATTACCCATTGTGCTATTGAGATTGCCAAGGTTTTCTTTGTATTCTCTGAACTGCTCTTCAGAATACTCAACACCTTGCTTTTCATCCACTTTTCTAAGGTCTGATCTTTTAACCTGGGGCGTAAATGCTATAGCACTTCCGGTCTCATTGTATAGCCTTGAAGCTTCAAGATTAAGCGTTGATGGATCATAGTCACTTACATTCATAGGCAGTATATAGTTTTCAAGGATCTTTTCCGGAAGACTTCTACCCTGATTCTGCAATACAGGCTGGCCTTCAACATCTGTCTTAACAGGAAGTGTCTGCCTAAGTCCCGGTATGTTATTAAGCAGCATGTTATAGTAGTACTCTGCTGTGCCGTATTCTCCAAGATCACGCTTATATGGATCCGTAGTCTGAGCTGTCTGCCTTATAAGTGATGGTACAAGCTGTGAACCGGATGAACCTATCGTATTAAGCACGTTGTCCATAACGCTTTGTGAACCGCTGTATGACGGAGTATCGCTTCCGAAGAGTCTTCTAAGCCCCTGCGTTGTGGAACCGCCAAAAATTGATTCTGCTGCCTGCGCCCATGCCCTAGGATTTTCTATTCCTTCCTCTGCCATTCTGGCGCCGGCCTGCATCATAGGACCTATAACAGGAAGATCACTTGTATCAAGTGTCTTGCCGCCGTAATAAGGTACCCAGTTAGGAACATTGTAGCCATATTCTATATAGCCGTCTTCTCTCTGAGCTGCTTTTTCGTCTGGATCTTCGCTGTAACTTCCGTTGATACTTCCAAATACACTCTCAGGATCCGTATTACTTGCAAGCTCATAAGCTGCCCAAAGCATAGGAATACCGGTGATAGTTCGTGATGCTTCATCTACAAACCTTCTCTGGTTAAAACCCTTTTTTCCAAGGACTTCACCAAGCGTTTCGGCTGTGTTTTTAACTACGCCAAGTGGTGTATACTCTATTGCACGCTCCAGCATGTTACCAGGTGTCATAGTAAAAGGTGTAGACTGCGTACTTAGAATGTCAATTCCAAGTGCACCACGCGACATATCACCAAGGCCGTTTCTTAGTTCTGTCAAGCCTTTTGACATTTTGCCATGCTTCTGGAATACGGAATCGGCTGCACGAACGGATGCAATCATATCCATTACTTCGTATACATCCGACTCTGGAACATCTGCAAGACCATATACGCCGCTTTGACCATAACGATCTAACATCTGAGTCATTTCGGTAAAAGCCTGTTTGTAGTTAGCTTCATAGAATGGTCTATCACCAAGCTCCATTGCATTTCTAACATAGTAGTCTACACTGTTGGCAAATTGGCCTATCTTCTGTGTATCATCCCATGTAGTTGCGTTGTTCCTTAAAGCTTCGGCCCATCCTTTAGCGCCGCTTCTTCCGGTATCAATACGCTTTGAGATATCTGTTAACTGCTCTTTGGCGCCCTTTTTGAAGCCTTCTGCATAAGCGGAAGCCTTGCCCTTATTCCATCCAAGTGTTGAATGCTGACCTGTCTTTAGGGATACAAGTTTATCTACAAATGCTGCTATTGGTTGCCTTGCCTGCTCTATGCCCTGATAAGCCAAGTTACCAAAAGCATTTCTTGAAATGGCAGTCTTAAAGTTGCCAAGCATGTTGTTATAGAGTATTGATCTAACCTTGTCGCCAACTGTTGAAGGAGTTTTTGCCTGGACAATCTTAGCAGCTCTTGCCAGTAATTCTTCCTGGGCATAACTGCCTTCAACCTCTTGCTGCGCTTTTACAAGATAGTCATATACTGTCTTTTGATCTTCTGGTGTAAGTCGTATACCTCCATTCTGCTTATAAACAACTTCAGCGATATCATCAATGTCTGCGCCATCTTCGATCATCTTAAGAACATCTGTCTTACCGGATATCTTTTTAGGGGACATTTTCTTAGCTTTTGTCTTGCTGGCATACTGCTTGATATCGCCCTGCATAAGCTCTTCAACTTGTTTCTTGAATGCTTCCTTGTCGCCTTTAGAGTTTTCATAGGCATCTTCTATCTTTCTTACAAGGTTATCAAGACTTTCTGAAGTTCCCTCACCGACTTGTTTATCAACAACTTTGTTGACTGCTTCCTGAGCTGTACGCAGCTGACCTTCAGGAGTATTTCTGGTAGATTCTGCAAGAGCCTGAACTACACGGCCACCTTCTCTTGTTTCGCTGGCTATTTTTCTTCCGAGTCTGTTCGCTTTCTTAAGAGACTGTTCATCCCCGGCATCCATAAGTTTAGCCCATTCTTGCTGTGCACCTCTTACATCAACTTCATCAAATGGATGATCCGGCTTAAGAAGCTCGCCTACAACATCGTCAACATCTGCATATCTTTGGTCGAATGCTTTCTTCTGTGCTTCTTCAGTGAACTCATGATAAGCATAATCCTTAATAGGGATGTCATCAGGATTTTTGATCTTGCCTGTCTTTTCGGCAGTGTTAGTACGCCATTTACCTGTTTTCCAGCCCCCTGTATCGGTCTTTCCGCCACCAAAGAACTGCATAGGATTAGCGCCCGGAACTGATTTACTGCCACCTCCAGCAAGCGACTTATACTTGTTAAGTGCTTCTTCTGCTGCCGCTTTAGACTTATAAACTTTTCTTTCTACCGGAGTTGTTACATTGCCATTTTCAGATACAACCTGATACATCTTTCCTTTTTTGCCGTTGATTGTCTGAAGCTTTAAGTTATCCGGAGTAGCACCTTCAGGAAGTGAACTTGTGGTAACATTTGGAATATTTCTAGGCGCTTCCTCAGCAAACAAGTCCTTAGCGGAGTCTTCCATTTCACTTCTTGTCATGCCTTCAAAGCCCGGTAGCCAGTCCATAGCTTCATTAGGATCATTGATAGTGATATCATTCTTAATATGGTATCTAGCCTGGTCTGCACGCTTTATAACACCGTTCTTTGAATTACTAAAGATAACATCCTTAGAAGCCCCTTCATCAACTTTCTTAAGGTTTCTCTGCAGGTTCTTACGTGTAGCATCAATCTTCCTGTAGTAATCATCAAGGTTTTCATCTGTATGAAGAGCAGCATTATTGAAGTCGTCAACGGCCTTACTTAAATTTTCGTACTTGGTCCTTATGGTTTCATTTTTGTTCAGAAGATCCGCATACTTGGTACCAAAATCATCTACGGAAGTCCTCATATCATCCGTAAGCTGTGTTACCATTTCGCCTACGCTTACGCCGTGTTCGGGATGTATCGTATCAAGGCCTGTGCGCATTACATTACTAGCCACTGTATCACCTACAACGCCTGCAGCTGTATCAACTGCCGCATCACCCTGAGCGATCTTAATAAGATTCTGGAACTGATCTTCACTAAGAGAACCTGCCCTAAGATCAAGGGTAGCCTTTTGCATGATCTCAACGATATCATCAGTAGATGTAGCCTTGGCAAGATCATCAATATAGCTTTCATAGGTCCTTTGCAGGTAATCATCCAGCTTAGGCGCCCTGACTTCCAGTGAACTCGGAGTCTCATTGCTAATATCCTTAAGGTAATCATCCCACTGATTCTGCAGGCCTTCGATATCCTGCCTTACGGTAATAGGTTCTTCACCTGGAATATCCGTAACGCTTCTTATAGGCTCTTCAATCTGATTATTCAAGCTATCTGGAAGCTGCCTTGATAGATTGTCGGCATTGTTTATACCGGGAATTAACGCGTTTACATTTTCGCTTGATAGATCAAAAGGCGTAGAAATTCCGAGATTTTCAGCATACTCAGCAGCTTCTTTTTCTGCCTGCTGTGTTGCTTCTTTGCCCATGTTGCTTATATAACTAGGGATTACCCAGTCCATAAGCGCATTAATACCGACATTGCCCGCAATATTCCATCCGGCTTTTTCCACGATTTCATCCATAGGCATACCATTGTTGTAATTTTCAATGATTTCCGGGATGGTATCTGTTGGAATATCAACCAGCGCTGTATCAAGTCCTATCTCTGCCAGATTTTTAACTACCGGATTATCACTGTTTAAAGCTGGAATATTTACGCCTTCAAGTAAAGCATCTCCTATTCCTTTGGTAAGGGCTGTATCGTAGGCCATTCTTGTAAGGGATCCAGCGCCATAAGCCAAAGGATTTTGTGTCTCTTGCGCCTTAGTAGTTTTTTCTCTGCGGCTTTTCTCTAAATCAGAGTAAAACATTGCGGCTTTTTCGGCTTCAGTTGCGTTTCTTTCAATATCCGCTTTCGCTCTGGTCATTGCTCCGCCAGTAATAAAATCGCCAATTCTATCAGGCAGATTTGCCATATTACTTTCTTTGCGCGTAAATCCGGATGCAAATGCGCCGGCATTACTCAATTTTTGTTCAAGGGCCTGTACACTTAGGGCTTCCTGGTATTCATCCATACTGACGCCGTTAGCAGTCAGATAGTCCCTAAGACTATAATTTGTACCATTCTCCCTGTTATATCTAGCTACCTGATTAGGTGCATCGTTATATAGAGTAACAGTATCTTCAAAACCCTCATGAGTCTTTTTGTACTCATCAATATAAGCTTTAGCTGCTTCGACTTCATAATCTTCAAGGTACCTGTCAGGATCAAGATAGTCTTTAACATTGGTAGAATCTATCTTGACTGACTGCGGCTTTTGGGCAGAACTATCCTGCGGATATTTTTCAGGATGCTTTTCCATGTCAAGCTCTACGGCTAATTCTTCAATTGTTTTATTTTCGCCTGTGTAGTCATTCATCTTGGCAAGCTCTGCATCAAGATCTACGCCTTTAGCTGCTGCTTCCTGACGATACTGATTAACCAATTGGTTAACCTCGTTTATCTTATCCTGTTGAACCTTAAGGTCTGCCATTTCAGCATTGCGAATATCGTATAGAGTTTTTGACATGCTTCCCTGCGGGAAAGGATCGTATTGAGGGATAGTCTTTGTCTGGGAAGTGTTGTCTGATGCTTTGGGCTTTACGCCTTTTAGGGCTTGTACAGATGCTTGTGCAAGCTGAGTTGCTACTGTTTTTTTCTCACCGGATGTTTTTGCTTTTTGGTTATTGGTCTTAGACTTGTTGGACGCACTTGTAGCTTTGGCGTTACTTTCTTCTGCTTTGGGTGTACTGGTTGTGCTTGTAGATTTAACGTTGTTTTCGCTTTTTTTATTTCCAAACTTTACGCCCTGAAGCGCGGCAGTAGAAGCCTGTACAAGCTTTGATGCTGTGTCTTTTTTCCTGCTACTAGCCCACGCCTTAGCCGCTTCCTGCTTAGTCTGAGCAGAATCCTTGATACTAGGAATAGTCTCAGACTCGCTTCCAAAAAGTGAAGACATAGCACCTGTATTACCTGAAGGCGCACTTTTAGACTCTTTACTTGAAGACTTGGAAGACTTTCTTGAAGATCCTGAAGAACCTGAAGAACTTGATCTTGAAGACTGTCTTGCCGCTTTAGCCGCCTGCTTCTGCGCCGCCTTAGCCGCCTTCTCAGCTTCCTTCTGCGCAGTCTCAATCTGTTTTAATTGCGTGGCGTATTCGTATGGATTCTGGCCGGTAAGTTCGGCAGCTTTCCTTTGTGCCGAAGTCGGCACTTCATATCCGGCTGCCTTGTAGTTAGCGTCTGTAGCTGCCTGTAATTGAGATATCCTATCATTTATCGCATCAAGTAAGCTCATGATTTTATCTCCTATACAAAAATAATCCCGGATATAGCCTGAGCTATTCCGGGATAGTTTTTAGGTATTAGCGGACATAATATAATCTGGGTGAAGATACAACTGGATTCTTAAGTGCTTCTGCCATTGCTTTTTGTCTCTGCTCATCCTGCAACTGTTGCTGTGCAAGGTACTGCTGATAAGAAGTATCTGCAATTGCCTGTGCATTAGCCTGGTTTGTGTTTGTAAGAAGCTGATTAAGCGGATTAAGCGTACCGCTAAAGTCAAAAGCGTTCTGAGCCTTCATAAGGGACTGAAGCGCCTGCAGGTATGAACTATCTGTCGAAATATTACCAAGGCTTGCAGTCTGCATGTTATTAAGGGCGTTTTCTGCCTGCTGAAGCTGCTGCATCTTCTGAAGTTCAAGTCCAGCCATCTGGTTAGACCATGCCTGCTGAGCAGCCGATAAGTTGTCGTTGTAGGTTCTTAAAAGATCCGCAAGGTTCTTTGCCTGCTGCGTCTCAATGTCATTACGGGCATTGCCGTAGTTATTGAGCATTGAAGCCTGCGTTGTCTCAGAAGCGCCGCCGTTAAGACCCTGAGCTGTAAGAGCCTGCTGCAGGTTCTTACGGTTTAGCATGTTGTTGATATAAGCTTCTCTTAGGGATGCTTCTGCATCTGAGTCTATATCCTTCTTGGATGCATCATAACTGTTTTTAAGAGTATTTCTTGTAGCATTAAGGTTACTGTCGTAGTAGTTTCTAGCGCTTCCATATGCCGAGTTGATAGCATTGATGTTACGTTCATATGAAGCCTGAGCTGCCGCCCTCTGCTGTGCAAGGTAGTTACTGTATAGCCCGTATATATCAAGAGTACTATCATTTGCGCCGGAGTTGCCGCTGCCCCCGCCTGGTGTGATATTGGGCGGAGTAACTACTCCAAGATCAACACCTCCAAGGCTGGTAAAATCTGTAGAAGGCTTTGGTGTTGTTTTCTTTTTCTGTTTATTGGTTGCTGTATAAGTGCTTGTATCATATCCGGAATTTTTTTTCGTACCGCCCGCACCAGCCGCTGTTGCCGGCCTGTCGTCTAATACCATTGCCATAGCTTTGCCCTCCTTATCTTCCTATTAAGGCTTTACGCGTTTGCTTTCCGACTATCCCATCAACTAAAATACGGGACTCCTTCTGAAAATCCCGCACTGCTTTTTCTGTTTTATCCAGGAATATTCCGTCTATCTTGCCCGGATTGTAGCCATGCTGCTTAAGTTCCCACTGAACCCACTTTACAGCACATCCTGCCATACCATACTTGATATTGATATTAGGCATGATATAGGGATTACCTACATGCTCGTAAGTAGTGCTGGCTACTTCTTCTATCTGATTTAGATTTGTGATACCGTCATAGTCTACATCAAGGTCCACATTGCCCTTAATGCCATTGACCTTGCCCTTACTTGAATACTGCCAGGCTACCACTTCTTTGTACTTTGGCCGCAATGCTGAAAACTGGTTATAGGATCCTGTGTCGTTCTTGGGATATCGCGCAAGCCATATATCGAACTTATCCTTAAGATCATCGCTTATAAGCCGCTGATACCAGTCTCTATTACAATAGATACCAACATAGTAGCCTGCCCGCGTAAATAGGTCATTGTATAAAAGTGCAAGGTTCCTGATTTTATCCCGGCCTACCGGCGCAAGGTTCTTATCTTCAAGATCAAGCCATATACCATATTCAAGCTTGCGGCCTTTAAGGTGCTGCAATAATGCGTTCGCATCACCTACCGGATCCTGCATAGAATGCCTTGCAATATAGATATACACGCCCCTTGCGATATCATTCTCACCAGCTTTAGCGTAGTTGTATTCAAAGGTTTCATCTATCCTGTGTGACTGGGCTTCATACTGGCACTTCATAATGGCGAACTCTTTACCATCTTTTTTGACCTTAGCCCAGTCGATAAGCCCCTGATAGTGGCTTACATCAATTCCCTGAACTTCACCCATATAAGCCTCCTATTCATTCTCGTGCTTAACAACAACACCGCTAAACACAATATCGCTTACATCAAGGTTCTTAATAGCTGCGTTAGACTCTATAAGCTCCCGCATCTCTTTAAGCGCCGCATCTACAAGTTCAGAGAATCTTTCAAAAGTAATAAGCTTAGCAAGCCAAGGGAACTTACTAAGAAACAGATCATAAACATATCTAAGCTTGATACTTCCCGTACCACCACCGCCGAACTTCTTCTCTGCGATAGTGACCGCATATAGAAGCCACTTCTTAAGGGCCTCTATTTGCTCCTGTGACGGCTTTTTGAAAAATTCCGCACATTTATACCCTGCAACAAATAGAACCGCTCCAAAGGCCAGAAAGACGTACCAGTTATCGAGTATAAATCCCATACACATCCTCACTTTCCGATTACCGCTTTGTAGTAATCAATGACTGCTCTTTTTATTACGACTACAGATAACGCAATTACTAATGCTATAAGCAAAAGAACCATAACTACCTCCTGTACATCGTGACACATAGGAAACCATGTCATAAATGCTTAGCAAGATAATCATGAAGATCATCTTTAGCTCTTTCCAGATTTTTGGATATCGGCTTTTTCTCTTCTTCGCAGTAATGCACCTCAAATTCCAGTATGGCGAACACACTTCTAAGCATCACTTCAAGCACCTGATCAATATTCCTAAACTTATCGTTGCCGTGTAGAAGCGACTCTTCCATCTTCGCAAGCCGGTAGTCCTGCTCTATAATTCTTTTTTCCAAGGCCTTGATCTTTTCATCCAAGGTATCATGTGGCTTTCTTGTGAACTTGTACCCTGCATATATAAGCGCTATCACCTGAGCTACCTGTAGTAAGACCTTAAGGATATCTGAGAATGTATTAAGCATATTTTTAAACCCCCACGAAAAAGAGCTACCACCTTGATGGTGATAGCTCTATATGATCACTTGTAAGCTTCCTGCTTTGCTTTGATCTTAGCCGCCCACTTGATCTGTCTTTCGTGCAAGTAGTCGTATAAGGTCTGCATTCCTTCAGGAACTTCCCTGGTCCTCTTTATTTCATCGATGATCTTCACTACCTGGTCGTGAAGCATTGTTACATGCTTCATCTCTTCAAGAGATAACTGGTAGTAAGTATCTGCAAGATTGGGATATTCAAGTTTTACCTTGTGAGCACACTTGATATACTTTTCCGCATCATGCAGCTCTTCATCTATTTTCTCTGAGATATTCTTAATAACCGTCATGGCAGTTCACCTTAAGCTGTAGCTGCTGGCGCATTAGCTACCCACTTACCCATCTGGGAAAGAAGGTACTGGCTTTGTGCTCCGTTAATAGCTTCATTTTTAGCCTGATTGAGCTGGTTAGTAAGGTCTGCAATCTGGTTATCCTTGATCAGAGTCTTGATTGAGCAGCAACATGACTCCATCTGATAACCGAGCTGGTCAAGCTTAGAGCCAAGAACATTGGTCTGGTTCATGATCTGCTGTCCGATATTGTTGAAGCCCTGGATAGCATTGATCATGTTGCTGTTGTTCTGGTTCGTAAGGTACATACTCTGGTTATCTATAAGCCTTGCTGTCTCATAATTGTTATTGGCTGAGCTTAAGAGAACATCTCTTATGCCTTCCTGTGTAGCCTGGTTGTTAACAGCTTCGTTAACATCCTGGACTGTTGCAAAATTAGGCATTGGACCTACAGGGCCACGATTACCGAAGCCGCCGAATCCGCCACCAAAAAGAATTGCTATGATCAGAAAAGCTCCAAGCCAATCTGAACTCATGAATGAACTTCCTTCAGCCATTTTTCTTTACCTCCATTTTTTATTTTTAATCTTGCAAGATTATTTTTTACCGATAAAAGAACTGACCCTATCCATGATAGAAGACCTTGCAGCGTTGATATCCTGCCCTTTATCCGCATATAACTTCTCTGCGGCCTTCTCCGGATCACTTAGGTCAAGCCCCTGTAACTGAGGATTCGTTTTTGCAAGATTCTGAAGGAATGACTGAGGTGATTCACCCCTGAGCATTGCTCCCAAAGCTTGCATCATGATATTACTCTGCGGATTCTGATTTCCGCTTGTTAGTGCTTGTAGTATTGGATTTTGCATTTAAGGTATCCTCCAGCTTTGCTATACGCTCTTCAAGTGATTTATATTTATCTTCCGGCGGCGTTTCCTTATGAACCGATATATCATAAGGTGTAAGCGTCTTATACCCGGCGCCGTCTGTCTGACATAGCCATACGATAGGCGCTGTCGTATCAAGTAGAAGCACGCTTTCGTCCGGATTCATCTGAAAAGCTTCTGCGCCGTTTCTTCCTGAAACTTTAATAACTGTCCTCTTGGAAGCGTGCGGCTGGATACCCTGCATAAGAAGTTGTGATATCTGGTCCTGCGTTTGATTGTAAGGAAACATTTTTAATCCTCCTAACAATCAAATCATCGCATTATCCAATACTACTTAACATGATGCAGTTATGCTATTTTCGTGAATTATTACAGAACTTTTTTTGCTTTTTTGCGGAATTTTTGGTGCTATTTTCTGAATGCCTTTATAGACAATCGTACTTACATATCTGGGACTAAGATCAAACTCTTCTGCGATTTTCTCATAGGTGATATTATCAATAAGCTTTCTCTTAAGAATCTTTCTATCACGCTCTGAAAATATCCATTCGTCAATTAAATTGCTAAGCTCAGATACCGATATATCTATTTCAGGCAACATAAAACCTCCACCAAAAAAGGCACTCCCTATAAATGGGAATGCCTTATTTCTTCTTGTGAACTTTAGCTCTAACGCTAGTTTTAACTTTACCGTTTGTTGTTTGCATCTGGCCGATAGTCGGCGTGGATCCTTTGTGAACCTTAAGTCTAATCGTTTGCTTCGCCTTCGCCATAATAAATGTCTCCGTCAGTTACGCCACTAACGTTAACATCGCCGGCACCGTCAGTCTCCTGTGATACAGTGTAAACATCAAACTGGCTTTCGTATATAAGCCATCCTACATTTGTAGCAATAAGACCGATGATCAGAATGATTATGATTATAAACATTCTCCGGACCTGTCGTTCCATGATACCGGCTATCAATTCATTAGTGGCTTCCTTGCTAACATTTTCCATAGATTACCTCGCTTTCGTAATCTCGCTATGATTGCTGCAGGCAACAAGGTAGCGATTTCCCTGCTTTCACCTCGCGTAGGCTAGCCTGCAATTTAATTATACTATATGGAAAATGTAATTGATAGTTACATTCTTGCCTGTCAAAATGTTATATAGTTTTTTCAAAACTTATTCGTTTGAATCTGGAAGGTCTTTGGGCGGAACTGGTGAAGCGCA
>OCVV011268226.1_pt1 | contig 21325 bp, 42 predicted proteins | sample 1539721 | NCBI WGS metagenome assembly OCVV01 (sample SAMN02144230, study PRJEB22623) | gut metagenome | biome: sheep rumen | host: Ovis aries | place: New Zealand
ATTGAATTTATATAAGAAAAACAAGGAGGACAAATAATATGTACGGAAGAAGTAGAAAAAATCCGCCATATAAGTGGATGACAGAGGCAAAGTGGGATTCTTTAGGAAAGACAATGACAGTAAAGAAGGCATTGGATTTATGGTGGAATTCAATTAGAGTAAGAATTCCAGAAGAATCAAAAACAGTATGTATATATAAATGCTATGATGGTGAATATGAAACTAGCCAATTAGAACAAGCATTAAAATGTTCAGATGTAGAAGCTTCAAAATATTTAATTAAGTTGGATAATAGTTATGATGAAGACGCAGATGGATATCCAATCGTATTCGCAATACTTTATCTAAAAACAAACAAGGAGGACAAATAATATGAAAAATAAACAAACATTTGAATTTTTATTTCCAAAAGGATATTTAGCTGAAGGAAAGGGTGCAGTGAAATTCCACGTCACTGGTTTCAGCTTTTTCCATGTAACTCATGTTTACAGAGCAACTTTAACAGAGCCAGAAGATTACGATGGAGAAGATATCTACTTTGAAGATACAATAGATTTAGGTCAATTATTAATTGGCGATGAATTTGATTTCTATGGTGGCACTTGTAAAATTAGTGAAGACGTTAATGATAGAATCAAAGGATTTGGAGATATCGTTATGAAATATTTTAGAGAAATATTTAAAGAAGCTGATAATGTCTTCCTTAGTAAACTTGAAGATTTATTTTATGACGAAGATGAGGAAATCACAGATAACGGTGATGGTAATGAATTCTTCGATATGATTCCAAAGGCATTTTGGGGTAATCCAAATTTCGTTGAAGAATTAGGAAAATATATGGATAATATCGCTACTAACGCTTATAATGATGATTATAAGTTCCAAAATTCTTTAGATGATGACTTTAACAGAAGATATGCAGAAGAAAAAGCGGATTATGACTATGATAGTCAGCAAGAAGCTGCAGAAGCTGCATATTATGATATGCTAAGTAGGTTAGGATTATAAAGGAGGTGAAATTATGATAAAAACTGTAGATGATTATGGTACAGAGGGTATCCAAATGGATATCTTTGATTATGGTGTACCGCTAATTGAAGAAAAGGATGGTGAAACTATGAAAAGATTCTACTATAAGTGTAAGAAAGTACATTCTAATGAGATTAAAGAAATCTCTGTTCTTGCTAAGAATATTAAGCAAGCCGAAGAAATCTTAATGTCTCACAAAGATGAATGGGTTCCACTTGAGTACATAGGATGGACTGAATAATGAAAAAGTGTAAAGAAAGAGATGGTGAAAATGAAGATAAAGAAAGAAAATATTTATCAAACTGCTTTAGAATATTTAGAAACAGCGGCTAAAGCAGAACAAAATGGTTTTTCTACAGAAAAAACCAAAAAGGCTGTTAAATGGATTGAAGAAATAAAACAAAGAGCTGCTAATCCAGAAAACTATCGTCAAGATAAATTCTACAAAGCGTCTAAAGATATCAACAATTTAGTATGCTTCTGTAAAGATTATATTGATAGAGTCAAGACTTATTTGGAGAGTCTTGGTTTAGATAATGAATATCCATGCAAAATATTATATGATAATATATCCTCTGACGAGATATATTATGTTAACACAGAATTGTTGTATGAGGATGATTCTCGTGAAGAAAGGAAATATTTCTCTTATAAAGCAAAATCATATCAACAATTTGATGAAGAATTATATAAAGAATATGAAACGCGTGGAATACGCGTGTTGTTTATAGATGGACCTTACATTCGTAAGTCAACAACTTATGAGTGGGAAGGTCACGGTTTACATACATTTAATGAATACTTGGAAGGAGGTGAATAGTATGTACGCGAATTTACGTAAGGAAATCCTTGATGAACAAGGTAAAGTTGTATTTCGTAAGACTTTCTCATTAGATATGGAAACTACTAGTGAGGACTTATTGAAATATTTTACAGACCAAGGTTATGTAGTTGACGGCTACACAGACAAAAGAATCTACTAATAAGGAGGAAAATAGCAATGAGAAAAGTAGATAATAACTTTCTAAACGTCATGACTCTAGACGCAATTAGAGCCAAAGTTAATAGCTGCCATCCAGGTAGCTTCCATTCTATCTTAATGATAGACGGTGCTCCAATATCAATTGCACCTGATCAAACTCTATATATAATAGAGACATTAGGAGTAGTCTTCCACACTAATTATTATAACAGAAGTTATAAGAAATTAGAAGATAAGATTAACAAAGCTGAAACTATAGATGAAGTAAATAATGTAAAGAGCCTTTATGATAGTTTCAAACATAAAGATCTTATGCTAAAATCAGCAGTAGCAACTTTAGAGAAAAAAGTTCAAGCTGTTAGAGCTGGAGCTCCTATCCCAAAGACAGTAGCTACTGTTAGTAGTACACCTAAAGTTAGAGATAATATATGTCCTTCTATTATATACAATAAAAATGGTAGTATAACTTTATCTGCACTTCCATCTTTCCAAAACACTATTAAGAGTGTTAAAGGTGGATTTGAATTTAAAGAGAAGTCTTCTCCTAAGAGATTTTTCTTTAAGATTAAAGACGAAGTATATGAGCTAGATTATGATGAATATAAGTCATTTGAAAAAGTGGCAGTAGCATCAGCTCGAGCTTCTGTGAAGAAAAAGGATAATGGTCCTGCGCCATTCTATGGTCCAAAGGTAACCAATATCATTAAAATAATTTAAAAAAGAAAGGGATGGTGAATAATGCCAAAGAAAAAAGATAACGAAAAAACATCTTTCAAAGGTATGACTCTAATTAAAGAGATATATACCGACATTAGACCGCAACTACTAAACATTATTTCAGTGGTTGCGGGACCAACCCTAGCACCTCATATAGATGTGAAGTTCTATCTAAATAGAGCTTCCTCTTATGTGAGATTGTGGGGTAGGAAAAAAGACCGCTTTTTAATTTCTATTGGTGGTTTTGATATTAGAAAAATGGCTGAAGTGCCAAATACAATAACAAGTGTTAAAATGATTTATGAAGTAGGATCAAAAATTATTAAAGCTTTTAAAGCCGTACTTCATCATGAATTAGCACATATACTATATAGCGCATTAGATTCAAGAGAAATCATTGACTATCCAAAAGAGGAATTTAAGCCGTTCCTACAACAAACATGGAACTGTTTAGAAGACCCTTTTATTGAATATACTTTAGTTCAAGATTTTAAGAAGGAACATCCGTTCCATGAGAACCCTAAAAAGTTTTTTGATTTCTTGATAAAAACAATATTCATTCCTATGGGAGAAGAATATATTGATAATGGAGACCAAGAAAGCTTCATGGAATATTTATTATTAATGTATAGAATCGGCGAAGATAAAATCGCAGAGAAAAATGAAATTTATAATAAATATGAGGAAGATTTGATTCCTTTCTTAAATAATGTTATGTTAGAACCAGACGCATATAAACGAGTTCATAATGTAATTGTAATGTGTGAATGGATTATAAATAATGTAAAAGAATTTAATTGGGAACTTCCTGAAGAATCAGAACCACAAACTATGGCTGGAAGTGGAGCTGGTGGTGGAGTTGTTGCAAGTGGCCCTAGATCAGGAGCACCTATGAAACCAAAGAAACAGAAGAAACAAAAAGGTGGAGGTGGAGGAGCTGGCGGTGGCTCAGACCCAGAGCCTGAAGAAGAAGAGTCAGAGGAAGAAAAATCTGAAGAAAAAGAAACTCCTTGGGAAGGTAATCCTGAGGGGACAATCGACCATGAAGCTGAAGAGGATTTTAATGAGTGGTATAAAGATAACAAGGACCAAACGGAAGCAGAAGCCGAAGAAGAATCTGAAGAAGAGGAACCTGAAGAGGAATTTGAAGAAAATACAGAAGAAGAATCAGAAGAAGATGATGAAGACGATGATGACTTTGGATATTCTGTCGATGAAGGACTTGATGATGACTTCGTCAGTGATTTGGTCGATAATGTTGAACATTATGAAGATAATCATATTTGGTTTAGCGCTAAAGATGAATGCTCCGTTCCTCAATCAGTAATAGATGATGTAGATAATGTAATAACAAAATATCAAGGCATAGCTCAAACTATGGCTGATTATTTATTATTATGTAAAGGACGAATAAAACCTCAAAGAGTAGAAGGTTTAACTAAAGGTAGACTATCTATGAGAAGAGTTATATCTAACGCAGCTAGAGGAGGCACCGACTTAAAAGCCTTCTATAGAAAAATGCCACGAGGTAAAGCTGTTGATTTATGTAGTTATATACTAATTGATACTTCTGGTTCTATGAATGGCCAAAAGAGCCAATTGGCTTATGAAGCATGTATTATTACTGGTCAAGCCTGTGAATGGGGTGGAATACCAGTTGAAATTAGTGCTTTCGTTCACGGTACAAACAGAGAAGAAGGCGTTGTTAATACCACAGTAGTTGAAAAGACTTTTGAAGATAAATTTGACGACGCTAAAGGATTTATAGCCTTAAATAATTCTAATTTATATAAAAGAATTGAAGGGTCAAGTGCTATTGGTCTATTTGGATGTAATGAAGAGGAAGTTAATCTATGGCACATATGGCAGAAGCTAAAGAAAGTTGACCATGAAATGAAGATAGTATTTGTAATTTGTGATGGAATGACTTGTGGTTCTAGAGCAAAATTACAACAAGTTATCGAAGACATGGAAAACGATAATATACTTGTCATAGGAATTGGTATAATGTGTAGTGAAGTACAAGACAGCTATACACATTGCCAAGTCTTTGACAGTATGGAAGAAATCCAAAAAGGATTAGCTCCGTTCATATTAGATACTATCACAGAATACTCATTCTAGTTAGTATAACAGCGACGTAAGTCAGTGGTGAGACAGAACTGACAAAAATATTTTAGAAACAAAAGGAGAAAACAAGATGACAAAGGAAGAAAGATTAATTAAAACAGTAGTAACTAGTATCGCATGCGGTACATTAGCAGAAGGTGATGACGCATTCTTATTATGCGTAATCAGTAAGAAATTCAAGGTATTTATACCTTGCTTAAGACAAAATGGTATAGGTTTTGCCTATATTGATCCAGCACAATGCGATGATGCTCATTATAATGGTGTTGCTGCATTAGTAACTGATTTAGTTAAACAAAAGATATTCACACATTTAAGATATACACCTACTTATCAAGCAGCACCTGCTTATAATAAGACAATTACAGGTTTCGTTAAACCTACAGGTATATCATATGCTTTACCTACAGGTATTAAAGATACTTTAGTAACTGAAGGTTTCACAATGGGTCTTAACACTGGCAATAAATCTCCATATCCAAGTAGAGATTATGGAACTCAAGTGGAAGACAATCCTGATTTTAAATTTCAATATGAAGTTGAAGTAAATAAATTAAAAGACGCTAAAGTAAATTTTGATAATCTACCATTAGGCGTTAAATTAAAATACGAAGACATCATGAATGGTTCTCTAGATGGCGTTATCTTACTAGGACCTACAGGTACAGGTAAGACATGGATTAGTATGGCTATGGCTTGTCAAGCTAAGGCTCATAGAGAAGATATTCAGATTTCAGCAGGTACTCAAGAAGAGGACCTAGAAGGTAAATATATAGTAGATGATAGACCTGACGCAAAGGCTCCATATAGATTTGTTGAAGGTCCATTATTAAGAGCATATTCTACTATAGGATGTCCTGTAACAATACAAGAAGTTAATAATGCAACTCCTGGTATTGCCAGCTGTTTAAATAAGTATTTAGATGGTACTTCTCAAGTAACTGTTAATGGTAAAGTTTATCATAGACATCCTAACTTCTTCGCAGTATTAACAGCGAATCCAGGATATAGAGGTACTGAAGAATTAAATGAATCATTAAAAGGTAGATTCAGTATAATTCAAGTAGATAAATGGACTGAAGACCAATATGTTAAAGTATTATCTGACCATAGTAGTAGATGGGGACACATCTTCCCAGTTAATTTCTATAAAGAGCTTATTAAGCTTGCTATTATGGTTGAGCAAACTGGTGCAAGTAATAATTGGAGAGAGAAGTTTGAGTTCTCTATTAGAAATGCTCAAAGATTCTTAAACTCTGTTTTATTAAAGCCTAGAAGCTTTGAAGAGTTTTCAGAATTATTCTATGATGATTATCTAAATCTTCTTTCTTGTGATAATAATAATAGTGAGAAGCTAGCTCAATATAAAAACGATGAAACTATAATTAATAATATTAAGAATTTATATCAATATTATGATTATTCTGAAATTGATGAAAATAAAGAGTTAGTAGATGACTTAGATTATTTATTCGTGGATGAAGATGAGGATGAAGATGGAGTTGACCCATCAATCAAAGAATCTGCTTTAAATAATGCAGCCAAAAGATTTGGAAAGAAATATGAAGGAAAGTAGGAGGAAATAATCATGGCTAAGAAAAAAGAAAAAGAAATTATTACAGTAAAGGAAGCTGACTTCACTGTCAGCAATATATTAAGCAATTTAGACGAGGCTCCATTGGAGCTTCAAATTGCTACTTATTACAAAATAATGGCTACAGCTGGAGCAGTAGCTGCAGACTTAGCTGAATTAAAACAAGTAGCTAGTATCGTAGAAAAGAAAATTACTACTACAAAATATGATGACCACATTGCAGCTTTAGTTAATAGAGGTGTAATCTCTAATAATACGGTAACTCCTATTATTAGACTTGAAAATGAAGATGGTTCAATATATAATATAAGTATGTCAGGGGCTGTAGACCAGAATTTCTCAATAGCTCCTGAATTAAAGAAAGATTTGGATATATTAGATGATAAATATAAGAAGGTTACTGTCGCTTTAGATGAAAAAGTCATTAAGAAAGAATTTGAAGATGGCACTTTACCTTCAACCATAGGTATTTTCTGTGAAGTAAATCCTATGGATATCACTAAGTTAAAGAAATCTACAGAAAAAGGACCAGACCCCAAACCAGATGGGTCAACAAATTAGAAAGGAGGTGTCTTAAATGACACTACAACAAGTTTATGACAAATATGTAAAAGGTAATTCTGCTTTAAAAGAAGTTGAACTTATTTTTTACGATGAAGCGTTAGAGATAGCTTCAATTAAAAGTAAAACTGAAGATTTCTTCGGTATAGATACGCTTAAAAGAGGTCAAGAAGTTATTATAGAAGATAAAAGCTCTTATTATGACTTAGATAATGCTAGCTTTGAGGTTATACATGACCCTTATGAAAAAGATTATGGATATGATGAGGACTCCGGTCCCATCATCGCCACTATCCAATATGATATATTAAAAATAACTCTACCTCAAAGAGAGTTGTTACTTTCTGATTATCAAAAAGCATTAGAAATTGCGAAAACTAGAAATAAAGAACTTAGTGAGCAATTACGTGAAAAGGATAGAAAAGCCTACGAGGTTGAGTCAGAGGCAAGAGCTACTAGATATTTCTATGAACATCCAGAACAAAGACAATTCCATGATACAAAAATAGGAGCCGATATGTCCAAGTATATTTATGAAGTTCATTATTGTGGAAGTTCAGATGATGAAATACAAAAAAGTATTGTTGATGGGCTTATGTATTGTCTTTTAAATTACGAACCAGATGAAGTAGATGAGTTACGTAGAATGATAATAGATGCGAACAGAAAAGATGAGCTAGCAGATTACATAGCTAATCTTTTAGATGAAGAAAGCCCAACCGAAGAAGAAATAAGAAATATATATGATTTAGAGGGAGACGAATACTTACCTACTAGTATAGAAATGGCTAAGGATTATCTAGACGAAGTACGCGACTTATTTGTAGTCAAGGCTACTGTAAAAGATACTGATATGAAATGTAAAAAGTTTAGATCATATTCTCAGGCTCTAGAAAAAATGAATTATTATCGTAAAATTGGAGACTGGCCTCAAATAGCAATACATGAAGTTAAGATGGTAGGAGACGGAACTTCTGAAAGAACTTTAATAAATTTAGATAGCTTTATGTTTGATTACGTATATGCTGTAAATAAGAAGGAGGAATAAAATATGCTTAACAAAAAAATAAGAAATGCATTAGCAAAATATTTTGAAGATGAAGGTATAAAGGAAAGTGAACAACCTCTATTATTTGGTACTAGTGACGCCTACGATAATTCTATCGTGGGTATCGCTTATGATGGTCGTATCGTATATGACTATCAATTAATGATTCAAGAGCTTGCTAAAGATGATAACATATCTCTTGAAGAAGCTCAAGAATGGGTAGACTACAATACTATGAGAAGTTTACCTTATTATGGAGACAAAGCTCCAATTGTTATTAATGTAGAATACACAATAGAAGATTTATTAGAAAGGTATGGTAATTAATATGGAAGAAATGAGAATGGAATGTTTTAAAGCTAAAGCAGCTTTTGTAAGTAATGTGGATTTTGCGTTTACTAGCTACACTTATGAAAAAGAAATTCAAGGGTATCTTGAAACATTAGGAGGATGTGAAAGTGTTCGTTATGAAGTATATCAAGTTAATTTACCTGACGGTACTTATCACATTACTGAATTCATTATTGTAACATATATAGGAGGGGCTATTGCTCCTCGTAATGTTACAGCAAATAGCTTGTCTAGTATCTTAAAGGAAATAGCTTCTATGATGAACGGTGGCTGTTACGATGAAGTAGAATACTATAAAGAATTCGTAAAACGTGCTGAAGAAAATAAAAATGAGGTAGTTAGATTAGTATAGAAAGGGGTGATGATAATGGTCAGTGAAAAGACTCAACAATGGTTAGTAATTCTTGACCTAAAAAATGAAATTGAGAACATGAAGTTAACAATCTCAAATATAAATATTTCAATTGGATATTCAAAAAATAAAAATCATACTACTAAACTGAAGCAAAAGAAAATCGTTTTAACTCGTCGTTTAAAGGATTTGTGTGAACAAAAGAATAAACTTGAGAAGCAGTATGCATTTAATTGTAAAGCAGAAGAAAGGGGGCGCTACACATGGTAGTAATAGAAGTCCGTTTTGATGGTAATAGTAAAGTTTATCAGTATTTATTTGTAAATCCTAATAAATTTAAAATGGATAGAGCAAAAGCATTAGTATATTCTTATGGAATGAGTACTGCAGGAGCTATGACTAAAAATCTAACAGCTGTTAGTGCATACAAAGTAGATGAATTGCCACCTATTGTAACATCTCAAATTATATTATTAGATGATAATAATCATATTGATATACAAAAAATTGGAGCAATAAATGTTCTTCCTAAAAAAGAAGGGTCTACTGCGTCTACTGTTCCTAAAAAAACTAGGAGAAAGACAACTGTTTCAACAAAGCCGTCTACGGTTTACGTGGACATATCTAAGCATCTAAAAAAGATTCAAGAAGAATATGAGCGAAAACAAATTATGGCTAAAGCTTATAAAAAATATACATAGGAGGTATTAAAATGACACTAGAAGAATATGCTGTCGAAAAAATTAAAGAATTAGAATATAAAAAGGTAGAGTTAGAAGCTGCTTTAAAAGCTAAAACTGATGAATATAAAGCTGCTAATAGTTCTATTAGAAAACTTCGTGAAGAAAATGAAAACTTTAAGAAAGCCATTGGTCGAAATGTAAACTTAAATAATTGCACTTTAGACAGAAGTGGTTGTGTAAATATTTATCTTAGTGATAGCTATAAAAGTGGGAACTCTAATTTAACAGAAAAAGAAGCTCAAGTTAGAGAAGATTTTGATTTTCTTTGTAAGATTATTAAAGAATACAAAGAAACTCATCCTGAGAAAAAGGACAGTGAGGAGGAAGAAGGTGTACCATTATAATGGGATTAATAGAATTATGCACTAATCATACAGGAAAGATGGAGGGGATTAAAAGCCTCTCCACTTCTGTTTTATTAAACCCTAATTGTCAAAAGAATCGACTCATCTCAGGCAGTATATGCTCTCATTGTTACGCTAATGCATTGGCTCAAATGTATGCGTCTTTGGGAGCTAGACTAGAAAGAAATACTAAGGAATTGACTAGCAGGTCTATAACTATAGATGATACAGATTATTTAAAAACAGAACTTAAAGACGAGAAAATTTTCCGTTTTGAAGCTTTTGGAGATTTGAATAATGAAACTCAGCTTATAAATTATTTAAAGATATGCTTGACATTTCCTCATATACAGTTTGCTCTTTATACTAAAATGTATAAGTTAGTTTATGAATATTTTAGGCAACCAGAGCACATCTGTCCAAGTAATCTAGTTTTAATACTGAGCTCATTAGAGATGAATCGACCTATAACGTCAGATAGGATTTTTTATGCGTTAGGAAAATTTTATGACGGGCAAGTTAAGATTTTTACCGTGTACGACAAGGAGTACATCAGGACGCATCCAGGTTTAAACATAAACTGTGGTGCGCGTTCATGTAATACGTGTCGTATTTGTTATTTGAAAAATAATATTAAAAATGTGAATGAAATTTTGAAATCAGATCGCGACGCTGCGACGATGATTGTGAACTTTCAAGACCCTGTAAAACGTTGTAAAATTATAGCCAATGTTGAGAAAATAATGAAAGAATATAAAGGAGGAAGATAATATGGCTTATATTTGTAAAAAACCAAAAGGAAGTTGCACTCCAAGTAACTGTGCACATTGTAGATGGGATGAAGACCGTATGGAGAATTCTTGTTGGGCAGTAGCTGACGCTAAGTATCCATATAGAAAGAGGTTAAGCACAGAGGAGTGGAATGCCCTAGCTAAATTAACATCTGAAACTCATTTAGATAGTGCTGTAGATGTCGTTCAATACAGCGACGACGTAGACGGATTCTTAGACTTTAATCATGCTTGTCCTGTATTCGTAAATTTACATGATGGATTAGAAATTCTATTTGATGGACTTGCGTATCCTTTGAAGCATGATAATATGAATGAGATTGAATCTCATCTAATTGTGAACTTGTTTAAAGAGTTTAGAATTATCACCGATAAGCAAGGTGAATGGTTACTAGAAGAAAGAGAGGAATAATTATGAAGAAAACATTAACCAGAGAAGTTTTAAAGGAAGAGGCTCTAGCTAGATTGGCTATCCTTAAGGAGAAAGGTATGACTTATTCTCCAGCAATAAGATGTTTCAGAGAAGGCAGAGATATTGGAATCTTTGAAGACCACGGAGGTATCGCCCGTGCTGTGTATTATGAATTGAATCTAAATACAGGAGATGGAGATTTCTACGACAAGCTTAAGGCTGAAGTAGAAAGATTCGAAAAGGATTCTGGTGGAATGGTCTACTTGATTACAGTGAGTCACACGACGATTGGAACTTTGTGTGACTTTTTCTATGTAAGTCAGGAGAAGGGAAGCTGGGCCAGCGACCGTAAAGATTTGAAGAACGGCTTGTCTTCGGTATACTGCTACAACATGGATAATGACATGTGCTCAGAATTCGGAAGTATCGCATTTGGCGTGGATAGAATGTTTGGCGGCATTTATAGAAATTAAGAAAGGAAAGGTATAATATATGCATTCAACAATATATAAATTACAACCAGATTTAACAGTAGATTTTGACCCAATCAGAGAATGGGATTATGAGGACAACGGGTTCATAAATACAGTGGGGGATTACGTGAATGAAGACACAGATTGGAAGGATGACTATGAAAGCTTATCAGAAAGCGAAAACGGTGAGTTGTGGAAAGTAGACTACGGTTATTCAGTCAAAATAGAGAGGGACGAGAAAGAAGAAGAAGTCCCAGTTGCATATCTAACTGTAAATATAACAAAGATGAAGCAATGGTTGCTAAGCCGTGCAAAAGAAATAGCAGACGCAATTAAAGGAGACCCAATGAAGGCTTTCTCTTATGAAGTGGAGCAATTGATTTTAGGTGATAAATTAGGTTTCTATTTTGATATCGGTGGTACTTACTACACAGACGTAGAATTTATCAAATACTGCGTAAATCATTATACAGATGAGGCAGAAGCTACCTTCAGATTAGAAGGAACTTTAGATTATCATAGTTAGGAGGTGAAAGATATGGTAAAAGTTAAGCTTCGTTATAAAGACCAGCATACTGGAGGGCATTGGGCCTTCCAGGAATGCATTGTTCCTAATGTAGATGAGGCTAAGAAAATCTACGGACTAGGAATTGACCCCAATCTAGAGGATTGGGAAATCTTATCAGTTGAAGAAGTTAAGGAGGAAAAATAAGATGAAGGATTCAAGATTCAGATTTACCCGTGATGGTGAAGTGTATTTCAATAAGAAGAAAACTGAATATGCCATCGAGTATAACACATACAAGGATGGAGGCAAAATTTACTTTGTTACGAAAAATGGACATACGGTAAGTTTACCACAGGATTACCTAGCTGATGCAAAAGAGGAAGCTAGAAAACTTATCCTAGCTGAAGAGGAAGCTAAGCGAGTTTGGGTTGTTATCTCAGAGTGGTGTTTTGAAGACCGTGATGCGTATGGCTCTACAGTTCACGGGGTATTTAAAAGTTACCAAGCAGCTAAGAAGAGATTCATAGAAGAAGCAATCAAAGCTGACAAGGATATGGAGCCGATGAGCACAGACTCTGAAGAGGATGCTTATAAGTATGCTGTCTGGGAATTAGGTAACTATTCAGGTAATCATGTTACTGTAAAAATTGTTGAATCAAAAATTATAGAATAAGGAGAAAGATAATATGAGAGTAAAAAGAAAAGATGAGGTTATTGCTGATATAGCAAAAATGGATTTTGATTGTGGGGTTGTTTACAGACACAATGAAGAAGGTTTTGAAGAGTTTAAAAAACAGTTAGAAGAAGAAGACTATGATAAAATTGATGGAGAAGTTAATGAAGATGACTTCACATATTATTTTAATATGCTAAACATCTATGCAAAAGAGGAAGGAGGTGAAAAATGGTGGGACTAGATCAATATTTATTAGCTAAGGTTAAAGGTAGAGAAACAAATAACTTAACAGGTGCTTGTGGAGGGTTATTCCCTTTTGCACCTAAGAGTAATAAGACTGAGATTGGATACTGGAGGAAGCATTATGCGCTAGACCGTCTAATTGCCGAAATCAAAGGTTTTGATGAAGATGAGGATGGTTGGGATGACATGAACTGCAAAGACATCAGATTAACTAAATCTCAGTGTAACAAAATCAGGGATTACGCAATCTGTGAAATGCAGGAGATGGAAGAATGGTATCACGGGGATGTCCAGAAGTTAATGGATTCCAATGACGGATGGGACTACAACCAGTGGTTTAAGACTATGACCATCATGGATGCAGCTCTGAAAGCTATAGAAGAAGACGGAGCTAAAATTTACTACAAATACTGGAGATAGGAGGTAAGATGAGATGTTCAAAGAAATGACTGTCCAGTTCACAGTAGCAGAAGATACTGCGTTTAAAGAAGGAAGATGGAAGAGCAACCGCAGCGACTTCATCTTCGAGGTTAAGAGATTCAGGTCTGGAGCAACTGCCTATGGTGATTGCTCTGGACACACTGTAGAAATTATTAACCATCCTGAAACTTACAAGCATCACTATGATACTAGATATGAAAGCATTCCTTGTGAGAAAGAAGCTTGGATTGCATTCTGGCAAAAGCACATAGAAGATGAGTATGAACTTAAGCTTCAGGTAAAAAGTTACACAGAAAATTGGGAAAATAAGGAGGAACAATAATATGCCAAATTGGGTAACAACAAAAATTAAGATTAGAGGTAAAGCAGAGGATTTAGCTGCTTTCGTAAAGAAACACATCGTAACACAAAAATATAAGGATGGAAGCACAGAGGATATACTGGATTTTGAGACTATAATTCCATCGCCTAAGACTATAGAAGAATGTCCTGCTGAGTATGTCATAATGGACGCAGAAGAGGCCAAGGAGAATCATCTACATTGGGATGATAATGACCCAACTAATTGGTTCAACTGGTATAAGTGGAACATCGAGAACTGGGGTACTAAATGGAACTCATCTAATACTTCATATCCAGAAGCTGATAGTATCTTAGCTCAAGGTTTTACAGAAATCACCATCTGGTTGGATACAGCTTGGGACCCAGCGTCACCTGTATATTATAAACTTCAGGGAATGTATCCAAACTTGAAGATTGATGTTTACTATGGTGATGAGGGTGGCTTCTTCGTTGGTCACCTTCATTCTGATGGTGAAGATGAATACTATAATGGTAATTATGGTCGTCCTGAGCCTAAAGCAATCTGTGATGAGATTGAAATGGAGTATCTTTACAGGGGTCCAGATGACGATGAAGATGATGAAGAGGAAGGAGGTGTGTGCTAATGGGATGGAATGAAGACAACCTAAAGAAAGCTTTTGGTAGTAAATTACCTGAAGTTACATTCACCGTTGAAAGAACTCTAACAGTAGAGGAGATGGATGACATCTTCACAACAGCTGTTGAATCTGGATACGAAGGCATCGGATACTGGGCAGTGTTGGATAATACCACAGAAGCTTGGGAAAAAGCTAGACGCCAAGTTAAAGAGTCAGGCGCTGAAGAATACTGGGGGACTGTAATGACTAAGGTTCTACTTAACGGTGACCAAATCAGATTCTATGATGCTGAAGCAGATGAAGACAATCTTCAGGAAGATGAGATTTGGTTCTTAGACATGGAGAAGTTCCTAAACGGATGCAAGCTTTATGAAAAGAACCGTGGCTCATTATTGAAGAACCTTGAAGAAGGAAACTTCGATGCTGTGGAAGCTGACTGCTTAGTACAATACGCCGTGTTTGGCGATGTTGTATTCGGCTAGGAGGCGATGGTCATGAAAGGAGGTGAAGAATCATGGACCAGAAATATAAATCATCTGGAACATCCGTTAATTCAGGAAGGCTACCAGCTATTGTTCATATCTGGGATGATTATATAATCAGCGGGCTAACTATTTTGGATTACGGGTGCGGTAAATACGATAATACCCGCGAGTATCTAGAATCGAAGGGGTTCAGATATTTCGGATATGACCCGTTCAACAGGACTGAAGAGGAGAATGATTTAGCGATGAAGGAACATAATTATGATTATGCAATCTTATCCAATGTTCTAAATGTAATTGCTGAAAAGAAAGTTCGTCTTCAGATTATATACAGCATCAAGAGGCATCTGGCGCTTAGTGGTGTTTTGTATATTAAAATCTATGAAGGTAACGGCTCTGGGGTGATGAAGGTGAATGAGAAGAGAAACTCATGTCAGTTGAATCTAAAGACCCGTGAATATCTACCTGAAGTAGAAGCAGTGTTCGGTTCTAGGAACGTCAGAACAGAGTGGATCAACGGTATCCACGTAATCGTAGCGGAAAATGGGGCATACTAATGTGCCCCTTCTGCTTTTTAGACATAAAAAAATATAGAAAATAAGGAGGAAAATAATATGTCTACAAGAAGTTATATTGTTATTGAAAAGAAAAGAGAATCAGGAGAAAAATTCTATGAAGGAGTATACTGCCACAGCGATGGATATCCAAGCTATAATGGTAAGATTCTATTTGAAAACTACAAGGATAGAGCTAAAGTGGAGAAGTTAATCTCTCTAGGTGACTTATCTTCTCTTGGTGAGAGAATCGAGCCAACTGAAGGTTCAGGTCACAACTTTGAATATAGTCAAAGAGAACCAGGAGTTTGTGTCTTCTATAACAGAGATCGTGGAGAAACCGGAGTGGAAGCTAAAGAAGTAACTCTAGAGGAACTTGCAGGTGACATCTGGATTGAGTACACTTACATCTACACTCTTGATGGAGAATGGAAGGTATTTGCATATGGACATCTAGATAAGATGGCAAAGCTAGAAGATGTGCTTAAAGATGAGAGCATCTTGTATCCAAAGGATGAAAATTAGGAGGTTGAGTAACATGAAAAACATTTATGAACGTTTTGCATCAAAAGTTAATTATTATTTAGCACCAGGATTGCCAGATAATAAATTGGTAATCTTTGAAGGAGACAATGTCTATACTGATGAATCACCAATGCGTCAGGACAGAAAGGCTGTGGAGGACTATGTGAACTACACAGTCTTCCCGTGGGCATTCATGAACGGCATCTACTGCACGGGAATTGACCATGGGAACTTTGTTCGTAACAGACACTACTGCAAGGCAATAGATGTTCCTAAAAAGAAAGAAGAAGATTATGATTTTAATGTGGATATTTTAAACTATGCTATGGCAATTATGGTTGCGTCAGAAGAGCATGCTAAAGGTAAAACTGGCATCACGATGGTTGAATATGTTGGTGAAGCTGATATGTGTGTAGTATACGAGTATCCAGATGAGAAAGCATTTGAGGCAGATGTAAAAGAATGGTTAAAAGAAGTGGAGGATGAGGAGAATGACTGTTAATGATTTAGTTAAACAGGCAAAAGCTGAAGGCCATGAAATCAAGTTTATTGGTGTAACAGGACGTGATGATAGATGGGCAGACGCCCAACTTGAGTATCCTGATGAGTTCTTGGAGACAGAAGGAGACCGTGAGGTCTTCGACTGCGCCTACCAGAAAGTGCAAAAAATATTGGTAGTTAAATTTTAAAGGAGGCGAAAAGATGTATAATTACGTAATGTTAATTGGAAAAGTCAAAAAGATTTACGGCGTGTGGGTTATAAATAAAGAAGTAATCCATTTAGTTGTTAGATGCGTGAGACCATTTAAGAACGCAGACGGCGAGTATGAGTATGACGACATCGACGTTGTAATATGTGACGTGCTAGCAGACTTTGTGAAAGAAAATTTAAAAGGAGGAGACTATGTAACTGTAAAAGGAAGGTTACATTCTTCAAACTATCAAACTTTATGTTACGTTGTTGGAGAGAGAATCTTAACAGCTAAGGAGGAGCAACAGATATGAGATTAACTCTGGTGGAGAAGAAAATTGTTAAAAGGCTTACCGAGCATGCAATAGAACTTGAACAACAAGACAGGATATTATATCATAAAGGTAAGAAAAGAGAGGAGAGAAAGGAGCTACGTAAGCTCCTTGACTCCATCTTGAAGAAAGTAACTAAGGATATAGAGGAGGAAAAATGATATGTTAGAATTCGAAAAAGGATATTTATGCTTCTGGGATATAAATCGTCCAATTATTTGGAAGTGTAAAGGAGAAGGCGACCATGAAGGCGTCGTAAAATATAAATGGGGTTCTGCTGATTATATCAAAGTTTCAGAAGAGCACCTAAAAGAATGGAATGAATTAGGCAAATGGCAGTCAATAAGTGGTCATTGGCGTCCAGTTGAAGATTTCCTTGACCATCATGATATGCTTTGTGCTGAAGAGGATTGCGCAATCGCAGAAACACCTAAAGAGGCACTACGTCAATTCTTATTATTATTAAGAAAAAGACAAGAAGAGGGTTGCCCAGAACAAGACTATTATGTTCGTAAAAACAATAGATTCTACTATTTGAATGATGCTATAAACGATAAAGAAAAATGGGATAAACTAATTGGTGATTCCGCAATTGTTTTTGCATGGGCGATGGGAATCTATAGCCGTCAACCTGAAATGCATAAAATATATATAGAAGGGTAGGAGAAACAATATGCCAAAATTTAGAATTGTAGAAAGAGTTACAATGAAAAGAGAAATCACAGTGGAAGGTGAGAGTTTGAAAGAAGTTAAGAAGAACTATGAAAATGGCGATTACGACGAAGAGCTTGAACAATACTACTTTGATGGACAGTATGATGAAAGATATGCGGATGTAAAGGAGGTGAAATAGTATGCATAAATTACCGACAAGTTACCAAGTTTGGGTTCTTGGATACAATGATGATGATTGTATTACAGATTTCGATGAATTCCTTGGAGAATTTCCATCTGGTTCAGAAGCCACAGAATATGCGGAGAACTTATCTTTATCTGACCTGAAAGATAAATTAGAGAAACTAGGTGCAGAAATTCCAGAGGATGTAAGATATTTACATCTTCAGGTTGAAACTGTAAAGAAGCACAAGGACTGGGAAGAAAATGTGGATACGATCTACGAAAATACTTTTGATTTAAAGGAGGAAAAATAAACATGAAAGTTTGGGTATTAGCAGTAAGTAACAGTGAAGGTTGTTGTAGACCTGACGTCTTTGATTCAAAGGCAAAAGCAGTAGCAAAAATGGCTGAGGATTATATGAAAGAAATAAAAGAGTCTGAAGCCGAAGAGGAAAATGATGAAGATTGGGAAATTGAAGCTAAAGGAATCAATACGGAGGAAGGTTGGGCATACATTCAGTATCCCAATAACCATATTGATTTCAATATTTACGAAGAGGAGGTGAGATAATGTTATTGATGCTTGAAAATGGAATGATAATTCAATGTTATGATTCAGATAATTGTCTTTTCGAAGGCGATACTGATAGCTGTGAAGGTTATTGCTTATTCAGCGAAGATGGAACTTATATTGATGGCGGAGAATTTGATTTTAATTCGAACAAAATTAAAACCGAAAAAGCTTTGTATGAGGAATTAATAGAATTTGCAACTGATCAAAAATTAAACTACACTATTCTTGCTAACACGAGTGATTGTTGTTACGAAACATTCGAAGAATTACTTGAAGAAGAGTTTTATGTTGGAGAATTAGATAAGCTAATCAAGAAAGTATCCAACGATGTTCTTAAAGCAAAAATAAAGAAAATACGCAAAAAATTATTTGAGGAGGTAAAATAATATGACTAAAGATCAAATTGAAGCAATTATAGCATTGCACAAAAACGCAGTTAATAATGCCAAAGAGGCATATAAAGAGGCTGAAGACGACTGCAGAGAAAATACTTTCATGGACTCAGGGGAAGCTGATTCTTATATAAAGTATGTTGAAGGTATTGAGGCTGTAATGGATATACTAGATATTCCATTCCCAGATTGGGACTTCGATGATGATGAAGATGATGCTAATATGGATTTTGATGATGCAATGGACATATTAAACGGATTAGAATTAGATGATACAGCCTATGATTATTACAGAGAAGCATTAGAAGGAATTCATTATGGTGACCAAGCATCTCATGAAACACACGGCTATGAATCATTAAGTGACGTTATAGCAGATGCTAGACGTTGTGAAGAAACTAATGCAAGTGAAGACGATGATGAAGAAGAGCTAACTGATGAAGACTATGAAGGTCAATTCGGTAGTGAAATGGCGATTCGAATTTGTCGTGCAAATAATATTCCATTGAGTGACATTGAAAAATATGGCTCTGAAGCATATTGGATTAATGATGGAATTAACAATCTTCAAGACTTATATGATATTAATGAGAACTTCGTAATACCTACAGGTGATGAGGAGCTAATAAGAGACTATAGAAAAGAAATTTTAGAGGAGGAAGAATAATATGACCAAAGAAAGATTAATTGAAATGATTGACAGTGTGTTAGCTTGGGGTGCTGACCACGATGAAGAGTTCAGAGGATGTTTAGTTGATGCACTAGACATTACTGAAGAAGAATATAAAGAGTTGTTTGATGAAGACCTAAATGCTTACCTAGGTGAAGAAGAAGATGAAGAAGAAGATTTAGATTTACCAGATAGTTTAATATTAAATGAAGATATTATTGATGATTTTGATTATGATGATGGCGAGGTAGATGACGATTCATTACAAGAATGTATTGATAATTATTTAAGTGATGAATATGGTTATTGTATTAATGATTATAATTATAAATGTCATTATAATGAAAAAGGCAAATTAATAGGAATTGTCATTTATAACATTGATTGGGATACCACTGAATAAAGGAGGAGAATAAATAATATGAGTTGGTATAAATATAAAACACAAGTTAAAATTTCGAAAGATGATGTTGATTTTATAAACAAAGTTATGGAGATCACAGACGAAACTGATGAACGTTGGAAAGATTACGAAGATCTAAGAGATTGCACCGCAGAACGTTTTACAGGGTATTTTGAAGATGGACATTTTGCAGACGTGTCAGTTTGTTCTGGACAAAGCAATTTCTTCATAGATCCAGTATTATTTAATAAAAACGGACATGAAGTTTGTGTTCTAGATTGTGCAGACACTATATTGGGTGAGTATGAATTTGAAGACAACGGCAACATCTATATATTGGAAATAGTTCAAGAAGAGGAGGAGAAATAATATGAACAAACCAATAACAGTTAATCAATTATTAAAAAATTTACAAGAATTAAAAAAGAGAGGGTATGGCAAAGCTTCAATATTTATTACGGATGATGAAGAGGCCAATGGATATCATGGATTATGGTGTATCGGAGAGCCAGCATGTGATTTAAACATGCGAGAAGAAGTTGAAGCAACAAACTGTGACCTTGATTGTTTAGAAGATAAAGACATGGCAATATACATGGGATAAGAGGTGAAGTAATATGAATATTAATGTGCTATCAAATTTAGATATTGACCGCGCCAGTGCAATACAGGCGGTTCAATCCCGTGCGGATGAGAAAGATTGGTATGTTTTGAAGTATGACATGCATACAACAGACTACAATAATCAAATTGTCTTTAAAACAATGGGGGAAGCATGGAAAGAGTTCCTAGAAACCGAATCATCTTATCCTGAAGAGCGAATCGAACTAATCTTTTCTCCACAGGATGATGACCCAGACTTCGAGGATAACATCGTGGTGAACTATAAATTGTTTAAAGGCGGCGAAAGATTAACCAGTATAGAAGAGAAGCTATTAGGTTGGGCTAATGATAAAATAGACTCAGAATGTGAGCTTAGAAAACCAGCAGCAGTCATAGCTGACCTTGCAGAGTACGGTTTTACTAGAGATGAGCTTATTGAAATGGACTTCGAAACAATAGATATAGATCCAGTCTTAGAAGAAATGGAGGAAGATTAATATGAGTGAAACTAAATTTATTATTTATGAGGACTATTATTTAATGGACTCAGATGCGCAGCGAGAATTGCGCGAGGCAATTGCAGAAGACCGTGAGATGGACCTAGACAAAGTCACTCATTCTTTTGCTTATGAAGACCATCTACAGGAATTCGATAATGAATTCGACGAATGTTTTGGGAACTGGCAAGACATCGTCGGGGACCGTCAAGTTGTTGTAACAGGAGAGCTTGGTCTTTGGGACGGGAATCATACAATCTTCCCAGAGAAGTTTGACGACTTGTCCATAGCTGTTTCTAAATGTCTAGAAGACTACAACTGCATCTGGGAGGATTCAGATGGAAACTTCCACGTAGACGCTCATCATCATGACGGAGTAAATCATTTTACGATCTATCTATTTGATGGCGACTACAGGAATCCTGA
>OCVV011183622.1_pt1 | contig 21322 bp, 27 predicted proteins | sample 1539721 | NCBI WGS metagenome assembly OCVV01 (sample SAMN02144230, study PRJEB22623) | gut metagenome | biome: sheep rumen | host: Ovis aries | place: New Zealand
TAGGCATTACGGCCATAGAGATGCACAATGGCAATAGCCTTTGTCTTGGGAGTAATGGCAGCCTCAATGAGGTCATCATCTATCTCCAGTGTGTTGAGTTTAGGCTCCACTAATACAGGTACCAAGCCGTTCTCTGTAATTGAGAGTATGGTAGCGATATAGGTGTTTGCAGGTACTATTACCTCATCACCGGGTTGCATCACACCCATCTCTATATATGCACGGAATATCCAGATGAGTGCATCCAAGCCATTAGCACAACCAATGCAAAATTTGCTACCTATAAACTTGGCGTAGTTTTCTTCAAAGCGTTTGTTTTCTTCGCCTTGAAGATACCAACCACCACGTACAACACGAAGCACAGCTTCTTCAATCTCAGCTCCATGAAGAGCCGTTACGTCTTTTAATGAAAGAAAAGGTATCATTAGTCTTCTAAATTATGTTTAACTCCATTTTTATCTTTAAAATCCATATCTAGCAGTATTCCTGAGGTGGTAACATACCCCTTTTGGCGTATAGGATTGCCAAACCATACTGTATGAGGAGGAATGTCTTTGGTGACGACACTACCACCTCCAATCAGAGCATATTCGCCAATAGTATTACCTGCGATAACAGTGCAGTTTGCACCTAGCGAAGCCCATTTTTTTACTATTGTCTGTTCAAAACGATCTGGATATTGCTTTGAACGCGAAAAATGCTCGTTGGTGAAGGTTACGTTAGGAGCAATAAATACATTATCTTCAATTCTTGCACCATTCCATAGTTGCACGCCAGACTTTATTGTAACATTATCACCAATAATCACATCATCCTCAACTAAGACATTTGCACATATATTGCAATTCTTGCCAATTGTAGCGTTTTTGAAAATTACGCAGAACTGCCAGATATTGGTATTCTCGCCAATATGCTCAGATTTGCAGTCTGAAAGTGGGTGTATATTTGCCATATTACTCATTTATATACTTTAGATAATCCTCATAATCACGGATATAGTCTTCTTTCTCGTAGCCATGAGATGCTAATACAAGGCATATACTTCCTGACGAGAAACCTTGTTCTGCTGCCCAGATACCTGGAGGTACGTGAAGCCCATAGAACGGACGGTTAAGAAGGACTGTACGTTTGTTAACTCCATCATCAAGTAGCACCTCAAATGCGCCACTAGCTGCCACCAGAACCTGATGACACTGTTTATGAGCATGTGCTCCACGGCTTTCACCACCTGGGATATCATAACTATAAAACACACGCTTCACCTCAAATGGTAAGTGTACGTTATTATAGATATAGGTTAGATTCCCCTCAGGGAAATGGTTTTTGGGCAACTCAATGAAGGAGCAGTCATAAACGGTAGGTCGCTTGTTGCTCATACTCCTGCAAATTTTAAGAACTCTCCGTAATCACGAATATAATCGTTAACATCATACTTTGTAGAAGAAAGCACTAAAGCCAAAGAGTTTGTAGAGAAATTCTCCATTTCGCGCCACATACCTTTTGGTACATAAAGACCATTATATGAGCGATTCAAAGAAAACACTTTTTTCTCCTTGCCATCGTCTAACACAACATCAAAGCTGCCGCTCAATGCCACAATGAACTCCTGATTCTCCTTGTAGGCATGGCCGCCACGTTTTTCGCCCCCAGGCACGTCATAAATCCAGTATGTCCTTTCAATCTTAAAAGGAATGTCCTTCAACTCTTCTATTACTGACAGATTTCCTCTTGGGTCAGAAATCTTGGGTAATTGTTTTAACTTAGGCTCATCCATATTTTCGTACTTATCTGTTGGAATACATATCGTTATAGTATTTCATATAGGCACCGCTGGTCACATTATCTAACCATTCCTGGTTGTCGAGATACCATTTTACGGTCTTTTCAATCCCCTCTTCAAACTGGAGACTTGGTTCCCAACCAAGTTCCTTCTGGAGTTTGGTAGAGTCAATAGCGTATCTTAAATCATGACCGGCACGATCCGTCACATAAGTGATCAAATCAATATCTGCACCTTCTGGACGGCCAAGGAGGCGGTCAACAGTATTGATGAGCACTTTAATAATATCAATATTCTTCCACTCGTTGAAACCACCAATGTTATAGGTTTCTGCAATCTTACCATTGTGGAAAATGGTGTCAATAGCACGAGCATGATCAACGACATACAGCCAGTCACGCACGTTCTCACCCTTGCCATAGACAGGCAATGGCTTGCGATGACGAATATTGTTGATGAACAAAGGTATCAGCTTCTCAGGGAACTGATAAGGGCCATAGTTGTTTGAGCAGTTAGTCACAATTGTAGGCATACCAAACGTGTCATGGAAAGCACGTACAAAGTGGTCACTACTTGCCTTGGCTGCACTGTAAGGGCTATGAGGCTGATACTTTAAATCCTCCGTGAAGAACTTCTCACCATAAGCCAAGTGATGCTTGCCGCTACTTGCTTTGGTTGTGAACGGAGGCTCAATGCCTTCAGGGTGGGTCATCTGCAATGCACCATATACCTCATCTGTACTGATATGGTAAAAACGCTTGCCCTCATACTTCTCTGGTAGGCTTGCCCAATAAGCCTTAGCAGCTTGGAGCAGACTCAAAGTACCCATCACATTGGTTTGCGCAAAGGTGAAGGGGTCTTTGATAGAACGGTCAACATGACTCTCTGCGGCCAAGTGGATGATACCATCAACCTTTTCATCTTGCATAAGTTTCAGAACACCGTCAAAGTCACAGATATCCATCTTGACAAACTTGTAGTTAGGTTTGTCTTCAATGTCTTTGAGGTTTGCAAGGTTACCTGCATAGGTCAACTTATCCAGATTGATAATATTATACTCTGGATATTTGTTCACAAATAGTCTTACTACATGGCTTCCTATGAATCCGGCTCCGCCAGTAATGATAATATTCTTTTTCATCTTAAACATGCTCTAACGTACCAGAATTAATATTTTCCTTCATCTCATCAATAACTTTCAGCAGGTACTGTCCATACTGGTTCTTCAGCATGGGTTTGGCAAGTTCCCTCATCTTCTCTTCAGAAATCCAACCATTGCGGTAAGCAATACCCTCCAAACAAGCGACCTTCAGGCCCTGTCTCTTTTCTATAACCTCAACGAAGGTAGAAGCTTCAGCAAGGCTGTCATGTGTACCGGTATCCAGCCAAGCAAAGCCACGGCCAAATACCTGCACTTTCAGTTCACCATCTTTCAAGAATTCTTGGTTAACGGTAGTGATTTCCAATTCTCCTCGAGCAGATGGCTTGATATGCTTAGCAACATCTACAACTTTATTTGGATAGAAGTAAAGACCTACCACTGCATAATTGCTCTTTGGCTCTTTGGGTTTTTCCTCAATACTCAGACAATTGCCGTTCTTATCAAACTCTGCCACGCCATAACGTTCAGGATCATTTACCCAGTAGCCAAAGACCGATGCCTTGGCATTTATTTCTGCATCTTCTACTGCCTTACGGAGAAGACCTGTAAAGCCAGCGCCATAGAAGATATTATCACCAAGGACGAGACATGCGCTATCATTTCCTATAAACTTCTCACCTATGATGAAAGCTTGAGCAAGCCCATCTGGCGAAGGTTGTTCTGCGTACTCGAAATGTACGCCATAATCGCTACCGTCACCAAGCAGGCGCTTGAACCCGGGCAAATCGTAAGGGGTGCTGATAATAAGGATATCACGTATCCCAGCCAGCATTAGAGCACTGATGGGATAATACACCATCGGTTTGTCATAAATTGGGAGCAACTGTTTGCTCACACCCTTTGTAATAGGGTAAAGGCGGGTACCGGAACCACCGGCTAGTACTATTCCTTTCATGCTAAAACTTTGTTTTATCATGACTTTTGTCGCGACTCGGCAAAATGAAAATGTATTCTCTTTTGCTCTCGCTGCTCCAAAAGTTCATTTTGGGTTATTTGTATAAATCAATCTTAATATCAAAAGGAGAATCAAAGTCCTTCAACAAAGGATGCTTTGTATCCTTCTCTGAAAGTATTGCTTTGTCGGCTATACGCCAATCAATGCCAAGAGAATCATCGAGAATGCTAATACCACCATCAGCTTCTGGATGATAGAATTCATCACACTTATATTGGAAAACAGCCGTTTCTGAAAGCACAGCAAAGCCATGGGCAAAACCACGGGGCACAAAGAACTGACGATGATTATCTTCAGTCAGCTCTACAGCTACATGTTGTCCGTAGGTAGGACTGCCTTTACGGATATCAACAGCCACATCCAATACGGCACCCTTCACACAACGTACCAGTTTACTCTGGGTGAATGGTGGATGCTGGAAGTGCAATCCTCGCATTACACCATAGCTAGACATACTCTCGTTGTCCTGCACAAAGTTGATGGTATGACCCAGAATTGGGGCTACTTTCTCATCAAACTCGCGTTGAGAGAAACTCTCGAAAAAATATCCACGTTTATCGCCAAAAACTTTTGGTTCTATAATCAATACACCATCTATAGCTGTTTTTATAACCTCCATATTTATGCTTTCTTTAAGTTGTTTATACAAATCTTTAATGATTCTGTCCAATAAGGAACTTTAATACCGAATGTTTCTTTTATCTTAGTCTTGTCTAAAACCGAATAACTTGGGCGAGTAACAGGAGAAGGGAACTCATTAGAATGACATGGTTGAATATCACAGTCTGTTTGGCCTGAGTATTCTGCTATCATCTTAGTGAAGTCAAACCATGAGCATACGCCCTCGTTGCTATAATGATAGACACCTTTTACAGGATTCTTTAATGCTGCCACAATGGCAGTTGCCAAATCGTAAGCGTAAGTAGGAGTTCCTGTTTGATCAAATACCACTTTCAACTGTGGTTTAGTTGCTGACAAGTTTAGCATCGTCTTCACAAAGTTTTTCCCAAACTCAGAGTAAAGCCATGCTGTACGCAGAATCATATATTTACATCCAGTAGCAATGATCTTCTGCTCTCCCAGAAGTTTTGTTGCACCATATACGCCTGTTGGTGTACCCTTTTGGTCTTCTTTGCAAGGCGTATTGTATGGTTCCTTTCCAAAGACATAATCTGTAGAAATTTGCACTAGCCAGCCATCAACTTCATTCATTGCCTTTGCAAGGTTTTCAGGAGCTGTGGCATTCAATTTCTCTACTAAAGCATATTTCTCAGGATCTTCCGCCCCATCTACGTTTGTCCAAGCAGCACAGTTAACTATAGCATCAATGTTATTATCCGCAACAATCTTACGAATGGCATCAAGATCGGTTATATCCAGATAGATAGTTTCCACACCTTCTACCTGATTTACATCAGTGAAGATATATCTGTCTTTTGAATTCCTCGAAATGATACGCATCTCATTTCCCAACTGTCCGTTGGCGCCTGTTACTAATATGTTCATAAAATCTAAAGTTTAAAAGGGGGCAGGATCATCAAGATTATTGAACCTTTATTTATGAGAGACCCTAATGAGAGCCCGCCCCATTACATAACGATTTTTTATATAATGTCTCGCGACATTTTCATTTGATAATTTCTTTTGCCCTATGCAACGCCCGTTGTAGAGAATCTTCACACTCTGGTTTGAACCAGACCTTTTTTCTCATTTTCTTCATCCAATCAGTATCTTTGAAATGGATGGCAAGAATTGCATAAGGGTAGAGACAATTCACTACATCTCCATCAGTAGATACAGCCCAGTTGCCATAGACTGAATCAATATCTGCATGAATATTGAAATAATGGAATTGTTCTAATACCTTACATGTATCCATCTTAATAACCATTTGGATTATTTTTTTGCCAGTTCCAGCTATCACGAACCATCTCTTCAATACCATATTTAGCTTCCCAGCCTAACTCCACTTTGGCCTTTGTTGGATTGCAATAACAAGTGGCAATATCACCTGCACGACGAGGTTTAATGACATATGGAACATCAACACCATTCACTTTAATGAACGCGTTCACCATGTCTAGCACGCTATAGCCGTGACCAGTTCCCATATTGTAAATACCAAGACCACACTTGCACTCAATAGCTTTTAATGCTGCCACGTGACCTGCGGCCAAATCACACACATGAATATAGTCACGTACTCCAGTACCATCATGCGTTAGATAATCACTGCCAAATACACCAAGTTCCTTGCGCTTTCCTACGGCTACCTGTGTGATATAAGGCATTAGATTATTGGGTATTCCATTAGGATTCTCCCCTATTCTGCCACTTGGATGCGCTCCTACAGGGTTGAAATAACGGAGCAAAACCACATTCCATTCCGGATCTGCTTTCTGCACATCCATCAACACCTCTTCGAGCATACTTTTGGTCTGCCCGTAAGGGTTGGTGCAATGCCCCTTGGGACATTCCTCTGTAATAGGAATAATGGCTGGATTACCATAAACAGTAGCAGAACTACTGAAAATGATATTCTTACAACCATACTGGCGCATCACATCCAAAAGAATAAAAGTACCAGTCATATTGTTGTGATAGTACTCCAATGGCTTTGAAACGGACTCACCAACAGCCTTCAAGCCTGCAAAGTGAATGACGGCATCAAACTTATTTTCATCAAATACCTTTGAGAGTGCGTCTTTATCGCGCACGTCAACCTCATAGAAGGGAATCTCCTTCCCGATAATCTTTGCGACACGTCGCAATGATTCTGGATTACTGTTCACCAGGTTGTCTACAACAACCACACTGTGACCAGCCTTATCAAGTTCAATGATTGTATGGCTGCCAATATATCCCGCTCCTCCTGTTAAAAGTATGTTCATTATCGAATTATTGTCTGGTGTTAATTGTAAACTGATAATTTTTATCTTTTAGCTGTATTGTTCGTAAACTGTCAATTTTGACGTCCAGGCTTAAAAACGACCGTTTGGGGCAGCTTTCGCTACCTGAAGCATCTAAAACTGGGAAAACTTCTTAATTCACTTTTGTCAAATTCATTATTCCCTTAGTATCGCGAGAAGTCCAATACTCACCTGTTAGAGTGGTTGGATTCTTAAGATCAAATGTCAAGCGAGCAGTACCATAATGGATTTTACTCCTATCTTGTATAGTTACCTTTGGCTCATTTATGTAGGTATAGTAGAGGTCGGAAATACCTCTATGTTCATCAATATCGAAAGATGTTGCAACACTTCTGCTCGTGCTCTCTATTGTCCCCAGTTTAACTACAATGTGATTGAAAGTCTGGGTAATTGAAACAGATGTATCCCTGTCACCTTCTTCTCTGATACAATCCTCTTTAATCCAAACATAATGGAGTGTTCCTTCCCATTTTCCTGAGAGATCCGGTTTTTCTACGAACCAAGGATGCAAAAGTTTCCATTTCCATATCCATTTCGTGAAAAGACAAACAAGTACAAGTTCTATTGTCACTGTGGTAGGAACTAATTGAAATAATTCTTTTAATTTAGGTTGGTTCAAACCCACTTTAAATAGAAATAGAATTCCAAAGATGAGTAGAACCGAAACAACTATCGCCCAGATATAGTATCTCTTATTGGTCTCTGTCATATATCGTTTATTTATTAAACTCCAAGTAGTTCCACATTTGGATCATGAACTTATTTACATCTGCACTTGTCCATTTTCGATCACTACTGAAAAGATATAGCAAGTCTGAAACTTCACCCCAGTCTTTACAGGTTTCTTCTTTTTCTGTTTGCCCGTATATGTGGATTATTGCATCTTTAGTTTCTGGGTACGCGCATTCTTCCATTTTCCGTTTTCAACGTGCTGTTTGGGATAATTAGTTACCTTCTTCCCGTCTTTTGCGTAATAACGAACACCAATTATTTCATTGTTCTTATTTGCATTATCATATCTTCTTAGCTGATATGTAGGTACAACATCTGCCTTTACCCTATTTGAATTTTCAACTACTGTGAAACACTTGTTTTTATCTTTTACATTGTCCTTTCCAAACTCTGCAACAAGTGCCTTACGCACCTTGCTTTTAAAGTCATCATAATTATGATTACCGGATACATATCCAAAGGTTTCATCCGAAATGCCTTTTGCATTGTATTCAGTATAGAAATATGCTGTACTACAGACGTTAATGTCAACATCACTTTCGAGCTTGACGTTAGTATCATTAGCGTATGAGCCTTGACCAAATACATCTACCTCATACTCTTTAAGCTCTTCTGACTTCTGTATGGCCTCACGAATCCTACGCTCAGTTGTTTCCAGCCGATGCTCCTCAGTATCGCTGGGGGGCTTACGCCAGTTGTTAAACTGTTCTTCCGTATATTTTGCCATTACTTTATTAACTTTTCTTACTAGGAAAACACTTTTAAATAATCTGATGTTTTATAACAACACCTTGATGGATACACTCCCATTCCAACAATTCTAGATGATCAATGCTATTGTCGTTGTTATAAAATAACACGGCATTCATAGAATGGTCTTTACTGCTAGTGTAAAGGATTCCATCTATTGGTCTATAGCTTCCATCTTCCTCATAATGCCGCAAATGATTGCGGAAATAATAAGTGATAAGCTGAGTAGGTGCATACATGATGGCATCATGCTCCGGAACGTATTCTGAAACAGCATTGCAGAAGTAACGCAAAAATAACAGCAGAAGGAATTGCTCCTGATCATAGATGGTTAATCGCTCAGGTATTCCCGTTAGATCAAGCAGACACAAGGGGTGTTTGGTATGGAACTTACCAACATAAGTATATTGGTCGCCTGCTTCACTTAGCGCTTCGCTCTTAGCCGTGTCCTTATTGGCTGCACCATAGAATACAGAATCACCCTTTGCACTCATACGCAAATTCTGTGTGTACTTTACTGGTGGTGAGGTCAAGTTGCCATATAACACTGGATTCAGTTCCTCTTTGTAATTGACTGTTCTGAATAGTGTCAAATCCATTTTTACCTGTAATGGATATTGAACTAAATAAATATCTTTTTTAAGATAATCCAGTCTGGCTGCTTCAGTCTTGGTCATTTCTCCAAGTGAATGACCTACTTGCGCCATTTTCATGGCTGTACTCACGATATAACGCCAGTCAAGTTGTCGTTCTTCGGCAGCATTAAGCCCGTATGGATCTTGCTCTATCAGGCTGAAATGATAGCTCAATGCAGATGCAATATCGCTTTCCAAATCGTCATCCTTGACTTCAAAGCCAGTACAAAAGAGCAGTTCGTGCATATCATCATAGTATGGCTTATTGTTAGGAACAATATAGCCACCACCTTCTGAATGGAAGCCCGTGGCATCATTTTCAAAACCCGAATCCCAGCCTACGCCCTCGTTGTCTGGTTCACCAAAGTATCGAAGGATGATTCTATCTATTTCCTCTACTATTGATTTGAGTGGCAGCACCTTAGTCATATCACCACAATAAGAACAAACACCATCGAAGCCATTTTTGAGCACGAAATCACGCACCAGTTTGTTTTCAAACAGGTGAGCTGATACAAGCCTATCAGAAACTCCATAAAAAGGATCTTGTTCCATTTCTATCATCATCTCTTTTGCTCTGCCCATATCGTATCGTATTTGTTCTGACTGGCAGTATCGAACTGCGTCACTCCTGCGACCACCTGTGCAATCAGAAATTTGTTTCAAGTCATTAGCCAGAAGCTAAGCTCCTGTCATTTTACCACCGTTTTGCTCAAACTTTTTTTCAAAACTCTCAAAAAATAAAGGGCAGGTCCTTTGAGCTTGTAGGAACCCTCAGATTCCTGCCCTTCGTTTGAAAATTTGTTGTTAACAACTGCCTTGCGACAGTATAGCGATATGTTAATCCGGGGCGGATTAACCTCTGGTTAGGGTGGGAGGGGGCGTGCCAGGGGACAGTACATGGCACGCTAGTTATAAATCGCAAAATGAGGCGCAAGCAGAAAATGTCTGCGGATCATTTTTTTTATTTTTTCTCTGTAAAATTTGGTGGAAATAAAATTAATTCTTATATTTGCCAACGGAAAGGGGATGTGAAGCCTAAAACCATCCATCGAGTACACGTCTTAATAAACATTAAAATCTCGTAACACGCTGATTCATAGATGTTTTTGGTGGGTGGCGTGGAAGAGGAGAAATAGGCTCTTTGCAAAATTAGTGCCAAATATTGCCTCTAGAGGTCGATTTCAAATCCCCGGCATTAATTGTCGACCTCTCTTTGGTAAGATTGAGAGTGAAGGGAAATCTTGTTCTTTCGATCCTGAATTGATACTCCAGAGTATGTGTATAGGATGTGGGGGAGGAAGCGTTGCGATAATCAATGATATACTTCCTTGTTAAACGCGAGGATGAGAGGGCTCAGGAGAACCAGGAGCTGAAGGATATGGTGAAGGACCTGAGGGATACCCATAAGCAGGATGTGAAGACTCAGACAAACCTGCTGAAGTCTATCGACAGACTGACCAATCAGGTGGCTGACCTCACCACTCAGAACAAGACTTTCGGTAAATGGCAGAGTAAGGAAATACGTGCTTATATAATTTAGAAATAGTGTGTTACATAATAATAGTTGTACAATATGGCTAAGCATCATGTGTTTGTAAGTTTCCATCATGGAAATGACCAGGGGTATAAGGATACTCTTGTAACTTGGGCTGAAGAGAATGATGTCTTTATTGATGATTCAGTAGAGATGGGAGAAATCCCTGAAGACTGGGATGCCCAGAAGATTAGAACATATATAAGAGATTATCACCTAAAGTCTTCGACCGTAACAATTCTTCTAGTGGGAACTGAGACACAGAATCGCAAACATGTAGACTGGGAGCTTTATTCTAGTATGTTTGATGGCGCGGTAAACAAGAAGTCGGGAATCATCGTCATTATGTTACCTTCAACAGGATGTAACTTACATACGTTACCCCGCAAATCTGATAAAAAGACGGTACTGCCGGAGGAGAAGAATTGGATTTCCATTGACTCGTTTGAGGACTATAAGAAACGTTATCCCTATATGCCGGACCGTATTATCGACAACTTGCTGAAAAGTGGAGTTAATATAGCCGTGATTAATTGGTCGGACTTGACGGATTGGATGGGACTACTCTGTGATGAAGGAGCAATCAAGTTGCGCCAACTGATAGAGAATGCTTACAACGACAGAGCATCAAATGACTATGATCTGTCCAGACCAATGAGGATGAGGAATTCTTAAAAACAATACTTTTGAAGCTGTATGGCATTATTTACAGAACAAGACATACGAGCACGTTATGCAAGAGAGAAGGGAGTAAGAACACGCTACTTCTCTGCGCGTGATGTGCTAAATGAGGGGCGCGTAACTGACTCTACCCAAACATACGATATCTTCTTATCCCATAGTTCCAAGGATATGGAATTGATAGCAGGCCTAAAACTTATCCTAAACGACCTCGGCTATACGGTATATGTTGATTGGAATGACAACGAGTTAGATCCCCATAATGTGACGCCTAGAACAGCTGAAGTGTTGCGTGAACGGATGGCGTGTTGCAGGAGTTTGGTTTATGCGTTCTCGGAAAATGCATCGAATTCAAAATGGATGCCTTGGGAACTGGGTTACTTTGATGCTCTAAAAAAATCACGTGTAGCAGTGCTACCCATAACTACAACAGCCAAGTATAGTTTTAAAGGTTCTGAGTTTGTGGGATTGTACTATTTTATACAAATAGATACAATTAAAGGCCTAAACAAAAAGGCTATTTGGGTATATGACAAAGATAATAAATATGTCATCTTTAGCAGTTGGCTGCAAGGTGTGAATCCATTATATAAATAGCTTATGAAGACTCCTTTATCAGTATATGCGCTATTTCATTCTGAGAATAAAGAAGGCCAAAAACTATTCTCCGAATTATACAAATTGTTATGTAGAGATGTTGATGACCCGTTCTCGGATGGACTCGATATTCCTGTGTATTATTCGACAGGGAGCGATACTTCTGACGTTAAGTTGGCCAACTCAAGCAGCAATAAGAAGGTAATCCTGTTGTTTATTGATATAAACATGTTCTGTTCTCAGAATTGGAGGGATAAAATAGAAGAACTTGTTGCTGCCAAAGATGATAACACCTTGATAGTGGGTGTGAAACAATATAGACACTCCTTTTCAATCAATAAGGCAATTGGAGAAATACAGTCTATTGTAGTTGAGAATACCGAGGCTGAGCATATTAAGATGTTTGAAGAAGACCATTGGGAAAAGTTTACCACCCAATTGTTTGATATGCTTATTAGGTTTGTTGGTGGTAAAGAAGATAAAAAGCCGATTACGATATTTATAAGCCATTCAAAACAAGGGAATAGTAAAGATCCTAAAGTTAAAGAAGGTGAAGCAACTGCTAAGGACTTAAGGAATTTCCTCTTTTCTGATACCAAGCTTAATTCGTTCTTTGATGTTCATGATATCCTTGATGGATATAAGTTTGGAGAGCAAATCAAGGCTCATGCAGGTAACTGCTCGTTGTTGATATTATTTACAGACACCTATTCATCTAGAGAATGGTGTCGTATAGAAGCATTGACGGCAAAAGAACATAAAGTGCCTATAGTTGCTGTCTTTATGATGAAGGGAAACGTTGATAGGGTTTTTCCTTATATTGGGAATATACCAAGTACCATTTACGATGGGGATTGGCGTAAGATTATCAATCTTCTCCTTAGAACCACTCTAGATCAGACTGTTGAGTCAGAGTTGCTTAAAACGGAAGCAAATGGCACCACGACATTTTTACCCTATCCGCCAGAGGCGTTTAATATGACTATGCTTAAAGCAGGAACAACGAAAGTTATTTATCCTGAGCCGCCCCTTGGCAATGAAGAATTGGAAATCTTGAAGAGTATATCATCAAAGATGGGGGAAACTGTAAATTTCTGTACACCGATGTCACATTTTACTGAAAATATGAATCTTGAAGAAAGAAGAATTGGTATATCTGTCGCAGATAGTCCAGATATTGCAGAGTTGGGGCTTGGAAAAGAAATGTTCAAAGACCTTACCATTGAGATAACTCGCCATGTACTAAAGGCCAATGGAAAGATGATATATGGAGGTGATTTACGTGACAAAGGATTTACTGAACTATTCAGAGATCTAGCCAAACAGTATGGACAGAAAGAAAAGGCAGAGACTGATGTTCAATATGTTAAGAACTATCTTGCCTGGCCATTGTACAACGATTTCTCTTTGGAGAAGGAAGCGGACTATTTGGCCTCTAGAATTGAGCTTAAAAGAGCAAAACCTGGAGAATATGTCAAACCTGATGAGAAAGATAAATACATCCCGTTTGAATTCTCAGAGGAATCAATGCTGAAATGGGCAACCTCTCTTACTCAGATGCGTATAGAATCTATAAACGAGTCTGCGGCACGAATTGTTGCGGGTGGAAAAACTCGGGATTTTTCAGGCTTCATGCCCGGCATTGCAGAAGAGTTCAAAATTGCATACCAATTAGAGAAACCGATTTTCCTTATTGGAGGATTTGGTGGATGTGCGCATATGCTGGCGGATATTCTGGAACACAAGGCTAATGCACATATTCTGTATGATGCTGCTATGCAGAATAAGGAGTATAGGGACTTCATAAAGTATTCGGAAGCCATGGACTACAAGGTTGATTATGGATTCTTTGATAAGATTACAACCGATGGATTACATGACGGACTAGAACCTGAAGATAGAATAAGATTATTCCACTCTGTTGATATTATTGAGATAGTATCTCTGATTTTGAAAGGACTTAGTAAATTATAATTGCTATGGCCGATATACACAATGTTTTTATAAGCCACTATAGTGGGGATGTGCAGAGACTGCGCGATTTGAAGGTTCGGTTGGCAGCTTGTGGTTGTACTGCGCGTAATAGCTCAGCAGAGGAAGATAAAGATGGCGGCCTGGTTCGTCATGGTCACGTAGTGAGTAACGAAACGATAGCTCGTTATCTTAGAGCCGGTATCAAGTGGGCAAAAACGCTCATTGTAATTATTGGTGAGCATACTCACGAGAGACCGTGGGTGAACTACGAGATTCGTAATGCTCATTTGCAGGGAAAGCAGATAATCGGGATCTATGACTGGGGGTGTAAAAACAATGTCGAACTCCCCGAAGCGTACAAACGCTACGGCGGGTCACCAATAGGCTGGAATTCTTTAGACAAACTTACTGGAATGCTGAATGGGGAGGTGCCAATTCCTGAAGCACCAGATAGTGCACCTTCAGGGCGAATTTATAACATCATTCCTATTACTTGTAGATAATCACTAGATATGAATTGCTTTAGATATAAAATGGACCATGATTATGGGTTTGCGCCCAATCCTTTTCACGGAGTGTTATCGTTGGCTACGTGTAAAGGGTCGCAGTTGCGTAATAATAGTAATTTGGAGATAGGAGACTGGGTTATTGGACTTGGAAGTGTAGCAATGGGTAACCTGGGCAAGATTATCTACGCTATGCAGTTGGAAGAGAAAATAACTTTTGACCAGTATTGGGAAGATCCAAGATTCCAAAATAAGAAACCTGTAATCAACGGGACTCTAGTTCAAATGTATGGCGATAATGTTTATCATACTGTCAACGGGAAAGTTGTACAAGAGCATTGTGCCCATAGTTTGAAAGGTGGGGGAGTGAACAAGGATCATTTGCAACGCGATAGTGATGGTAAATACGTGCTACTATCTCGTAGATTCTATTATTTCGGAGATCATTGCCCTGAGGTGCCCAAAGAATTTTCCTATGTTTTGAATGATAGTCGAAGCACTAAGTTTTGGGATTTGCATGATGAGGATGACAAAATTAATGCCTTTGTTTCTTGGTTGGAAGAGAACTATACCATAGGTATTCACGGGGACCCCTGCAACTGGAAGGAATATAATCTTCCGAAATTAGACATTTATGAGGACGAAGAAGACAAGTAGCATTGTTCCGAACGATGCCACGTTGAAATATTACTTCTACTTCATCCAGGAGCGTATGAACATCTTCTGGAGACGGTGCGAGGATTGCAGTCATCTGACAGATGATCCTATCCTGAAGGAGTATAAATTTACTAACGTCTATCGTGCGTGCGACCGTGTGAGCCAGTACTTGATAAGGAATGTCATCTATAAAGACTTAGATAAATACAAACCCGAGGATGTGCTGCTGAGAATCCTTGTTTTCAAGGTGTTCAATAAGATTGAGACTTGGGATTACCTTAGCGGACTCTATGATATCACCGTTGGCTCATTCAACGTAGAGAAGTTGAGTAAGGCTCTCACAATGCGACAGCAGAACTATCCTATCTTCTCCAATGCCTATATGATGACCGGCAGTTATTCCGGCTACCGTGACATTAGCACCAAGCATCAGGTGTGGCTACAGATGATAGAGGATGAGTTTATTAAAGGGCAAGGACTGAAAAAAATACTGAATGCCAAATCTATGGCCGAGGTGTATAACCAACTGAGAGACTATCCGCTGATTGGCGACTTCCTGGCCTACCAATATACTGTTGATTTCAACTACTCACCCTATTTGAACTTTGACGAGGATAGTTTTGTCAAGGCAGGTGTGGGTGCCGTGAGAGGCATTAAGAAATGCTTTTCTTCATACGGCAATGATTATGAGGATGCTATTTATTACATCCACGATCATTTTGAGGAGTTGCAAGAGAGATATGGCTATACAGAGTTCCGCCCGCTGCCTGGACGCAAACCCAAGTTGATTGACCTCCAGAACTGCTTCTGTGAGACAGATAAATACCTGCGAGCCAAGATGCCTGAACTGAAAGTGGGTAATGTTCGAATCAAACAGCATTATAAACCTTCGATGGAAGGCATTGACTATTACTTTCCAGAGAAATGGGGCGTTGAAGAGCATATCCAGCGCGAACCCCTCCAGCAGACGCTATTTGCACTATGAGCTTGAACGAAATCACCATTGAGGTAACCCAGCAGTGCCCCAACCATTGTATTTACTGCTCTTCACTCTCTGATATGAAAAAAACAGAGCGCCTGAACAATTCAACCATCATCCAAGTTGTGGACGATGCCGTGGCATTGGGTGCAAAGACTGTAAGCCTTTCTGGTGGAGAGCCATTCCTCAGAGAAGATATAGTGGAAATAGTTGAGTACATGCAGGGGAAAGACCTAAAAGTTAGACTCTATTCCAGTGGCATCTATAGCGATGGAAATAGCTATTCATCTATTCCGACCAAGTTGTTAGAGGCTGTAAAAGACAAAATAGATGCACTTATCTTCAACTACGAGGCCGTTGATGCAGAACTTTATGCCGCCATTATGGGAACTGAGGCCGCTAACTTGGCTCTGTTGGATGAAACCATCCACCGTGCGATAACACTGGGAATTCCGGTAGAAGCACACTTAGTCCCCATGCATTGCAACTACCGCCAGATACCCGATGTGTTGAGCAAACTCTACTCAATGGGGGTAAAGAACGTAAGTCTCCTGCGCCTTGTTCCTCAAGGTCGCGTGATGGAAAACAAAGAACAGGTGGAAATGAGTGTAGAGGAAAAGGAAGAGTTGAAACAGATAATGGCAAAGTGCCAAGAAACCTATCAGGGAAAAATTCGGCTTGGTCTGCCATTTTCTGCTAAACAAGCCGCTTGCGGCACAGGCAGCATTAAGCTGACCGTGCGTTACGATGGATACGTATTTCCCTGCGAAGCCTTTAAGGATGGGATGATGGAGATAAATAAAGGTGTCATGCCTGAAAATGTAAAAGAAAAGAGGCTGAAAAACATATACGAAGAATCAGGATACCTCAAAGTCGTACGTGAAGGACTAGAGGCTTATTCTGGATGCGAAGGGACTGAATACTGTTATGGACAGTTTATAAGAACAAAATTTTAAGGGTCTAGAATGAAGCTATCTGACTACTGCACCATAGAAAGTGACGGCACGGCGTGGATAGATATCGACACCGGCTGGAAATTCCCATGCACGCTTCACGGGATGGATGCAGAATACGCCCAAATATTCATTCGCAGACTATCGAAGAAACGCCGTCTGTATGATGAGGATGAGCTGTTGGAAGCAGAAGTGATAGTGCCTGATATGGCTCGTCAGAAACAGATAGTAGGAGCTGTAAAGACTGCATTTGAGATTCAAATAACAATGGCCCAATTAGGTGGCGAGTATGATGAAATGCGTCAACTGACAGGGGATGATTTTTATGGAGTGGCCCGGAAATATGTTTCTACCAAGTTGGGGGAACTGAATGACTACTACTTTATGTTGATAGATCAACAGATGGGAGTATGAAGGAGACTATGACACTAGAAGGAGTAGCTAAGTGGGTAAAGGATAATAAAAAGCCCATCATAGTGCTATATGCCTTTAATGCTACGGGTAAAACAAGACTATCCGTGGCATTTAAAGAACTGATGCGTGACAAGTCCACTCATCTGCAGACGGGCATATACTATAACGCCTTCAGTGAAGATCTGTTTGTGTGGGACAACGATATGCCCCACTCAGAGAAGGATATGAAACTGAGGGTGGTGAAGAGCAGCCTGAACAGATTGCATAGCGACTTGAACGAGGAGAAAATAAGAACGCTGTTGTTTCCATACCACGTGAGTTATGACTTCCGCTTTAATTGGATAGGTGATGACCCACAAAATGGTATAGACTCCATACGATTCTTCAGAGCTGAAGACCCGGAGAAGAGTATCAAAATCTCAAGGGGGGAAGAAAGGCTGTTTGTCTGGAACTTCTTTTTGGCCTTGTTTATGGAGGCGGATGGCAACTTAGGAAAGCATCTGTATTTTTTCATTGATGATCCTGTTGGGAGTCTGGATGAGAATAATTTGTTTATAACGGCAGAGAGGCTGGTGGAACTGATGGTGCATAATTATAAGAACTCGAAGATTATAGTAACTACGCACCATATGGGATTTTTCACTACGCTACAGGCGCTGATGAAGAATCCGGATGCCGGCGTTCTGCAATATACGCGAGAGAAAACGGAGGATGGGCGTAAGGTGCAGGCTAAAGACCCTAAGTATGACATTAAGTTTCTGGAACGGGCGGGTGAACAATATGTGATAACTGGAAACGGTAAGGGCACGTTGCAATATCATCTGTTACTGTTGCAGGAGTTGTATGCCGTGGAAGAAGATGAGGTGCAACCGCTGCACTTTGTGGAACTGAGGCAGATTTTGGAACTGATATCATCATTTCAAGGAAGAGGAGGCTTTGGCAAGGCATTGGAAAGTGCTGGCGTGGCAGAGTTTGATGGGACGAATGTGGCAGACCGTGTGAATGCGTTATCACATCAAAGGGTATATGAGCGTGCTGTGCCGGTGGTGAATCCTAAAGACAGGGCTATGCTGAAAGCGGTTGTGAATGCTCTTAAGAATACGTTTAAATTCAGTCTGGAATAATGATAAGTCTGACAAATATAGGAAAGCAACTGACCGGCTTTATACGAAAGTATAGCCCGTTGACAGTGGATGAGATGTGTCCCATAACGCTGGCGATTTTGTGCTATCGTTTTACCACGTATGATATTGCGGAAGCAACGGCTGGCGAGAGAAATGACTGGGAGCAGTTACTAGCAGAAATGGATAGCGGGGATGTGGAACCCAAATACTGGCTGCGTAAGGTGTTGCTAAATTCTGCGGATTTGTACCGGGACAGAGTGGAGATGTTTGACCTGTATGATAGAATAACGCAGGTGATGCACAGGCTGCCCAAGGGAGATTTCTGTACGGAATATGTGATGCTGATAGGGGAATGCTCGAGGGAGTATTGCAGTCTGGGACGGCGGAGCGTGCTGTTTAACTATATTCTGAGAACTCATGGCGGCAGACTGTTGGAATTGGTACCTTATGAAGTGAGGACGTTGATGGGTCAGATTGTGCAGCGCAGTGTCAGAGGTCGGGAGAATTTAAGGCTATATGATCCGTTTTGCGGTGTCGGGTCGCTGGCATTATCGGTGATGGAGCGCAACAAGGGGGCAATCAGAGAAGCGGTGCTGACTGACGTGGATACTCTACAAACGGATATGGCACGGCTGAACTTGACGGTGAACGGCTATGATGGCTATGAATTGAGGACTGATGACCTCCTGGCGGAAGAGTGGAGCCTGAGGGAGCGATACGATGTAATAGCCAGTATGCCGGCATGGAGTTTGAGAAGGAGAATTGCACCTATAAAACAAGAGAAACTCCGTTTAAGATACCCTGAGTTTGGGGATTTACCATACGATTATGCCATCATTATACGGGCATTGGAATCTTTGAAAGAGAATGGTGTGATGGTGCTGGCGTTGCCGCTTAGCGTATTGAGTCAGATGGGAATAGGCGAAGACGTAAGGCAGCGGATAATAGTGCACCGGGACCTAAAGGCTGTGATAGAGATGCCCGTGAATCTGCTTTTCTCGACCAGTGTGGCTTTTGCGCTGTTGGTGTTTCAACATAATGAGAGGCGAGAGGATGTGATGATGATTAACGCCAAGAGTTTGTTTGAGAAACAAGGGAGAATGAACCGGATGTCACTGGCGAATGTGAATCAGATTGTAAGGAGCTATGCTACCGGACGAGATATGGACGGGTTGGCAAGGAGAGTATCGTATGGCGAAATAGCTAATAACTTGTTTAACCTGTTGCCAAGTCAGTATGTAAGTAACAGAAGGCTGGAGCAGCGAGCACTTGAAGAGAAGGTGCAGCGGATTAACGAACTGACGGCCAAGATGAAGGAACTGACCAGGGAGCATAATGAGTATCTGAGGCAGTTGGGGTTACCGGAGTTGGAAGTGTAATTAATGATATATAAGGGTTATGGCAGATAATACAAGAGACAATATGTACAATGATGACGAACGTCAGTATCTGGAGATGATGCAAGGCAACATCGAGAGAATGGCAGCGAACAGTTCAAATTGTAAGGCCTGGATGGTAACAATCGTAGCGGCTGTAATGGCGCTGCAGTGTTCTATTGATGCTTTGAACGGCTGGATACTATTAGGTATATTGCCAGTGGTGCTGTTCTGGTATTTGGATGTGTTTTACTTGCATCTGGAGCGTGGAATGCGTAACAGAGAGACTTTCTTTTTGAATATGCTCAGAAACGGTCAGATGGAGGATTACGAAAAGGCTCTCTTCAATTTTAAGCCGCTCATGATAGGAAATAAAGAGTTGACTGATGAGCAGAAAGGGCAAGGGCTGGTAGCTACGGATGACAGGTGGTTTACTGAGTCCGTTAAACCCTTTTATGGCTTGACACTTGCCTGTGTTATGATAATCTCAGTTGTTTTGAACTGGGATGTGATTATGGGGTGGTTCAGATGGATAGGAAAGTTGTTTTCTTAGTGATTGTGAGATGGTATGATGTATTTGGAACCGAAGGAGTTGCTGACTAAGCGGAGGATTGAGAAGCTGGCTATTGAGAATGGCTACAGGGAGGATATGCCCGAGGAGAAGTGGCCGGAAATCGGCAACTATCAGGTTTTTATCTCGCATTCTAGCCGTGACGTAGAGTTCATCAGGAAGTTGAAGTTCTTCTTAAGGCACAGCAAGGGGGGTATTGGTGCATACGTGGATTGGCAAGACCCGGATATGCAGCATGAGACGGATGCCAGGACTGCAGCGGACTTGAAAGATAGAATCAGGAAAGCCCGGAAGGTTATCTACGTGGTAACGAATGATTCTTTGAAATCTGTATGGTGCGGTTGGGAGATTGGCTTTGCGGATTGTGACAAAGGTGTAAAGGACGTTGCGATACTGGCCATCAAGCCCAACAACGGGCGCTGGAAGAAGCATGAATACCTGCAGCAATATCCCTGGATTTATTATGATACGGAGGAGCATCTGTTTATGGTGGCTAAGCCTGGTGGGGACAGGGTGCGGCTGTATGAATGGCTGAATGATATTAAGGAGGTGATATGACGCAGGAGGAGAGGTGGAATACTTGTGATAGATAGAGGTAATACAATCAATATGGGAGAGCAATATTTTAAAGGTATCTTAGCTGCATATTTGGGGGCGAACTTTTTTAATAGCTCTGTGGATGAGTGGCAGATAGATGTTATAAAAGAGAATATCTCGCATTTTTGTGAAACAAAGATAGAACGCTCTTTTCTTTCGCGTGAAGAGAAGGAGGCGCAGAAACGCCAGATGAAACAGAACCTTGAGGTGTATATCCAAGGAGTGAAGGATGAGATGAGGAGAGTGGGGAGGATGAGGTAGCGAGATAAATTGTATATTTGTTCGTAACTAAAAAAGCAATAAATATGTCAATTTTGACGTATTGTGCATGAAATGGGAAAATGATACCTTTACTTTACCTCCCTTCGGGAACAGTGACCTATAGTTCTTGGACGAGCCAAGCGACAAGGTC
>OCVV011348755.1_pt1 | contig 21305 bp, 10 predicted proteins | sample 1539721 | NCBI WGS metagenome assembly OCVV01 (sample SAMN02144230, study PRJEB22623) | gut metagenome | biome: sheep rumen | host: Ovis aries | place: New Zealand
AGATATCCATCGCGGCTGAAACCGAGCATACCGCGAATAGGGTCGGAGAGATAGAACTTGGCACGCCCGCTCTTAGCAAGTGCTGTACCACGACGCTCGTGAGCCCATGTTATATCAAAATCAACCTGATAGTCATAACCGATTTGCTGTAGTCCGCGTCCGTTGGTAAGTCGGATGTCGGCAGAGAGGGCAGGCAGGGAAATCTGTGTTGTACCCAATTCGTTGACTCCGGGACCTTCACCCAAAGCCTTGCGAGCCATGTCCCACTTGGCATAGCCTATAGTGTCATTCACGGCATGCCAGCACTTTTGTGCAATAACCTGCAGCGCAGGGAATGTGCGGTTGTGAATGTCACCGATGCTTATGCCGTTTCCGCAGACATCATTCCATACGGCGAACATGCCTCCCTCTACCTGCGGGTCTTTCTCCCTGAACATAATACCGCCAATGTTGGCAGGAGTCCATCTCTCATACAGGAATTTGTCATTCAGGTAATCATAGTAATAACCTGCAGCAGGTACGATGTAAACGTATCCATCAGGGATAGAAACCAGCTGGAAACCTGCATCCTTCATGGCCTTGGGGTCGGCAAAGCCATTGTTCCATATGTCCATCAGGACATTCTTACTCTTTACAGGAGTATTACCCTTGGCATAGGTCAGGGACCCCCATACTACAGCCTGCTTGCCATAACTTTCGACTAGTCTTATGAGGTGGTCGGTAAGTCCACGGAACAATTCGACAACATCCTGCTTCTTGTTGCTGTACTCGTCTGTGCCGATGTGTACTCGAGGACAGCAGAAAACGGGATCGGCCCCCTCAAGATACTCGACAAATACACTATCTACAAAAGGAATAACCTCAGGATTGGTAAGATCCAGATGGTCAACACCGAACTCCTCGCATCCAAGACTCTTGCGGAAATGTGTAAATGCCAAGGAATGTGCAGGTACGTCGATTTCGGGAATTATTTCGACCCCCAAAAGTGCGCTCTCCTTGATAAACGTACGGAACTGAGCCTTGGTGTAATGTCCGTCGCGTGCAGTTAGTTCGGGGAATCGGTCACTCTCCAGACGGAAGGCAGAATATGTCTCGTCCCAGTTCTCGTGGAAATATTTCTTGAAACCATTGTCGTTTAGATGTACCTGCAGGCAATTCATTTTGTAGTAAGACATGGTTCTTACAAGACTGTACAGATAGTCGAGTGGTACAAACTTGCGAGCGACATCAATGACAAAGCCACGCAGTTTGTAGTCAGGATTGTCCTGAATAGTTCCGCAGGGCAACTGCTTGTTCTGCTCACTCATCTGCAGGATGGTCTGTACACCCCAAAGGACAGCACGGGGAGAAGCCCCCGATATGCTTATGCTACGTGGCTTGATGTCGATTTTGTATGCCTCGTCGCCTTTCTTGCCCATATTCTGCAATTTGAGTTCTATGGTTGCCGCAGTCTTCTTGTCCTTGACCGGACGCATCAAGTGCATGGACTTTTTCATATAGTCAGCAGCAGCCTTCAGTTCATTCTTCTTGGCCGTAACGACAATTTCGCGTGTGTCTGTATTGAAGGTACCCCGGGCAGTCTTCCATGACTTTAACTGCGGGACGGCAAACGGAGTTTCTGCCGCACTCTGTGCCACAGCAGTAGCACCAGTGGCCATACACATTGCAAATAAAAAAAGTAATTTTTTCATTTTCATTGTTTTGTAACTATGTTGTTAAACGTTTATACCTTTCTTTCCTTCTTGCCGCAAAGGCTCTTGAATTCGCAGTACTGGCACACCCTGTCGTTATCAGTCCTGACAAACGGAAGGGTGGGGTCGAATATTCTGCGTATGACAGTTTCAAGATTGCTGATAAATTCGTCCTTATAAATCCGTATGTCATTTATCATCTGTAGGTTTGAGGGGCTGCCTATTTTCAGTACAGGGTCGTAATCCTGAGCTCCAGCCTGGCTTGCATACAGCAAGGCTGGGCGTATTGGCATTGCACCATTAGTCTTGTCCAGTACCGAAAGTGCATAAAGAAATGTCTGCAGATAATATCCGTTGTGGTCCTTGTCCTTGAACAGGTCATCAATCTTAGCAGGCGCAGCTTTTGCCGATCCCGTCTTGTAATCCACTATACGCAGTACATCCTCGCCATTGACATCCTTGACGATATCCAGACGATCCACACGTCCTCCAGTCCTGACCCTTGCAATTTCCGTATTACCGTCCTCGTTGCGTACTGGTAGCATCATATCAAAGTCCTTTTCGATAGCCTTCAGTACAAATGGTGCCTGACGGCAATCATATTCAAGCGTATTTATGACATATCGCTCCACGACATTGCGTATCAAAATGTTCTCGCCCCTGAAATCCTTGACCTTTGCATCCAGTTCAAAGCGCTTGTCTATAAATTTGTTGCGAAGTTCTTTGTCCTGGATGAATGTGGTAAGTGCTTGTTTGCTGATTATGTCTGTTCCGCCCGTGTGGGAGCATATCTCGGCATAGATGTCTTCCATCGTGTTGTGGAATATTGTTCCCATGAGCAGCGGATCAATTCCGTCCTCAGGATCTTCCTCGACCTTCATCCTGCAGATATTCTGCAGGTAGAATTTCATCGAACAATCCATAAACCTGTTGATGCTAGTGGGGGATAACGGCTTTGCTTCACCATTTCTCAGCATATCATACATCTCATGCAGCTGCTCGATTATCTCGTCACTCTTTGCAACTTCGTCCACCATACATTCGCTGACCTCCTGTGAGGCCTCGAGGTTAATGCTACGGATACTTATGTCCGTTTCTGCCTGCAACTGCCGCATGAACCTGCTCATCTCATGATGAATCATGCCGGCCGAATTCTGGTTAAATACAAATGTGACTTTCTCGGCCCTTTGTATCAGACGATAGAAATAATACGCATATACAGCCACTTTATGGCGCAAAGTCGTCAAATGGTAACCGATTCGTATGGTATTAGGAACGAGCGATACGTCAGCACCAGTTTTGGGCAGATAGCCCTCACCGACATTAAGCATCAGTATGTTCCTGAAATCCAGTGAACGCGTTTCCAGCACGCCCATTACCTGCAGGCCTTCAGCCGGCTCACCGTGAAATGGAATACTGAGTGAGCTTAGCGCACGTCTTAGCAACCTGCGTATCGTAATACCTTGCAGTTGTAGTGGATTATCCTTGTCGGTAGCCATTACTAGGAACTGCTGCAAGCTATGATGTACCAGATATATGCTTTCAGCCATCATTATATCCATACCTTCGTGCACGACTCCCATTATTATCTTGTCCAGCCACGCAATCAGGGCAGCATTGTCATTTGCCTCGATGTGCTGCATCCACTCGTTCCTGTCTATATATCTTACAAATGAATGGTACTCTATACTGTTCACAAAACTGCGGCGGAACCTTTTCTTTCGCACATCCCATCCGTCCGTCTGTAATGCCAGCAGCGCGCATACAAGACTGAATATCGGTGTTCCTTTCAGCGAGTATCCCATAGTAATGTTTAGCGCATCCGGCTTGCTGTCAGGAATTGCATTCAAGACACCTTGCAACTGATTCTCGTCACACAGCACGATAGCTGTCTCACGTTCAATCTCACCCAGGTTCTGCTCTATCCATTCGGGTATGTATCGTGTGCCAATGCTGTCCGTTGATGTGGAGACATAGGTTAGCTCGTTTCTGTCACGCAGGTTGTCAAAAATACCTGTATCTGTCAGTTGGTTGGGGAACAGTTTCAAGTTCTCCCTGATAAAGTCGCCTGCCTCAAAACTGTCATCCTGTACATACATTAAGTCATAGTCCCAGTAAAATACTGCCTGTTTGCGTTTCTTTAAGAACTGCATCAAAGCCTTGTCCGTTTCACACAACATATTGAATCCGACAAAACAGTATTCTGTATCCATCGGCAGGCTTTCGAGTAGCTCCATGTCCTCGACCACGCTGCGCTGCACGGCTCCATCATACGGAGCAATCCCATCAGGCATGGATTTCCTGAGCCCGTCATATAGTTGAGGCATAATCTCCCACAATTGCATAAAGCGCTTCTGTAGAGTCGTACGATTGTCGCTGAAGGTTCCGAAAAACTGCTGTAGAGCCTCACGCTGGTTATCTGTCAGGAAATCCAGTTTGTCCATCTCACATAACTGGCGTGTATTCAAAAACAGTTCGTGAGCATTAACCAGATGCTTGTCAATGTCATCAAAGTCATTCAGCATCAACTCTCCCCATCCCCAGAAACGGTCCATGCTCTCGACTTTGTCAGCCCCCAGTATGTCACGGTATATGTTGTACAGACATCTGACGGCCGGTATCATGTCGCAAACGGTTGTATTAGCTATTGAATTGTACAGATCGCCAATAGTCAGGTAATGCGGAGCCCATATCGCATGACATGCCATGTTCAGCAAATATTCGTTCATGAACAGACGAACTCGCTTGTTGGGCGAGACAATCACCACTTTCGACAGGTCTCTCTCATGGCGCTGCATCAGATCCTCAGCCACGTATTGTAAAAAAGCTCTCACAGCATAACCTCCTCTACCTTAGCATTTCTCACATACCACAGATATCCGCGAATCTGTGTGTCAGGATATATCTGCCCAAGCAAATACATATAGTCTTGCACCTGCCTGTTATATCCATTATGTTCGTCACCGAATTTGTAATCTATCACAGTAATCACTCCGTCGCGCATCACCACTCGGTCGGGACGACGGCTGCGAAGCCTGTGCCTGCTCGCTTTCGGATTCAGTATCTCACACTCAGTAAATACTATGTTTTCGGGATTAAACCATTCCCGCACCACTGGATCGTCCTGGATTTGCTGCAGTTGTACCTTAAGTTCTTCCATCTGTCCGGCATCAACCATACCGTTTATCAGTGCTGCGTCCAATACACGTCCGGTATCATTCCAATTATCTATCTGTTCCAGTACGTTATGGCATGCTGTACCCAAGACGCGCAGACTCAAATTCTCCTCGTGCATCACAATCTTGTCACCTACACGCTCCATACCAGTGAATAATTCGTGTGCCTCGCTGCTCTGTCTGAAATCCATACGGGGAACAAAACTTACCATCGCGGTCTCGTGCGCTTCGTACGCTGGGTTCATGCGGTTGTCGCTCCGCTTCTCGTCTTCAACCTTGACTACGGGTTCACCGGTCTGAATGTGAAATATGCCTTCGTCAAAACTCTTGTCAGGGTTCAACACCTCGTTCAGCAAATCGCCAGTGCTACTGGTCTTGTCCCACTTGTTTCGCGTCTCGCACCACATATACATATTGTGTGAAGCACGCGTCATGGCTACATACAGCGAATTTAGTTCATCTACCCTGCGCTGCAGGTGCTCCTCGTCATAATGTCTTGCAAAATGGCTGTTCTCCATCTGCGAGGAGAGTTTGATGGGCAGTTTGCCAAGGTCGTTAACCTTGTCATCACCCCCATCGGCCTTACACCACAATATGGTCTCATGCTGTGGCGGTTCCGCCTCGATACGGAAATCAGCAAAAGGCATGAATACGGTATGGAATTCCAATCCCTTGGACTTGTGTACCGTCAGGATACGTATTCCGCGTCTTTGTGCTGATGGGATAGGGTTGTGGCTCAATGTCTCGTCCCATGCCTCCAGGAACGAGTGTATGTCGCCAGGGTTGTCTCGCAGATAATCCATGACACAATCCAGGAAGGCAAAATGATAGGCATCCTGGACGTTCAGTTTCTGCAATTCCAGTTCGCGGTATATCTCTCCCAGCAGTTCGTACAGCGGCTTGCATGCCAGGGCGCTGATGTTGTTCCTGAGCCAGTCAGGCAGTAGTTCCCCGGCATCTCCACGCATCAGTCTGTCGGTACTTATATCGCTCTTCAGAATCTCTCGATAGTATAGCAGCAGGAAGGTGCGCATTGGCACGGGATTCTTGTCTGTGTCAGTCACAATCATGCGCAGTACAGATATCATTATCTGCACAAGAGTACTGTTCTCCAGCAAATAGGCCTCGTCGCTGGACAGCATTATGTCACTGGAAGCATTTGCTGCAAAATAATCCAACAGAATAGTTGCCTGTGAGTTGTACCTGACAATTATGGCCATTTCCTCAAGCGGTAGCCCTTGTGAATGCAAATTTTCAATCTCCCTCAGCATACTGTCCATACGCCACGACAGTATTTCTTCCTTATTCCACTTGCAACTCTTGTCCACCTCCGTTCCGCAGTAGATGTCAAGGCTTACAAAACCGCAATCTCCCTTGTGGGTTGGTATTTCCTGTCCAACGTCGGCATATATGTCCTTCAGGCGGAATCTTGCCCCCTCGTCCAGCATGTCCAGTTTTCCAGCAGCACCCGGAAAGAAGCTGTTGTTAAATTTAATTATGTTACTGTCGCTTCGCCAGTTTGTATTCAGGTGCTTGTTCACGGGATTCCATCCCTTCATCGTATCCGAAATATTACTGAGCAAGGCCCAGTTGCCGCCTCTCCAGCGATATATGCTCTGCTTAATGTCTCCAACCAGCAGGTCACTGCCGCCCAATGATTGATTCTCGAAAAGAAGCACACGGAAATTCTCCCATTGCATTACGCTGGTGTCCTGGAACTCGTCTATCATTATGTTGCGCAGGACGGAGCCAATTTTCTCAAATACAAACGGGCTGTCCTGACCATCTACTAGGCGCGATAGCAGGGTAGTGGTCTTACTCAGGGCAATACGCTCGTTTTCCTCGTTGACCGAACGCACCTCATCGTCTATACGGCACAGCAATTGTAGCGGATATGTATATCTCAGTGCCAAATCTGCCGTATTCATATCAGTTTCCGCTTCCTTCAATTCCGTCAGATAGGTATTGAACCTATTACCCAGGTCACGCATTACCTCAATGGCCTCGGGATTATTTTGGTTTGCCTTCTTCAGTGCCGAGGATCCGTCTTCCAGAAATGCCCTGAATCCCTTGCCGTCCTGAATATTCTTGTTGCTCTTTCCCAGCAGGACGTTGTTTACATACGTCAGGGCAGGCAATTTTCCGCACCATTCTGCAATGTTAGCATTACCTTCAATATCTACCTTCATCTGTTGCGTCAGATCCTTCTTCCGTTTCTCGCTGTCGTTGCGCATCTTGCGCATAGTCTTGCGAAAATCATTTGCCCTCCTGTCATCTTGTATTGTCTCACGCTCCTTGTCAGTACGGCTGCTGAAATCCTCGCGGAATATCTGTCCAGAAAACCTCTTTATACCTTTTGAGACGTTCCACTTTCCATCACTTTCCATCTGTTCGTGGATATAATCCATCACTATACGTTGCAGTTCCCCGTCCTCTTCTAGTCTGTCTATCAGGCGGTCCACAGCCAGAGCGGCTACTTCGGCATCCCTCAAATCAACCTGTAGGTTGCTACTCTGGCCCAGCTCACGTGCCAGACAACGCATTACGCTCAGAAAAAAACTATCTATCGTCTCGACACGGAAGCGCGAATAATCATGCAATATAGCCCTTAACGCCACACCACAGCGTGACCTTATTGTTTCAGTCTCTACATTCTTGCCATGAGCCTTTAGTGCATCCCGTACAGCACTCAGCGTACTGTCACTGCTGGGCATACCCTTCCATATACCATACAAATGTTGGATAATACGATCCTTCATCTCGGCAGTAGCCTTGTTAGTAAAGGTAACCGCCAGCGTATGCATATACTCGTCCCGTGTCTCTTCGGTAACCATCAGACGTATATATTCGCAAGTCAGCGCGAATGTCTTGCCACTTCCCGCACTTGCCTTGTAAATATGTAAGGTTGATTTATTCATACACTAATTTCACGACCACAAAGATATAAAAATTTTCCACATTTCAATACACTTGTCCCCTAAATGTCGTATCTTTGCAGAAAATTAATAACATAAATATAAAAATCTATCAATCCCAATATGTCAGGATACTTAGTTGACGATACACGCAAAGTCACCACACACCGCTTAATTGAAATGAAGCAGCAGGGCAAGAAAATAGCCATGCTTACAGCTTATGACTATACAATGTCACAGATTGTCGATCAGGCAGGAATGGACATCATACTTGTCGGTGACAGTGCCAGCAATGTTATGGCAGGCAATTGGACAACCCTCCCTATATCACTTGACCAGATGATTTATCATGCCAAGAGCGTAGTGCGCGGCGTTCAGCGCAGCCTTGTCGTTTGCGATATGCCGTTTGGTACATATCAGGTCAATGTTACCGAGAGCGTTTCCAATGCCATACGTATCATGAAAGAGACTCACGCTGATGCCCTTAAGCTCGAGGGCGGTGTCGAGATACTGCCGCAGATTAAGGCCATTTTGGATGCAGGCATACCCGTCATGGGACATTTGGGACTCACACCGCAGAGTATTAACAAGTTTGGTACATACGCGGTTCGGGCACGCGAGGAGGCCGAGGCACAGAAACTATTTTCCGACGCCAAGGCACTGCAGGAAGTAGGCTGTTTTGCCCTTGTACTTGAGAAAATCCCCGCAGCACTCTGCAATATGGTCTGCAACGAACTGCGCATTCCCGTGATAGGAATTGGAGCAGGACCTGCCGACGGACAGGTACTGGTCATCCACGATATGCTTGGCATGAACAAAGGCTTCTCTCCCAAGTTTCTACGTCGCTATGCCGACTTGTTTACCGTCATGACCGACGCCATCGGTCAGTACATCTCCGATGTCAAGTCATGCGATTTCCCAAATGAAGACGAATGCTACTAAAGAAAGTACTGTCAACCGCTTTGGCGAATAAGCGTAAACTGAGTCAACCATTTCAGTTAACAGTCACCTTATGTCCTTGTTCGCTATTCGTTCGGTATATGTCCGCTACATGTCCGGTGTTTGACCGGACATATACCGAACAACTACCGGACATGTACCGGACATGTACCGGACATGTCCGGTAGAAAATCCCTTGCTACACACTCTCTCATCATAGAAAATACCCCTATAGAGAGTTAGATGAGTAAGTAAGCTGAGTAAGAAGTAAGAAAAATCAGGAATTGATGGTTTCCAGTATATGCAAGGCATCTGATACAGTGTTTATATCATTAACTACCATACTGCGCTGACCGTTTTTTTCACGCAGCTGACAGCGTGCAGAATTGACGGTGAAAAACGAGATAATTCTGTCGAAAACCGGACTCTGATAGAATGCGCTGCTGGTTTGGCTTACGAAGACGAGTCGCATCTGTCCCTGTTTTAGTATAAGTCGCTCGACGCCTGATTCCTTGCCTAACTGTCGCAGGCGAATCATTCCGCATAGGTCTATGGCTTCCTGTGGCATCTTGCCAAAACGGTCACATAGGCGTTTCTGGAAATCCTGTATTTGCTGTGGTGTCTCCATTTGGTCAAGTTCGCGATACAGGAGCATGCGCTCGCTGCTGGTTGGTACGTATGTTTCGGGCAGATGGGCAGTAAGATCGGTGTCTAATTGGCATTCATCGACAAATTCGCTACCGCTGTCCAGGGTTCCTTCCTGTATCTTTTCGCGGAAGAGGTCCTGAAATTCGTCATTGCGCAGTTCACGTACTGCTTCGGACAGAATTTTCTGATACGTCTCGTATCCCAAGTCGGATATAAATCCGCTTTGTTCTGCGCCTAATAGGTTACCGGCTCCGCGTATGTCAAGGTCTTGCATGGCGATATGTATGCCGCTGCCAAGGTCGCTGAATGTTTCTATCGCCTGAAGTCGGCGGCGTGCATCTTGGGAAAGTGACGAGAGTGGGGGAGAGAGCAGGTAGCAGAATGCTTTGCGATTGCTGCGCCCTACTCGTCCACGCATCTGATGCAGGTCGCTGAGACCGAAATTATGAGCCTGGCATACGATAATGGTGTTGGCGTTGGGCATGTCTATGCCGCTTTCGATTATGGTGGTCGATATGAGTACATCGTAGTCGTAGTTGGCAAATCCCAGAATAATGTTTTCCAGTTTTTCGGGTGGCATCTGTCCGTGCCCAACGGCTATGCGTGCATCGGGGACATATCTGTGTACTGTCTGTTCTATCTCGGGCAGGGTTGCAATACGGTTGCAGACGATGAAAGTCTGTCCATTGCGGCTCATTTCAAAATTAATTGCCTGTGCCAGTATTTCGCCACTGAAGGTGCACAGTTGTGTGTATATTGGATAGCGGTTTGGGGGTGGTGTCTGGATGATGCTTAGATCTCGTGCTCCCATGAGCGAGAACTGCAGTGTCCTGGGGATTGGGGTGGCCGTAAGGGTGAGTGTGTCGATATTGGTCTTCATCTGGCGTATCTTCTCCTTGGTTGATACTCCGAATTTCTGCTCCTCGTCAATAATGAGCAATCCAAGGTCGTGCCATTGTACTGTTTTGCCTGTCAATCGGTGTGTGCCGATAAGAATGTCTATTTTGCCATCGGCAAGGTCTTGAAGCAATGCTTTGGTCTGCTGCGGTGTACGTGCCCTGGAGAGATAGTCTATGCGTACGGGCATGTCTTTTAACCGGTTGGTGAAGGTGTGGTAATGCTGGTATGCTAATACGGTGGTGGGTACGAGTACGGCTACTTGCTTTCCGTCGGTGGCAGCCTTGAACGCTGCGCGAATGGCTACCTCGGTTTTTCCGAATCCCACATCTCCGCATATCAGACGGTCCATTGGACGTACATTCTGCATATCGTTCTTGACATCCTGGGTTGCGCGTGACTGGTCGGGGGTATCCTCGTACAGGAAGGATGCTTCGAGTTCGGTCTGCAGATAGGTGTCTAGGCTGAAGGCATAGCCTTTCTGTGTACGGCGGCGACTGTATAGCTTTATCAGATCACGTGCGATGTCCTTGATTTTGGTCTTGGTGCGTTCTTTGAGCCTTTCCCATGCTCCTGTTCCTAATTTGTTGATGCGTGGCGGTGTTCCTTCCTGGCCTTTGTATTTGCTGATTTTATGCAGGGAATGTATGCTGACGTATATAACGCCTCCGCCATCGTAGTTGATGCGTATCTTCTCGACCATCTGACCGCCTTCGGGAATGCTGATCAGTCCACCAAAGCGACCTACACCGTGGTCAATGTGTACGACATAGTCACCTAATTGGAATTGTTGTATTTCCTTGAGAGTAAGAGCCATTTTGCCGCGTCTGGCTTTCTCGCTGCGCAGGTTGTATTTGTGAAAACGGTCGAATATCTGGTGGTCGGTGAATATTACTATCTTGCTGTCATGGTCAATGAACCCAGAATGCAAGGTGCGTGAAACGGGGATGAAGCGTATTCCTGCTTTTATGTCCACGAAGATGCTTTCGAGTCTGTCGGTCTGTTTTTGACTGTCTGCCAGGATGTATATCTTGTACTTTTCTTCCTGATATTTTTTTAACTCGGTGGTAAGCAGGTCAAAGTTTTTATGGAAGACAGGTTGTGGCGATATATTGAACTTAAGATTTGACTTTGCATCTGTATATGACTGTATATCAGGCTGATTATAATTACCAGTCAAAATAGTTTTGAAGTTTGTTATCTGTTGGTTGAAAGTATCGGGGTTGCAAAGGGTCTGTAGTTTGTCCAGCGGATTATTCTCATCTGTCGATGAAATCTGGGCACTCATTCCGAAGCCTTCGTCCCAAATCCGTTGGATTTCCTGTTTCAGGAAGGTCATGTCACGTGTTACGATTATTGTATCCTGTGGTAGGAAAGTGAGAAGTGATTCGCATTGTTCTGATGATGATGTCAGTTGTGAAACTATCTGGATTTCGGGCAGCTTGTCGATACTGAGCTGGTTCTCGACATCAAATGTACGGAGCGAATCTATCTCGTCACCAAAAAAATCTATGCGGTATGGGTGCTCGCAAGAAAAACTGTACACATCAATCAGCGAACCTCGCAGGGCAAATTGTCCGGGCTCGTAAACATAGTCGGTACGACGAAATCCTAAGTCGAACAATTTTTTATGTACGTCCCTGATGTCTATATTCTGACCCTTGCTTAGTGGCAATGTGTTGGTGTTGAGTTGTTGCCTGGACACAACGAGTTCGGTCATTGCACTGGGATATGTTACTGCAAGCAGGGGAGTCCTGCCTGTTGACAGGCGCGTGAGGGTATCTGTACGCAGTATCTCGTTGGCTGCATCACGCTGGCCATATTTTACCGCACGGCGGAAACTGCTGGGCAAAAAACAGACGGCATTCGTATTAAAATTGTCCTGGGTGTTGCCTCCAGTCAGTATCTGATTCAGATCGTTGTAAAAATATCCCGCTTGTTCTTCATCATCCAGGATGAACAGGAACGGTTTAGAAAAGGCCTGAGGACAAGCCGAACCGACAGCACTGAATACCATAGGTGCAGAACTGGCACATAAGCCACTGAGGGTAATATTCCCTGGACTGTTGTCAACAAGCATACGTCCCAGTGCTTTAACTCTGGGACTGCGTGCAAAAAGGGACTGTAGTTCCTGTATTTCCATAAAACAAGTGCAAATTTACAAAAAAAACATCGGAAAAGCATTCAATAACATTATATTTGATTACATTTGTAATGTGAAAGTCTGCATTACTTGGTAATTTATAATTTCAAAAATGAAGAGCGACAGCGTAATTATAATTCCTACGTACAACGAAAAGGAGAATATCGAGGCTATTATCCGTGCCATTAATGATTTAGATAAGAAATTTGACATTCTGATTATTGATGATGGCAGTCCAGACGGAACTGCTGCTATTGTCAAGGGCCTTATGGATGATGAATTTGCTGGTAAATTGCATATTATTGAACGTAAGGGCAAACTGGGCTTGGGAACTGCCTATATTACCGGTTTTAAATGGGCTATAGAGCAAAAATACAACTATATTTTTGAGATGGATGCTGATTTCAGTCATGCTCCATCGGATTTACCGCGTCTGTATGCAGCATGTCATGATGAAGGCTATGGTGTAGCTGTGGGCAGCCGTTACATTACGGGCGTAAATGTAGTTAACTGGCCAATAGGACGTGTACTGATGTCGTACTATGCTAGTGCATACGTACGTACTGTACTGGGCATCAAATTGCGTGACACAACAGCAGGCTTTGTATGCTGGAAACGCGAGGTTTTGGAGACAATATCGCTGGATGATGTAAGGTTTAAGGGATATGCTTTCCAGATTGAAATGAAATATACTGCATTGAGGCTTGGATTCAAGATAAAGGAGGTTCCGGTAGTGTTTGTGAACCGTGAGTTGGGTACAAGCAAGATGTCTGGAGGTATATTTGGAGAGGCTTTCTTTGGCGTAATGAAGTTGCGCTTTACTAAATTTAGGAGAAGAAAGTGATTATCAGGGGGGCAACAATCGTAAATGAGGGAACGGAAAGGGTAGGGGACGTTCTTGTCCGTGATGGTATAATCTGTCAGATTTCCCAATCATTAAACTCCGAATACGATGAAATAGTTGATGCTAATGGCTGTTATCTGTTACCTGGTGTAATTGATGACCATGTGCATTTTCGTGAGCCTGGATTAATGTATAAGGCTGATATGCACACCGAAAGCATGGCTGCGGTAGCAGGCGGCGTGACCAGTGTATTTGATATGCCGAATGTCGTTCCACAGACCACAACGTACGAAACATGGTCGCAGAGAATGCAAATGGCCGAAGGGCGGATGCATTGTAACTATGCTTTCTTTATCGGTGCGACTGACGACAACATCGATGAGATTATGAAATTGCCAGCTGATCAGTATCCCGGTGTAAAACTATTCATGGGAAGCAGTACAGGCAATATGTTGGTTGACAGTAATGAATCCTTGATGCAAATTTTCCGCAATTCGCCCAAAATCATTATGGCTCACTGCGAGGATACAGCGATAATCAACAAGAATATGCAAATTGCCTGCGAACAGTTAGGTGCCGATCCGGATATTGTTCATCATCCTGAAATTCGTAGTCGTGAGGCTTGTATTGCCAGTAGTTCGCTTGCTGTAAAATTAGCCAGGGAAACTGGTGCAAAACTACATATCGCGCATATTTCGACTGCCGAAGAACTTGAGTTTATGGATAAAATGCCATCTATTGATAATCATGAATGTGCAAGAATTACAGGTGAGGCCTGTGTAGCGCACCTTATTTATACGCTGAAGGATTATGAGCGACTGGGATCAAAGATAAAATGCAATCCTGCAATTAAACATAATTACGATCGTGAAGCATTGCGCCATGCATTGACAGATGGAAGGATAGCAGTAGTTGGTACTGATCATGCACCTCATCTGCTAAGCGAGAAAATTGGTGGAGCATGCAAGGCAGCGAGTGGAATACCGATGATACAGTTCTCGCTGATTTCTATGCTGGAATTGGTAAATGAGGGAATACTTCCGATAACTCGTCTTGTTGAACTGATGAGTCATAATCCAGCAAGATTATTTAAAATCCGGCACCGTGGATTTATTCGCGAAGGAATGCTTGCAGATCTTGTTATCGTCAAGCGGTCTGAGCCTTACCATCTGTCAAAGGATTCAATATTGAGCAAATGCCGATGGTCACCGCGTGAGAATGACGTATTTCAGTGGAAAGTATGCAAGACATTTATTTCTGGCAATCTCGTTTATGATGGCAATGAAGTGAATACAACATATCATGGTAATCCCTTAGAGTTTTCTTGAAAACGTCAAATTAAATATAATGGTGATTATGTTTAATTGGTTTTTATAAATTAATTTTTCTTATACTAACTACATATTATATATATACAATAAATAACAACAAGTAGTTAGTCCATTCTATTAAGATAGTCTTCGTATTGGTATTGCCTGAGAACTTGGATACTGCCATCCAATCTCTTAATTGCAATTGTAGGATGCTGTATTCCGTTGAACATGTTTGTCTTTACTGTCGTGTAATGTATCATGTCCTCAAGAATTATATTTTCACCTATTTGTAGTTCGTGGTCAAAAATCCATGAACTCATGAAATCACCACTGAGACAACTGTTTCCACCAAGACGATAACAGAAACCGATTGTTTGTCCCTCGATGTTCATTATGTCGTTTTTGCTGGAGATTATTCCCCTGTCATCTTCAATTGTTTCTGCTCCACGTACCTTAGGCCAATATGGCATCTCCAGGCAGTCTGGCATGTGACAGGTAAACGAAACGTTAAGTATTGCTGTGCGTATGGAATTATTTTCGACAATATCCACAACGCTGGCTACCAAAGGTCCTGTTTGCCAGGCAAAGGCGCTACCAGGCTCAAGAATGATACGAAGGTGCGGATATTGCGAATGTAGGTCTTGCAGGTTATTTACCAGTAGTTCTACATTATAATCCTTGCGGGTTATGAGGTGTCCTCCTCCTAGATTGAGCCATTTGATGCGTGAAAACCATCTACCGAAATTTTTCTTTATATATATAAGGTTATCTGCAAAATCCTCGGCAGAACTTTCGCAATGACAATGGCAATGAAATCCTTCAATTTTGTCCAAAATGGCATCGGCATGTTTTGAAAGTTCCTGTGCTGTCACGCCGAACCGTGTTCCGGGAGCAGTAGGATTGTACAAATCCGTTTCTATATGTGAATGTTCGGGATTTATTCGTAAGCCACAGGATATAGCTCTGTGTTCCCCTACCCCTGCGGAATTGGCATTCCAATCATCAACCTTGGGCAGAAAATGCTCTGACTGACTTATGCTGTTGAATGTTATGTGACTTGAGCAACGCAGTATTTCGGGGAAAGTATCATCTTCGTATGCAGGGCTGTATGTATGAGCCGGAGAACCAAATTGTTCAAGCGCAAGACGTGCCTCGTACACACTACTTGCAGTTGTATGGTTAATATAATCGCGGAAAATCGGAAATGTTTTCCATAATGCAAATGCCTTGAAAGCCAGGATTATCTCTACCCCACTTCTTTCAGCAACATCCTTTATCAAGGAAAGGTTGCTTCGGAGCAACCTTTCCTCTATGATATAGTATGGTGTATTAAGCTTTTTCATTGGATATTATTGGGTAAAATATCAGTACACCCATTTTACATTGTCTATCCACAGTGTTGTGCCCTCGCTTCCAATGTATGGGCCACCATAACTGCTGTCGAACTTGATAATGGCATGTGTTGGAGTGGCATTTTCCTGAGCCCATCCGTCTTCGTTGATGACAACTATTTTGCCCTTTGAATTTGTTGTGTAGAATGCATTATCTCCGTTAATCAACCCCATGAATGGCTTGTAAAAACTCTTATGGGTAATATCACCGTATTGTAACTCGAATATCTTGCCATTCACCCATCCAGTACTGTTTGCAAAACGCATTCGTAATGTAGCAACACGCTTGGCTGTAATATTGCCTTGGGCATCCTCGCTACGTTGCTGAAGCAAGACAATAACCTCCGGCATATCCTTGCCGTTAATTACCTGTTCTTTCGAAAAACCGTTCTTGCGAATACGGTTGGGCTCGTTTGAGAGTTGTACCTTATAATCAAACTTGATGGCACGCGGACGTTTGGTGAACGGAATGCCGGCACACATCTTGCTCATCGGTTTTTTTGTTGAAGTTATCGGTTCTATCATCTTTCCGGTAAAAACGCTGCCACTTGCCAACACATTGATATTTATCATACCCAACACCTTGACTTTCTCGATGTGTGTATATAGCTTTGCGCACGAACCGCCGTCATGTTCGTCTTTGAAAACACTGGCATTGGTTTTAAGTACACCGCTGACCTTGGCAAAAACATTACTTGTTGCCCACGGTGAACCACCTTGATTGGTATATGGTTTGGTCTCTGTCCAGTGTGCAGTAGGACCTATTTCCATCAGAGTTTTTTTCTTGCCTCCAATCATTGAGCTTTCCTTAATGTCACGCTGAATCCACTGCTCGAAGTTACCATATTTGATAAGTTCTTCCTGAGCAAATGCCTGTGTAGTAATACACAAGATGAAAATCAAGAACAAATTCTTCGGCTTCATATTACCTGTAAATACGTTTACATATTCTGTTTAGAATGCTTCACCAAAGTTGAATACAAAGCTACCACCATGCTTGGTGAACCCGTAGTCAAGTCGGACATTCATTCGAGGCTTGAACTCCCATCGTAGGCCAAAGCCATAGTTTGGCAGAGTCTCTTTCCAGTAGATATGGTCAAAATCGTGGAAAACGTTGATCATGCCAACCCATGCTGCAAGACCAAGACGCCACTTGATACGCTGGCGCACTTCAATCTGGGTTTCCATAACGTTGTTGTCACGGTACTGACCGAAGAAGTAACCGCGCCCCATACCCTGGAATCCTGTACTTGCCAAACGTGTCCATGGGACGAAGTCGCTACCGTAGTTAAACTGTCCATGTACCTGGAACGCCAGTGTACACTTTGTCCAAAGACTGGTATAGTTGCTATATTTTATATCTGTCTTCCAGAAATCATATTTATTGAGACCTGGGGCAAAATACAGCTGCTGGAAACGGAAATAATGACCACGATAGGCATTCATGGCAAAATCACGACTGTCATAGGTGAGGCAAAGACCAAGACCTGTTGTAGCCAGACTTTGTGACTGAACCTCGCCTGTCGGGGTTGTCAGGTATGTTTCCATCAGCTTTTCCTTATCGTATACCTTGCCATCGATTACAATTTCGCCCTTCTCATACTTGAATGTATTGGTATAAAGAAAATCAAGCTTTGGACCAATGTACAGGTCCTTTGCCAATTTCCAGGTGAAGTCACCGTCAAGCATAAATACAAACTGCTTGAACTCTACCGGAACATTCTTTTCTGCTGCCTCATAGCCGTTAAGAATATTTCCTTCAGGATCACGGGCTCCCCAATAGGCAGACGGATAGTGAGTAAGACTAAGTTCGTAGTTCCAGCGGTGCTTGTCATGCTTCATGAAGTTGTGTCCTTCGACACCTATTACAGCCATACCCTTTACACTGAACTGGAAGAACAGGCTCATCACGCTCTTCTGGAGTGTCTTGTCGCTTCGGTCAAAACTATACAATGCAGTATATCCGCCACCAAAAGCAAAACTTGTGTTTGCATTATATGCAGGACCTACGATAAAACTGCCGTCAAATTTCTTCTCTTCGTGGCGTGTTGTATTGTTCAGATAGTTGTACAGCATGTAGAAAGGCTTCCATATCTTGTGCTTTGGAATCTTATATACACGCCTCTGACCCGTCATAGGATCAATAACAATACTGTCGCGGCCCATATTTGGCTCCGGCATTGCCTCGGCATGAATATCCATAGATGGCATTTCAAGTTTGGGCTCAGGCAGAGAGAGGATCTTGTCTGTAATGGAAGTCTCGTCTGCGAATGCATAGTGCGTAGCAACCAATAGGGATAGCAGCAGCAAATGTCTTTTCATAATATAAAAAAATATGTATTAATTCCAATCGCAGACAAAGATATGAAAATTTATGCTAATATTTTGTTTCTTACACAATATTGTATTACTTTTGCCTGCAATATAGAATATTTTTACTCATATATAGTGTTTTATGAGCAATCATGACATGAATATGGCCAGTCGCATAGAGGCTGACCGACGTATATTAGAGTTATTGTCACAGACATTTCCGTCACAGGACAGTGCCAGTACAGAGATAATTAATCTTGAAGCTATCCTGCGTCTTCCAAAAGGTACAGAGCATTTTGTTGCAGACATACATGGTGAACATGAGGCATTCCAGCATATATTGAAAAATGCCTCTGGCAACATCCGTCGCAAGGTTAACGAAATATTTCATGACCTGCTTTTGCCCCAAGAAATTAAAGAGTTGTGTACATTGATATATTATCCAGAAGAAAAGCTGGAACTGATAGAGGCTAAGGATGAAGACTCGGATGAATTCTATTCCACTACCCTACAACGTCTTGTCTTGGTATTACGTAGCGTTAGTAGCAAATATACACGTAGCAAAGTACGTAAGGCCCTACCTATGCAGTTTGCATACATTATCGAGGAACTACTGCATGAAAAGGAGGATGATGATGACAAGACGGCATACCTGCAGGGCATCATCGATAGTATAATTCAGACAGATCAGGCTAAGAATTTTATAACCGCCATGTGTCATGTCATACAGCAGCTGAGTATTGACCAATTGCATATTTTAGGTGATATATGGGACAGAGGACCTGGTGCTCACATTATCATGGACACCTTACTGCAGTATCACAATTTTGACATAACATGGGGTAATCATGATGCTCTATGGATGGGTGCTGCTGCTGGAAATGACTGTTGTATATGTAATGTACTGCGATTCTGCCTGCGATTTGGCAATATGGATACGCTGGAGGAAGGGTATGGAATTAACCTGCTTCCATTGGCACAACTTGCAATGGAGGCATACAAAGATGACCCTGCTACTATTTTTCTGCCTGAACGTAAAGTGGATGAACGACAATGTCAATTAATCGGGCGTATGCATAAGGCAATTACTGTCATACAGTTCAAGTTGGAACACGAAATGATTGACAAGCACCCCGAATGGGTTATTGATCGCACAGAGACACTTGGTGGTATAGACATACAGCGTGGTGTTTATGTCGTTGACGGAAATGAATATCCGTTGCGTGACACCTTGTTCCCGACCATTCAGGATTGGAATGAACCTTATCGCATGACATTTCAGGAGAAGGAAATGATGGCAAAGCTACATCATTCGTTCCGTATCTCTGACAAATTGCAAAAGCATATCAAGTGTATCCTTAGTCGTGGAGGAATGTATAATATATGTAACGGCAACCTGCTGTTCCATGCAAGTGTGCCTCTTAACGATGATGGTAGTCTGAAAGAGATCATGCTGATGGGCAAGAGATATTGTGGTAAGGAACTAATGAACCGCATTGGAATAATTGTACGCAGTGCTTTCAATACAGATACACCGCGGACAGAGAAACTTGCGGCACGCGATTATCTGCTGTATTTGTGGTGCGGACCTGAATCACCATTGTTTGACAAAAGCCGCATGACCACATTCCAACGCTATCTGGTTGGTGACAAGCAGCTGATTCACGAGGAGAAAGGTGCATATTTTCGCCTACGCAATGACGAGAATGTCTGTAACCATATTTTGGACAGTTTTGGAGTTCAGGGTAAACACCGCCATATAATCAACGGACATGTACCGGTACATGTCAGTGCGGGCGAAAGTCCTATAAAGGCAAACGGACGTCTTATGGTAATTGATGGAGGGTTCAGTCAACATTACCACAGTACTACAGGTATTGCAGGATATACATTGGTTTTCCATTCGCGCGGATTTGAACTTATCCAGCATGAACCTTTTACCAGTAAGCGTGATGCTATCCAAAATGGTTCGGATATACATGGCAGTATTCAACTGGTTGAATTGAGTGGTCATCGCATACGTGTACGTGATACAGATCATGGGCGCAAGATTCAGAAGCAGATAGCTGAGTTGCGCGAACTGCTTTATGCATACCGACACGGATATATCCGTACAAAATAAATAATCTGAATTAATCAACTAATTTGAACTATGCGAAATAAAACCGGAGCGCAATATGCTGCCGACAAATACCTTGAAATTCCCGTTCGTAAGGAATCTACCTTAATGGAATTTCTTTTAAAGCAGATGGGCATCAGCAGAAATCGCGCCAAGGATTTGCTCAGTGGTCGTGCAGTAACTGTTGATCGTAAACTTACCACGCAGTACAATACGCCCCTTTCCCCCGGACAGTTGGTACGTGTTTTGCGTCACCGCCAGAGTACGATGCTTGTCAGCAAGTACATCAAAATAGTATATGAAGACAAGGACCTTGTCGTCATCGAAAAGAATTCTGGCATTCTGAGCATGGCAGCAACCGCTAAGCAATATAGTATAAAGAATATTTTGGATGAATATTTTGCCAAGCGTCATTTTAAATGTACTGCTCATGTCGTTCATCGTCTGGATCGTGATACAAGTGGCCTGATGATGTATGCAAAGAACGTGGAAACTGCACGTGCACTTGAAGACAATTGGAGGGAAACTGTATATGATCGCAGGTATGTGGCAGTGTTGTGCGGCAATATGCCTCAGGAAGGTGGAACAGAACGTTCTTTCCTAAAAGACAACAAGGCCTACATTACCTATTCCTCCACTACGGACAATGGAGGTAAACTGGCTGTTACACATTACCGGCGAATACGCAACAACGATAGTTTTACATTAGCGGAGATGAAACTTGAGACAGGACGCAAGAATCAAATTCGTGTACACATGGCAGATATTGGTTTCCCAATAGCAGGGGATAAGAAATACGGCAATGCAACTGACCCACTGGGACGATTGTGTCTGCATGCATACCGTCTTAATTTCACTCATCCGGTAACAGGCGAGGATATGCAGTTTGAAACTCCGATTCCAAAAGAATTCCTAA
>OCVV012845130.1_pt1 | contig 21305 bp, 19 predicted proteins | sample 1539721 | NCBI WGS metagenome assembly OCVV01 (sample SAMN02144230, study PRJEB22623) | gut metagenome | biome: sheep rumen | host: Ovis aries | place: New Zealand
GGATGATCGTGGCTCATTTACAGAGTTGGTGCATACCCTCAATGCAGGTCAAGTGAGCATCAATATCTCAAAGCCAGGCATCACCAAAGGACAACACTGGCATAATACCAAGTGGGAGTTCTTCATTGTAGTAGCCGGTCATGGTTTGATTCAGGAACGCAAGTTGGGTACAGACGAAGTGATAGAGTTCGAAGTCACAGGTGAAAATATCCAGTGCATCCACATGTTGCCTGGTTATACGCATAACATCATCAATCTCTCTGAAACCGAGAATCTTGTGACGGTGATGTATTGTAACGAGATTTTCAACCCCAATAAGCCGGACACATTTTTTGAAAAAGTATAAAGAATAATATATTATGTCATTATTTAAGGACAAAGTCCTTCTGATTACAGGAGGCACAGGATCATTTGGTAATGCAGTGTTGAACCGTTTTTTGAAGACGGACATTGGTGAAATCCGCATCTTCTCGCGCGACGAGAAGAAGCAGGACGATATGCGTCATGACTTCCAAGCACGTATGCCGGAGGTGGCCAACAAGATTAAGTTCTACATTGGTGACGTGCGCAACAAGAGCACACTAAAGTACGCTATGAAGGGTGTGGATTATGTGTTCCACGCAGCTGCTTTGAAGCAGGTGCCCAGTTGCGAGTTCTTCCCGATGGAAGCAGTAAAGACCAACGTGATTGGTACGGACAACACACTGGATGCTGCCATTGATGCAGGCGTAAAGTGTGTCATTTGTCTTTCAACGGACAAAGCTGCATATCCCATCAATGCTATGGGTATTACCAAGGCTATTGAGGAAAAGATTGCTGTGGCCAAGAGCCGTCTGAGTGGTGACACCAAGATTTGCTGCACCCGTTATGGTAACGTGATGTGCAGCCGTGGTAGTGTAATCCCTCTCTGGATTGACCAAATTCGCAAGGGCAATCCTATCACCCTAACCGAGCCCAAGATGACCCGCTTTATTATGTCTCTAGAGGAAGCTGTTGACCTTGTGCTCTTTGCCTTTGAGCACGGCAAGAATGGTGACATCCTGGTGCAGAAAGCCCCTGCTTGCACCATCCAGACTCAGGCAGAAGCAGTTTGTGAGTTGTTTGGTGGTAAGAAAGAGGAGATAAAGGTCATCGGTATCCGTCATGGCGAAAAGATGTATGAGACGTTGCTCACTAAGGAGGAGGCAGCCAAGGCCATTGATATGGGTAACTTCTATGCAGTGCCTGCAGACAACCGTGACTTGAACTACGACAAATACTTCAAGGAAGGTGACACCAAGCGTGCATTGATTGAGGAATTCAACTCCAACAACACCAAACGTCTGAACCTTGAAGAGACCAAATCGAAGATAGCAAGCCTGGAGTATATCCAGAACGAACTTAATGGAATCCCCAATCTAGTATAAATTGTACGGTTTTAGTGCTTTGTTAATATCATAAATATTTGTTAGCCATAAAATGGATATCAACAAAATACAATCAGCATTGCAGTCGCTTAAGGAAGAGCGTGCACATATGGAGGAGTATCTCCAGAATGCGGCTTCAAAGAAGAAAGAACTTGATGATGATTTAAATGGACACAATTGTAAAAGAGCGAATGAAAGGATTTAATTGATACAAGTGGGGGCAGGCTCTTATCAGGGTCTCTCATAAGACAAAAAGGTTCAATAACCTGATAATCTTGCCTCGCTTTTGAGGATAATTAAATAGTCACGAGATATGAAAGGAATTGTACTTGCCGGAGGTTCCGGTACCAGACTTTACCCTATCACAAAGGGGGTTAGCAAACAATTGCTTCCCATTTATGATAAACCTATGGTTTATTATCCTATCAGCGCATTGATGCTGGCGGGAATTCGGGATATTCTGATTATCTCAACTCCATACGATCTCCCAGGCTTCAAACGTCTGTTGGGTGACGGCAGTGATTATGGAGTACACTTTGAGTATGCAGAGCAGCCCAGCCCAGACGGTCTTGCACAAGCGTTTATCATTGGCGAGAAGTTTATCGGTAATGATAGTGCATGCCTTGTACTCGGTGACAATATCTTCTATGGCTCTGGCTTCACAGGTCTACTTAGAAAGGCTGTTGAAGATGCTGAGAGAAATGCTAAAGCTACTGTCTTTGGTTACTGGGTATCAGATCCTGAACGCTATGGAGTTGCGGAATTTGACAAACAGGGTAACTGCCTAAGTATTGAGGAGAAACCAAAGGAACCTAAATCCAACTATGCTGTGGTTGGATTGTATTTCTACCCTAACAAGGTTGTGGAGGTAGCTAAAAATATAAAACCATCTGCCCGTGGTGAATTGGAGATAACCACAGTCAATCAGGAGTTCCTAAAAGACGGAGAATTGCTCGTAAAGGTCTTTGGCCGCGGTTTCGCATGGCTGGATACTGGAACTCATGATTCATTGAGTGAAGCTTCAACCTTTGTCGAAGTGATTGAGAAACGTCAAGGACTAAAGGTCGCCTGTCTGGAAGGTATTGCCTATCGCAATGGATGGATCTCTGAGAAAAAGATGCGCGAGATAGCACAGCCTATGCTGAAGAATCAGTATGGCCAATACCTGCTGAAGGTGATTGACGAAATGAAGGAAGAAATTAATTCTAATACCTTCACACACCCTGATATGTCTGGAATTAAAGAATAGAAATTGTTATTATTATGGAAGAGAATAGAATTACTGTCACCTCGCCATTGCTGCCCAACCTTGACGAGTTTAATGAGATGTTAAAGGAAATTTGGGCAAGTAAGTGGATAACCAACATGGGGCAGTTCCATGTGCAGTTGGAGAAGGCACTTTGTGAATATTTGAAAGTACCGTACATTAGCTTGTTTACTAATGGCACATTGCCATTGTTGACAGCTTTACAGGCGCTTCGTATTACAGGAGAGGTCATCACTACCCCTTATAGCTTCGTGGCCACCACCCACAGCATTTGGTGGAATGGCTGCAAACCAGTATTTGTGGATATCGAAGAAGAGACCTGTGGTATAGATCCTGATAAAATTGAAGCTGCTATCACACCAAAGACCACCGCTATTATGCCAGTGCATTGCTACGGCAAGCCTGTCAAGATGAAGCAGATTCAGGAAATTGCTGATAAGTATTGCCTGAAAGTAATCTACGATGCAGCTCATGCTTTTGGTGTTGAGGTAGATGGCGAAAGCGTTTTGAACGCTGGTGATATGAGTACGCTTAGTTTTCATGCCACTAAAGTTTATAACACACTTGAAGGTGGAGCTTTGGTGATGCATGATGAGCAGACAAAGAAACGCATAGACTATCTGAAGAACTTTGGCTTTGCTGGAGAAACAGAAGTGGTTGCCCCTGGTATTAATAGTAAGGTGGATGAAGTTCGTTCTGCATACGGACTGCTGAATCTGAAACAGGTAGACAAAGCTATAGCACATCGTCAAAAAGTTGCCCAGACATATCGCGAAGCCCTACGTAATGTTCCTGGAATTCGATTCTTTGATGATATGCCAGGCGTTCGCCACAATTATAGTTATTTCCCAGTATTTATCAATGCCGCTGAATATGGTACGACTCGTGATGATCTATATTTCAAGATGCGAGAACAGGGTGTATTAGGTAGAAGATACTTCTATCCTTTGATTAGTACCTTCAGTACCTATCGTAGCTTACCATCTGCAACTGCAGAGAACTTACCCGTAGCAACAAAAATTGCTAATGAGGTGATATGCCTGCCTATGCACCATGAGTTGAGTGAAGCAGATTTGGAACGAATATTGGATTTGATAGTAAAATAATGGCGCAGAAAAAGATTATGCTCCTTGGTGGCTTGCGCTACCTGAAACCAGTGATTGATGCAGCCCACAAACAGGGCTACTATGTGATAACGGCAGACTATCTACCCAATAATATTGCTCACAAGTGGAGCGATGAGTACTGTAATGTCAGTATCATTGATAAGGAGGCTGTACTGAAAGAGGCTCAACGCCTTCAGATTGATGGTATTATGTCGTTTGCATGTGACCCTGGTGTTGTTGCTGCCAGCTATGTGCAGAACAAGATGGGCTTGCCGTCATTTGGTCCTTTTGAGTCAGTAGAGATACTCCAGAACAAGGATAAATTCCGCGCTTTCTTGGCTAAGAATGGTTTCAATGTGCCACAGGCTAAAGGCTTCGATAGTGTTGAGGCAGCTATGGAGGAAATCTATTGGTATCCTTGGCCTGTAATAGTGAAACCTACGGATGCAGCTGGAAGCAAGGGCGTGACTCGTGTGGATAAAGCTGAGGATTTGAAACCTGCTTTGGAATATGCCATGGAGCATAGCATCTCTGGTCATATCATTGTGGAGGAATTCATAGATAAGCAAGGTTGCTCTTCGGATACGGATAGTTTTTCTGAGGATGGTAAGCTGAAGTTTGTCAGTTTCTGTGCCCAGCGTTTTGATGCAGCGGCAACAAATCCCTATACACCTGCAGCTTATTCATGGCCCTCTACCTTTACCAAGGAGCAGGAAGAATATCTAACCTCTGAGATTCAGCGACTGATTACGTTGCTGAATCTGAAGACCTGTGTGTATAACATTGAGGTACGTGTAGCACCTAATGGTAAACCCTATATCATGGAGCTTACCCCTCGTGGTGGAGGTAATCGCCTTTGTGAGATGTTGCGCTATGCTACAGGAGTTGATATGATTACAGCCATTACACGTGCTATGGTGGGCGACCCCATTTTGGAACCCATCGAGCAGAAACCATACAACGGTCATTGGGCTGAAATCATCCTACATGCTGATAAGGATGGTGTATTTGACCATCTGGAAATCAGCAAGGAATTGCCTGCAGAGATTGTTGAGGAAGACCTTTGGGTAGAGAAAGGCGATAAGGTGGAAGGCTTTGAAGGTGCCAATAATGCTATTGGTACTCTGGTATTGAAGTTCCAGTCGGCAGAGGAACTTGAAAAGGCTATCACCAACCAACGTAGTTGGCTGAAAGTTGTTGTGAAGTAATGGAGGCAATTGGCGGTTACTTTTCTTTAGAACTCCCCTTAAGAGAGGAATACCATAAGGATGCCATCAGGCTGAATACTGGACGTAATTGTCTGGAATACATCTTGCGTGCGCACGGATATAAGAAGGTGTATGTACCTTATTATACCTGTGAGGCTGTGATGGAGCCTATCTATAAGTTGGGCATACCTTATGAATTCTATCATATAGATATTCATTTTGAGATTCGTGACCGCTTTACGCTAAAGGCCGATGAGGCACTGCTCTATACCAACTATTTCGGACTGAAGCAACGTTATGTTGAGCAGTTGGCAGAGAAAATAGGTACTCGCCTAATCGTTGACGATACACAGGCTTTTTATGCCAAACCAATCCCAGGGATTGATACTTTCTATACTTGTCGCAAGTTCTTTGGTGTTGCGGATGGTGCATATCTCTACACGGATAAGCTGTTGGATGAGGATTTTGAGCAAGATGAATCATACGATAGGATGGCTCATCTGCTGAAGCGCATAGACCTCTCAGCAGAACAAGGCTTTGCAGACTTCCGTAAGGTGGATGATGGCTTGGATAACCAGCCTATTCGCAGGATGTCAAAATTGACACAACGTGTCATGCAGTCGATAGATTATGAAGCAGCAGCCAAGAAGCGTAGAGAGAATTATCAAATGCTTCACGAAGTGCTTGGAGATAAGAATAATTTGGTATTGCCAATTGATGAAGATGCAGTACCGATGGTTTATCCTTTCCTCGCACCCGGTAAGGGGCTACGTGAAAAGCTGATAGAGAATAAAGTCTTTGTAGCTCGCTACTGGCCTAATGTACTAGAGTGGACTACAGAAAAAGAAATGGAATACCTCCTTGCATGCCAGATGCAGCCATTGCCTATCGATCAGAGGTATGGAAAAGATGATATGTGCAGAATTATAAGGTTAATCAATAATGGAACTATCTAATCTAACAAGAGTCATTGCGCCTACACTGTCTCGCCAACTTTTTATGATGGCGAAGCAGTATAATGACGTGATTGACTTCACGCTTGGAGATCCTGATGTACCTACACCAAAAGCCATTTGTGATGCTGCATACGATGCAGCTATCAGTGGCAAGACACATTATGCTCCGAATGCTGGTCTTCCAGCCTTGCGGGAGGCGATTGCCAAGCAGGTTGCTAAGGAAAGTGGTATTGAATATTCTGCCAACAATGTAGCTGTCACCATTGGTGCAACCGAGGCAGTTTACCTGTCATTTATGGCTTGTATTAACCCTGGTGATGAAGTAATTATCCTTGCTCCATATTGGGTACAGTACGAGAATATTGTAAAACTGCTGGGAGGAAAGCCAGTCATTATTGACACTTTCAAAGAAGGCTTCGAACCAGATTTGAATGCAATTTTCAAAGCCATCAACGAACGTACAAAGGCAATTGTTGTCAATTCTCCAAACAATCCCTCTGGATATATTTACAAAGATACTTTCCTGAAAGAACTGGCAGAGATGGCAAGTGCTAACAATATTCTCATCTTTGATGATGAGGCCTATCGCTCGTTGGTATATGATGGAGAGTTCCCTTCTATTGCGAATTATTGCCATAAAGAGGATATTGTCATCATCAATAGCTTTTCCAAGCAGTTTGCCATGACTGGATGGAGAGTAGGATATGTTGTGGCAGATGAGAGTTTTATTAATGCAGTTGTTAAGTTCCAACAGAATATTGCCGTTTGCGTTGCGACACCAAATCAGTATGCAGCTATTGAGGCCATCACAAATACCGAGAAGTATGCAGGTGGTATTAAGGCTGTTTTCCAAAAACGTCGTGATGTTTTGATAAGAGAGCTAAGCAAAATTAAAGAACTGTCATACCAAGCGCCTGCTGGTACTTTCTATGCCTTCATAGATATATCAAAAACTGGAATGAACTCAAAGTTCTTCTGTTTTGATTTGCTTGAAAAGCAGCATGTGGCAGTCATTCCAGGAGTAGCATTTGGCGAAGCGTTTGACCATTACATCAGATTGGCATTTACCCTCAACGAAGATAAAATAGTAGAGGGTATTAACAGAATATCATCATATATAAGTACTATCATATGAAGAAAATAATGATTCTTGGAGGCGGAGATAATCAAGTGCCTCTGATAAAAAGAGCAAAGACATTGGGCTATTTTGTTGTTCTGTGTGATTTCAGGGATAATGTACCAGGCATTGCTATGTCTGACGTCCATTATCAGGTAAACACATTGGATCCAGCTCAATTAATAGAAGTAGGAGAAAAAGAGAAACCAGATGGTATACTCACAAACTCTGAGCCGACTTTTTTGTCAATGGCAGAAGCCGCTCACAAATTAGGGTTGCGTTGTTTGAGTGATAAACATACCAACCTCTACAAGAATAAGTTTCTTATGCGCGAGTTCTGTCATAAACATGGCTTACTATCGCCTCAATACAGATATTGTACTACCTTGAATGAGGCTCTCGTGTTTTTTGACCAATTGCAAAAGAAATGTATTATTAAGCCACTTGATAATAGCGCAAGCCGTGGTGTTTTTTCAATCAACAATCCGGCAGAACTAAAAGAACACTTTGATGAATGCATTGGTGCATCGTCAGCTGCAAATCCGGCCATTATTATCGAGGAATATGTTACTGGAACAGAGTTTACCATTGACGGACTTATGACCCCAAAAGGTCATCGTTGTTTAGCCATTTCTGAAAAGAAGCACTATGCCTACAATGAGAATGTAGCATATCAGTTGTTGTTTGATAATAAGAACGAACGCTTTGATTATACAGAACTGCGAAGGGTTAACGACCAGTTGGTAGATTTGACCGGTATTCCTTTCGGCTTGACTCATGCTGAATACAAGTTTTGTAATGGCAAGTTCTATTTGATAGAGATACAGGCTCGTGGTGGCGGTAATTTCATTGCAACTGACATAGTGCCTTTTATTTCTGGAATTGATAGCTATACGGAACAGATAAAGTGGGCTGTTGGCGATGAAACAGACATCAACTACGATTATGATTCGTTGTCAGAGCGTTGTGCAGTCTTGCATTTCTTTGATGTGCCAGGCAAGGGTGGGGTTGTAAAAGAGATAAAAGGGTTGGATTATTTCGAAAGCCTTGGTGACCAGATGATGTGTCACTTGAATTTTGGTTTGGGTGATACCATCCAAGAAACTAAAGATGATTCTACCCGTATAGGCTGGTATATACTAAAGACTGCTAATAGAGCAGAGCTTGATGAGAAAATGAATGAAATTGAGCAACAATTTAAAATCATTATATAACATGAGCATTAAGGAACAGGCTATCGAGATGATCGAAGCCAATAAAATTTCCTCGACGGAAATCGGTGATGTCCTTGGCAAAACTGGACAGATTGAAGGCGTACACGCCCTGAACGCTCAGATGTTCAAGGCAGGTGAAGTGAAAATGATTTATGCTATTAACAATAGCAACTATGAGGTTCATAAGCAGTTGGCAGAATGCGATGACATCAAAGACAAGATTCTCTTTGTTTACAATGTGAATTGTGACCGTGCAGTATTTGGCGACTTGGTATCTAAGTACATCATGCTGTACAAGCGTGCTAAAGCTATTGTTATCAATGGAAAGTTACGTGACGCTCACACACTGATTAAGGAAAAGTATCCTATTTGGCTGGAAAATGTCAGCCCAATTGGTTGTGTAAACCGCCAGAATGGCCCTGATATAGACCCTAAACTCTTGCAGGAGTTGAAGGATAAGTATGATGGTGCCATCATGGTCTGTGATGACTCTGGTGTGGTAATGATTCCAAAGGATAAGATTGACGAGAAGCTGATTACAAAGTTGGAGTTCATCGAGTATCAGGAGGATATTTGGTTCTATTGTGTCGATACTCTTAAGATGAGTACCTACGATACCGTTTGCCTGAAGAAATATTTGGAAGGTGGCCTTATTGATGATAAGAGGCTGGAGAAACTGAATGAGTTCCAAAAGAATATGTAAGTATGTTTATCTCAATTGTATTAAATACAGAGTATATGGATATTGCTTCACGATCGAAGTGGTATCTGAAGTGTCTGCTGCATTGTAAGCAGAACGGGTGGATTCTCATTACCCATGAGTATATGAAAACTCATATTGATGAGCTGCAGAAGGAGATAACACCTTCTCTATTTGAAGCGTGGGAGTTACAACCATTTACTTATGAGGATGTAAAGGATGTGGAACAGTATTATATACCAGACTCTCTCTTTGAGGAATTGGAAAAGACTTATGGTTCACGCTCTGAAATGCTTTTCGCTATTAACAATAATGATGATGTTAAACTACATCATTGCTTGGATGTCATAGTTGATGACATCAAAAAGAAGCATGCTGACGAGAAAGTTGAGGGTATATTCAATGTCTTGGAAAGTTTCGAAAGCATTCGCTTAATGGCTAAAAGCCTAAATGCTCCTTTGATTAATTATTCCTTCTCTGCTATCAGGAAGCCTCACGGCTATAGACAAACTCTTTATCATGCCAATAAGGAACAACTATGGAATTCGCCAGAGTGTGAAACAAGATGGAAGATATTTGAAAGTGAAGGCAAGAACGGACTGCCTGTCTTTACCAATAGAGAGATGATCGCTATTTTGGGTAAAACTCACACATTGCCCCTAATTCAGTTGATGAATAGTCAACCCAAATATGAAATGGGTATATGTTGTGAATGTTATTCATTGTTACCTCAGGTTTTTTCGCGGTATAAGTATACCGATGATGATATTTTCTACGAGTGCAAAAAACTATATACAAAGGATAAAATAAAGGTTAGGTCACATTCATTGCACTTAGATGATATTCAGGTTGACAGAACCGTAGTTCACAATGATCCAGCATCATACATTCTGAGTTGCGAAAGACTTACCGCTGTACAGTCGCAAATAATACTTAAAGTGCTCCTTTGGAATAGAGTGGGAGTTATGAAGAAGGATACCTTAGCTTTTTCATTTCTATGTAACAAAGAATATGATTCATTGTCAAAAGCCAATCTTTTGGGGTTGAATTATTATTTCTTTGGCTATCTTATCCCTTCAGATCTTATGTTCTCAGATGAGTATTGGAAATGGCGTTTGACTAATCCTTCTGAAGTGGAAATATATCAAAGACACTTGGATTTTTTATTCAATGCGCTTGGTTTAGATAAAGAAAAGGTCTTGTCTCTGCAAGGTAAAGACCGTTTTAAATATTTGTTAGAGGCAAGAGGTTGTGATAAACAGCTTATTGGCAACCTTATGAGTGATGAGACTGTTAATAATATCAACTGGGATGTCGCTTCATCGCAGTTTGATGTAGAAACACTTGATGGTAAAAAGACTTATTGGCGCATTGACACGGAGAATGAAGATAGTTCACTAACATCAAAACTGTCTGTCGACGTTGATGGTGCTACATCTGTTCGATTCTATCCTCTTTATGATGTGGCTGGCATAGCAAAATTGAATAGTGTTAAAGTTAACGGCGAAAATGTTCCCATCGATACGAAAATGACTAAATATCAGTATATGCCAAAAGGCAAAGGTTGCTTTGTCATGTCTGAACTTAATATACAAGAAAACCATTTGGATATTGAGGTTAATTGGGAATATATGAAGATAAATGATTATTTAAATTCTACTATAACTTTATAAACAACTTGATATTAACAATAAAAAAATTAGTGATATGAAAATTACAGCAGTTATCCCAGTACGTAAAGGTTCGCAGAGAGTGAAGGATAAGAATCTTCGCCCGTTTGCAGGTACAACACTCCTTGAAGTGAAGATTAAGTCTTTACTTCAAGTACCAGAGATTGATTCAATTGTTGTTAACACTAACTCTGAGGCTGCGATTGAATTTGTGGAAGAGGAGTATGCTGGAACAAAAGTTACGTTTCATCGTAGAGAGGAGTACTATGCTTCTTCTCAGTGTTCTGGTAGTGATTTCTTCAAGCACCTAGGGGAAGTTACGGATACAGACATCTTTATATATGCCCCTTGTACCTCTCCTTTTGTAAAACCAGAGACATTCTCTGCTTGTATCAAGAAGTTTTTGGAGGATAATGGTGAGCATGATTGCGTTTCCACAGTATCTTCAGTTAAGGAGTTCTTGTGGCTGGATGGTAAAGCTATGAACTATGATCCCCTTAATGCACCAAATTCTCAAAACCTGCCTGATGTTGTAGCTTTGAACTTCGGTGCCACCGTTGTAAAAAGAGAGGATTTGATTAAGAATCATAATATCATAGGTAAGAGCCCCGATTTCGTTATTACCAGTGATATAGAAGCTGTTGATATTGATACTCCACTTGATTTCTATATTGCTGAAAAGCTCTATATTAAGACGGTTTTGGAGAAAAAAGGCTTGCTGGATTAGTACCAGCAAGCATATCTTATTATTTTTGTTTATTACACCATCAAAGAGTGATAATATGATTCCTCGGAAAGTTTTAATGACTTTATTTAGCGGTCTTATCTCTTTTTGCAATATACTATAATGTCAGATAGCTTAAAGAAAAAAACAATAAAAGGAACTTTTTGGAGTGCTACTGATGCATTCCTCGGCCAAGGCGTCACCTTTATTGTGGGTATCGTTCTTGCTCGTTTGCTATCACCTGCGGAATATGGTTTGATAGGTATATGTACCATTTTTATAACAATTCTTTCTGGCGTTGTTGATAGTGGTTTCTCTACTGCACTTATCCGTCGGAAGGATGTTACAAATGAAGACTATAACACCATGTTCATTACCAATATGGTGATGAGCATTATACTTTTCTTGTGCCTTTATGCTTGTGCTCCGCTGATTTCATATTTCTTTGAGCGTTCAGAACTTGTGAGTATTTTACGTGTAGTAGGATTGTTGCTTATTATTCAAGCAACGTCTATAACTCAGGTCACCATCCTTACTAAACGTATCGAATTTAAAACAAAGACAAAGGCATCTCTTATCTCTGCTATATGTAGCGGTATAATAGGTATAGCAATGGCATATAGAGGCTATGGAGTATGGGCGTTGGTTGGTCAACAATTATCCAAACAGCTTCTTTATTCTATTAGCTTATGGTTCCTGAATAAATGGTGGCCTAAATTGAGATTTAATAAAACAAGTTTTCATTATATGTGGGGGTTTGGTTGGAAAATGATGCTGTCCGGTTTATTAAGTAATATTTGGAGCCAGCTATTCCAGGTGGTAGTAGGAAAGTGTTATAGTCCTGCCACTTTAGGGCAATATTCACGATCGAGAGAGTATGCAAGCATATTTTCATCTAATATCACAACAATTATACAACGTGTTACATATCCTGTATTAGCGGAAGTACAAGATGAAAAGGAAAGAATGATAGCTGCATATAGAAAGGTGATAAAGATAACAATGTTTGTAACTTGCATTATCATGTTCTTCCTTGGAGCAATATCAGAGCCATTAATTTATTGTTTAATTGGATCTAAATGGCATCAAGCAGCGACCTTTCTTCCTTTAATGTGTTTGTCAATGTCACTATATCCTTTACATGCGATAAATCTTAATATGTTACAGGTTCTAGGAAGAAGTGATGTTTTTTTGTATTTAGAAATCGCAAAAAAGTTCGTTGCGGCTATACCTTTGTGCCTAGGTATCTTTATCGGAATATATTGGATGTTAATAGGTAGCGTTTTTGCTGGAGTGGTATCTTATTTCCTGAATAGTTATTATACAGGAAAAGATCTGAAATACTCATCGTGGATGCAAATTAAGGATGTTGCACCATCTTTTGAAATTGCCTTGATAATTGCTCTTGCCGTTTATTTCCTTAAGTATATTCCTACGTGTTATTGGATTATTCTGCCTGTGCAAATAATTGTTGGCTTAGCTGTATTTATCCTTATGTGTAAAACGACTAATAATCAAGAATACTCAGAACTAAAAAATATAGTACTTGGTTATGCTCAAAAATTAAAGTGATGAAAAAATACATCTTTATTACTTTTTCTATAGTAGAAGTAGGTGGCTCACAGATATATGTTGATAAAAAGCGAGCATCACTGGAAGCTGATGGATGGCAAGTGATAGTTTTTTCAGCAGATCAAGGGAGGCTAATGATAGGTGAACTTAATAAATATGAAACTCTTATTAATTTTCGATATGGACATTCACCTATAACATATAGTAGGTCTAAGAGGCATAGACTCGTAAAAAAAATGGCTGAGCAGGTAGGGATTGCAGACGAGATTATTATAGAGTCACATAGTGCTATTTTTGGATTATGGGGTGAAATGCTGGCTCAAGAATTGAATGCTATTCATTTATTATATTGTATTGAAGAAAAATGTGTTGCCTTTAGCCAAAGTCATTTTAGATTTTTGGAGTTTAAATGGAAACAACACGCCTTAGCTGGTATAAGTCCAGTTGTAATAAAGAATCTATTTTCTACGCATGATGTAGAAATCGGAGAAGACCAGTCATATTATTTGTTAGCCTACGGTACTAGCCCCTTAGAAGATATAGCAACCAACGTAAAACTACCAACAACGGATGAGAACATCTGTCTTATGGGGAGGTTAGAGAAAGCATATATGTATCCAACAGCAAAAAAAATTGCAGAGTATGTAAAGGAACACTCTACGAAGAAGTATAGTGTGTTGATAATTGGAGGCAGTGGTAAATCAATGTACAGCAGTAAGATAAGGGCTCTTTTTAAAGGAATTGTAAATTGTAATTTGGAAATGACTGGTAATATGTTTCCCATACCATATTCGCTTCTAATACAGATGTCTGTTTTAGTCAGTTCAGCAGGCTGTTGTGGTTTAGGACATCGTGTTGGTATTCCCACCATTTCTATTGACGGAAATGATTTGATGCCTATAGGCGTATTGGGTCATACAACAAACCAGTCACTTTTTCGCAATGATGAGCAGGTCGTGGAATTAACAGTTTTACTTGATGAAATACTGGAGGAAAAGAAATACAAAAAAGAAATAAAACCATTTGAGCCCTCTATTCCGAACTATTCTTCACACTGCGAATTTGTAAAAAATATTAATCAAGATTTGGGGTTTTATGATGTTGATAGTATAGGCATGCCTCTTACTACTATCTTAAAGGCTAAACTTAAACGAACATTGTTATGCACAATAGGTTATAAGAACTATATTAAGCTATCGAAATATAAAAGTTTGATATCATTTTATTCATTATTTGGTTGCAAAAAGGACTAGGTGTAACACCGCTAAATAATTTAAATATACAATGAAATATTTAATTGAAATACATCAGGGCATAGGTGATGTTGTCCAAATGACAGGATTAATAGATACAATCTATGAAAATGATGATAAGGCAGAAATAAGCTTGATTCTTGCGCTGCCAAACAGAGCAGAATTATTTAATCATGACCCAAGAATTAAAAAGATCTATTATATAAATCTTAGAGATAAGTCTTTCGTTTCAAACATAAAGACTGCATATGAAATGCGGAAGCAGCATTTTGACTATGCATTTTTTTCTTCTATTTCAGATAAAATAGGAACTAGAGTTTTAGCTTTTATCATAAATGCTAAGAATAGCTATGGCGAACAATTGTTGAATTTTGGAAGGATGCATAAAGTAGAGGCCGTCAATGAACATATAGTTAAAAAGAATGCAAATCTTTTGATGGCATCAGGCATTTTTGAAAAAGTCAATTTCCCCAAATTAGTGGGTGTGGAGTCCTATGATAAAGAAAAGTTTGAAAACAAAAAAGTAATGGGACTTTGTATTGGCACAAGCAAACCATCCAAAACATGGCCTTTAGAAAAATATTTGGCAGTGGCAGACTATTTCGGAAAAGAGGGGTATGAAATCATTTTCTTAGGAGGCAAACAAGAAGCATCTGAAATGCCTCAGGCATATTTCGAAAACCATATGAACTGGCACAATTATCTAGGGAAAACGACGCTTTTACAATCAGCAGGATTACTAACTAATTGTAATATTTTGTTAGGAGGTGATACAGGTCTTATGCATATGGCCGCAGCCCTTGATGTACCAACTATAACAATATTTAGCTGCACCGATCCAGTCCTTCACGCACCTTATTCTAGTAAGAGCTATATCGCCTCCATCAAGGTAGCATGCCAATATTGCATCCATGTTGGAACAGAATGTAACGATTACAAATGTCTTAATGGCATAACGACAAATATGGTAATTGATTTGATAAACGAAGTGATAGAAGGGGAAAAAGATCCCTTTATAAAAAATTTATAAAATATATGATTACAGATACAATAAAAAGCAATAACATCCTTGTAGTTGGTGATTTGATGCTTGACTCCTACTTGGTTGGAGTTGTAAATCGTATATCCCCAGAGGCTCCAGTTCCAGTCTTTTTGAAACGCTCTCAGCGATCTGTTGTAGGTGGCGCAGCCAATGTAGTTGCAAACCTAATAGCAGCAGAACAGAAAACGATGGTTTCTTCAGTAATTGGCTGCGATAAGGATGGCGATATGTTAGTTAACAAGTTAACACTATTGGGGTGTGACTGCTCACTTCTTCAACGCAATGAAAATAGAATGACCACGGTTAAAACACGAGTGTTAGCAAACAACAATCAACAGTTATTACGAATTGATGAGGAACAAAACGATTACCTAACGACCATTGAAGAGAATAGTATTATTGAAGGAATCAAGAGCGTAATTGATAAAATAGATGCAATTGTTATTTCTGACTACATGAAGGGAGTGCTTACGGTCAATCTCTGTCAACGATTAATCGCTCTGTCTAAAGAAAATTCAGTTCCAGTTTTTATCGATATTAAAGATAAAAATGTTGAGAAATACAAGGGGGCAACACTATTGAAGCCAAATAGAAAAGAACTTTCAGACGTTACTGGATTACCTGTAAGTAATAAGGATGAGATACTTGTAGCTTGTAAAGCACTTGCAAATAGAACTCAATGTAAATATGTGCTCGCCACTCTCGGTTCTAAGGGAATGGGGTTATATAGTAATACTGATGATTCTATCGTATTTATAAAAAATGATGCACGGGAAGTCTTTGATGTGAGTGGAGCAGGTGACACAGTCTTATCTTATTTGGTTTCAACTTACATAAGCGGGAATACCATGCTTGAATCAGCTAAAATTGCGAATATTGCTGCTGGTATAAAAGTCGGTAAGGTAGGAACGGCAACAGTTTCTCTTAAAGAGGTAGAGAGCAAAGAAATAGGGAAAAACGGCAAAGCTGCAGATGAGTCGTCTAAGATGTCTAAAATGGTTACTGTAAGTGAATTGAGCAGAATCTTACATAACAAGCCTAACAAGAAGGTTGTTTTCACAAACGGATGCTTTGATATACTCCATGCAGGACATGTCCAGTACCTTGCTAAGGCTTCAGAGTTGGGCGATTTGCTGATAGTTGGGCTGAATGATGATAATTCAGTTCGCAGATTAAAGGGCGAGACTCGGCCCATCAACGGTCTTGAAGATAGAGCATTGGTTCTGAGTGGTTTAGAAAGCGTATCCTTTGTAGTCCCGTTTTCAGAAGATACCCCAGAACAGTTAATACATATGATAAAGCCCGATATACTTGTTAAAGGCGCTGATTATGAAAATAAAAAAGTGGTGGGTGCTGATTTTGTGAAATCATATGGAGGAGAAGTAAAACTTATATCCTTCCTTGAAAACAGATCTACCACTAATATTATTAATAAGATTGGAAAAAATGAATAATATGATTATTATGCATGGGAAAGAGCGCATGAAAGAAATTCTTCGTGAAAGTGCGAATCTGAAACAGAGCATTGCAGCAAATGAAGATTTGATAGCTAATATAACAAAAGCTGCAGAGATCTTGGCACAAGTATTGAAAGACGGAGGCAAAATACTTATCTGCGGTAATGGAGGATCAGCCTCCGACGCATTGCATTTTTGTGGCGAGATTGTTGGACGTTTCAAAAAAGAACGTCATGCCGCACCAGCCATAGCATTAAACGCTGATGTGGCAACCATGACAGCTGTTGCAAATGACTATGGTTATGACACAATTTTTGAACGGGGAGTAGAAGCCTTCATGAAGTCAGAAGATATTTTTATTGGCATCAGTACAAGTGGAAATTCTGATAATGTTTACAAGGCAATCGTTAAAGCCAACGAGATAGGCGGAAAAACAATAGCGCTACTCGGAAAAACCGGAGGGAAAATATCGAAAGAAGCAAATATCTCTATAGTAGTACCAAGTGATGACACTGCTAGGATACAGGAGGCACACATTTGCATCATTCATGGATTATGTGAACTAGTAGAAAATACATTAGTATAATGAACAAGGCAATTTTTCTTGATAGAGATGGTACAATAAATGTGGATAAGCACTATTTGTATAAAATTGAGGATTTTGAATTCTTACCAGGGGCTATTGAGGGATTAAAAATCCTTCAAGACGCAGGGTATCTGCTAATTATTGTAACCAATCAATCTGGAATTGCACGAGGATATTATACAGAAGAGCAATACAGACAGCTCAATTGCTATATGCTTAGCGAATTGGGTAAGCAGGGAGTGTATATAAAAGATGTTTTTTATTGCCCACATCATCCCCAAGCGACAGTTGAATTATATAGGAAAAATTGTAATTGTAGAAAACCCCAATTAGGATTGTATTATGAAGCTGTAGAGAAATGGGGTATCGATCTCAGCAAAAGTTGGGCAATTGGTGATAAGGAAAGAGATTGTTCAATATGTTTGTCGACAAAGTGCAGGGGCATTCTATTGAGTGATGATACAACGATTGCTTCTAACATTAATGGCTTTCATATAGAGTCTAACCTTTTGGGGGCGGCGAATTATATAAAAAACTTTATATATTCATTATGAACATACTAGTAGATATGAAGTTTATGTGGCCTAGAGAAAGAGCCACAATGTATTCAGGGATGGCAGTAGAGTTAATTGCCTTTGTTAACTCAATACCTGAAGAACATAAAAATAGGTACACTTTGCTTTTCAATAAAGAAAGCGAAGAGGAAATGCATGCTTTATTCCCTGATTATAAATACGTATCTGTAGATTTCTCAAAAAAATCTAGGTTCGCTCTTATTGACTGGCTAAAGAAGAGAAAAACATTCAAGCGTTTTGTCAGTACTTATAAGACTGATTTATATTTTAATCTGGTCAATACCGACTATGTAACTTGGTTTACATTCCCTTATCCCTATGTTGGGATGCATCATGATTTGTCATTAATAAGAAACAAATCATATAGTTTTAGAAGTTTGTTCTATCGATTTACGCTCTCTAGTTATTACCGCTACAAATTTAAGCACTGCTCCCATATAATATGCATATCAAATTTTGTCAAAGAAGATGCAATAAACTACTTTCATCTCAATCAAGAAACAGCATCTAAGTTCAGTACAATTTATAATACGGTTCTAAAAATTAATAATTCTATCGAACCAGACGGCTATGATTTCAGTAATAAATATATATTGTCAGTAAATGCAGTACGCCCTTCGAAAAACTTTGAAACACTATTCAAAGCCTTCGTTTTGATTAAAGATAGAACTGAATTGAATCTTGTTTTGGTTGGCAACACTAAAAATAATCTTTATTGGGACAAAACGTTAAAACCTCTTATAAATGAACTAAATATTTCTGACCGAATTTTTGTTCTGCAAAATTTGAAAATTGAAGAACTTCGGTACGTTTATGAAAAGGCATCTCTATTCATCACAACCTCGTTACGAGAAGGTTTCGGAAATACACCAATAGAAGCTGCTTATTATGGCTGCCCCGTAATAAGTACAACATGCGAATCTTTGCCAGAAGTTACGATGGGTTTAGTTAATTATTATGAACCACCTACAAATGAAACTGCTTTGTCAAATTTAATCCTTAAGATTTTGGATACCCCTCCCACAGAAGGAGAGCAAAATAAAATATCAGGAATATTTTTAGAAAGATATAATTCTCAAAAAAGAACTTATGAAATTGAAAAAGTATTTGAAGCTATTTTGGCAAAAAGACAATAAAGTCAAGCATTACAAGTTATGATAGCCATCAAAAAAAAATTTTAGAAATAATTCATTTTATAAATTGAAGAGAATCTCATTTCTCATGGTTGGAGACAATATCTATTCAATAATTTCATACTTATGTCACAAATACAACGATTAAACTGGGTGGATTGGACGAAAATGTTCGGTATTTTCCTAGTAGTATTCGGACATTCCTTTAACCCCTCTAGCTCAGAATGGAACTGGGAATTAGAACTTTTAAATTTGATTTATTCTTTTCATATGCCGTTGTTTTTTTTCCTTTCGGGGTATCTTTTCAAAGTAAAGGAAACGAACTTTGGGGCCTATTTGTGGAAGGGAGTAAAGTCGCTTGTTATTCCATACGTTTTCCTTAATGTGGTGGCTATGATCTTCTGGTTGCTGGTTATGGCAATACAGCATGACTTCACTAAAGTATCATATTATATATATCATTTTTTTATAGGGACAGGACATGCTCCTGCGGGGCCTGCTTGGTTCTTGCTCTCACTATTTTTCCTAAGAGCATTTGCATATTGGATACTGAAATTGAATAAATGGCTTCAGATTCTTATCGTTATCTTGGCAGCAATAATGGCATATGTTATAAAAATAGATATTTGGTGGGGGGCAGATACAGCCCTTATGGCATTACCTTTTTTTATTGCAGCTTATTATTTTAAGCAGAATAAAGGTGTTTCAGATTACCAAAATAATGAGATTTTTACGAGGCATCTGTTGTTATTGGCAATGTGTATAATTATTACATTGTTTTTAAATCACATCCAAGGCAGGGCTGATATGCATTCCCGAATGTTTGGAAATTATCCGCTGCTGTATTATCCATGCGCCTTTACTGGTATTTTTATGTTAATATCCTTTGTGAAACTATTTAATATAAACGCCCAGAAATCAATACAAACTATATCTTCGGGAACCATTATTATAATGGGATGGCACGGAGTGGTAATCTATTATCTTTTTGTTTTTTTCGAAATTCTTTTCCCTCCATTTAATGCATGGAATGAAGTCCTCCAGGGCTTCTTAATATCCCTACTTGTTATTTTAATATTATTTTATCCTATTATTTTAGTTCAAAAATTTATGCCTATAATGGTAGGAAATAGAAAATATAGAAAATAATGGCAGCAATATATTATATCGTTTCTTTTTGGGCAATCTTCGTGGGCTGTGCCAAGATGAAAGATCGTCTCTTACAGTTGATATTAGCATTATTGCCGTTGTTTATAATGATGTCAGTTAGGGTTTCGTGGCTTCCTGATGATGTGGGTTATTTTGATTTTAGCTGGAGTCCTGATCATAGCAGGAGTTTGAGTGAATATATACTTGTTAATTTATCGGGCGGTAAATTGGAACCAGGCTATTGGCTGATAAATCAATTACCTTTTCAATGGACTACAGTTATTACTTCATTGATAGCAGTTAGCGGTATTATTATAGGAATGTATATTTTTGTGCCTCAAAAATATTATTCACTATCCTTTTTCTTGTACCTGTATAATCCACTGTTTTTTGACACCATTTCCGCCAGACGCTTCTCAATAGTCGTTACTCTTTTTATAATATCAGTTTTATTAAGAACCAAAGGCAGAAAGATTCTTCCTATTGTTCTCATGGTAGTGTCAGGTTTTTTTCATAACACAGGATTTATACTTGCTCTGTTTCTTCTGATTCCTTTACATATTGCTGAAAAACACTTTAAGCTAACAATTATAGTTTTTAGCGTAGTAGCCGCTGTCTTTATTGTATATCCTCAATTGTTTATGGATACAATTATTAGTCAAGCAGAAGACTCAGCATTCGAGCAGTATAAAGATTATTCGGAAGTTTCCAGATTATCAGTTGGAGGCCTCCTTGCTTTGATACTTAATATGAATATGGCCGCATTGGCTATAATATCGTATCACAAAACGCCAAAGGATAATATTTATTCCTACATGTTTATAATGGCGTTGATATATTATTTGAGCAGATTGATAAACATGAGCATATTTTCAAGAATAACTGGCGTCATCATGTTATTCAATATAGTTTTTCTTATAAGTTCGATTAGGCGAAAAAAAATATGGTCATCACAAGTTCTGATTATACTGTCAGTTCTTATCACCTTGTATTCCTATATCCGTTTCCTAGATGGCGTGCCGACAATGAACGGTTTCTATGCTAATTATTCTTCTATTTTTTAGAAAAGAGTATCATGAGAGTAAACTGTCAATTTTGACGTCTTGTGTATGAAATGGGAAAATGATACCTTTGGGCTCGTTTTAAGAATGAGACAAATGGTATATAGTA
>OCVV012864908.1_pt1 | contig 21299 bp, 30 predicted proteins | sample 1539721 | NCBI WGS metagenome assembly OCVV01 (sample SAMN02144230, study PRJEB22623) | gut metagenome | biome: sheep rumen | host: Ovis aries | place: New Zealand
GAAAAAGACAGAGAAAAAATGGTTTTTGTCAATCTTATAGAATAAAAAAAATCCCACCGAAGTGGGATGAATGAGATAATTTTGTGTAGATTGAAAGAATCAACCAAACACAATTTTATTATACCACGATTATTAAAATATGTCAAAAAAGCAGAAATGTGGTTGACTATTATAATATAATATGTTATATTAAATACAGAGAGGAGGTTGTGAAATGATTGAAAGCAAGTTTTACAAAGAAATGATGAATATTATAAGTGAAAAAGAATGTTCTATTAGACAATTAGCTAAGGAATGTGGTGTTAGTTATTTGACATTCTTACAATTTTTCAATCCTAATACACCATTTAAACCTGTTAGTAATAAGACAAAATTCAAGATACACAATCATTTGGGTATTGGATATGATGTTATGAACGAGTATAACGAAATGGTTTTAAAAGAAAGAAGTGATTAAAATGTGGAAATGTTTTTTAAAAAATTTGGATAATGGAGAAGTTTTTGAAAAATACTTTGATAGTCCATATCTTATGAATAAGTTTCTAAATAAAGTAAAATATAGTAAAAAGCTAGAACTTGTTGGAAAGGTGAAAATGTAATGGGTTTAAAACAACAACAAGTAGGAAAGTCTTTTGAAAAGGAAATCTTAGAGTATTATGCTAAGAAAGGATATTGGACATATAAAATACCGACAGAGTTTGGTGGTACAATTTGTGATATTATTTTGATTAAAAATAGTGCGTGTATGATGATTGAATGTAAACATACGACAGGAGATAAGTTGTATTACAAAGGTTGTGGAATTTATAAAAAACGTGATGAGATAGATAATTTTGTGCAGAAATATAATACAAACATTTATATTATGATAAAATCAGATAAAATAGGTGTATACTGGACAACATGGTTAAAAGCGAAACCTATTTTTGAAGATAAAGGTTATCTTGATATAGAAAAAGATTGTTATAAAGGAAACATGGAGGTGAGATAGTGAGTAAGTTTAAAGTTGGTGATAAGGTTAGGATAGTAAACCCAATGAGTATGTGTAAAAGATATAGAAATACAATACATACAATTACTAATATCGATGATAGTTATGTTTATTTGGATATTATTGACGATGATCCATATTGTGTAAAATATTGTGACTATGAATTGGAATTGGTAGAAGAACCAGATTTAACAGGACTTCATCCGATGGTACCAGACGAGATACAAAGAGTGTTGGAAAAATTTGGATATATTGATGAGTATATGGATACAAGTAATAGACCAGTAGTAGATTTATCGGATCATGCTGTTGATAGCTTATATCCATATATGATTGATGTGAAGACGTGTGGTAAGAATTTGTTTGATAATTATAAAATACAAACAGATTTTTATGAAAAATATATTAAAGGAATATGGAAAATAGAGGAGGAAAAAGATATGAATAAAGTTTTAAATTTATGGTGTGAAAGAAAGAGAAATAAGATAATTGATAAATATGATAAGATGGAGTGTGAATTTTACAATAATAAATATAGTGTTGTTGCTAGCTTTAAAGAATTAATTGAAAAATTTAATAATGATTTAGAAGATTTATATAAACTAGATAAAGTAACAGAACAATTTGTGTTGAAAGAAAATACTCCAAACAATGTTATTAAATATTGTCTTGATGAAGAAAAATTGAACGAGGAGTTTAAGAAAGAGTATTTATCTAAAAGAGACGAAGAATTTAACGCCTTGCGTGATATTAAAGATGAAGTAGAGGCTCAACTTTCATTATCAGATGATTTAGAATATCAACAAGAAATTCTTATAAGATATAGTATTATTGATAAAAAGACAAAGAAGATAGCTGATTAGTATGAAGATACTATTAACTAATATAATAGAGATACAAGAACCAACTAAAGAAGTATTAGATTATTGTAAAAAAGAATTGACATTTTCTAACCCTGATTATATCAAGAAACAACGTATGGGGTTCTGGACAGGGAAAACTCCTAAGACAATAAGTTTATATGATTCTTATCAAGGTAATATATACTTACCTATAGGCTGTTTCAACGATATATGGGAAATACACCCATATAAGAAAGATTATGTCGATTATACAACGACTAAAAAAGCAGATATAAAGTCGAATATAATCTTACGAGATTACCAAAAACCTTGTACTGACGCTTTAAAAAAGTATGTGAATGGTATATTTGTTCTATTCGCTGGCGCTGGTAAAACACAAATATCTTTACAATGTGCTAGTGAATTGAAACAAAAAACACTATTTTTAGTTCATACAAAGGATCTACTTAACCAAGCAAAAGAACGTTGTGAAAGTAATCTTATTTGCAAAACAAGTACAATAACAGAGGGAAAATGTGACACAACTGGTGATATAGTATTTGCAACTGTACAAACACTTATAAGTTTTGTTGATAAAAGAGAAATAAATCAAGATGAGTTTGGGTTGGTAGTAGTTGATGAATGTCATCATTTATCTACAAGTGCCGAATCAGTCAAAATGTTTGAAAAGTGTGTAAATTATTTTAACGCTAGATATAAGCTCGGAATATCGGCGACACTTCACAGAAGTGATGGTTTACAAAATACAACTAAGAAGATACTTGGAGATATAATATACGAACTTAAAAAAAGTGAAGATAAAACAAAATTTATAGGATATTATGAAAATAAACCGATAATTGAGGTGTCTGCGAATAGATTTCAAGTTCCAGCTCAAATACATATGGTAAAAACCACGTTTAACGTGGCAAATAGAGACGTTTTTGATACTAGTGGTAGAATTGTATTCTCCACTCTGATTAGCAACCTAGCGTTAGATTATGATAGGAATAAATTGATATTAGATTTATTGTATCGTTTACGTGGTTACACAATTGTAATAAGCGAAAGAACAAGTCAACTTGAATGTCTACATAAAGATGTTGCAAATTCTATTTACATTAATGGTAAGACACCAAAGAAACAAAGAGAGAAACAGATTGAAGAATTTAGGAATGGAAACTACGCTTGTTTGTTTGCGACATATTCACTTGTTGCGGAGGGATTGGACATTCCGATATTAGAGAACTTGGTAATGGCTAGTCCTGTAAAAGATGAACGACTTGTTATTCAAGCAATCGGTAGGTGTCAAAGACCTAGTGAAAACAAGAAATTTGCTAATGTTTATGATTTAGTTGATGATGTATCTATATTAGATAAATTCACAAGAAAGAGAAAAAGTGTTTATAAAAAGGAAGGATGGGAGATAATTAATGGGATTTGAAAGTTATAAAGACAAACAAAAATTTTATAAAGAAAGAGCAAAACAGGAAAAGGTTTTTCATTTAAGTAAAGCTCCTTTAAGATTTGATTTGAAAGAAAAAGGTATAACTTATGTGAAACCTAAAGAAGAGACAAGACAATGAGTTTTGATGAGTTATTAGACAGGATTTGGGGATACGATTTTGAGGTAACATCACATGATTGGCTTTTAGTATTAAAAGACTACCGAACAAGAAAAAGAGTTGTATTTCACAATTCTCTACCAAACGATATACAAGACTTTATTGATATGGAAAATCCTATTTTAATGGGTTACAACAACAATGGTTATGACAAATACATATTGAAAGCGATTTTATCTGGATACACTCCAGAGGAAGTTAAAGATGTAAACGACCATATTATTAATGGCGGGAATGGTTGGGAATTGGATTTGGGTTATACAAAAGTGCCAACACAAATAGATTTGATTAATTGTATTGTTCCTAGAAAATCATTAAAGGAGTTAGAGGGAAATCTTAGAATGAACATTACTGAATCTACTGTTGACTTCAATATACAAACAAAATGGACCGAACAAGAATACGAAGAAATGTTGTATTATTGTACACACGATGTAGATGCTTTGTTCCCAATATTTGATATGTTGATGAATAGGTTTAAGTCGAAATATATTATTGCAAAACTAGGCAAAATGGATTACGAGTATGCGTTGAGTTTGACAGATGCTAATCTTACCGCAGAATTACTTGGTGCGGAAAGACAAGAACATGATGATCCTTTCAAATATGTATATCCTGAACAAGTTCAAAAAGAAAAAATACCAAAAGTAGCTTTAGATTATTTCGATGATGTTATTGCTCACAATGATTTAGATTATAAAGTTGAAGCGCCATGTCTTGATTTAAAAACAATAGATTTTCAACTTGGATATGGCGGGTGTCATGCTTTTATAAAAGAAGGTGTCTATAATTATGATAGAGGAGATGATTTGAAATGTGTATAGATGATAAGGTGGTGATGAATAAATGCGTGTTTTAGAGAACTGGGATGTAGGTTCACTATATCCTAACCTAGTTAGGTTATATGGTTATTCAAGTAGAAATCAAAGAGATAAACAAGCGTATGTTGATTTGCTTTCCATGAGAATGAAAGCTAAGCATAACGAATTGTCTGATGATTTTCTCAAACCATTAAATCTTACAAATGGTGATTTAAAGTTAGGTCTTAAGTTGCCTCTAAATGCGTATACGTAATAGGAACACTTAGAGCTACGTTCAACGCACTTTACGATAATCTCCAAGGTTTTTCGATATGTACCACAGGTCAATTATTCATCTTGCAATTAATATATGACTTACAGAAAATACCGACACTCGAAATGACATCTGCTAATACCGATGCTGTTATGTACACTATTGAAGAAGAATATAAAGAACAAGCACATAAAGTTTTGCATGATTGGGAGAAATTAACAGGACTAGAATTAGAAGAAGATAAAATAGTTAAAATAATTATGCGAGATGTAAATAACTATTGTGAAATTGTTGAAGTAGGAGATAATGATTATGAAGTTCATTATAAAGGTGGTGAACTCACTCGAGGAGAACACAAGTTCAAATGGAACAAAGAAAAAAAGATATTTGAATATTCTTTTAAAGATAGTTTAAAAAGTAATTCTTTAAGTATAATAAGTGAAGCGGTTCTTAAAAGACTATTATTTGATATTCCCATAGAAGAAACCATAAATAATTGTACAGATATATTTAGATTTCAAATAATATCTCATTTAGGATCAACATATGAAAAATGTGTACAAGAAAGTGAAAATGGTGACATTTTACTGCAAAGACATAATCGTATATATTGTGGTAACATTCCAAGTGGTAATATTGTAAAAGTAAAACCAAACGGAAGACGTGATTCACTTGCAAACTGTCCTCCAAACCCAATAGTTGACAACGGTAATAAATGCACAATTGACAATATAAATAAAGAATGGTACATTGAGTTTGCACAAGAAAAAGCAAACGATTTCTTGGGAATACCTAGGTTAGTAAACTTAAAAAAAGAAGAATTATTAGAAAGAGCTAAAAATTTAGGTTTAGAAATAGATAAGAAAATTAAAAAAGATGAATTAATAAAATTAATAAAAAATAAAGAAAGAAATGAGGTAATAAATATGGCAGAACCAACAAAACAAGAATTAAAAGAAAAATTAGATAAAGCTATAGAACAAAATCAAAAGTTAGTTGGAAGAATCAAGGAAAGTGAGAGTGGAAAAGAAATGAAATTTACGGATGAAAGATTGAACGATAATATTATGTTACAAAGTTCGTTATATAAAAAGATAAACGAATTGAGAAACTATATTAGGAACTATAAGTTTGTTTATGATGAGGAATTGCCTAGTAATTTAGGTGGTGGTGAATATTATAATATTAAACAATTCTACAACGCGTTACAAGAAGGTTGTTTAAAATGTAACTTAGATTTTAGTCATGATGTTGTAGAGGTTATTAGTTTTGACAAAGAACTAGTAAAACCAAGTGGTAAATCACCAATTCATGTTGCAACTATCAAAACAAAAGCAACACTTACTGATATAGATACAGGCGTTAGTAAAGAATATTTTACAATTGCTCAAGGTAGTGATAATATTGATAAAGCTATTAGTGGTGCTAATACATTAGCATTTAGACAATGGTTTATGAAAAACTTTTCTCCAAAAGATATTGGTGATGAAGAGGTTTCTGAGGAAACTATGAAGAGTGAGGAACCAAAAACTCCTGTTTATATCCCTGAAACTAAGAAAGAAGAAATTAAGAAAGAAGTAGTACAACAAGTGCAAGTAGAAAAAAGTGATGATGAAGATATTAAAGAAATTGTAAATAATATCATGAAAGTTAGAGAACTAACTGGAGATAATAATTATGGTGATCCTATTCTTAAATTACTAACAAGTGGTGTTGATATTCCAAGTGCTGATATTTTAGAGATAGATTTAAAAGTTAAGAATAAGTTAGAGAAAGTTGGTGCTTAATGGCTAAAGAATGGAGTTATGGAGAAGATAATAAAAATATTATTTTATCAGAAGCACCAAAACAAAAACTGAGAATAACCGGCCATCGTATCGCAAGTGTATTAGGTTTAAATCCTTATCAATCAGAATTTGGTGCATGGGTAGAAATTACAAAACTTGCAAAATTACCTTTTGAAGATAGTAAATATACATTATTTGGAAAATCTGTAGAACCAAAATTAATAAATATGGCTAGAGAAAAATTTCCAAATGTTATGAGTATCGAAGAATATTATGGTAATAATATAGATAAATATAAATGGAATAATTTTGTTGATGATAGTGATGTATTTGGCGGTATCATCGATGCTGTCGCAACAAAAGAAGATTTAAAATCATTAACAATGATTGTGGAATGTAAATCAAGTTCCAAACCACAAGAATGGGGTAATAATAACGTACCTATATCTTATTTATTACAGGGTTGTCTATATTCTTATTTAAAAGGTTTAGATAGGGTTTTATTTATATGTTGCTTTCCACAAGATTTAGATTATAACCATCCTGAACAATTTGAACCAAATAGTGAAAATACTATTATGGTTGTTAAAAAGATAAAGGATGTTCTAATACCAATGCCTAGTGGTGAATATATCACCTTTGAAGAAGCTATTGAATATTGTGAACAATGGTGGAAAAAATACATAGAAACTGGTATTTCACCTGAGTTTGATGAAACAAAAGATAAAGAATATCTAGACATTATAAGAACAAGTAAACCTTTAAATGATTCGTCGCTTGAAGATTTGTGTGATAGAGCTAGAGAATTAACAGATGAAATAAACTTGTTGAAAGAAAATTCAGGTATAAATAGTAAAGAAAAAGAATTAAAAATACTTGAAACAAGCATTAAAGAGGGTTTAATGAATAGTTTGTCTGATGGAGAGACTAAGATAAGTTGTAAACAATATTCCTTAAACGGAACAATAAAAGAAAAGTTTAATGAAAAACAATTTGCAAAAGAAAACCCAAAGACGTATGAAAAATATATAGAAAAAGAATTAACTTATAGATTAAGTAAGAGTAAAGGAGAATAGATAATATGAAATTAGTGATGAACTTAAAATCGAATTTTAAATTAGTACCAGAGGGAGAAAGAAGATTAAAAATAACGAAAGCAGAGGCTAAGCCAAGTGGGAAACCAACACACATAGATGTTACTTTCCAAGATAGTGAAGGAGGTTTTATCAATAGTAATTATGATTTTGTTAGAGCCATTTATCCTTTAAGTGTGTTGTTTTGTACAGCTTTAGGTTTAGATGATGGTGACGAAATTGATCCTAAAGAAGATGCTAGTAAAATAGTTGGTAAGGAACTTATATGTGAAGTTGTTCACAGAGAAGGTAGTAAACCAAACGATGAAGGAAAACTACCTATATTTGCAAACATTAAGCAAGTTATTAGATTAGCTGATGATGAAAGCTCTAGTGTGGAAGAATCACCTAGAAATTCTATAACAAGTGCTATCAGCGATTTAGATTAATAAAAGGTGCTATTAAGCACTTTTTTTTGTGTTTTTTATTAGCAAACATTGTGATTTTTATGTCGAATATTAATATATAATTTTATTTAGAAAACGAGATAAAAACGTTTTCTGTTTACCTTATCTGTGGAGGTGTGAGTCTAAATTTAGAGTTAAATCGATTTATTCTTACATCTCTTTTTATTTTGTAAAAAGGAGTGAATAAAAATGTATGGAAATCCTTATATAAATAATTATGGTAGTAACTTTAACCCACAAAACACATATAACAGAATAGATGAACAAATTGCTCAGTTACAGAGTATGAAAGAACAAATAAAAAATAGTCAACCAACTATGCAAAACCAACAACCTAGTATTAATCAGACTTTTCAACTTGCTCCAAATGGAAATGGTGGGATAAGATATGTTAATTCGATTGAAGATGTAAATAAAGAAACAGTATTTGTAGACACACCATTCTTTAGTAAAGATTTGTCAGTTATGTGGCTTAAAAATTCTACAGGAGATATAAAAGCATACGAGTTGAATGAAATAGTACAAAAAGATGAAAAAGATTTGCAGATAGAGTTCTTAATGACACAACAACAAGAAAAGGATAATAGAATAGATTCCTTACAAGCTCAATTAAATGAATTAAAAGGGAGGTTAGATAATGAACAACTTTCTTCAAATGATTATGCAAAGTCGATTCCAACAGATGCCTCAACAATTGATGAGTCAGTTGGAAAGTCAACTAAAACGAGTAAATCCACAAGCATATCAAGAGTTTCAACAAGCAAGAAAAAATAATATGGATCCCAACGAATTTCTAAACAAAACTATAAATAACTTTAATCCACAACAAAGACAACAATGGAACAATATGATGGGACAATTTAATCAACAAAACAAACAAGATTAGATGTCTTGTTAAGGGGTATTAGCTAGATTAGTACCTCTTAATAGGCTATCTAGCAGTCAAAAAATCATGAAAGGAGAAGTGTTTAATGAATAACGGTATTCAACCAACTGTAGAGTTAGCAGGAGCAAACAACTCATATCCTTACCCAATTATGCCTTATGGAAGTGGATTTGGAAACGGATTCGGATTTGGAAGTGATATTTGGGGAATTGTTTTGATAGCTTTATTATTCTCAAATGGTTGGGGAGGTTTCGGTGGTTTCGGAGGCTTCGGTGGAGGTTTCGGAATGACTGACGGTGGTTTACTTGGTTATGCTTTAGGAAACAATGCTACAAAAGGTGATTTATCTGATGGATTATCTAATGTTGTAACAAGTGGAAAGTTAGATAGTATTACTACTCAAATATCAGATGGATTTAGCAATAACGCAACAAATATCTGTAATTTAAGAAGTGATATTCTAACAGGAAACATGGGGTTGCAAAATAGTATCTTAGACTCTAAGTATAGCGATTTAATCAACGCTAAAGATACTCAACGTGATATTTTAATGCAGACTACTGAACTTGAAAATCAAGCTAGTATCAATGCGTTGACAATGCAAGGAAAACTTGATGAGTGTTGTTGCAATCTAAGAGCGCAAGGTATCGAAAATACTCAGAAGATACTTGACGTTCTTAACCAAAATACTATCGATGGATTACGTTCAGAAGTTAATGATTTGAAGAATACGATAACAGCTAATGGAATCGGAACTTCAATAGTAAATCAAGTAAGACCATACCCAATTCCAGCATATCCAGTATCAAGTCCATATGTGGGATTATACAACAATGGTTTCTATGGATATGGAAATGGTTTCTACGGAAACAGTATAATTTAATTTAAGTAAGAGGTCAAAAGACTAACCTTTATGGAACTTGCTAAAATCAACGTATACGTTGGAGGATAGAGATAGTTCTATCCTCTTTTTTATACAAATTGGGAATTGTATTCCTAAAATACATAAATTAAGAAAGGAGAAAAATAAAATGATAGATGCTTATAATTTAACAGAACAAACGTTAGCAACAGGAGATTATGTAACATTTAATGGTTATAACTATGGTGGCAACAAATGGTGTAGTGCCGACCAAAATAGTTTAACAATAACAAGAACAGGTACTTATGAAATAGAGGGTATTGTAAACGCAACGCCAACAGTAGCAGGTCAGATGCAATTCAACTTAACTAGAAACGGAACTAACATTCCAGGTGGTTTTATTTATCTACCAGGAGCAACAGTTGGTACTATTGAAAATGGTAGTGCTAGAGTCATTGTTAATGCTTTCGCTGGTACTACTTTTGGAATAAGAAATAACACAGCAACTAACCCTGTAACTATTCCAGAACAAGCTACTTCAATAATTATCAAACGTGTTGCCTAATGAATAATAATTTCACGAATAATTTAGCCTTAGTATTCCAAGCATTAAGTTTACAATTATTATTTCAAGATTTTAACAACACTGATTTAATGCAAGAATTACAAAGGCAAGATAAAGAATATCTTGAAAAAATAATCAAGCAGAACGAAGAAATTATAAGTTTACTTAAAGAAAGGGAAAAATAATATGGTAGAAAAAATCGATATAAAAATAAAAGAAGAATTAGAAAAAATATTATCTAAAGAAACTTTGACTAGTGAAGAAATTCAAGTATTAATCTCAATAAAAGCAGATTTAAAATTTGATGAAAAAATAAAAAGAATGATTGAATTTACTTCTTAATGAAAGGAGGGAAAAACAATGGATAAAATAATACATGAAGATTTGAAAAGAGCTAGTCTTGATAAAGTGAAACAATTAATGCAAGAAAACAATGGAGAAATAACAGGAAATACATTAGAAGCTATTGGTGATTTAGTGGATATTTATAAAGATATAGCAAATGTCGAATATTGGTGTGAAAAGGAGGAAAGTGAAATGTACGGAAGATACGATAGAGATTCTTACGATGGTTATGGTAGATATGATAGACGAGGAAGAGATTCTTACGGGCGTAGAGAACGTGATAGTCGTGGAAGATATAGAGGACACGAATACGTGGATGAAATGGATAATTATTATGGTCGTTATATGGAATCTCGTGAAAGATATGGTGCCAATGAAGATACCAAAAAGAGCTTAGAATATATGCTACGTAGTATGGAAGATTTTGCACGTATGTTAAAAGAAGATGCTGGTTCAGAAGAAGAAGTACAAATGATTCGTCAAACTGCTCAAAGAATTGCACAAATGTAAAATGTACAGATATTATAATGCAAACCCACATGGTAGACATATCGATGATTGTACTTTGAGGGCGATATCTTTATTGACTGATAGAGATTGGCACGAAGTCTACAATGAATTAAGCTATCTAGCAAATCAAGATAGTTTGATGATGGATAGTGTCACATTTATCGAAGATTATCTAGATGATAGATATCCTAGAGAATGCCATTATTCGAAAACTATCGGAGAATTTGCTAGAGAATACCCTTATGGGAAATATGCTGTAAGCACTAACGGTCATTTGACAGCTATTATCGATGGCTACATTATGGATACTTTTGATCCTAGCGATAGAATAATGCGTTGTGCGTGGCGAATTTCATGAAAAAAAAAACACCTTATTTTAGGGTGTTTTTATAATTGTAAATTTTAGTCAATAACTTTTTCAAGCGATATGTAAAAGTGTTTGGACACATTCCACTTTCCATACATATTTGTATTACCTTTTTACCTTTGTAAAAATCTAATAACAATCTCTGTTCTTCATCATCAAGATTCATATCCTCACACAACTTGATAATACTAGTGTAAGGTGTTAGCCTAATCTCGTTTTTGAGATTAAAATACGTTTCTTTATCAATCATAAAATTACCTCGTTCCTAAGATAATTATAAAATTCAGAAATGGTAAAAAGTCGTAAAAAAAAAAGAATCTACTATTGTAAACTCTTTAACTTTTTGTTGACATTTTGTCTTTTCTTTCTAACAGAATCTATAGAATAACCATTTTGCATTGAGATATAACTATCTTTTTGTCTATCACAATAATATTCTTTTAACATTTTAATTGTTAACTTATCATCTTCAACTTGTCTAACAACATCATAAAACTCCTCTTCTACCATACCTTTATAAAGTTTTGTATTTTTCTTAATAAAGTGTGAAGTTACATAAGACAATGATACACCTAAAAATATAGGTATAAAGAAAGATGTTTCAGTTTTAAAAGTTATTCTTGTTAAAACATAATATGTAAAACTACTGAAAGCAAAACATACAGCTACACTCTTAAAATGAAATGGTTTACCAAAAGCAAATTTATTAACCCAAAAAGCGACTGTAATAAATATAGCTTCGATAAAAGCATCGTTCAAAAATGCTATTAAGATAATTATCAACATTGTGAATAAATTCCATAGAATGTAGAGAGGAAGATAGATAGCATTAGTTATCTTCTCCTCTTTACTTTTAGGTTTCTTATTTTGATAATTTTTTAGCAAGTCTTTTAGCGAACCCTTTAATGAAATCAGTTTCTGCGAACCAGAAGAAACTACCATTCCACATAAATTAACACATCCTTTCTTAAAATATAATTTATATACAATTATTAATGATAACAAGAAATCTAAATTATATACAAAATCAACTATAAGATTTCCACCAACATTCCATAAATGGTTGTTTCTTATAAACATACTTAGTAATTGTAATATATTTATAATAACAATAATTGTGATGTAGTTTTTAATAGAGTATTTTATATTTTTGTTACATAATGTGTATATAAAGGAAAAGAATAATAAATAAAAAACATCAAGCAATACAAATATTGGATTACCATTTTTAAATATTTGCACCAAAATGTTGAAAGGTATCATGAATATACAAAATATTTTTAAGTTTTTGCTATTATCATTACATGTTATACTCAAAATAACTAAAGAATATATGTATAACGAAAACACATACCAGATATTTTCTAAGTGAAATGTTGTTATTATATTGTTGAGCTTTACTAAATGTGGGTTTAATAAATTCATTTCAAAGTAATTTCCACCTAACAATTTGATTATAACAACAATTAGTAGTAAAAAGTAGTAAGTTTCAATACTTTTGCTAAACAATTTGTCTAAATCTTTTTTCATTCTTTCACCTCCTCTCGATAAAAATATAACATATTATAGTATATTAGTCAATATATAAATAAAAAAAGAGGATATTCCTCTTTTATACTTCTAACAATGGTTCACAACTTACTCTAAATCTAACTCCGTCAGCCTCTAACGTTGCTACTCCATTTGGTGTATATCTAGTTGGCAAATCAATATCAACTACTGTAAACACTTTATCACATTTCCAATATCCACCTACATTTAAAGTACCATTATAATTTTCATTTGAGCCATCTGCGTTACAAGTTGCTAATGGACCACTTGGAATCCAATCGTTTACGCCAACAGGTTTTCCATAACAAGTCGCATAGCTTCCTACTGCTCCGTTTGGATATTTTGAATTTGGCTCAATAATCTCATCAACTCTAAATACTCCGTTAAATTTACATCTTGAACCAACATGTAATACTTGGTCTACTATTTCTCCTCCAGAACTACCATTTAATTTCTCTTGAACTTTATTGCAAAATGTTCCCCAATCGTATGGATTTCCTCTACGAATATCGTAAGGACAATCTTTACCAGTCCAATGATTGTGTTGAAATAAATGTCCGTTTACATCCGTTATTCCATTTCTTCTTAAAATATCTGCACATAATTCAACAGCATTATCAGTAGCTTGCCTAATATCTCCATCTGCGTTATCACAAATTTCAATATTGATAGTTTTCATGTTTCCGTCACCTCGACCATCCCCAGCACACCAGGCTACTTCGTTTTCAGGAACACATCTTACTGCATAATCCTTATCTATTACATAATGCCATGAAGTATAGACATATTTCCAACCATTTCTTAGTAAATTGGCATGAGCTAAAGCATTTGCTCCGTTTGAATAATTAGATGTGTTATGTACTGTAATACCTCTAAATCCAGTGCGATCAATACATGGTCTACAATTCCCATCTTCTGGAGCCAATCTTTCGATTATTTGCATTATTCCTCATCCCCCTTACCATCAATTTTAATACCATTTTCTCCTAATTCATCAACAGGAGCCTCTTGTGAGTCAATGTCAAGTTCTTCTTTTGTTAATGTTGTCATATTATTTATCTCCTTTTATCAAATTTTTAAAAGTTTCATAACAACCTGTACTAGCTAAGCCACTAAATAAACCCATTAGAATGACTTCTAACGATATTTTATCTAAGTTAGTACAAATACTTAGGAACAACCCTAAAAGTCCTAGAATGAGTGGTATATACTTGTTAGGGATAAAGTTGAGACTAGTTTTGATTATATATCCCACACACAAGCATATTCCTACTATTAAAATATTTGCATAACCTAAAATTGAATTTAAATCCATTTTATCATCTCCTATTTCAAACCTAATTTATGTACTAACAATCCTAACAACAAGGCTATTAGGAAGTAGAATAAGTAGTCGATTAACTTATCCCACTTCATGCCTTTTTCTTCTGATTGTTTATCAAGTTTTTGATTAATTGTTCCGACAGATTTTTCAATATTACTAACACGTAAATCCATTTTTTGCATTATTGAGTATGTTTTTTCCAAGTCAGATATTCTCTTGTCATGTTCGTTAAGTTCTTTATCATGTTGGTTGAATTTTTCATGTATTAAATCATCACTCATATTACCTTATCTCCTTATCCTTCCAATTCAGCAACCCTAGTCTCTAAATTGCCAAATAGATATTTTAAACTCATAAATGCACTAGCCGAAATAATAAAAGGTAAATCGTTATTTTCTTGGCTTATGTTTGTTTGAGTGTTGTATGAAAGTGCTTTTTCAAAGTTGTCAAGTTGAGCGATTAAAGTTTGGTCAGTTATTTCTGTGTTGGTTGATGTTGCTAGGATATAATATACATTAGTATTATGTTTTTCTAACCAAGTTGTCCAATTTCCTACACTTGTTTCACTAGAATTAAATATTATTGAATTTCCCCCATCACGAATAGCAAATAATCCTTCTCTATTATTAGGGTATGCTTTAGCATTTATAAAATAATTTGACAAAGCGTCTATATAGTTTGAAATAGAATGTATTACATTGCTATTAATATAGTAATTACCTGATGTATCACTACCTTTAAACCACCCTGTTTCACTACCATCCAAAACAACCTTACCAATCTCACTATGCTTGTACCATTTGCCATTATCTTTATAAATATAGTCTTGATAATCACCAATTTTGCATAGTTCTATTGTTCCTAGATTTATTGGGTAAGTTTGACTTTCACTATTGTCACTATTTGCTATTGCTATCTTATTATTTACACTAACAACATGAACATCTTGTGGATAGTCTGAGTTAGGAGCTGGATTTCCACCTGTAAATTTCTCGTATGATGTTTGTGTATTGCCTAGTTCTATCTGTGGATATATAGTTTCGTTTACTGTTGCGTTAGTTGCAACTTGAACGAATATAACACCAATCGGAATGTTTTTAATATTAGCTATATCAGGATTACTGCCTTTATATATCGTTCTATATTCTCCATCTGTTCCTCTTGTTATTAATTGTATATTAGCATTACTCCAATTACCAACAACATAATCTTCATCTATTCTAAATCTTTCAGTTTGATAATCGTTTAAATTTTCTCCAACAAGTAAAGCAAATGAAGTTCCTGTCGCAGTTCCATTGATGGTTATTGAACCATCTTCATTAAACGTATAAGTAATTCCGTTACTTGTTCTAGTTGTTCCAGCACTATAAGTACCTAAAGAATTTAATTTGTTCTTTCCAGTAGTAGTAAATTGACTTAAATCATTACCTTTCAAAACATTACTCATTTTACCTTTTCTTGTATTATTTAAAGCTAAATTTGTTCCCTCTCCTTCAACTTTTGGTAAATCATCATATAAATAATTCAACTCATCAACAACATCGTTAAATTCCTCTTCTGTCACTTCACTATTAGCAACCTCAAATGTACTTGTCGTTCCATCGTTGTAAGTAATTGTGTAAGTGTCAACGTAATCAACGGAACTTGTCTTTGCTATACTTACAATACCTCTTCCATTTGTAACATCAATTGTCGTACTTGTTCCATTCGTAAACGTAATCGTATAAGTATCAACCAAACCACTCGTACTTGTCTTTTCAATACTACTTATTCCGTTACCTGTTGCTCCAGTATCTCCCTTAGCACCAGTCTTTAAAACAAAATCTAATATTGGGTTCTCGTTGCTACTTCCACTTCTTCTTGTTACTGATGGCTCGTTTCCCTCTGTAACTGTTCCTATATGAATATTTGGTGTTGCACCTGTAATACCACTAGCACCACTAAAGTCAGCTAAATACGCCCACTTGTAAGGTGAAACTTCAACTTCTCTTTTAGTCCACAAAGTTGCATTTTCTTGTTCTTCAATACTTCCTTGTATCATTACATAGTCGTTTACGTTCATGTTGTCATAATCTGCAACCATGCTTTCAATACTCGAATAAGTCTTTTCAATTACGAAAGGTTTTCCTGTGTCACCTTTGTCTCCTTTTTCTGCAACTACACTCCAATAATTCGTGTTTGTTGGTAAATTACCTTGATTATTATCATTCAAACTAACGTAACTACTTCCGTTATAACTAACAACATCATTTATTTCATAATTCGTTTGTGAATTATAAGCACCTTTATTAAAATATGCTACTTTTCCTAATACTTGCACTGCCATATTATACAGTCACCTCCACTAATAAATGTCCTCCATTATCTATTCTAAAATCAATTTGAGTCATGTCATCAGGCTTGTTCATCAAAAGTTTTCCATCTTCAATTTCAAACGTTGTAAAATAACAATCTCCTTTTTCACCTTTTAAATCGGTATATTCGTACTCACTTTCATCTTCTCTTTTTACTCCAAGCTCCGTTCCATTCCAATTGTAATCTAAGTCATAACCATCTCTTATGTCAACGTACTTATGTGTCCCATTCTTTCTTGTTAAATCAATCGTGGCTACTTTGGCGACTTTATTTACATCAATATTAAGTGTTTCCACCTCATTAATAGCATCATCAATATCTTCAAGTTTTTCATCGACTACTACTAATTTATCATCGACTTCTTGGATTTTGTTGTCAACTTCTTGTTCTATCTGACTCATTCTATCATCGATGTCATCGATTTTATCATCAATTCTATCTAAGCCTTCTTGTAAGGCTTCTGAATAAATATCATATTGGGTTGGTGTAATTATCTCTGGTGATAAAGCACCTTCTTCATAAGAACCTGTAGGAACTACAAATTCTGCATAACTTGGACTAAACCTTTCTTTTAGAACTTCTTCACCATCTATTGTCTCTATATTAAAACCATAAACACCAAGTTTTACTTTCTCATATTCATGTTTTAGGACTTCTACTGGTATATAACATTTATCATTTATTATATCCGTTTCGTACATTTTACTGGTTGATATAACTGTAAATATGGCACGTTTTACTTGAAAACTATCTGTGAACTCATCGAAAACAAAGTTACAAGTTGTTATTTTATATTCGTTCTCATTTGGTAAATCTGAATTTTCTAAAATTTTTACTAAATCCTTTGTGACTTCTATATTCATCTAATCACCTCTATCATAATGTAATATAATAAACATCTATTATACAAATATCATCGTTTGTTATCCATCCTGTGTTACTACCTGTTAAAATTTGTATGTTTACACCATCGACAACATGCATCATAAAATTATTATCTAATGTGCCTTGAACAAAGCCATTTCTAACTTTTATTCCTGTTCCTCTATTATTAGTTATGTATCCTTTATAATCGGTTATCTCGTGGACACCACTTGTCAAACCTGTAGAGACAGACTTTGATGTATTTGTACTTATACTAGTTGATATTCTTTTTACATATTCATATTTATTATCTATTTTTCTCCCTGTTTTTACAGCTTCACCATTTGTGACTAGATTGTATTCAAATATAGACAATCTATCATCTAAAGCGTCTACATATTCTTTTATAACTTTGTTTTCAACTGTATTTCTACTAACATCGCTCATTTGAGAGTCAGGTGTTCCACTTGTTGGTATTCTATCAGTGCCAAAATCTACATACGTTTTACCATCACCTGTTACAATAAAAGCACCATCCTCTATATCTATATCATCAATCATGCTAGAATCTTCGATTCTTTTAAAATTAGCCTTTGCCATTACAATTCCTCCCAATCAGTATCATTTTCTTCGTTCCAATCTATCTCTGAGACACTGCTATTCCATATTGTCATTTTATCTAAATTTTCAAAGTTTATTAAGTCTAAGTCATTCAACCATCTATTCAAATCAATATATGATATATTTTGTGTATTAGTATTGTTATCGTAATCTTTAATATTACATGTTTTTAACCATTGCCTAGTTGTAATCCAATTCTTTGGTTTGGTGTAATAATAACCTATGTTTTTTATACCATTTTCAATATTATCTATTTTTTGCATAGATAGAACATCGTCGTTCACCCATACATGTTTTTCGTAATTTGGTATTAAACGTTCATCATTATATATTTTTATGTATTGATATATCTCGTTATTAGTATCTATTTCGGTAACAACACCAAAATCATAAGGTAGTTTGTATCTTATTCTGTTGATGAATGGTGTTACTCCGTTTGAATAACGTCTATAAAAAGTAAATGATTTGTCATAATAGAAACCAATGTCATAACTATTGTAAGAATTGTTTTTAAAAAATCTTATATAATGATTATTGGTGGTGTTTATAATTCTGTTTTCATTGTCAGATATATACTGGTAAATATCTATAGGGAAAAACAGATATAATGTTCTTCCATTAAGATTATCACCAACCTGTATGTTCCTTAAAGGAGACGTTTGTTCATTAAATATCTTTTCTTGTATTTCGTCGGTAAGTTCTTCAATCTTGTTTTCGACATTATTTATATCAGTTTTACTTAAATAAATATTTGCGTTATACTGATTATTCATTCATTCATCTCCTTTAAGATATACATATATTTTTTATAAAGTAAAGTTTACTTTTTACTAATATAATTATACCATATTTTTTTGTTTTTATCAAATCAATCACCCACACCATCAATAGAACACCTTAGACCACCATCAAAAGTAAAATGTTGTTTTGTTATTATCATATTTCTATAGCCATCGTGTATATCTTTATATCTTGTTTGGATAGATATTGTATCTCCGATTTCAAGACTAGGATCACCTATCGTTTCTGCTGTAATTTTGTATGGTTTATTATGATTTAAATAATATTCTTTTACCCACTCTGTATGTACTGTAGCACCATAATCATAGTAGTCTAATGTTATTTTATTACCTTGTGGTAAATTATTTTTAAATATCATAGTATGTTTCGCTGGAGAATCGTAGACAAATCCATTATATGTTATGTTTATAGTTGTACCAGGTGTACCTGTAAATTTTATATATACCAACCAATAGTTTTTATCTATTATTTGTGCTGAACCACTGCCAGACGTAACTGTATAATCAAATGTTGAAACAGTATAATCTGTTAATTTATTTAAAGTATACCAAACGTATTCTTCTTCACTCGATAGTGTATGACTTGTTTTTATAACATCTTCTCTAACGTCGCTATCCAATCTTTGATTTGCAGTTACATCAGATATTTCTAACATATTGACACCTTGGTTTACTTGATAATTTATATCATTTAAAAGTTCTTTTTGACTTATCATATCTAAAGTGTCTTCATTTAATCTATTAAAAGTTACAACACCATCGCGTGACATATACAATTTTCTAGAAATATTATTATCATTAAAATTAGTAAATACTTGATAAGAAAGACTTGATTGAAAGTAACTTAATAAGTCTGTTTTTTTCAAAAATCTATTAGTACTATAATACATACCACTCTGTAAGTCAAACTCGAAACCTGTCATTTTATGTAATTCTTCACCCAACGTGCTACCTGTAAATGTTTCTTGTAAAAAAGAACCATCTGAACTTAACACTGTGCTACTCAATTTTCCGATAGCTGATACACCATTAAATGTCACATTACCATCTTGGTTGGAACTCCAATCACTAAGATAAAAAACACCCATGGGTACATATTCGATACCGTTTTCTTTTGTTAGGACTCCGATATAAGGCTCTATGGTAGTGTTATCTGTTAAGTAATTAACAATTCCTTTTTGATTTATAATGTCGAATTTACTAACACCATTTAAATCTGGATAATTGTTTAACTTTATAGTACAAGTGTTTGTAGGAAGTGTTTCGATCATCAAATCTAATTCTTCATCGACATCGAAACTTATAAGTTCATCCCCTTCGTACAATTCACTAAGATTAAAATCGATATAAGATATCCTAATTCTATCGTCAGGGTACTCAATGCTAGATATGGTAATGCTGACGGATTTTATATATAGTTCTTCTTCAAATATATATTGATAAACATAAGATTCATTATTTGTCACAGTATTCTCGTATTCTATATCATTAATATCTATTATTTTTACTACAAAATCAAAAGGAAGATTTTCTCTGAAATAAATTGTAACACCTTTTGAAGAAATGTCAGTAGATTCGTTTGTTATTATAATTTCATTATCTTGTATATCTCCAAAAATATCTTCACTTATATATCCGTTTTCTATAATTGTATTTTCATTCCATACCATAAAAGAACCATCAAGTAATGTATAATTGTTTTCTAGTGTAGCATATTTATTCATTACTTTGTTTCCAGAGATAATGCCATTGTCAGAAATAATACTTAAGTTCTGTGGTATTTTGCTTATTTCTTTTTCAAAGTCTTTATTTTGATATTTTACATCTACGTATCCATAAATTTGTCTATTAGGACTTTTAATTGCTTCTTTAAAGCTATTACTAACTGTTATCATCAATATTCAATAAAATCAGCTGTTACATCAGTTCTTAACGTTAGTTCATAAGTTTGTGGATTCATAAATCTTGTTTTACCATCAACAGGCCCAACATAACACTTGATTTCCTTTCTTTGAGAATAATTATCGGTATAACGTAAATAGATATAGTCATGGTCGTATAAATATTGCAACAAAGCCATTTGATCTTTATCTAGACGATTCCAACCACATACTATTTTTGCTCGGTTTCTTCTGACTATGTCACGATGTAAATAACCCAAACTATCTTGGTAAGACCTTTCCAAGTGTGTATAAGTTGGAGAATAATTGTCAGGAGAAGGAGTTGGAAGTTCTATCCAACTCTGTTTATTATCAACACTAACTTCTAATAAAGCCATATCATCAACTCCTTACTATCACGTTGGATCTGTTTTTATTTTTATCAATCATTTGCATATCATCATAAATTCCCTCTGCAACCTTTTTACCATTCATAGATATATCAATAGG
>OCVV010974652.1_pt1 | contig 21290 bp, 19 predicted proteins | sample 1539721 | NCBI WGS metagenome assembly OCVV01 (sample SAMN02144230, study PRJEB22623) | gut metagenome | biome: sheep rumen | host: Ovis aries | place: New Zealand
CTTCTATATTATCTATATCAATAATTCTCGGTGATGATGCTGTCAAAGATTCTGCTTCTATTGTCTCGAATTTCATTTTGCTCCTCCATAGTAGAGCTGTGTCCGGGCCGTAAAATGCCGATAGCGTTTGTCCGCATTTTCCTGTAAGTGATTTGTGCAAAAACCATTATATCAAGGATCTTAACTTTTTAAAAGGCCCTGTATTTTAATTGGACAGGTATGAATTCAGAACTATCAAACCCTGATAGACTAAATAAAAAAAATGCACGATCTGTGAAAAATCTGTAAAAAAAATTTTCTTAGGGTGACGTTATTTGTCATACCCATTGTTTTATAATGTTAGAGAATATGCTGTGCGAACTGTCAACTTTTCATCAAATCCGCCCTTATATATAGAAAGAAAGCAATTTTATTTGCTCTATCATAAAATGATAGTTGTTACAGATAGAATAGAATCGAGGTAATTATGGATATCTTTGCAAAACTGAATGATAAACAGCAGCTAGCCGTAAAAAATACAGAAGGATTTGTACGCGTAATCGCAGGTGCTGGTTCCGGCAAAACAAAGCTTCTTGTCAGTCGTTATGCATATCTTGTAAAGGAATATGGAATCGATTCTGCAAACATCCTCTGCGTGACTTTTACAAATAAAGCTGCTGCTGAGATGAAAAAGAGAATAACAAATCTTATCGGTCCGGAGTATTCAACCTCACTTATCTGTACCTATCACGGATTCTGTGCCCGCCTTATCCGTGAAAATCCAGAGAAGCTGTTTCTTACAAAAGGTTTCCAGATTATTGATACATGGCAGCAGAAAACAATTCTTGAAGAAATCTTCCAGAAATACGAGCTTAAACTTGATTATGCAAACTTCCAGAGCATCATCAAAAAGATTACCCACAAAAAACAGGATTTATCTTATGTTCCAAAGATGTGTACCGCAGAGGAGGTCCAGATTCTAAGTGAAATAAAAGATCAGGATGACAGGATAATTGAAGATTACTTACAGCGTCAGAAAGCCATCTACAGTCTGGATTTTACAGACTTGATGAGCTATGCACTTTACCTTCTGGAAAATGACGAAGAAGTCCGCAATAAATGGCAAGAGCGTTTGAATTACATAATGGTTGATGAGTTTCAGGACAGTTCTATCACAGAAATGAAACTGGTTGATATCCTCAGTGCCCGCTATCAGAACCTGATGATTGTTGGAGACCCTGACCAGAACATTTACGAATGGCGTGGTTCAGATGTCCGGCTCCTTGTTGATTTTGATAAGACTCATCCTGGAACAAATACAATTATTCTGAATCAGAATTATCGCTCTACCCCGCAGATTCTAAAGTGCGCAAACTCTCTAATCGAGAAAAATAAACTTCGCCTTGAAAAAGACCTTTTTACACTTTCTGATTCTGGGACTGTTGTAAAACATATCCATTCAAAATCTGAAGAAGATGAAGTAACACAGATTGTAAAAGAAATAAAACAGATACGGGGTCAGCAGAAAAAATCTTATTCTGATTTTGCTGTTCTTTACCGTTTAAGCTTCCTTTCACGTGTAATTGAACGAAAACTTGTGGAAGAGAACATTCCTTACGAAATCTTTGGCGGTGTAAAATTCTATCAGCGCATGGAAATTCAGGATGTGATTGCCTATCTTAGGGTGATTGCTTTTAATGATGACCTTTCCTTTAAACGTATTATTAATACTCCTCGCAGACAATTTGGACGTGTGCGTGTAGCTGCCCTTGAAACGATGCGGGAGAATAACGAACTTACGCTCTTTGATACAGAAGACCTTACAAAGAAGAGTCTGTACGAAGTACTGAAGACACATCTTGGAGACCCTGCTTTTAACGGTAGTGGCGGTGCTGCATTTGTATCGCTAATAGAGAATCTTAAGAACTATAAGGACCAGGTTAAAATCAGTGAACTGGTAAATCGTGTTTGTATTGATTCCGGTTACGAGCAGTATATTCGTGAACTGGGAGACGAAGAACGTCTTGATAACCTTGCAGAGTTCAAGCGAATTGCAAACGAGTTTGAAAATAACTATGGCGAAGATATTAATCTTGAAGAGTTCCTACAGCAGATTGCTTTGATGAGTGCAGAAGATACGGAAAAACCATGTGAAGCCGTAAAGCTCATGACAATCCATGCATCAAAAGGTCTTGAATTCCCAGTTGTTTTTGTAATCGGCTTTTCTGAAGGAATTTTCCCAAGTTCAAAGACAATTGAAGAACGCAAAAAACTCGGTCTGGAAGAAGAAAGACGTCTTTGTTATGTCGCCATTACCCGTGCTATGGAAACACTCTTTATAATGGACAGCGAGGGTCAGAGTCAGCAGGGAATCAAAAAACTTCCATCCCGTTTTCTCTATGAAATCGGCGAAATGAACTATCAGCGAATTGGAAAAATCAGCGATGAACTGGAACGCGAAAGTTGGGGCTATATCCACCGCCTCAATCAGCAGATGATTGAAGAACTTCCGGCACCGCAATCAAGCAGTCCGCAGATGATAGAACATCATATTTTTGGAAAAGGAAAGGTTCTTTCTTTTGACAATAAACGAAAAGTATATACTGTTCAGTTTGACGGCATGAAGCAGCCAAGGGCGATAAATGCTGAATACTTTTCTCAGACACATAATACTCCGGCAATTGAAGCTCCTGTCCATGTAGAACCAGCTACGTTTGAACTTGTTGAGAATCCGACTCAGGAACAACTTAATATCTTTATGAGAGACAAAGATGAACATGAAGACGTTGAGAATAAAAATGATGAAGAATCTGAATACCAGAATCTCCATCCCTATTATGATGAGGATGATGTTGAAACGGAAGAATTTCAGGTAGAAATGCCGGAGCGGGAATTTGATGAAGATGGAGGAATGGAGGAAGGTGAAGAAGTAGAAATTGAAATCACTGAAGAACCTGCAGAAACAGACTTCCCTGCTGATGATGAAATTCCTCCTGATTTGCAGAAAATTTCAGATGAATTACGTGAAAAACTTGCAAACTCACCTAATCATTGGAACGACCCAGACTTTCCAAAGACAGGCTGGACTTGTACTGGAGTGACAGACCTTGGAGCCCCTAACGGTGTGTGTGAAATGTGCGGTTATCAGATTATCCGCTATGTTCATCACATGTATCATCTTGATAGTGGTCGTTCACTTAGATGTGGATGCATTTGTGCTGGAAAACTTGAGGGTGATATAAAAAAAGCCCGTAGGCGCGAGGCTGATTTTAAAAACAAGCAGCAGAGGAAGATAAACTTCAAGAAAAAGCAATGGAAACGCTCTGCACGAGGCCATGAATATCTTAAGATTAAAAATCACCTGGTTGTAATCTTTCACTACAAGGATTCCGGAAAATGGAACTTTGCATTGGATAATATTTTCAACAAGAATGCCATCAACAGCCGTGAAGAATGCATAGAAGCCATCTTTAATGCATTGGAAGATTTACTGTATAATTAGGAAGGTAACATGTTTGGAAAAAAGAGTTCACCAAAGAAAACATCCTCAGCTGCAAAAAGCACAACTAAAAAAACTGCAACTAAAACGACAAAGTCTGTTTCTAAGACTCAGACGCAAGAACTTGCAGAATATATCAGACAAAAACAGACTGCAGAACCTGAGTTTCAGTATATTGCCAATGAAGACCATTACGCTAAGGTAATCGAAAAAATCAAGGACTGCAAAAAAACACTCTGGATGCGCTTGCGCGCGAGCGCAAACGTCAAAAATTTCCTCTCATGCAAACGGACGAAGTCCGTATTGGCACTGCCGATATTAAAGACCTGTATGTAAAAGAAGGACGAGGTACCAAGCCTTTGCTTGAAGTACTTTCCGACCTTGTAAAACGCGGTGTTGAAATCCGATTGATTCATGCCAAAGAACCAGGACCTGCTTTCCGCCAGGATTTTGACAAATACCCAGCCTTAATTGATGGAATGGAACGAGTCCTCTGCCCGCGCGTTCATTTCAAAATCATTGTTTTTGATTTAAAAACTGCCTATGTAGGTTCCGCCAACCTCACCGGAGCCGGACTCGGCATGAAAGGCGAAAACACCCATAATTTTGAAGCCGGCGTTCTAAGCAGCAACAAAGACTTCGTAAAAAACGCTGCCGAACAATTCGACAGCGTCTGGATGGGAGCCCTCTGCAAAGGCTGCAGGCGAAAGGAGTTCTGTGGGGACCCGATTGGATTTTAGTCAGATTTTAAAGCAGGAAGAGACAACTTATAGAAATAAAAATTTCTAAATGCCTTAAACTTGTTTTTATCAGATATAAAGTTCATATATTCTGCATCGCTTTTATTCTCTATATCAGATTGAGGAAGTTCTTTTTCTAAGAAATCTTCTATTGCAGAGTTACCTGGATATATAATTACACATGGAATTTCATTATTTTGCTTACAATTATCGAAGTTTTGTAGGATTCTCACATCTCTTGCATATCCGCTCAATTCTCGAATATCGGTGATAATGCCAGATTTGCAGTGTTCATATCGAGGTTTATATTTGGCATCAAGAATCAATCCTTTCCTTCTTAGAATAAAATCTGCTGCTGTTTTGTACTCCCCTCTTCCGAATCCTTCAATCTGGAAGCCTAACTCATCTCCAAATTTTTCTTTTAATTTGCTGTAAACATACATTTCATAAAGCCTGGGCATATCTATCCAGAAAGGATATGTCTTTGTAGTCTTTTCATTAATTTTGCTAAAAGTATAATCGTATTTACGTAATAAAGCTTTTGCTACAATTATTGCTTCTTTATAAGTTTTAAAAAGCTTGTTTGAAGTAACTTTCTGAACTTCGTTTATCTGTATCTCACTTGATACTTGTTCGAAATGAGGCTTTATAGAATTAATAGTCTTCTTAATATCACGATAAAAAACTTTCTGACCTTCCTGGTTAAGGCTTATGCAGTTGTTTAATGCCTTGTCTGCAAAAACCAAGGCTTTCTTCAATAATCGATTTTCAAGGATATTAACAGTATAATCTTCAAAACCACAATATATCCTGTCTTCTCTTTTTGTTAATTGGTTCTGTCTAAAATTTTTCTGAAGTAGAATCTTTCCTTTTATTTTTGAATGTAAGTTTTCTTCATTATGGATATATCCCTTTTTTAATCCTCGTTTTACCAAAATTTTTAACAGAGAGATGTAATGAGCTATTATCAATGGAGTTAAACAATCAACGACAGATGAATTTGTTTCAATTTCTGATTTACTGAAATCAATTCCATAATAGTGAGAAAAGTATTCAACTTCCTTATCAGATGAAATAGAAAGTGCAGCTGAAAATAAAGACATAAAATCTACATTATTGATTTTAGGTTCCACTACGGCAGCTACTTCATTCTCAATAAGCCAGTCTACACCAATATAATAATCAGCACGAAGTCCCCCAGAAATTTTTCTTATACCAAGTGTAAATGGATGAGAGTATTTACTGTCATATAATTCGTTGAGATTATGAAGAGTTATTCTTTCATATAATTCGTGACTAATTGCTGAATTACTTTCAGAATGCTCTTGAAAATCAATAATTCTATTCATGTACAAAACTTTCAAAAGCCTCAATAGATCTGCAGTTTTCAGGAATATCTTTTAAAATGATTCCATCCTTATAATATTCTCTTAAAAGAGGCAAAATTTCATATTTCCAGCGTTGTTCAAGTTCGTCTCCATTGTCCTTCTTATCAACAAGAAAATAACTGTGTCCTATTTTTAAATCTGCTATATCTAATTCTGGTTCTTTGTTGTCTTCAATATATGTTTGCACAGCGTTGAATAAATTCAAAGCCATTTTCGAGCTTTTTGTCTCAACAATACTAGAATCTGATTTTAATGTTACAAAAGCAAATCGACGTCTAATAGCATAATCAACGGTGCCGACACTTCTATCAGTAGTATTCATTGTTCCTATGATATATAGGTTGGATGGAACTGAAAAAGACTCTTTTGAATATGGTAAGGTAACTGAAATACGGTTTTCTTTATCATCTCGTTTGTCTGGTTCTAGCAAAGTAATAAGTTCGCCTAGTATTTTGGAAATATTACCTCGATTGATTTCATCAATGATTAAAACATATTTATGTGCTCTATCACTGGCAGCCTTTTTGGCCATCATCTTAAAAATACCATTTTCAATAACATAAGAAACAGTTTCTCCTTTTGAAACAGGTTTTATTCCTTCAATAAAATCTTCGTATTCCATAGACTGATGGAAAGTTATAAAACCAATTTGTCCAGAAGTTATTATTCCTTTTGATTTATCACCATGATTGTTTTGTTCAGAATCGATTTTTATTAATAATTGATTGTATTCTGAAATAACCTCAGTGCGGTCATCAAAATTATTGAATTTTGGATTAATTAATCCAACAGCAAGTGAGGTTGTTGAATAGGTCTTTCCTGTTCCTGGTGCTCCTTGAAGAATAATGTTATTTTTTTTATTTAAAATAGTTAAAGCCTCTGTCATCGTCTCATTCCTCTTAATATAATTTAACCAATCGTTAATATATTTAAATTGCTGGGTTGTATCTTTACACGACTTAAAAGTTCCCTGAGAAAATAAATTTGCAGGCGTATTTACAGGATAATCTTTAGCCCAACCTAAAACTTTTACATCTCTGTAGTCAGTATGCAGGTAAATTGCTTCTAGCTCTTTGTCCTTATAATGGTTTGATATTATTTTGCATAAGGCTATAGGTTGATTTCCTTTTCTAACCATCACGATTGTATTTAATTCTAAGTCTAAAAAATCATAATATTGTTTATCATCCCATTCATGAATTCCAATGAATGGATGTTGATTATTTAACATTTCTTTTGGATCTATTTCTTCTTCATTACGTCCCCAGGGCAAATGCATTTGTAAATGCCAATATTTCATTTTTTGGGCTCCTCCTTCTACACCTTTCCTTTATAATCCAAAATCCCGTTTCTACAACAAAAATGTCCACATACTCAATTATACCACAACTTCCTTCAATAAATGTCGGAAAAATTCCCAGTTCTTTATGTGTTATTCTCAGAATTTAAGCACTCCACAGCATGAATTTACTATTTTGTTGCTATCTTTTTGTGATAGTCGTGTTAAATATTGAAGAAATATTCCTATATTTGCTTTCCTTATCACGATATGATAGATTTTTCGTATTATTTTAGGCTTATGAATGATAAATTAGATTATATTGCAATCGACTTTGAGACCGCTAATCAGTACAAAAACTCTGCCTGCTCAATTGGACTGGTACGCTTCATTAATGAGAAGGAAACAGATTCCTGTTATTCGTTAATCCACCCGGCAAAAATGTATTTTATTCCTGAATGGGTCAGGGACATTCATCACATTTCATATAGCCATGTACGCGATAAGCCTTACTTCCCGGAAATCTGGGACACAATGGTATTGCCCTTTATCAACAAAACTCCAGGCATTCCTCTTGTAGCCCATAATGGACAAATTTTCGATATGCCTGTAATTCGAGAATGCTGTAATTATTTCGGAATGGAAATTCCTTCCCTTACATATTTTGATTCACTTCTTGTTGCAAAAAAAAAACTGGCCTGAAGCAGAAAGTCATAAACTGACGGAACTGGGAAAAGTTTTTGATATTAAATATCTGGCCCATGATGCACTTGAAGATTCCAGAACCTGCGGTCAAATTATAAATCTTGCTGCTGAAAAATGGGGTGTTCATTCTGTAAATGAACTTCTTTCAAAATGTGGATTAAATCTCCTAAAATTGTAAAAGTCTATCTTTAAATGATAGGGTTTTATGCTATAATAGAGTTATGAATTTTTCAAAGCAGTTAGAAGAAGTAAATAAAAACCGTCGCTCAATTGGTAAACCTGAAGTAAAAATGACAAACCGTCATATTGAAATGCTTCAGATCCTTAGAGATGCCCCCTGAGCATCCTGCCGTCAAATATAATTCAAAATACTTTCAGAATCTATTCAAAGTAGCCAATATTACTATTTTACGTATCGCTCAGGATTTACGAGACCTCAACCTCATAGAAAGTAAACATCAGCAGTATGTACTTAAAGAATGTTTTGACGAATGGGACGAGCTCTTTGATAAAGATGCAAAAAAACAGATTGTCCTGATTGCCGGTATCAAGGGGTTACTTCAACAGTATAAAGGGACTCCCCTTTTTGACAATATTGAAAAACTCTTCTATTTATTTGAACCAAAAATTGCTAAATCAAGCGGTCTTATTTCTTCTGCAAGAATTGCGGTTCCGCCTCAGATGGAATTTAATATCAATTTAAATAACTGGAAAAAAATTCTCCGAGCCATGGAACAGAATAAAAAAATAAAGACCCGGTACACAGCTCCCTATAAGAATTCTGAAATTCAAAGAACTCTCTGGCCCTACCAGGTTCTTCTGGATAATGGAACCGTTTATCTCTTTGCCCACAGCGAATACAATGATGTTGATTTACTTTATGATCTCAATAAGTTAGACGGAATTACAATAACAAACGAAGAGTTTGAACTTCCTGTAGATTTCGATTTTACAAAACGATGTAAGGGTGGCAGACTTGGAGCCTTTTCAAGTGATAAAGTCGTGAAATACGAAATTGAAGTTACCGGTTATGCAAGTTACTGGATAAAAGACCATAAATGGGCAGATGACCAGACTTTTGAAGATATTGATGATGAAGATGTAATAATCAGATTCTCTTCATGCCAGTTTGCAAAAGTCATGGAACTTGTTCTAAGCCTTGGCTCAAGCGCAAAACCGCTTGCTCCAAAGTCATTTGTAAATAAGTGGAAAGAAGAAGTCACTGCAATGTTTGAAAGTTTAAGTGAATAAATGAATGCGAAAACTCTGATTAACATCCCGTGATCACATATGACACCCATTATGACCGTCGCGGCTGGTGGTATTTGAGAAACTCTACAACTTCTTCAACCGTTTATGAATTCTATACCGGCTGGATGCATAATTCATCAAAGACTGTAACAAAAGCTGATAAATCAAGTCAGAACAGTAACTGGGGACGAGTTCGAGATACATTCCTTGATGGAAAGTGCCTGTCTGTTGAAGAATTCCAGAGCTGTCTGTGGTACTACATTCCATCGTTCCACGTCCAGAAGGGCGGAGACTGTACATCACACTTGTGTCATAACTACGATGAAATTGATACAGACCACATTTCTGCTACCTACTACGACGTTACTCCTGATACTTCAGTAGTAAAATCGGAGCAGGCAGATGTACTGGTTGTAACTTTCACCCATAACGGAAGTTCAACAAAGAAGTACTACCCTATTTATGTGGAAACACGTAATTCGGCTTGTACGCAGAAATAAGTAGGAAAGATAAAAATGTGAACTGGGGCCCGGTGGAGACATCGGGTCCCTTATTATAAATACTGATTATTCTGGGAATTTACCGTATTTATAAAGCTATCGGCTATTTCCTACAGTAAAAATATAGTTACTCGTGTAGCATGCTTAAGAAAACAGAAAAACTAGAAGCAAGAAAAATTGTACTATCACTTTCATGTTTCCAAAGATAAATTGAATTATCTTTCAAAACAAAATAATTACCTGCTGGATCAGATGCAAATGGTATCATGGATTTGTCTGAAGTATCCAACGGATAATGCTTGTACACGGTTTCAATATCTTCTTCATTAAAAGACAGTAAGGTTTTGAATTCTTTGTCTTTTTCTGTTTTAGTGTCATAATATTTCAGACTTGGACGACCACCATTATTCTTAAAAAGAATCTCTCTTAAATCAGCTGGAAAAGATACTGCATGTTCTTTTTCAAAAACATCAATTGCATTTGCATTTTTTAGTGGTTTTACATATTTCCATATAATTTCATTCATAACATAGTCTCCTTTTATAATAATCAGCGATTTTCGTTACCACCGCCCCAAATTGTTTTTCCACCAGTATGTCCTGTCTTAGCATGTATATCAGAATCTACTAATTGCATTTTACCTTTTTCTTCATTGTGATGCCAAGTATACCCATCCGGAGTGTCACCATTTTTAATTTGTTCCAATTGTTCTGGTGTGAATTTTTTTGCAAGTTCAGGATCTTTTTCAACTGCTTCTTTCAACTGCCTATTGCATTCTGCAAATTGATCTTTATCAGATGCTTCATATAAATCTTCTGGTAATTGAGCATCAAAGTCAGAATCAAATTCTGGAAACACTCCTGTAACTTCATTCCCATCAGAATCCTCAACAGTTTTTCGTTCAAATGGAACTCCTGTTATAGGATGTCTATCACCTTCGAGTGATTCATTTCTAGTATGTATCTCATAGGAGATTTTTTCATCATTACCAGTATCTTTCTTCTCAAGTTTTTTATCAGGGTCATATCCTCCTTCTTTAAGCTTTGCTTCGTTGAGATAATTTGGTATTTCATTTTTACCAATTTTCATATCTGGATTAAATGAAGTCTTTGTTTCATCAGCATTCGAAAGTATTTCTGAGGCTTTTGCAAGTGCTTCTATCATTTTACACCTCCTTTTTTTGCCCATTCCTCAAGTAATTCTGTTTTACCTAACTCGTTGTAGAGATAATCTGTAATAATACACTGTCGAATAGAACGTAAAGTTTCTTCTTCCATTTTCGAATCAAGTTGTGTTCTAATAGCATTATCTACATCACTTGTCCATTTTTCAGTATCACTAGTACGTTCAAAAGAAGCAATAAATGCTTCTTTCAAACAAGGAAATAACTCTGTAACAATAGGTGCAAGCTTTGTATAACGAGGTGATTCTTGAGGAGAACGAACTGAATGAAGAATTTGAACTTTTGTTGATGAATTAATATTTAATACATTAAGTCTGTCATTCAATTCTTTGATTTTCATCTCATCTTCAATTGATTTACCATTACATAAAAGATCTGCTATTTCAAGCCTAAAATCAAGATAAGACTTAGCAATATCTTTTGCAGATTTTTCATAAGAATATGGAGTATCTTGTTTCTGAAATTCATCTACTTTACATAAAACAGGTTCTACCCATTCATTCTGATAAACTGCAGCAACGCCACATGGTAATTTTGCTAGTTCTGTAATTTGATCATCATTTAAGTTAGCTGCTTTTCCAACGAGTTCTCTGTCATCTTGATCAGGAAGCCTAAGTATAATTTTTGTATTTGTATTTCGAATAACAGCCATGTCTAGCAACGCAGGTGCTTGGTCAGCAATAATAAATCCTTCACCAAATGCACGCATTTCTGCAATTGAATTTGTAAGCATTTCTACAGATTTTCCAAGAAGATTTGCATTTTCTGAACTCTGTTCTGTAGAAGTCCGTTTTAAAAGATTATGAGCTTCTTCAAGAACTGTAACATGCTTTAGTTCTGAAGAACCTTGATTCATTCTATATTCTTGTAGTTTTAGAACGAGAAGTCCCATTATAAGAGATTTTGTTTCTGTCGAACCAACCCTGCTTAAATCAATTATTACATTTTTATCAAATAAGGTTTCATTTGATATTTCGTTTGTCGTAAATATTTGACCATTTATTCCGTTCGTCAAAGACTTTAACCTTGTAATAAGAGAGCCCTTATAAGCTCCCTTATTTTCTGAATCATATTCAGATGAATCAATTATAGTACGAATATTTCTTGTAACATCAGCAAATGTAGGATACATATCATTTCCATACTCATTAACCGATTCAGTAAGATTCCATCCACAATCTATATAGGACTTTTCAACCGCTTCTTTAAGGACTGCAGGCATAGCAGCATACATAGGCCAACACACATTAAATATTTCTATAAGTCGATCAAGATGTTCAAGAATATGTGTATTTCCATTAAAACTAAAAGGATTTATTCGGAGTAAAGGAGTAAGGTTTGGATTTGTTCCATAAATTATATCAGCATATTTTCCAAATTCATTTTTGTATTCACCTTTTGCGGGCTCAATAACAAGAAATCTAATTTTCTTTAATTTTAGGTTAGAAAGGATTTCGTAAACAGTGTTGCTTTTTCCACTACCTGTCGAGCCTGTAATAAATGTATGAGAAGCCAATGAAGATAATGAAAGATTTACTTTCAAATCTTCTGGAGTATGCATATTATAAATTCTACCAAGCTCTATCTCATCAGAATACTTTTCATCATAAGAAGAAACTGTACGACCAAATTCCGCACATTCAAGAACAGGAATTCCAGGAACTGAATGGTTTGGCAAGCCAGCATGAATTGCAAGTTCAGAGCTTGAAATAAGCGTTCCTGGTGTCAAAATTAAATTGCCATACATAATTTTTGGATGCTCAAAATGTCGCAAGGCATCTGTAATTGCAGAAGTTTTGTTTGATTCTGGAGTCCATACTGTAATATAGCTTGATTCTAGTGAAGAATTCTTACCACGAATAAGAGAGCGATATACACTTGCCGCCATTTGAGCAGTCCATTCATCGCTAATACAATACATAGCACAATTCCACATTCCTAAATCTGCACAAGTATCATAGCGCTCAAGAATCTTATCTATTCGTTCCATAATCCTTTTTACTGTATGATTTTCAAATGGAATCTGAAGATTCTTACTTTCCCCAATATCCTTATGCTTTCCTTCTTGGAGATTAAGATTTTCAGTATAAGCTTCTGCATCTGATGCTGTTGCACCTTCTGTGTCTGATTCATTTAATCCATGAGAAACCTGATGGTTTTCTGAATAACTAACAGAATGATTTGTCCCTTTAGAAACAGAATGTGATTTCCCTGAAGTTCTTGAGTGATTTGCACCTACAACAAGAATACTAATATTACCACCCGTAGATTTAGAAGAATTTGTACCTTCAGTCTCCGTAGTTGAAGTTCCATTAGTTTCGGATCTACTAGTTCCATCCGTTTCTGTGAATGACTTTCCTATAGTGTGACTAACTGATTTTGCCAAGCTTTTTGTAATTGTATCGCTTGCACCAATTGAAATAGATTCATTCACCCCCTCGGTTTCATTTTCGCCAATTGAATATTGTGAAGAACTAAAAGGCACTAATTGAGTATATATATCTTCCAAAGCACGGCGATTTTCATTCAAATCGGTAAGACTTACGGGGTCTGCAATTAATAATAAGGTATATTCCTTACCTCTCATTGCATCAATCAATTTTTCAATTCCTTGAATAAATTTTTTATCTTCTGATTCTTCTTCACTACGCAAACCTGCAATGTCTGTAACTGCAGCAATTGTCTTTTTTGCAGAAAAATCATTTAAGACTTTCTCCAATACATTTTTAGTTACTTCATTATTATTTATATCAATTTCTTTATAATGTTCAGAAACTTTTATTCCTGGAAAATTACTTAATAGACTATTTTCAAGAATGTCCTTTGCATTCTTTGTTTTTTGTACATTACCGTTTGTGTTTTTTACGCCAATTCGAATTTCTACTTTATCCTTAGAACCTTTTATCTGCATTAACAGACTAGCACCAGTATTACCAACAGCATTGAAAACAGTAGAAAGTTTATCGCGCATGTTTTCTTTTTTGTTTAAAACAATCTGCGATATATTAAAAAAACGAACTGATGAATTCAGTTTTTCCTTTAAGGAATCTACACTTTCCGATTCAAAATTATTTATTACTTCACAATTCGATAGATTCGCAAGATAATTTTTAGTGATAATACTGTCTGCAATTCCAAGAGTATTTTGTAAATCTTCTTTATTTATTTCTTTCAATGCTGTTTCATTCATATATATTGACTCCCTAACCAAAGATTACGACACCAGCTATTACAGCAACAGCGGCTACTGCAACCACAGCTAATACAACACCAAGATTAGAATCATTATTTTCATTGCTATGATTTGATTTTCCAGAAGCATTTTGAGAATTTCCATTAGGTATTTCTCTTTCTTCAAGAATTCTTGCACTTACAACTCTTCCACTATCATTTTCATAAGTAATATTCGATGATGATTCTTTGTTGTTTCCATTCAGAGTCGTTTTGATTTTACTCTGCTCATTTGGCCAAATTTCTTTTGCAAGGAAAAGAATCTTCTTAAGTCTTATTTCTGAAAAGTTTGTTGCTAATTGACCAACAAGTGAATTATAATTGTTTTCCGATACTTCATCAGAAATCTCACGACCATCATGAGCTTGCAATATTTTTGGTATTATTCCTGCACTTTTACACTCAGTCCAGCACTCATCAAACATACCACCATTGACATCGTGATCCATCAATAGACGGTTTTTTAACATATCGCGTACAGTTACAAAATCATCTGCATTAACAGCATCAATAAATCTCTTATCCATAAACGCCTCCTTTAATCTGTAATTGCCTCGTTTAATTGTTTTTTAAAATTATCAAGCCAAAGTAGATTTTCTTCATTTTTAGCTACCATTTTTTCAAAAGCTTCTTTGTCACTAAAAGTACGTTTAAGTTCTGTCAACTTGTTTTCTATAGCAACATTCAATTCATCAAAAGAGCTCTTAAATGCTTCTTTTAATTTGTTCTCTTCTTCTTTTGCAACATCTGTCGCTATAGTACGAGCTTGCGAAGAAAAATCATCAAGTTTTGGAGTGATGACAGCATTAAACATTTTTGTGAAGTTTACATATTGTCTGTTTTCATATTTGTCTTTTTCAACTGTAGCCATATATTTAACTTGTACAGGTACATCTTCTGTATAAGTATAGTCCTCATAACCCCAATCATCTGTATCAGCCCCAAAGAAAGAAAATAGTTTTCCAATACCACGAGCAACTGCACTTCTCAATCCACTCTTTTTTCTAGTTCCGGTCCTTGTTTTTGTTCTCATTTCTGTTCTTGTTCTTTCTTCTTCGACAAGTTGAGTTCCAGTTTTTTCTTTTACATTAAATTCAAACTCTTCTACATTCTCTGTCGAAAGATTCATAGTTGCAAGACTTCCTAAAACAGATGCAGCTTTGACTTCATGTCCAAAAGCACTTCCTAGAAGTTCAGAAACATAAGAATTATATTCATCACAATACTTTCTTGCTTGGTTTCCAACTTTTTCATTAATGATATTTTCAATATCAATTGCAAATTTATTTCTAAATCTTTCTAATTCAGACTGGATAAGCTTAATTCTTTTTCTTGTTTCTTCTTCTGTAAGCTTATCACTACAATATTTATTTTTCGCCTGCGAAATAAAAACACCTAGTTTTTCTCCAGAAAGTTTCTCAAATGCTTCTTTTATTGTAGCGTCTACAGAAAGGGAATCTATTTTTTCTTTGAATTCAACTCCTTTCTTGCCATCTTTAATAATTTGCTCCATTTTATCAATTGCTTTTTGAGTTTCTTCAACTCTCGACCTATTATCTTTTAACAACTGAGTTTCATGAGCTTCTGTACCTAAATCTCTGATGATTTGTAGGAATGAGTGAATCGCTTCAGTTATTTTTTGTGGTTTTGCATATTTTTCAAGATATTCACTAATAGCACCTTCAACTGCTGGTATTCCAGTTTGAATCAGAGCATCTGTATATTTATCATTTGTAGAACGGGCTTTTGTTTCTGCTGCTTCGAGTTTACTTCGTACAGATTCAGAAATATCTGCCATTTTAGAAAAATGTAAACCTTTATAATTTTCTTCTTCATCATCGAAGAAGAGTTCAATTTTTGAGTCTAAATCTAAGCGTTCTTTCTTTGTAAACTGTTTCCCAGATTGATATAATCTTATTAACTTTGCAACATATGATGAACAAGGGAATACCTTCGGATTCTGTATTCCATGTTTTTCAAGATAGTCTTTAGTTTTATTGATGTACTTCTGAACATCCTCATTTTCTGTATCAAATTCATCGGCCTTATTTAACACAAAAATAAAACGATCACTGGCTTGTCTACCACCATCACGCATCGCGTTTGCAATATCAGTAAGCAGAGAATTATCATCATTTGTTTCTAGTTGAGTACCATTAAGAATATACAAAACCATCGGCTTGTATTTTGAATCCTTAATTAAACGGTATGTGTGATTTTTATGTTCATCTGTACGGCTATTGTTCGGACCTGGAGTATCAGTTAGAACAAGCTTAAGACTTTGCGAAGAAATACCAACAATATTCCCATAAATTTCAATACGGGCAGTATTTGGATCATCATTAAACTTATTCATATTTTCAAGCGTAAGTGATTCGAGACTAGTAATTTCATTGTCGTCCTTATCATAAACTATGCCATGAAAGACTTTTTCATCATCCTCATCATGGATGCGAGCAATTGTTGCCGTAGTCGCTTCATTACGTGCAGGCAAAAGTTCTGTACCTAGCATTGCATTGATTAGTGTGGATTTTCCACTACTCATTGTCGCAACTACTGCAATTTCAAATTCTGTATCTAAAGCTGTATTAAATGATTTTTCAATGTTTTTATCAGTGCGAAGTTCCTCGAAAGGACAATTTTCGCTTCTCATCTCAGCATATAATTCTCGAAGCTTTTCGATTTTATCTTTTGAGGAATTCGACTTTGATTTATTTACATTGCGATGGAATAAAATATTAAAACTATTTGTATTATGATTATAATTTTCAACAGCATCATTGACGATGTCGCAGTCTCGTTCTATTCCTGTAAAAGAAAGTTTTAGTTCTGAATTATAAGTATCTGTGAGATTTGAAAGAAAACTATCAATCCATAAAGACAATTCTTCTCCTTCATGGGCTAGAAGAAAATCATCACAATCTCTAGAGCCATCAGAAAAAGATGTCTCCCTTGTGTAAGCATTATACTTTAAATCGATATTAGTCATTATTGCCTCCAATAATTTTTTCTATATATTTTTCCACTTCGGGTAATCCTGTGGAAATTAAATCCGGAAATAAAGCTTGAATTGTTCTTAGCTCTTTTTTTTCTTTTCCCGTAAGATTTTCAGATAAATCATTTTTTACCATTTTTAGAATACGGGCAGACTTTGAAGAAAGAGGATATACCATTGCATTGTTAAAGCCAATCTCTTCAAGATAGTTTCGATATCTTTCTATAATTTCGGTTACATCTTCTTTTTCGGGATCAAGGCAATCAGCTTTATTTAATACAAATATCACTGGCGTTTTGTTTTTATCCACTACGTTCTTATATATTTCCTTGAGCATTATACTCTCATCCGTTGTACATAGTTGTGTTGCATTTGCAACATAAATCAATGCGTCGAATTTATTTGATGTAAGGAATTTTAATGTAATATCATGATGAGTATTATCTCCAGAATAGTTTGTTCCTGGAGTGTCATGTAATGCAGCAATAATTCCATTATTCCCTATACCATCCAAATTACCCTGTAGATAAATACGTGAAACATTAGAATCATCATTCCATCCATTTATAATAGACAAGTTTGTATCTAGGCATCTATCTACAATTTTACCATTTACGTCAACAAAACCAATTAAAGAGTTAGAGTTATCATTATCATAAACACTTGTAATTTTTGCCGTTGTAGCTTCACTCCTAGCTGGTAAAACATCTCTCCCCAAAAGCGCATTCACAAAAGTTGATTTCCCTGCGCTCATAGTAGCACAAACAGCAATATTTTTTACAGGAAGTGTTTTATAATGTTCCACATGATTCTTAAATGATAAGAAATTATTATATGATTGCTGAAAAAAACGAGTTTTGGGTAATTTTTCATCAACATCTTTTATGAATTTATCGTAACGCTTAAATTTAACACCAAAAACAAACGATATATTTTCAATAGTAGGAAGCTTCTTATTGAAAACTTTACAATAAAATTCAAACTCTAAATATAAGAGCCACTTTAAGCTTCTTTTTTTTAATGACTTGCACGATTTTTTAGCTTCATCATAATTATTATCAATAAGATAATTAAATGCTGACTTAAAAAAGTTAGTATATTGTAAATTTTTCTTTTCTCGATTTCTTCTTTCATGAATAATCTGGTTTTGAAAAAAAGAAAGTAAATTAAGTTTATTAAATTCCATTTGCTCATCTATATTCTTTGACATATTCACAAACTACCATTATTACGTTTCATATTATAACATACCCCATGCCATTTTGTGTCGTGGGTTCAAAAATATTTTTATTAATTGTACATTTTTCTTGCAGATTCGAGTTCAGTCTTTACTTCATCAACTAATTCCTGAGGAGCAAGTACTTTAACTGTGTGCCCCTGACCAAGTACCCAGCGAAGGACTTCTTTCTTTTGGGTTGTTTCAAACTTTACGTAAACGCTGCCATCTTCCCGTTCTTCTACGACTTGTTCTGAGTGCCAGATGCGGTTGAGTGCATAAGTACCGATTTCTTTATCTACCAGAAGCTCTACAGTAAGCGGTGTTTTATCTGAAAGCCAGACTCCTATTTCTGTATCGAAATAATCTGATGGTTTGAAATCTTTTGGGATTCCAAACTTCTGTTTTAAGATTTTGATATTTCTCATTCTAGAAAAAGAAAAAATGCGGACTTCATTATGGTCATGGCATTTTCCCATTACATACCAGTTTCCTCTCTGACAAACAACGTGATACGGGTCTAAAGTACGTTCCATGAAAGTAGTTTTCTGGAGAGGACGATATTCAAAAGTGATTGTACAAAGATTTTTGAGTGAATCGAAAATCGTTTGGAAAAAGGATGGATCAATTTTTTCTGTTCTGTCCGGAATAAATGTAATTTTTGGATTTAAGAAAGAAGTGTCTACACTAATTCGTTCCGGAAGACATTCTGTAATTTTCTTGAATACTGAACGTAGCTGATTTTCCAAAGGGGTATTTCGGTACTGTTCCAACAATGGATTTAAGACAGCAACAGAAAAGGCCTCCCCTTCTGTAAGAGGGATACTTTTAATAAAAAAGTTTGGCTCGGTATAACGATATCCACGATAGTCACTTTCAATAGGAGCATGTAAGGTATCGAGCATATATTCCAAATCACGCTGTATTGTTCTGGAACTGTATTCATTTTTATCTTTATCATGGGTTCCGATAAGACTTGCGAGCTGTGCTGCGGTATAAGATTTACCTGTTTGAAGGTAGCTGTCTATCTCAAGAATACGCCAGGCTGTTAGTTTTGTTTGTTTTGTGCTCATACTTTTCTCCTTCTTTCTATATATTATACCACGAAAAGTCAGTTTTTTGGAAAAAATCTCTAAAAAAAAGACAATGCTGCAGATGGCAGTGGTACAACAGCATTGTCTCTGAAATAGTACCAAACTAACAGGGTTCTGCTGACATTGTATTTTCTGTTGGAAGTTCACCAGTGAAAACACGTTTTGTAGCATCCAGAACTTCTTTACAGTCTGCCGTGAAATCTTTGCCAGTTTTCTTGAGCTTGTCTTTTACATTTTTCAGACTTGGTTTTGTTTCTGCATAATCTGAAACCATCTTTCCTGTTACTGCTAAAGCGGCAGCAGCAACGCAAGTACCAATAAATCTCTTTATCATAACGTCTCCTCAGAACCTTTTTTCGGGCTCTTATAGTTTGATTACAAATCCTAGGATATAACAAGATATGTCGTAACCTCTAATATTTTTCGTTTTTACGCATTTTTATAGGTTATTATGCTAAAACCTGACGCTACATCTCGTTTGATACTACGGTGAGAACCGTCGGGCATTGTCTGGACTTCGGTAACACAACGTGAATTTTCATCGTTAGCTTTAGGGGCCTTGTAATTGTAGAAATCACATTTATCGATGAAATTCGACATTTCCGTACATCTGTCTAAGAGGGTGTTATAGTCTTTTACGTTTTTGTCGTATTCCCTTTCTCATTTCGTTTATGACATAACCGACGAGAGCAACACCGCCTGTGATAAGAAGTTTTTTAAGCATAAAAAATCCTCCACATTTATAAGTTTATATACTAAGCATAATGTGGATGGTATAACGAGATGTGTCATGGGGTATAATTTTTTTTCATTTTTTTATGGAAATTCTTGTGGTATAATATTTTCATAGGAGCAAAAGATGTCTAAAAAAGAGCTTGTACCGATAAAATCTCAAAAACTGACTGTTCCGGAGATTATTGAATACTGCAAAAACGACCTTGGAATTACCTTCAACCTGATGGATGATGAAAAGGCTAAAGAGTTTCTGAAAAAGAACAATTTCTTCTTCAGACTAAAACAGTATTGCTCAACCTGTACCGAACAAACAAAGAGCGGAAAATATATCGGGCTTGATTTTGGACATCTGGTTGAACTTTCAACTATTGATATGTTCCTACGCAAACTTCTTTTGAAAATGACTATCGATCTGGAACACTATCTCAAGGTCAAACTGGTAAATGACTGTCAGAATAATCCAGCTGATGATGGATATGAGGTTGTTGAGAGATTCCTGGAGAACCATCAAAAAATCAAAGATGAACTTTCCAAAGTAAATAAAAACACTTCTTATGGTGAGAGTTCATTTGAAAAATATGTAGCAGCTCCTGCGGTATGGAACTATATTGAAATGGTTTCATTTGCGGATTTTATAAGTTTTTACGCTTTTTACTATGACTATATGCGTATGCAATGTGAGTACACAAAACACTTTGAATCAGTACGCCGCATCCGAAATGCCAGTGCCCATAATATATGTATGCTCGCATCATTTAAATCTGTTCCGGGCTTCAAATCTGATTTGGAAACAAACTTCGAACTTTTAGGCGGAAATATGGGCATCGGAAACGGAACTATCTCCAGCTGCATGAAAGTTCCGCTGCTGAATGATTTTGCAGTAATGCTTTCTGTTTATACCAAGCTAATTTCTTCCCCGAAAATCAAAGAAATAACGTTACAAGAAATTAAAGACTTCTTTAACGGACGTATGATTTATCGCAAGCAGTATTTTGAAAACAATAGTGACATTAAGAATGCATATCTGTTTGCGAGAAAAGTATTGGATTATTATTCAGCCTGAAATTCGAGTTTTCTAAGTCAGCCGCAATCTGAAAAAATTTTGATAAAAATCTAGATTGCGGTTAATCATGTAAGCAACGATGCTGTAGAAAAAGTAACGGAACATTCAGACAATGCTTCTTGCCTTCTGTAAATATCCCGCATCCGCAAAGATTGTCTCGCTTACAACTCCTGCAAGTTTTTCTGCTATCCTGCAGTCAGCGATATTTGCATGACTGAAAATGATGTTTTCCAAATCCCCTTGTTCGTTGCCTTCATGAAATTCTCATAATTCGGGAGATTAGGAACTTTGTCACTCATCAGTTCCCTTATCATTTTATGATAATTTTTCAGGTCTCCCGTTTTGAAATGAAACCTGTAGATGTTCAGGGCGACAATCTGCTCCAGACTCAGTTTTCTTTTTGGTCCTCGTTTTCCATTGAACTTTGAAATA
>OCVV010990511.1_pt1 | contig 21287 bp, 24 predicted proteins | sample 1539721 | NCBI WGS metagenome assembly OCVV01 (sample SAMN02144230, study PRJEB22623) | gut metagenome | biome: sheep rumen | host: Ovis aries | place: New Zealand
ATGGAGATCACGAAGCCGGGTACTATATCCGGGCACGGAACAAGGAAATCAAGATCCTTTGAGAGGGGAAGGGATATAGAATGAAGTTTGCAGTATATCAGATCGATCACGAAAAGGATGTGGAGCGCGTTCACTTTGAAAACTATGAACGGACTATTGAATGGGCCGGTAAAGTGGATCCCTCTATCTATCAGAAGGTGTGGGAAGGTGAGTATGATCCTTCTGCTTATGAAAATGAGTTCTCCTTTCTGGATGAGATGTTTTTTGTGCTGAATGTGGGAGATAAGCCTGAAGATTATACCGGTACCAGCATGTCCGTGTCGGATGTGATCGTTGTCGGTGAAGAGGCGTTCTTTGTGGATTCGATTGGGTTTCAGTCGATTTCCCCGGATGGATTCCGCGTTCATTGCCAGATAGGTTGACAAATGTCCGGCTGTGTGGTATAATAATGGCGCAGGGGATTGCCCCGTATATTTTATCTCATAGGTTTCCGATGCGAAATTAAGGTGTAAAGACGGAAATCTGTCGGACGGAGGATAGTAATGAGAACAAAGCAGGTCAGAATCAGCGACGAAGAAAGAGAGTTCCAGATAAGGCTGGATGGTGTGGTCCGGGCTTATGAAGATCGGATTCATGAGATGATTTCCGTGAGGGATGAGCTGCGGAAAATCCGGAAGTGTCAGTATTGCGGAGGCCGGTATTATGCAAATGGTCTGTGTGTAAACTGTTATGCCGTTCTTCGTAATGTCGGCGGTGATATGGAAGAGTTTGAGAAGCGCAGACAGCGGTATGGATTCCGTCAGAAAAAACCAGAAAACTGGATGGTTGGTTTTTGGGGAGCCATGAATAAGAATGTTCCTCTTCCTGATTCTCCGGAAGAACTGGAAAGCTGGTGCGAAGAGTTTATGTCCCTGTTGAATGATGAAGATAAAACCATCGTGAATCTGATTTACAGGGATGGATGGTCTGTGCGCGGATGTGCTGATTCGCTTGGTGTGGATCGTGCTAGGATTTTGAGTCGGCTAACCAGTATTAAGACCACCGCAAAGCGGATCAGACAATCCGACGAGAAGAAGGGATAAAGTGTAAGTACTGTGGCGTTCTGATCCGGAGTCGGCAGAGTACAATTGTCAAACAATTTTATCAAACTGTATTGACAATTGTCGAGATATATGATATAATACTTACGTAAGGAAGAGACAAGCTAAAGCACGAAGACAGGAGGTATTTATGGATTATCGAGCAAAGATCAGAAAGCTCCTTGCGCTGGCGGAAAGCCCGAATGAGGGAGAGGCTCAGGCCGCGATGCTTAAGGCCCGGGAACTGATGGCCGAGCATAAACTGTCTGAAGCGGAATGCCTCGGAGAAGATAAGCAGAACATCATTCGGTTCAGAACGACGTTCACCTGCACGAAACAGACCAACCCGTGGATGGTTCCGTTGATGGGAGTTATTTCCTCCGCGTATCGGTGCCTTCCCATGGTCTCAAGAGCGGAAAGATCGAAAACGTATACGATTGGCATTATCGGCTTCGAGGAAGATGTTTCCCTGTGTAACGAACTCTTTGCCTATGCTGTAAGGTGTATAGAGGATCGGAACAAAAGGCTTGCCGCAGAGCTTGATGGGATCGGAGCGTCAGCCAGTTATATCCGTCAGGTTAAGAACAGCTACGGATATGGGTTCACCATTGGTCTTCAGGAAGCTATTGAACGGCAGAATGGTCAGAAACAGGAATGGGGCCTTGTGCTGAAGACCCCGAACGAGGTCAAGAAATCTGTTTCCGATATGGCCCATCAGGAGTTTGAAAGTAGGGCCGTGGATGAGATTTCCAAGACTGATTATCTGGACGGATATCAGGATGGAAAACAGTTCACCACCAAATCGGTTTTGAGGGATGCCGTTTGAACCGTATGATCAACACCCCTGGATTCCTTGTTTTGATTGGGATCCGGGGGATTTTTCATGAGTGATTATCACTTTTGCTTCATAAAGTCTCACTATTTTTTCACTTGCACATACATGTTATCGTGTGGTATAGTTACGCTGTCAAATTTGGATGAACCGAGCGGGCGATGAGGGATCGTCCGTTTTTGTTTTTCGGAGGTCTGAACAGTATTTTCTGGAGCCATTAGCACTTTTACCATGTAAGATGTATTGGTGAAGCAGCAAATGAGATTTCAGAGCCGTTCTCGGACGTCTGAGAAGCCCCTAATGAAAAAAAGAAAGGGTGATACAGCGTGTTTGAGAAGGTGAATCCCGCCCATCCGGATAAGATTGCGGATCGCATAGCGGGAGCGCTTGTCGATTTGGCCTATAAAAAGGAACATGATCCGAAGATCGCCGTTGAGGTGTTGATCGGTCATGGCCTTTGCAATGTTATCATGGAATCCTCGGTTCGGATTTCGTGGAGAGAGGCCGAAGAGATAATCCACAGGATTGCCGGTCCTATTTGTGTGGAATATGATATTGTCCCGCAGGATGCCCACCTTGCCGATAATCAGGCTCATGGATTCCGATGCGGAGACAATGGCATTTTCAAAGGGGTTCCGGTTACAGAAGAGCAGAGAAAGCTCACCGGGATCGCGGAAGAGCTGTACAGAACATATCAAAGTGACGGGAAGTATATTCTGTCCGAAAAGGATGACAAGCTGATTATTTGCCAGAGCAACGCAGCGAATGAAGATTTGACCGCAAAGTTCCCCGGTGCCGTTATCAATCCGCTGGGTGAATGGACTGGCGGTACGGATGTGGATACCGGGGCCACCAATCGTAAGCTGGGGAGTGATATGGGGGATTCCGTTACCGGAGGCGGTCTTCATGGGAAGGATCTTTCCAAGGCCGATGTGAGCGTGAACATATATGCTTGGCTCCTTGCCCAGCATGACGGAAAGCCTGTGGAGCTGTGTTGCGCTATTGGGGATGATACCGTGAACGGAATAGAGTACCAGCTTATAGTTGAGCTGGCGAGGGGGTTCATCAACAAGATCGGTGGATTTGAGAAGTTTGCGGAATGGGGGCTGATAACCCCCTATAAATATCTGACAGTCTGAAAGACAGGGGAGGTCAATCGTGTCAATTGTTGTTAAGGAAGTAAAGGTGTCCGATCTGATACCTTACGATATGAACGCCAAGATCCATAGTGAGATGCAGGTGTCTAACGTAGCCAATTCCATTAAGCGTTTTGGCTGGCGTCAGCCTCTTGTTGTGGATGCAAACAACGTCGTAATCATCGGTCATTGCCGACTGCTTGCGGCAAAGCGCCTCGGTCTTGAAACCGTTCCTGTTACCTATGCGGATGATCTTACCGATGAGGAGATTCAGGAGCTTCGGATCGTAGACAATAAGCTGAACGAAAGTCCATGGGATTATGCAGTCCTGAAGGATGATATCAGCGATCTTGGTTTTGACGGTTTTGAGCCTATGTTCGATGATCTGTTTGAGGATCCGGGCGATGTTCAGCCGAAGGAGAAGAAGGAACCGGCAGAAAAAACCGAAGAGGTGTGCAGATGCCCTCGGTGTGGAGCGATTGCGCGGAGGCTTGGCAAATGAAAATTGAGATGAAGTCCATTAGCTTCTTGCATGGGTACAGCAAGAACGCGAAGATACATGACAACAGGCAGATTAAGAATGTTGCCAACTCCATTCAGAGGTATGGGTTCCGGCAGCCTATCGTAATTACTGTTGATGGAGAGATCGTCATCGGTGAATGCCGTTTTCAGGCCGCTAAGTATTTGGGGATGAATGAAGTCCCCTGCGTGGTCGCCGATAACCTGACGGAAGAGGAAATCCGAGAGCTTCGGATCGTTGATAACAAGACCAATGAAAGCCCGTGGGATTATGAGCTTCTGGAAACCGACCGGGAAGGGCTTGACTTCGAGGGATTTGACCTTGATTTCTCTTCCCTTGACGGTGATTCTGCGGATTATGATCCGGAAGAGGAACCCCCGGAGGTTGAAGAGGATGAGGTTCCGCCCGAGTTCAAGGAGTTCACGGAAGAGATGGCAGTAAAATGGATTTGTCCGGAGTGTGGATATGAGTGGAACTAAGCCCCCCTATAAAGTGCCGAGCATGGAGGAGATCGAAGCGATTCCGTGGAATGGATATAAAGTCGTTTCGACCTTCAGCGGCGGTGGTGGTTCCTGCCTCGGTTATCGCATGGCAGGATATCATGTCGTATGGGCCAATGAGTTTGTGGAAGAAGCTCAGAGAACATACCGCATGAACCATCCGGATGCCTATCTGGATACGAGAGATATTCGTCAGGTCAAGGCACAGGATATATTCGACCGTACCGGACTGAAGCAGGGAGAGCTTGATCTGTTTGATGGGTCTCCGCCCTGTTGTGCGTTTTCTACTGCCGGTAAAAGAGAGAAGGGCTGGGGGAAGGAACGTGACTATTCCGATGGGAAGGTCCAACAGATTGAAACCCTGTTTTACGAGTATATCCGTCTCCTGAATGATCTTCAGCCCAAGTGCTTCGTTGCCGAGAATGTAAGCGGTCTTGTGAAGGGAACCGCAATCGGGTATTTCAAGATCTTCCTGAATGATATGAAGAACTGCGGATATCGTGCCAAGGCACAGCTTCTTAATTCAAAGTGGCTTGGTGTTCCACAGGCTCGTGAGCGTGTCATTTTTGTAGGGGTGAGAAATGATCTGAATATGGATCCGGTTTTCCCGAAACCGCTTCCGTATTACTATACGCTGAAAGATGCCTTTGAAGGTGTAAGCTATAACCGTGAAGAAGCCGATATGCTTCGCGAGGGGATCAAGTCCACGAAGCTGGCCCAGATCTTGAAAAAGCTCCCGAAGAATCCTCCGCGTCCGGTTAAGGGATCCAGTGTTATGAACGGCTCATGGTTCAATCTTTCCAGAGAATCCATGTATTGCCCGTGCTCCACTGTTCTGGCTTCGAGCGGCGCGTTAAGTTCTGCTGGAAACATGCACCCGCTGGAGGATCGGAAGTTCACCATTGAAGAACTGAAGAGGATTACGTCCCTTCCCGATGATTTCAAACTGACCGGCGATTTCCGTCAGAAGTGGGAAAGAGCGGGAAGGATGGTTCCCCCTGTTATGATGATGCATATCTCCAAAACCATACAGACTGAGATTCTGGATAAGATAGGAAAGTAAGTCATGCTTTCAAGGTTTGTCAATGAATATTGGAGCGCAAAGATCGGAACCGCAGATTCCCTTTGCGATCCCAAATCAGTGAATGTAAGCCGTAGGAACGATTCCGGCGTTGCTGTTGAAACCGATACCTATATGTCCGCAAAAACCGTCAAGGGCAATTTAGTAGAAAAGGTGATCTCCATCGATGATGAGAGTGGAGAGACCAGTGAGATCATCGATATTCATGACGGTCATAAGACTCTACGTTTTTTCGATGCCGGTCTGACCAGATATCGCTGCGGCGCCATGACAGCTCTTGCTATTCGGTTAATGAATGTTGGTGAAGTACATAAGGTCGGCTTTATCGGAACCGGAAGAACCAACCTCGCCAACTGCATAGCGATCCAGAAAGCGTTTGGGGTTGAGGATATTGTCGTGCGCGGATCCCCTCGCAATTATGCGAAGAACGTGGGCGATTTTATGTCCGTCTGCCGCAATGTATCTGTTGATACCAGTGATACCATGCAGCTCCTCAATGAGTGCGATGTGGTGGTTACCTGTGTATCCACCTGCGATAAGGCCGAGAGCATTGGTGCTGATAAGCTGTGGGGGCCGAAGCTGATTGTGGCTTTGGACTGCGGGTATTATCTTGATGAATCGTTCAGGTATTGCCGACCGAGCTATACCGATTATACCGACCAGATCAAGGCACATTACCATGAGGAATTTCCTTACGATCAGAGAGAGCATGATTTCATTCAGCTCGATCATCACAGGGGAAAATGTCTGCTGGGTGTGGTTTATCTGTATGGTGTAGCTACGGCAGATGCGGTAGCCGCCGAGGAATTGAGCGAAAGGCTGAAACAAGATGGAATGGAAAACGCATTTCTCGCGTGAGGACGCGGATAAGTTTAGGCAAATCTGCCTTGACCGTGTGAAGGAGATAGATCCGGATGGGACTTCCGCCCTTGCGTTGAGCGGCGGAACGGATTCCATAACGGTTCTGTTTTCCATGTTGGAGACCGGACGGAAGCCTCACTGTTATACCTTCTATATGGATGGCATTTTGTCCGCAGATCTGAAATCATCCAGAAAGCTGGCAAAAGATTTTGGGTTTGAGTTGACTGAAATCTGTGTTCCTTCCGATGTGGATAGAATGTACCGGGATATCCGGGAGGTCATTCCGTATTGTCATCTCGTAAAAAAGACCATCATTCAGTGCATGATTCCGTGGAAGTATATTTATGCGCGTATGGATGAAAATCATATAATTACAGGGATCGGTGGAGATGACCTTTTCTGTACCCAGAGGAAGGTGCAGGTTGCGTTTCATGATGGGGGAGATCAGGCCGTAGCCAAATATCGGAAGTGCTACAGCGATGATCTGGATTTTTCCGCTGGGAATATCGCTCGTTATGCCGGACAGTTTGGAAAGAAGAACACGGACTTTTACAATACCCCAGCCATCTTCGATTATATTGGGCAGTTCTCCCTTGCGGCGATCAATAAACCTGTTCCGAAATATGCCAGCATCAAGGCGTTTGATGACTACTATAAGAAGGGGGCATATTATCGTGACCAGACCGACCATAGCTATCAGATAAATTCTCGATTGAGGGAATGTCATGATAGGTTGTTAGCAAGCAAATACAATCCGAAGAAGCATAAGGCCATTATTGGCGTGTACAATGACATTGCGAAGGAGTTGAAGAAATGAAGGATCAGGTCATGCCCGATGGAAAATGGAAATTTGATCAGGAAGTGACTGACTGTTTCGATGAAATGCTGGAGCGTTCCATTCCCGGATATAACGATATGCGGGAGCTGGTCACAAAGATCGGATGTCATTACCTGAAGCCGAATACAACCATCATGGATATCGGGTGCAGTAATGGAAATGCCATTGCTCCGTTTGTCCGGAAGTTTGGAGACGATTTCGGTTATGTGTGTCTTGATGTAAGCGAGCCTATGATTGAGGAACTGAAGAAGAGGTTCGGTTATATTGATGCAAGGCTGTATGATATTACGAAGGGTCTTCCGGAAGTTGAATGCAGTCTGATTCTCAGCATTCTGACGCTTCAGTTCACGCCGATAGAATACCGTCAGAAGATTGTCCGGAGTGCCTATGACCGGCTGGTTCCCGGTGGTGCTTTGATTATGGTGGAAAAGGTCCTCGGCAATACCGACGAGATTGATGACGTTCTCGTGACCGAATACTACCAGATCAAGGCAGACAACCTGTATACGCAGGAACAGATCGCCGCGAAGCGGAAAAGCCTTGAGGGTGTTTTGGTTCCCATTACCGCCCATTGGAATGAGGACCTTCTTCGCACCACCGGATTCTCCAAAGTGGACTGCTTCTGGAGATACCTGAACTTCGCCGGATGGTTAGCGATCAAGTAAAACAGAGGGGGTGTCTTCAATGGCCCGCCCATTGAAAGAATTTGATGAGAAGCAGTTTATCGATCTCGTAGGACTCGGATGCAGCGCAGAGGAGATTTGCTGGTGGTTCCGGGATGAGTTCGGGAAACCTGCGAATGGCGATACCTTGAGCCGATGGTGCAAGCGGACGTTCGGAATGAGTTTTCAAGAGTATTCCAGACAAAACGGATCCATGGCTCTGAAAATCAAACTGCGCCGGAATCAGCTTAAGCTGTCTGAAAAATCTGCGGCTATGGCTATTTTTCTCGGTAAGCAGTTCTTGGGACAGACCGACAGACCGCTTGTGGAGATCAATGCTCCAGAAAGTTCGGTGGATGTTACCAACGTCCCGGATGTAATGATTTATCTGCCCGCGATAGAAGAAGATCCGGAGGAGAATGAAGATGCGTAATGGCTGGAAAAGAAACAATGATTATCAAGCCTCAGCCCGGACCGCAGGAACGATTTCTTGCCACAAGCGCTGACATCTGCATTTATGGCGGTTCCGCCGGTGGAGGGAAGAGCTACGGCCTTTTGCTTACTCCCCTGCGGTACAAAAACGTTCCGGGGTTTACCTGTACCATCTTTCGTAAGAACTACAATCAGATCTTCAGCCAAGGCGGTCTTTGGGATGAAGCCGACAAGATATACCACAGTATTCCCGGAGCCGAGAAGAGAGGCGGCGATGGGTCGTGGATGTTCAGAAGTCCGGAGGGGGAAATTCTCGGAAGAGTAAAGTTCGCCCACTTGGACAGAGATGATGCCGTCCATAATTGGCAGGGTTCGCAGATAGCGGAAATCTGTTGGGATGAGCTTACCCATTTTTCTGAGCGTCAGTTTTTCTACATGCTGTCCCGTAACCGTAGTACCTGCGGCGTAAAGCCCTTTGTTCGCGCCACTTGCAACCCGGACGCCAATTCATGGGTCGCGGAGTTTATTTCGTGGTGGATTGATCAGGATTCCGGTTATGCCATTCAGGAAAGAAGCGGCGTCAAGAGGTGGTTCATCCGTCGTGACGAGCAACTGTATTGGGCCGACAGCCGAACGGAGTTGTGGAAGCAGTTCGACCTCAAAACCACGGAAGAGAGGGAAGAGCCGAAATCCGTTACCTTTATTGCCTCTTCAATCTATGACAATAAGGAACTCCTGAAGGTCAACCCAAGCTATCTGGCAAACCTGAAATCCCTGTCCATTGTGGAAAGGGAGCGTCTTCTTTACGGAAACTGGAAGATCAAGCCGAGTGCCGGTCTGTATTTCAAGCGCACACAGCTTGGCAATATTCTTGAGGTCATTCCGAATGATGTGATCCAGTGGGTGAGATGCTGGGACCTTGCCGCCACCGAAAAGGATGAGAACGGGGACGCGGCGTATACAGCCGGGGTGTTGATAGGAAAGAGAAAAAACGGACGTTACCTTGTAGCGGACGTTATCAATAAACAGATGGCTGCTTCCGATGTGCGCCAGACAATCCGTCTCACGGCACAGAAGGACAGGGCCGAGTTCAAACGTGTTCGGATCAGGTTGCCGCAGGACCCCGGTCAGGCCGGAAAGGAACAGGCGCAGTCATACATAAAGCTGTTGTCCGGTTTTGATGTTACGGCGGTTTCTGAATCCGGAAGTAAGGAGTCCCGGGCAGAGCCTATGGCAGCTCAGTGGCAAGCCGGAAATTTCGATATTCTTCATGCAGACTGGAATGAGGCATATCTGGAGCAGCTTGAGAACTTCCCGGAATGGAAGTTCAAGGATATGGTGGATGCCTCCGCGAATGGCTTTGCGGAAGTAGAATTGAGGGCGCAGTTTAACATCAATAATCTTCTGTAACGCCCATGAAACGAAGGAGTGGATAGAGATATGGCATTCGATATGCGCAGATATGAAAACGTCCTGCGCAAGCAGACCGGGAATGCGATTCCCCTTCATCGGTTTGACGGCTATGTCAATATGGTCAATCGGTACGGAACCAAAAAGGACGATACCGAAGCCTACCGTTATCAGCCTGAACCGGTAGTGGATGATATGCTTCTGGAGATGTTCTACGAGAACAACGGCCTGTTTGCCAAGATCATAGACACTCCCGCTGAAGAAGCCGTCAAGCATGGTTTTGAACTGGATGATGTTGAAGATAAGGACCTGATTGAATTCTACCAATCTGCCCTTGACGAGCTTGATTGGGAAGAAGTGGCAATGACCGGAATCAAGTGGGCGCGGCTTTTCGGCGGTTCCCTCGCCATTATGCTCATCAACGATGGTCATGGCCTTGAAGAGCCGCTGGACTGGAAGAGGATCCGGTCCATTGATGATATCCTTGTTTTTGACCGCTCCTGTATCAATCCGGATTATGCCTCGATATACGACCATGAACCCAACGATCCGTTTCAAACTCGCGGAAGCAGACTCGGTACGCCGGAATGGTATGAAATTAACAATCCCATTACCGGGGGGCATTTCTGGGTTCATGACAGCCGTGTGCTGGCGTTCAGAAACGGAATGCTTCCGCTGAACACCAGCTATGAGAATTACAGGCTTTGGGGCATTCCGGAATACGTCCGGATTAACCGCGCCATCCGCAATGCCGAGGTAGCCCATGAGAGCGCCCCGAAGATGCTTTCCAAATCCGTCCAACCCGTATATCGGATGAAGGACCTCGCCGCCCTGTTGGCAACCGAAGAGGGTGAGGATAAGGTCCTCCGCAGACTGGAGGCCATTGATACTGCGCGCGGACTTCTGAATTCCATTACGATTGATGCAGAGGGTGAGGATTACAGCTTCCAGACGTTTGGATTCACCGGAGTGCAAGAAGTAATCGATGCCTCTTGCAATTGGCTTTCGGCCATTACCTCAATTCCCCAAACCATTCTGTTTGGTCGTTCTCCCGCCGGTATGAATGCCACCGGTGAAAGTGACTTTGAGAACTACTATAACTATGTGGAACGGATCCAGAAGAGGATGCTCCGCTCCAACCTTCGGTATCTGCTTTCCGTGATTTTTGCGGCGGGTCTGCATACCGGGGAAGTGGAGAAGGTTCCGGAGTTCAAAGTTTCCTTCAATCCGCTTTGGTCCATGTCCGAGACGGAAGAGGTTCAGCTTGAATCCTCCAAGCTCCAGAACGAGCTTACCCGTGCCAACATTGCCAATACCTATGTCGGTATGGAAGTCCTCGATCCTAAAGAAGTCCGTGTTGGCCTCGGCAAACCCGATGATCTTGATGTGGAATCCATGCTCGACGATATGTCTGAAGAAGAGCTTATGGAAAGCGCACCGCAGGGTCAGCAGGGAGCAGAGGGTGGTGAAGGTGGCATGGGCGGTATGGAAGCCATGGGAGGTGCCGCTCCGCAGATGGGCGTCGCTCCTCAACCCGCTCAGGGTGACGGTCATCTCATGGAACAGGGCGACTTCGATGATTATGCCGAATACGGCAATGCCCCCGAATCCGCCCCCGAAGCTACCAAACTCCCGCAGGATCAGGAAGAGGTTGAGCAGGTAGAAGAGGCTGTACAAGAAGAGGTTGATCAGGAAGAAGAACCTGATCATGAAGACGATGCCTCTGGATCACAGGATGATTCTCCTGCTGTCGAATCCGATCTTGTCCATCCCGTCGAAGATGTGACCAGCGAGGAGTGGTTGGACGATGACATTCTCCGACGTATCCGTTCGGTCGGTGTGTTCGTCCTGAATCTTAAGCAGATGAAGATCCTGACCGGAACCAGAAAGGATATCGATCACTTCGGTCAGCTCTGTGGTCCCGGTGGTCATGTGGAACCCGGTGAATCTCTAACTGATGCTGCGGTCCGGGAAACGCAGGAAGAGTTTGGCATTACCCCCTTGAACCTGAAGTTGATCGGTCTTGGTGATTTTGAAGAGGATACTGGTCTTATTCCCGCTGTGTTCTTCTGCACTGAGTATGAGGGTGAGATGATTACCGCCGATTTTGAAATGGATAATCAGCGGTTCCGTACCATCCCCGATATATTCAGTCATAACCTGTTTGGCCCCTTCAAAATATCCATGAACCTTTTGTTTGAAAAGTTGTCTGAGATATTGACAATTGACGAAGAAGGTGGTATAATAAGTATGGATGGAGGCCCCGGAAGCGGGAACTTCGGACATGGAGGTAGACCTGGATCGGTAGGAGGATCTTCAAATAAAGGTTCGCCATCATATCAGGATGATCCTCCCGTAAAGATTCCGTCCAAGCAGCTTGATTACGTAATTGCGTCTGGCATAGTGAGCGATAGGCTGAACAAGAAGAAGCAGAATCCTCACAGGAAAGACTCTGCCGAATATAACCAGCGCATTAAAGATGGGAATCCTCCGAGCTACACCACGGTAAGTGATAAAGAGCTTCAGAGTATATTGAGTCAAAATCACGGAAATGGTGTTTCATATGGAAAGCCGGACAGTAATACCTGTTATCGGGAAACCATCTCGGCTGGCAAGATTGTTGGACGTTTCTATGATCGGGATCATGATTGCTGGCTTAAAACGGATCGTATGACGGTGCATTATGCAAAAGATGGCTGTCATTTCGTCCCCGCCAAACCGAAGGATTATAAACAGAGGTTGAAGGAAGCGTTGGACGAAAAGGCGAAAGAAGAAAAAGCGAAAGCAGAGGGTAAGAATGGATAAGGGCAAGGAAATCGACAATCTCATGTGGCATGCCACTGATCATCATGCTGTGATCAAGACCACAGACGGAAAGACAATCAAGTGTTTTGTGGATGAGTATGAGGGCAGGGGCGACTGTGACCGTGAGGACGGTGCGTTTTCTTCGATCATGGTTTCTCTTGACGATGATGATATGGGGCTTGTCCTCTGGGAAGATGAGATCAAGGACATTGAGATCATCCCGGATGAAGGTGACTCCGATTCCGAGTAATGGTCAAAAATGAAGATGAGATGGGGCGAGAAATCGCCCTTTTCTCATGTCCAATCCGAATAGTTTAACATTAAACTACTCTTGATCTGGATGAATAATCTGTGAACAATCTTTAACTACATCGATTTTTCTACAAAGAGAGAGTGAATTTGGGCTGTTTTTCGATAGGGTATGGATACCGTATCCTAAAACAGCTTTAATGAATAAACTATTTTTATCAAAGTGTCTCTGTCCGTTGTCCCTGTTGGGTTTGAGGTACATCAAGGATACCGTGTCGATAGGGTATGGATACGGTATCGAAAAAATCCCTTTTTTACTGTATCTGTACTGTACTGTATCTGTTACTGTACTGTATATTTTAATCTAAAATGGAAGGAAAAAACAAGCCTGTTTTGGGGCCTTGAGAATGGGGTGTAGCCATGCAGAATGACCGCAAGAAAATCCTCGAATACAAGAAGCGTCGGGATGCCAGACTTGCCAAGCGCGGGCTGTCTGGAGATGGGGAAGTCCGCACCGATAGTGTGGATGCGTTTTATAACCGCAGAAACAAGCGGCTTGCCAAACGTAATCTCCCGGAAATAAATAGGGATTTCAATAAACTTCCTATTGACAAACGTGGCGAAATGTGGTATAATAATAGCGGGGCGGGAAGCCGGTTTGATGCCGATCAGGTAAACGGCGAAGACGTCCAGTGGAGAACCACGAAGAACGGCAAGCACTTTGCCTTGAATGAAGAGGGTGAAGTGGTCGCCGGTCCTAATGCCATGACCGGAAAGAATATCAAGGAGGTCAAGGCCGAGGCCAAGAAGAACGCTGAGAGTAAGAAGAGTTCTTCCGGATCTTCCGGTTCTTCCGGGGCTTCCGCTGGTGTTGGAAGTACCGCTTCCGGGGCGAAGCAGGGAAAGACCTCTCCGGTTAAGGTCGGGACTCCTCTTAGTAGGGAGAGCATTTCGAGCAAGCCGGTGAATGCCGATGACTGCCGAACCGAGACCAAGCCCAACTCCGCGAAGAAGTATCTGGATAAGAACGGAAACTTCACGAGAGAGCGTCAGGAGGTTCACAGAGAGATTATCCGTGATAAGTTGGAAGGGAAGATTCCTCAGCCCGAAGGACAGAGGGTCGTTACGATTCTCGGCGGCGGACCTGCTTCCGGTAAGTCAAGGCTGAGAAAGATGGCTGAAAAAGCTCTTCCCGAAAATTCCTGCGTGGGAATTGACCCGGATGAGATGAAAGCCGCGCTTCCCGGTTATGAGGATATGGCTTCCAAGTCCACCAAAGCTGCCGGGTATTATCACGAGGAAAGCTCTGGTCTTGCCAAGTCCCTGTATTCCGCAACGCTGGATTCCGGTTTGAATGCGGTTTATGATGGAACTGGCGACGGAAGCGTAAAGAGCCTGAAGAAGAAGATTGATCAGGCTCATGCCGCAGGGTGCAGAGCGGTGGGTTCCTACATGACCCTTGATATTGAAGAAGCTCTCAAGAGAAATCAGGGTCGGTATGAACATGCCAAGGCTGAATACGAAGCCGGTAGAAGTAAGGTTCCGCCCCGCCTTGTTGCCGAGGATGAAGTCAGAAAGATTCATGGAGCCGTTACCGATACATCGGTTGCGTGTGCTCAGTATTTTGATGAGTTCAGCCTGTATGACAACAGCGGCCCGATGGGATCCGAGCCTGTTCTGATTGCCACCGGTGGTGGAGGAAAGCCCATTACCGCCGTGGATAAGGATAAGCTCAGAGCATTTCTTGACAAGAGCCGTACACCCGGTCGTTATGTGATTAACGACAAGGGTGAGGTTGAAATCCATGACTAAGGAGGAAAGCATGGAAAACGAAAAAGTCGATCCCAAGATCTGGAGTGAGTTCTGCGAGAAGGATGCCAAGTGGCACAACCGCATTATCCGCTGCGTAAATGAAGGGGATGATCCCAGCGAATCCGGCGGAGAATGGGGCGAGGTTGAACAGTGGTTCTATGACCGCCTCATGAAGCAGAAGAAAGCGGAAGAAGAGAAGATGATCAGTCAGTACGGAAAGATTCTCTTTCCCGTTACCTTCGAGATGATGGAATCCGATACCTGAATCAGAGACGAAAAAAGGACGCCGTTGAAAGTGTCCTTTTTTTCGTTCCGATAGTTTCGGATAAGGGTTGAGGGACGGCGTTTATTCCCAGATGTATTAGAGAGGAGCGAGAAGGATGTTTTCGGAGGGTTTTGTGCATGGCTGATAAAATACCTGTTCCGGTTTGGAAAAACGCCCACAGAGGCTCCTCCGGCCTCACAAGAGGTAAAAGAGTTCAAGGGACTCTTTTGTATCCTGAATCCGCAGAAAGGGAGTATGCTTCCGTGGCTATGCGCCATGCGAATATGGCCCGTGATATCATAAAGGAACATCTTCCTGAAATCATTCAGATTTTTCGTGAAAGCCGGGTTGATTCCTCCGAGGTCCGTGAGGACGCCCGGATTCTCAGCTTTACGGAACATTTCAGCAAGACCATCAGGAAGATGGAAAGAGAGCTTGCTGAAAAACTGGATGATTTCAAGACCGATGTCTTCATCCGCAAGGTGGCTAAGCGGGCAAACGGTACCAACGTCCGACAGTGGAAAAACCTCATCAAAAAAACCTTCGGCGTTGATCTTGATGGTCATTACTACAACAAGGGAACATGGGGGGATTTGATCGACCGTTGGACCGAAGAGAATGTTGGCTATGTTCGATCCATACCCGAGGAATCACTTGCCACCATGCGCCAGATCATACAGAACGGTTATTATGAGGGCTGGGGCATTACCAAGATCCGGAATGAAATTGTCAGGTCCTTCGGAGTGTCGAAGCGAAAAGCCAAGTCCCTTGCAATAGACCAGATGGGAACTCTTTGCTCCCAGATTACACGGAAGCAGCAGACCGACGCCGGATGTACCCATTATAGATGGAAGTCCAGAAATGATAGCCGGGTCAGAGAAAGTCACCGTGAATATAACGGTAAGATCTTTTCATGGGACGATCCTCCTCCGAGCTGGTATATGACCAAATCCAGAGGGAAGGTTTATACCGGGCGGTTTTGTCATCCCGGCGAGGATTTTTGTTGTCGCTGCATGGCGATCCCTGTATTTGATCAGGATACGGTGAACCTGCCTGTAAGTGAAGGTTCAGAGGAAAAGTTGAGGGGTAAGATCATTGAACAGCAAAATTCTGGAGTATCGAAATCGCCGGTATCAACGTCTCGTTTCCCGGCTAAACGCCGATGAGAAAAAGTTGTCGGACGGGTTTGACAAAAGCCGTAATAAGGTGTATAATATGGATGGAGCGACCCGGTATGACGCCAGTCAGCGGTTGGCGTTCGGTCTGTGTAAGAAGTTTGGAATCAACCTTCCGAAAGGCTCCACCCCTCAGGATGCGTGGGATGCCTTGAAAGAGAAAACCGGCAAAAGCCCGTCTGATTTCTACTCCGAAAGTGGGAATCCCGGATCGAACAAGGTGAAGTTCAATACCGCAGGAAGCAGAAAGACCTTCACCAAGAAACTGGCGGCAGCGAAGAAATCCCAGAATCCGGAAAATGCGTGGCGCGTAAGCTCCATGAGCAGTCAGGAGATGGCTGACTGGCATCCCAATGCCCGGATGCACATTACGGATGGGGGAAGCACCATTGCCATTGACAATGGGGATATAGTTGCAGTCTGTGTCGGCCCCGGAGACGGCAAGGGCGGGATGCTCAGAGGGCATGATATTCTGGCCTACGCTGTTAAGAACGGCGGAACCAAGTTGGACAGCTATGAGGGCAACCACCAGTTTTATGCCCGGAATGGTTTTGAAGCGGTGAGCCGGTGTCAATGGGATTCCGCATATGAGGACAGTGCGAAAGCACAGGGATGGAATCCCGACCGGGATAGCAGAGAAGATATCATCTTCTACAAATATGTCGGGATCGGGAATGTGAAGAACCAGACCTTGGCTGATGTTCGGAAGAATATTCCTTACAGCGCTGATTATGACACGGCTTATTCGGAAAGAGACAAAGAGGTAGGAAGATGAGCGGAAAAGGAAACAGTCGCGGTGAACTGCCCATTACCCGTGAAGAGTTCAGAGAGCTTTGTGAAGATGCGTTTCTGAGGTCTGCATGGGAGGGTACGGAAGAGCGAGCCAAGGCGTACCTCAAAACCGAAGAAGCGGAAGAATATGTCAATATCGCCTATGATGATTTTGCCGCCCTGTGGAAGGATGAGGAAAGTTATCAGCGGAAGTGTGGACACATGACGTTTGAGGCTGCTTGCAAAGCCGAGGCTTCCGCCGTGGGCTATAACATGATGATGAGCTATTGATTTCTCTGTGTGGAGTGCTTGGAGGGAGGATGAATAATAAAGTTGTTGATTATCGGCTCCGGTAGGGAATGATCCAGACCACAACAGAATATAGAGCGCACGGAAGTGCGCTTTTTTTATGCCGTTTTGCTTTCAAAAACCGGGAGGCTTGCCATGGCAAAGAAGCGTTACCGCCTTGTTTTCCGCGATTTGTCCGGTTACCGCAAGCGTATTGTATATTCCGTCTGTACGGAAGCAGAACTTCAGTCCTATAAAGAAGAATGGGCTATGATCATTGAAGCAGAAATCAGAACCCCCATGATTTGCTGTGAAATCACGGAACAACCGTAAAGAAAAAACCATGAAAGAGTATATCCGTGTTCTTGTTCGTTTTGAAAAGGGCGAAACAGTCTGCATCTGCATGCTGGACAACCCAAGGTGCAGGAAGCACTGTACCCCTGATATTGTCGAGCGTGACAAGATGAGAGATTGGCGCAAGACATTTCACGTCAACAAGTATGGAAAATAAAGCCAACGGGAGGTGATGCACCGTGGAAACCAAACCGAACGCTATTGAAGAGATCTGCAAAAAAATTGGTCAGTGTTCCGCCATGATTGTGGAGTATGAGAACAGTATTCGTTCTCTTCAGGATAATGGAGAGGATGAGATGGCGGATCATTTCGGAGACTTGGAGGTATCCGTTCTCGGACAGCTTCAGGAGTTGACCATTCTCCTTACCGGTGCGGTAGGGAAGAAGGACGGACGCCCCGAAGAAACGGATCAGTCAGATTATACTCCGACCGATGAATACGAAGATGAGTTGGGAGAGATGGGAACATGAGTGAAAAACCTATGAAGCTGGTTCATGTTACCAGATTGGACAGCTTTCCTGCATTTCGCGCCAATTATACCGAAGAGGGGTATTTGAAGGATAAGCCCATCCTGACCTCCACCGGTATTTTTGAATATAAGAACTCCGACGGTACAACAAGACGGGAGCTTCGGCTTCCGGAGGATGTGTTTGATCCAGAAAGTCTGGCGTCGTATAAAGGCAAGCCAATCGTCATTACGCATGATGCTGGCCTGATCAATACGGATAACGTCCACGACAATCAGATCGGCACGATCCTGACCGAAGGGGAAAAGGATGGAGACGATGTTCGGGCAGAAATCGTCATCCATGATACCGATGCGCTGAAAGAGTGCCGTTATAAGGAACTATCCCTCGGCTATAACCTCGACCTTGAGGAAACGCCGGGTGTGTGGAATGGGCAGAAGTATGATGCCATTCAGCGCAATATTAGAGTGAATCATCTTGCCGTTGTACGGGAAGCAAGGGCAGGTGATCAGGCGCGGCTCAATATCGACAGCCGGGCCGATAAAACCATTATGACAGGAGGACACAAGACTATGGCAAAGAGAAAAGCCGCTAAGAAGTCTGCGATTCACAATGACAGCATTCTGAGTCAGGAAGAGCTTCAGAAAGCCATTGCGGATTACAAGGCGAGACGTGCGGCTGCAAAGACCGATGAGGATGATTCCGAGGCCAAGGCCGCTAAGCTGGCCGACCAGGAAGTCGTTAAGCCTCAGGAGGAAGTTCCCACGAAGGAACCGGCTGTCGAAAATCCTAAAGCCGTTCCCGTTAAGAAGGATAGCCTCCCCAAGCCCGAGCAGGAAGCTCCTGCGCTTCCCGATCAGTCCAAACCCGTGGATGAGAAACTTCAGGCCGTGAAGAACCGCCGTGATCTCAGAGATGAGAAGGGTGATCCTGAAGACATGAACGGCGCAATGGAGCAGATTGCCGAACAGGACGAGGACCTCGATTTCCTGTATGACCTCATCGACACCCTGCTTGCCGAGAGAGATTTTGGTGGTAAGGGTGGTTCCGGAAATACCGATGCGGATACCGATCCCATCCCTGCCAACAGCAAGGAGGAAGCCGCCGCCAAGCCCAACCTCACAGATGAAGACCGTGCCGAAGCTCAGGCCGATTCCGATGAAGAGGATGATCCCGAAGAAACCAACGAGGACGGAGCGGATTGCGAGGATAAGGCAAACTGCGATTCCGACGATGACGAAGACGAAGACATCGTTGAAGATGAGGATGAGGAAGAAGAGGAGTTCGAAGAGGACGAAGACGAGGATACCGATGCTCCCGCTCCCTTCCCGCCCAAGTCCGGCGATGATGAGGAAATCGCCGAGGATGAAGATGACGAGGAAGAAGAGGAATTCGAGGAAGATGGTGACGATGACTGCATCCCTTCCCGCATGAATCAGGATTCCATCGATGCCATCGTCCAGAAGCAGCTTCGCAAGCGGATGGAAATCGCCAAGATCGGTTCCCGTCTGAACCTTGATGGTCTGGAGTATCAGCCCATTCCCACGGCGAAGAAGAAGATCATCAAGAAGGTCCGCCCCGGCATCCGTCTTGACGGTAAGTCCGAGGCCTACATCGATGCTCTGTACCGCCTCTGCGTCGATGACGTGAAGAAGGCCACCAAGAAGGATACGGCCTATCAGAGACGCCAGATGTTCCAGAAGGCTTACAACGCCGACAGCAGAACGGATCGCGACTCTGCGGAAGCACACCGCGACGGCATGATCAAGAAGGAAAACAGCCGTCGTAACAACGGCAAAAAGAACTAAGGAGGAAAGAATCAATGGCAGTTCAGACCGCTTATAACTGGACCACCGGTCGCGGCATCGCGGGTGGTCTCGTAGACCTCACCCCCCACGCTATCGACAGCTTCATCAACGAAGAGGATACCGGCGTCCTGAAGCCGGGTCTTGCGGCTATGTCCGGTACTGTTGCCGGTAAGCAGATCAAGAAGTTCACCGGCTCCGGCACCTTCGAGGGCGTTGTGAACAACAACCGCACCACCGAATATGACCTTGACGGTCATATCCGGATGCACAAGGGCGCTGGCGTGGGCGTTGTCCGCTGGGGCCGCGTCTATGTCAGAGTCGCCACCGGCGTTGAGGTCGCCTATAATGACCCGCTGTATGTCGTGAAGTCCGGCGACGAGACCGGTTTCTTCACCAATACCGCCGGTGAATCTGGAAGCGAAAACGCTACCGCCGTGAATGGTCGTTTCCTCGGTGAAGCCGCCAACGGCATCGCTCCCGTGGAACTCTACAACCACTGAGTCTGAGAATCAACAAGGAGGATAAAACGAATGGCAAACAAGCATAAGTCCTACAGCAGAAAGGACGCTCGTGCGATCAAGGATTCCGGCATCGCCGAAGCGATTCAGGCTTCCAAGCAGGCTCGTTTCGACAGCGCCGAGGAAGCGTCCGTATTCTTCGCCAGAGAACTGGATTACGTCAAGTCCAAATCCTATGACGTTGAATATCCCGAACTGACCGCCCTCCAGATCTTCCCGATCACCCATGATGTGGATGAGGGCGCTGAGACCGTCACCTACTACTCCTACGATAAGAAGGGTCTCGCTAAGATCATCGACAACTACTCCGATGACCTGCCGAGAGCCGATGTGGATGGCAAGCCCTCCACGGCGAAGATCAAGTCTATCGGCGTGTCCTACGGCTATTCCGTTCAGGAGATGAGAGCTTCCCGTCTGGCGAACAAGAACCTCGATTCCAGAAAGGCCGAAGCCGCCCGGTACTCCAACGACAAGACCGTCAACACTATCGCGTGGAGAGGCGACGATACCTCCGGCCTGATGGGTGTTCTGTCCACCGGTCAGTCCATCCCTCTGTACACCATCCCTGCCAACGCTTCCGGCAAGACCAAGTGGTTTGAGAAGACCCCGGATGAGATCCTCGATGACATCAACGGAATGGCGAAGACCGTCGCCGTGACCACGAAGAACGTGGAGCGTCCCGATACCCTCTGCATCCCCGCAGACGTGTATATGTACATCGCCACGAAGAGAATCCCGGACACCGGCCTGACTATCCTGAAGTTCCTGCTGGATAACAGCCCCTACATCAAGGATATCGTTTCCACCGCTGAGCTGAATGCCGATTCCGTCGAGACCAACCCCTTTGCCGCCGCTTCCAACGGTCAGGGCGTCGCTTTCCTGTTCACCAACAAGGAAGACAAGCTCGCGCTTGAGAATCCCATGGCCTACCGCCAGTATTCCGCTCAGCCCAAGAATCTGGAAACCGTCATCCCCTGCGAATCCCGGACCGCCGGTGTCATCGTGTACTACCCGCTGTCCGCTATGATCGCCGTCGGTATTTCCTGATCGGCTCCTGAAAGCAAGTTCGGAAGATGGGGAGGGGCGTAAGGGAACGTCCCTCCCTCAATCTATAATTGGAGGTCTGTATAAATATGCTGTACATTCAGAACAAATCCGGCAAGGCCGTTTTCCTCGGAAGCTCCGTAATGCTCCTGCCCGACCAGAGAATCGAGAATGATATTCCGGTGGCGAAGCAGGTTTCCGACCACCTCGGAGCTGAGAAGTATTCCGATGTTGAAGTGGTGAAGACCTTCCTGAGACTCGGCATCCTCGAACTGGTGGACGTCGTTACCGTCCCCAAGGCTGAAAACGTCGGGCCTGTCCGCACCATCTATGAAGAGTCGGAAGACGAAAGCAAAGAAGAGGCTCCCGATTCTCCTGAA
>OCVV011343447.1_pt1 | contig 21282 bp, 18 predicted proteins | sample 1539721 | NCBI WGS metagenome assembly OCVV01 (sample SAMN02144230, study PRJEB22623) | gut metagenome | biome: sheep rumen | host: Ovis aries | place: New Zealand
AAATCCGCAAGGTACGCATTTTTGCTCCCGCAGAAGTGAAGGTGTCTTCTCTTCCCAAGGCATATTCTGCTCCGCAAAAATGCTCCTCGCGGCGTACATGCCGCCGCTGCGGATTTCAATCAGGGGGAAGAATCCCCCTGATCACCCCCTCTTTCCAAGATCGAATCCGCTATTGATTTCAGGGGGAAATAAATCGTTATCGTTAATCAATCCTTTTTATGAAAAATTGGGACTGCGGCGCTGTGATGGCAAGCAGCCCCGTTTTTGTATATGGATCAGGGGGGGCGAAAAAGATGGCGTTTGATCCAGCGGAAGACCTGAAAAACGAAGAAATTCGCACGCTGGAGGGCGAGCGGATCCGCCTTCGCAAGGCGGAAGAAAAAGACTGGGCGTCCATGCTGAAAAACGTATGGGGAGACGAGGCGGTTTACCGGTGGATGCTGTATGCCCCGACCCGGACGGAAGAGGACGCCAAGGAACGCTGTCAAAGGAGCCGGATCTATCAGCAGGATCATCTTTCCTGGTTTGTCGCCCTGAAAACCACGGATGAAGCCATCGGCCTGTGCGCCCTCAAGGAAACAGAAAAAGGTCATTTTGAAGAATCCGGGATCTGCATCGGCACGAAATACCAGGGCCTCGGGTATGGGAAGGAGATCGTCGCCCTCCTCCTGGCCCTCGCCTTTGAAAAGCTCGGGGCTGCGGACTTCCGCTACAGCTACTTTCAGGACAACGAGAAATCAAAAAGGCTGGCCGCGCATTTCGGCTTCCAATACGAGAAAACCTACGAGCTGACCCGGCCATGGGACGGTTCCGTCAAAAAGATCGATTCCTGCGTGCTGACGCGGGAACAGTACAGGAAAGGCCGGTGAGAAAAGGATGTTTTATCCCGTGGAGGACCTGAGGGATGATGTGATCTGTCTGCAGCTGGATCACACCTGCGAAGCGCAGCCGGAAAAGCGGTGGCTTCCAGCCTATTATTTCCACATCTGTCTGCCGGACGGGACGAAAATCGGTTATTGCGACCTTCGCATCGGCCACAATGATAAAACGTATATCGGCGGGAACATTGGCTATGGGATTGACGAAGCCCACCGCGGACACCATTACGCCGCCAGGGCCTGCGCCCTGTTGTTCAGGCAGGCGCAGAAACACCGGATGGCTTATGTGATCATCACCTGCGTTCCCGAAAACCTCGCCTCCGCCAGAACCTGCGAACTGGCGGGCGGCCGGTTTGTAGAAACAGCGCCGATTCCGGAAGACAACGAGATGTATGCCGAAGGCAAACGGCAGGTCATGATCTGGCGATTTGATTTTAAGTACGGCGAATTCCTGTCCGCCGCCGCAAAGATCAACGAAACCTTTCAGGTATCCCCGCTGCTCTTCGGATCGCTGGGGCTGGAGAGAAGGCTGGGAATCTCTCTGAATTCGGACGATATCGACGTCCTGCTGCCGGAAAGGCTTCTGACAGATGATTGGCAGCGGTTAATCGCCATGATGGAAGAGCTTTCCTACACCCTTCAGGATGAAGAAGAGCATGAATTTGTGAAGGGCGATTTTCGGATGGCCTTTGCGTCCATCGAAAATCTCGAACCCTTTGCGGGTGTGGACCTGAATCATATTCCCCTGATCAATGACCAGGGCGCAAGCTACTATCTGCTGGAGCTGCCGGATTATCTCAGGGTCTATGAAGCTTCTTCTAAGGACGGCTATCGGAAGAACGTAAAAAGCAAGCAGGATCAGCAGAAAATTGATCTGATCCTGAAGGCCTTGGAGGAGGAAAACCAACGCAGATGAAGCGTGTCACCGCACTGGAGACCATTTTAGCGATATATATGATCCTTGCACACACATGATTCAAAATGGAGTGGAGGCCGAATATGAAACTGACGATGCTGGGAACAGGGAACGCCCTGGTGACGGAGTGCTATAATACATGCTTTGTCATTGAAGACAACGGGCAGTATTTCATGGTGGACGGCGGCGGCGGCAGCGCCGTGCTGCATCAGCTCAAACATGCCGGCTATGACTGGACGGACATGCGCCATATCTTCGTGACGCACAAACACATGGATCACCTGATGGGCATCTTCTGGATGGTCCGGATGATCTGCCAGTATATGAAAGAGGGGAAGTATCAGGGTGAAGCAACTATCTACTCGCACAAAGACATCCTGGAGCTGATCCGGGACATCGCGGGAAAGCTGCTGAACAAAAAAGAAACACTGTTCCTGGACAATGGGCTCCATCTGGTGGAGGTCCACAACGGAGAGAAGCTGAACATCATCGGGCATGACGTAACCTTCTTTGATATCCAGTCCACCAAGGCAAAACAGTACGGTTTCTCCATGGAGTTGGGCAATGGGAAGAAGCTGACCTGCTGCGGGGACGAACCCTATAATCCCTGCGAAGAAGAGTATGCGAAAAACAGCGATTGGCTGCTGCACGAAGCGTTCTGTCTGTATTCGGAACGGGACGACTTCCACCCGTATGAAAAGCATCATTCCACCGTGAAGGATGCCTGCGAACTGGCAGAGAAGCTGAACGTCAAAAATCTGCTGCTCTACCATACGGAAGATAAGAATCTGGCACAAAGAAAGAAATACTATCTGGAAGAAGGTTCCCGCTACTATCACGGGAACTTGTACGTTCCGGAGGATCTTGAATCTCTGGATCTTGAATGGATGCCGAAATGACCGGCCATCATGAACTGAAATGCCAGATTCATCCCTTTGGTTCCTTAAGCCCACTCCGCTTTGTGGTCATATGCTCCTTCTATGAAGGGAAGAAGCTGCTCAGCTACCACAGCGGGCATCATTCCTGGGAAACACAGGGAGGTCATATCGAGCAGGGGGAAACGCCTGAAGAAGCGGCAAAACGTGAATTATATGAAGAAAGCGGAGTCACCGATGCAGAGCTTCTCCCGGTATGCGACTATTTTGCATATGATTCCGAAGGCTCGTCGAACGGCCGGGTATATGCGGCAATCATTCATCAGCTGGGCCAGCTGCCGCTGAGTGAAATGAGCAGGATTCAGGCTTTTCATGAATTTCCAGAAAACCTGACCTATCCGTTCGTAACCCCACAGCTGTTTCAGGAAGCACAGAAGATCATGAACAAGAGGAGCGAATTCCATGGGGATTCTGATTTGCGGATTGAATGGAGCAGGAAAAAGCACCCTGGGAAAGGCTCTCGCCGATCATATCGGCTATGAATTCATTGACAACGAAGATCTCTTCTTCCCCAAGTCAGATCCGTCGTATGCCTTTTCCGTCGTACGGAGCAAGGAGGAAGTCATCCAGCTGCTCGAAGAAAGAATCAGAAATCATGACCGTTTTGTTTTTGCTGCAGTCAAGGGCGATTATGGAGACCAATTTATCGGCTCTCTGAAGCATATCATTTTGGTAGAAGCACCGAAACAGATCAGGAGCAAGCGCGTAAGAAACCGCTCGTATCAGAAATTCGGAGACAGAATCCTTCCAGGCGGCGACCTGTTTGAAAAAGAAAACAAGTGGTTTTCCATCACAGACAGCAGGCCGGAGGATGATGTAACAACATGGCTGGAAACGGTTCGATGCCCTGTCATACGAATTAATGGGACGCTGCCTGTTGAAAAAAATGTCGCATTCCTGATGTCAGTGCTTACGATATAAACGAAGGTCTCCATAAAGCAGATACCGAACAAGAAATATGAACGTCCCGGCAATGTCTGCATAAGGAAAGGCGGCAGAAAGCATGGATCGAGCCGAAATCACCAGATTGTTCGAGAAATATATCAGAAAGCTCAGAATCACCCCTGCCTGGGATGTGCGGCTGGAATGGGTCGAAAATCCTTCCTGGAAAAAGACGGGGGATTTCAAGATTGACTGCGACGACCGAAAAGCCATCCTGATGCTGAACGCTGTAAACCCAACGCAGGAAAACATCGAAGAAGTCATCGTACACGAATTGATGCACATCAAAATGTATCCGCTGGATCAGGTGACGGAATCGCTGATCACCAATTGCTTCGAGGAAGGTTCGGCGGCGAGCAACTTTGCTTATCAACAGTTTTTCACCGCCCTGGAGCAGACGGTGGAGGAACTGGCAAAATGCTTTTTGCTCGAATTTGGAGAGAATCAGGAATTCTCCTATGGCAGATGCCGCAAAGGAAAATCGTTCAACGACCTTTATGAAGGACTAAAACGGATCGACTGACGGAGGAACCACCCATGAAAATGGCAAGGGAAACCATTTTGCTGAAAAACGGAAAGGCCTGCGTTTTGCGCTCTGTGGAGCCGGAGGACGCGGAGAAGATGATCGCGTACATGAAGATCATGCTGGGCGAAACGCCCTACCTTCTCCGCTCGCCGGAGGAATTTGACTATTCCATAGAAGGAGAAGCGGAAGTGCTGAAACGTCGGCGGGACGATCCCAGGGCATTGATGATCCTCGCGGAAATCGACGGAGAAATCGCTGCCGTGAGCGATGTGACGCCGATGGGCGTAAAGAGCCGCACGCTGCACCGGGCCGCATTGGGCATGTCCGTACGGCAGGATTTCTGGCGACAGGGCATCGGTTCCGCCATGATGGAACGGCTGATCGCCCATGCCCAACAAAGCGGATTTGAACAGATCGAACTGGAGGTGGTCACCACCAACCGCCGGGCGATCCATCTGTATGTCAAATATGGTTTTCAGGTTTGCGGTACCAGACCGCATGGCATGAAATATCCAGACGGCAGCTATGCGAATGACTATATGATGTGCAAAACGCTCTGAGGAAACCGCTTGCGGTTCCGTCCATTTCATGGTATGATGCTACCGTTTTATCCGGGGAGGCCGGTTTTTCGGCCATCTACCGGACATCCGGCGCGCCGGGCCCGCAGAAGAACCCCTTCGCGTCAGACTTTTGACAGGACGGAACAAAAAGATGTACCGCATTCTTTCCAGCGATGAAGCCGCCCGGCTGATTCAGAGCGGCGAAACCATCTGCGTGAATTCCTTCGTCGGCATCGAAAACCCCGTGGAGCTGCACGAGGCCATCTACCGGCGCTTTCATGAGACCCACGAGCCGAACAACCTCACGATCATTTCCAGCGCCGGCTTCGGCGTCTGGGATGCCGACCGCTGCGCCGAAGGATATATCCGCGAAGGCGCGGTGAAAAAGCTGATCTGCGGTCATTTCGGGGCCATGCCGTCCACCAAGCGCCTTGTTCTGGAGGACCGGTTTGAGGCCTACAATCTGCCCCTGGGCTGCATCAGCCACGCGATCCGCGCCCAGGCCAGCGGCATTCCCGGGGCGCTGAGCAAGGTCGGTCTGGACATCTTTGTCGACCCCCGGCGGGAAGGCCCGGGCATCAACCGGATTTCCCATGACGACAGCCTGGTCAAGCCCGTGAATGTGGACGGGGAGGAATACCTGTACTACCAGCTCCCGAAGATCACCACCGCCCTGATCAAGGGGACGGCGGCGGACCGCTTTGGAAACATTTCGTTTGACGACATGTACATGTCAGGGGACGCTCTGTCCATCTGCCAGGCGGTCAAGGCCAACCGGGGCAAGGTCATCGTGCAGGTGGACCGGCTGGTCACCACCCCCTCCCGCCCCCGCAACACCATCATTCCCGGCTGCCTGGTGGACGTCATCGTGGTAGCCGACCCGGAGGTCCGTCCGGTGGCCTTTAAGGCCCTGACCGGTTCCTTTGAAATTCCCTATGAGGAATGGAAGGGCTGGCAGGAGATGGTGGACGACCTGTCCGAAGCCAGGAGCAAGTCCAACCCCGCCTACAACACCATCGGCCGCCGCGCCGCCCGGGAACTGAAGGCCGACGACATCGTCAACATCGGCATCGGCATCCCGGAAACGGTCAGCCGCTACGCCAGAAAAAACGGCCTGCTGGACAAGATTACCATGACCGTCGAATCCGGCGGGATCGGCGGCTTCCCCGCCTCGGGAACGGTGTTCGGCGCGATGATCGGCGCGGCCTCCGTATACGATATGGCCAACCAGTTCGACCTGTATAATTCAGGCGGGCTGAACATCTGCTTTATGGGCGCGTTTGAAGTGGACCGGCATGGGAACGTCAACTCCCACCGGGGGCCGGAAACCTTTTCCGGCATCGGCGGTTTTGCCAACATCACCGCCAAAACGCCTACCGTCGTGTTCTGCCTGACGTTCAACACCCACGGCCTTGAAATCGAGCGGCGCAAGGACGAGGTGACGATCCTGAACAACGGTTCCATCCCCAAGTTTGTCAACGACGTCCGCTCCATCAGCTTTTCCGCCGCCAGGGCCCTTGAAAACGGCCAAAGGGTCCTCTACATCACCGAGCGCTGCGTGTTTGAGCTGACGCCCGACGGCCTGGCCCTCAAGGAGGTATACCCCGGGGTCGATATGCAAAAAGACATCCTGGACCTTCTGCCCTTTGACGTTCCAGTCCTGTGCAAGTAAAAACCGAAAGAAAAACTTGATTCGAGGCGTACATTATGGTAGAATAACAGAGCAGGAGGTACAATAAAGATGAAATCCGTTACGCTGAAACTTTCTCAGGCTGAAGAAATAAAAGAATTTGTCAATACGGTCAACCGCTACTCCTACGAAATGGATCTGCGGGCCGGTCGTCACGTCGTGGACGCCAAGTCCATCCTGGGCATTTTCTCCCTGGATCTGTCCAAGCCCATCTCCCTGGAAGTCTATTCCGACGACTGCGCCGACCTGATGGAAGATATTAAACGTTTCATGATCTGAAACCGGTTCACCCGATTGGAAGCCCTCCCTAAAGCTTATACTGATTTCCGTTTCGTCCATGCGCATCTGCGGGCGTCTTTTGTGTCATCGCTGTATCATTCCTCCCGCATCTGCATATGGCTTCGGCGGAAATCCGTATGAAAACAGCACGGGGAGGGTTTTTGGCAACCACAACTTGTTGCGTTGAAAGGAGCAACCGATTGCATCAGCACTTTACGACCCTGGAAAGCACCTACGTATCCCTGTTCGGGGCGGGGGATCAGATTGCTTCCCTGATTGAGGACGAACTGCATGTTTCCCTGCGGCCCCGGGACCAGCAGCTGGAAATCCAGGGGGAAAACGAAGAGGACGTCCTGATCGCCGCCCAGTGCGCCGAAAAGCTGATGGCCCTGGCCGGCAAGGGCGAGAGTATCCAGCCCTCCCTGGCCCGCACGGTGATATTCCTGGCGCGGTCCGGCCGGCTCTCCGAGCTAGACGGGCTGATGAGCCAGATCATCGCCCTGACGCACAAGGGGGCCCCCATCCGCTGCAAGACGCCCGGGCAAAAACAGTACGTGGACGCCATCCGCCGCCACGAGCTGACGCTGGCCATCGGCCCGGCGGGCACCGGCAAGACCTACCTGGCCGTGGTAATGGCGGTCGCCGCCCTCAAAAACCGGGAGGTCGACCGGATCGTGCTGACCCGTCCGGCGGTCGAGGCAGGCGAAAAGCTCGGCTTCCTGCCCGGCGACATGACCCAGAAGATCGACCCGTACCTGCGCCCGCTGTACGACGCCCTGTATGACACCATGGGGGCGGACGCCTACGCCCGGCTGACGGAGCGGGGCGTGCTGGAAGTGGCCCCCCTGGCCTTCATGCGCGGCCGGACCCTGGCCCATTCCTTCATTATTTTGGACGAGGCCCAGAACACCACGCCGGAGCAGATGAAAATGTTCCTGACCCGGATCGGCCTGGGCTCCCGCTGTGTGGTAACGGGTGACGTCTCCCAGATCGACCTGCCCAACGCCAGAATGTCCGGCCTGGTGCAGGCCATGGAGGTCCTCCGCGAGGAAACCGCCGTCGGGATGATCCGCCTGACAGAGGAAGACGTCGTCCGGCATGAACTGGTGCGCCGGATCGTCGCCGCCTACCAGAAATACGAAGCGGCTCGGCAAAGGAGCTGAACAAAATGAGCGACCCTCAGACTACTTCCGCCATTCCCGGAAAAACGAAAAAACGAGGCGGGCTGTTTCGCAGCGCCCGCGCCCAGTGCGGCCTTTTGTACGCGGTGCTGACCATTTTGGTGACCGCGCTGTTCGTCGTCAGCCTGATTCCGAAAAAGTACAGCCTGCTTTTAGGCCAGGTACCGAACGTGACGATCACCGCGACCAAGGACGTGGTGGACGAGATCACCACCGAAACCAGGCGCACCGAAGCGGCCAACCGGGTGCAGCCGGTCACCGTCTACAGCGACGAGGTCAAACCCCGGGTCATGACCAAGCTGGACCAGATTTATTCCCAGCTGGCCGCTGTCCGGCAGTTCAGCGGAACCCTGGAAAAAGAGCAGGGCAATGACTATTCCCGGGAAGAGCTCCAATACGCCGCCTCCCTTTTGACCGTCATGGTGATGAACGAGCACCAGCTCCGCACGCTGATGAACGCCAGCCAGGAGGATTTTGACGCCCTCTGCGAGTCCATGTACTCGATGACCGACCTTTGGATGAACACCCATTTTACCAGCGAGCAGCTGGAAGAGGTCATCCGCGGAATCACCAGCACCATGGGCACCAAGTTTGACACGGCCCTGGTGCAGAACGTGGCACTGCCGGTGCTTCGGGAGTGCATCGAGCCCAACATGGTCCTCAACGAGGCGGAGACCGAAAAGGCCCGGCAGAAGGCCCGGGACGACGTGGAGCCCGTGGTCATCATGCAGGGGCAGAACATCGTGGTCAAGGGCGAGGGCCGGGTCACCGCCAGTCAGCTGGGCCTGCTGCGCAGCCTCGGCCTCCTGGGCGGGGATCAGATCAACCTGGCCGCCTACGCGGGCTCCTCCGTGCTGGGCCTGGCCGTCATGATCCTGTTATACCTGGTGCTTTCCCATATTTCCGTGGGGCTCACCCGCGAAGTCCGAAGGATGCTCATTCTCTGCCTGGTGATGGGCGGCACGCTGATCCTCAGCGCCGCGGCCCGAATGCTGAACCTGTATCTGATGCCGCTCCTGCTGGCCGTGCTGCTTTTGACCGCGCTGGATTCCGTCCGGGCGGGCCTGAGCGTCAACACGGCCCTGAGCGCCCTGATGCTCATCTTCATCCTGGGCTTCAGCGAAAACGATTCCACCAGCGTGATCCGCGTCACCCTGATGACCCTGATTGGCGGCACCGCCGCGGGGATGATCATGCGCAAGAGCGGCAGCCGCTTTAAGCCGCTGATCGCCGGGGTGGCAGCGGCCGTCCTCAACTTCATCACCGTGGTCGGGCTGACAATGATCACCGTCTCTTCCTGGACGGACGTCTGGCAGGAGGCCCTGCTGAGCATGGCCGGCCCGGTGCTGGCAGGCCTGCTGGCCATGGCCCTCCAGCCCATATTGGAGTCCGCCTTTAACCTGCCCACCACCATGCGCCTGCTGGAGCTGAGCAACCCGAACTCCCCGCTCTTAAAGCGGCTGATGATCGAAGCGCCGGGCACCTACCACCACAGCATTTTGGTGGCCAATCTGGCGGAAGCGTCCGCCGAAGCGGTGGGGGCCAACCCCGTGCTGGCCCGTGTCGGCGCTTACTATCACGACATCGGCAAGCTCAAGCGCCCCCAGTATTTCAGCGAAAACCAGGCGGGCGGAGAAAACGCCCACGACCATACCGAGCCGGAAATTTCCGCCAAAATCCTGACCTCCCACACACGGGACGGGCTGGCGCTGGCGCGGGAATACCGCCTGCCGGTGGAAATCCAGCAGATCGTCGCCAACCACCACGGCAATAGCCCGGTGATGTACTTCTATCACAAGGCCGTCCAGCAGGCGAACGGAACCCCCGTGGACATCAACCTCTTCCGCTACGAGGGCAATAAGCCCTCCACCAAGGAAGAAGCCATCATCATGCTCTGCGACACCATCGAGGCCGCCGTCCGCAGCCGCAAGGACAGCATGACCCAGGAAGAGCTGACGGGCTACATCGTCAAGCTCGTGCGCGGCAAGCTGTCCGACGGCCAGCTCAACAACGCCCCCCTGACTCTGCAGGACATCGACAAGATCTGCACCGCCTGCACCATTGTGCTCAAGGGCGTCAACCACGAGCGCGTCGCCTATCCCGGCGACAAGCAGCGCAATGACCGCGGGGCCAGGCGCAGGCAAACCGCCCTTCCGGCCCAGCCCAAGCAAAAGCCCGCCGAAGCCGCCGCGCCGGCCCCCGTAACGCCGCCTCCCTCCCCCGAAAGCCTGGCCGTGGACGCCATGCTCCAGGACCAGCCCAAGCCCGAAGAAATTGAGACGGAAAACGCGCCCGCCTACATTCCCGCCGGCCGGGACGTGGCGGAGGACATCGCCGACGAAACCCCGGAGGCGGAGCCTACGGAAGAAGGCAACAACGAAGAACCTGACAGGTGAACAGAACATGAAACTCGAACTCGAATGGAATCCCGGCGCAGCGGAAGGGCGGACGGAGAAAACGGAAGCCCTCCTGGCCCGCGCCGGGGATGCTGCACAGCGGGCGGAGCAAATCTCCGTGCCGCTGTGCGTTCATGTTGTTCTGACGGACGATGAGGAAATTCACCGCCTGAACCTTTCGCAGCGCGGCATCGACCGGGCGACGGACGTTTTGAGCTTTCCCGCGGTTTCCTATCCCGCCGGCGTCACCGCGGGAAGGGCGCCAAAACTTCTTAAAAGAGAGTATGACCCGGACGAGGACGCCTGCTTCCTGGGGGACATTGTGATCTCCCTCCCCCACGCCCGGGCCCAGGCGGCCGAATACGGCCACAGCCCGGAAAGGGAGCTGGCCTACCTGCTGGTGCACGGGCTGTTCCATCTGTTCGGCTATGACCATATGAACGAAGACGAAAAAAGGAGCATGAGGACCATGGAAGAAAAGGCATTGGACAGCGCCGGCATGGGCCGCATTACGGACGACGAGCTGATCGGGCTGGCGAAGGAAGCCATGGAGCACGCCTACGTGCCCTATTCCCATTTCCGCGTCGGCGCGGCCCTGCTGACGCGCGAAGGAAAGGTCTACCAGGGCTGCAACATCGAAAACGCCTCCTACGGGGCCACCAACTGCGCGGAAAGGACGGCCCTGTTCAAGGCCGTCTACGAGGGCGAAAGGGATTTTACCAAGATCGCCATCGCCGCGGACAAGGCCATGGCCTGGCCCTGCGGAATCTGCCGCCAGGCCCTGTTTGAGTTTTCTCCCGATATGACGGTCCTCGTCGCTTACGGCGATGAAAAAGCCAGCGCGAAGCTCAGCGACCTGCTGCCTCACGGCTTTGGCCCCAGCACCGGCACCTCCGAATACCTTGGAAAGGAAGAATGACATGGCGGAACAAACGTTTCATTCCGGCTTTACGGCCATCGTCGGCTCCCCCAACGTGGGCAAATCGACCCTGATCAACCGTCTGGTGGGCGAGAAGATTTCCATCGTCAGCAGCAAGCCGCAGACGACCCGCTCCCGCCTGATGGGCGTGATGAACGGGGACCAGTGGCAGATCGTTCTGGTGGACACGCCCGGCGTCAACCGGCCCCGAACCAGGCTGGGCGAATTCATGGAAGCGTCCGTGACGGAGGCCATGAAGGGCATCGACGCGCTCATGGTGGTGGTGGACGCCTCCCACATCACCGACCGGGACCGCCAGCTGGTGCAGGATTTTTCCGCCAGGAAAGACTATAAGGTGCTGGTCTATAATAAGCTCGACCTGGTCACCCCGCAGAAGCTTCTGGAGGTAATGGCCGAGTTCCGGGACCTGCCCTTTGACAGCTTCATCCCCCTGAGCGCCTCCACCGGCGAAGGGGTGGACGCTCTGATTCAGGATCTGAGCAGCCACATGCCCATAGGTCCCCGCTACTTCCCGGAAGACATGGTGACCGACCAGCCCGAGCAGGTGCTGTGCGCCGAGCTGATCCGGGAAAAGGCCCTGCTTCACCTGAGGGAAGAGGTTCCCCACGGGATCGGGGTGGAAATCCTGCGGTTTGAAAAGCATAAGAACACCACCGAGATCGACGCCACCATGTACTGCGAGAAGGAATCCCACAAGCGGATCATCATCGGCAAGGGCGGGCAGACGCTCCGGCAGATCGGCCAGGAGGCCCGGGAGGACATGGAGCAGCTGTTCGGCTACCATATTTACCTCCAGCTCTGGGTCAAGGTCCGTCCCGGCTGGCGCAACTCCGCGGACGACCTGAAAACCCTGGGATATGTGATCAAATAACGCGACCAATAAGGGGAGAGACGCATGACACCGACCGGCAAATACCTGTATGCGGACTATCAGGGGCGGACGCTGCGGCTGTACAACCAGCGCTGCCGTGAATGGACGCAGAACTATGGCTATCAGGGCTCCGACGCGACGCTGTCCAACGCGGGCTGCGGCATTTTTTCCATCGGCAACGCCGTGGGCTTTTTAAACGGTCTCCGGGTTGACGCGGACGCCCTGGCCGTCTTTTCCATGGAAAACGGCGGCCGGGGAGACGACGGGACGGACCGCCCGGCCCTGCTTGCCGCGATGCAGGAAAAGGGCCAGGCGGAGCGCTTCGGCTTTTCCTACCGGGGCGACGGCCTGCGCAACGACCTGGACACCCTGTATGACCACCTGCTCCGGGGCGGAGCGGCCCTGGGCAACCTGCGGGTCGGCCACATCGTGGCCCTCTGCCAGGCCCGGGAGGTACAGGGGGAAAAGCAGGTGCTGGCCCTCGACCCCTACAGCGAGACCAACCACGAGAAGGTCTCCCCCTTCGTGCGTCAGGTGATCGAGGAAAGCGCCGTGATCACCGCCGGGAAGAACGAAAACGGCGGGGCTGTTTTTTATACCCTGACCTACGCCATGTACTGGATGCCGCTTTCGAGGGTGCACGATTTTAACCTCCTTCATCCAAAGGAGAAGCCGGAATGAGCCGAAGGATCCTCCTCCGCCCGGCGGCGCTCCTCCTCTGCCTGCTGCTTGTGCTGCCGGTTCACGCGCTCGGGGAAAGCACCCCGGACGGCAGCATCCGCGTGCTGATGACGAGGCTGGCCCTGACCGACACGGCGGAGCTGCTGCTGGACGGCAGCTATACCTGCGGGGAGATGGCCTTTCAGCAGGGCAGCAAGGTGACGCTGCAGCTTCGGGACGGCGGCATCCGCCTGTATTACGAGGGCATGGTGCGGGACATGGGCAAACAGGTCACCTTCCTGCGCCACCAGCTCCCCGGGCAGGCGGTGAACGGCATCCGCGTAGGCGGGGCCTATCCCCTGTACTGCGGGGACCTGCTGTTCGATATCGACAAAGGCCTGCTGCGCTGCGTGGCAAGGCTGGAGATCGAGGAATATCTGCTGGGCGTGCTGCCCTATGAAATGAGCAGCGCTTTCCCTCTGGAAGCCCTCAAGGCCCAGGCCGTCGCCGCCAGGACCTACGCCCTGACCCACCTGAACCCGGACCGGGCTTACGACGTGGAGGACAACACCAACGACCAGGTCTACGCCGGGATCACTGCCGACGCCCCGTCCATCCGGAGCGCCGTTCAAAGCACGGAAGGAATCTGCGTCTATTACAAGGGCAGCATGGTGCCCTGCTATTACACCGCCAGCAACGGCGGCCTGGTGGAAAGCATCGAAAACGTGTGGGGTACAAACGGCCCCTATGGCTACGTACACCAGAAGGCGGACCCCTACGACCTGGCCAACGAGGAAAGCCCGGTCCTCTCCCTCCTGATCCCCAAGACCTGGGGGAAAGATGAAAACGCCGGTGTCCTCGGCGCTTTCCTGAAGCCACGCCTGCAGGAAACCCTGGTACAGCGCGGGTACGGACCGGAAACGGAGGTCCGGGTCCGCGCTGTCACAGAGGCCTCCCTCGAAAGCCCGACGAACGAAGGCAGCGGGGTCCATCAGACCCTCCGGCTGAGCGTCCTGGTTTCCGTCCGCGGCAAGCCCGCCCCCGACAACGAAGAAGAGGTTACTCTCCTGAACTCCGCCGCTCCGGCGCAGACGCCCGCCGCGACAGATGCTCCGGCTTCTCCGTCTCCCGCCCCGGAGCAGGCGTCCCCCGACGGCGAGGAAGAAATCTACCTGAACCATCTGCCGTCCCCGACCCCGGCCCCCACTCCTTCTTTGGACGGTTGGACGGACCTTGCCCAGCCCGTAATTCTTTCCCTTTCCTATTTCGGGGAGGTGGAGAGCGCGTTCAACCTTTCCCTGAACGGGGCGAACAACGAGGTCACCACCCTGCGGGAAGAAAAGAGCGCCTTTGTCCTCCAAGCCCGGCGCTTCGGCCACGGCGTGGGCCTGAGCCAGCGCGGGGCCCAGCGGATGGCCGCCAAGGAGGGCTGGGGCTACCGGCAGATTCTCCGCTATTATTACCAGGGAATCACCCTGAAACGGGTGCCCTATACCTACCAGACGGCCAAAGCCCTGAGCGCTTCCTTCCTGTCGACCCCCGCGCCCCCGGCGACGCCGACGCCCCGCCCCACCCTGATGCCGGTGACCCTCCGTCCCGGCGAAACCAAAGTGATCGTCAATCAGATCTCCAGCGACTCCACCCTGAACCTGCGCCGGGAAAGCAACACGACCTCCGACATCCTGATGCGGCTGTACTATGGCCAGGAGCTGGCGGTACTGGAGCAGCAGGGAGACTGGATCCGCGTCCGCACCGACGCGGCGGAGGGCTATGTGATGCTCAAATATGTCAGCCCCGTACAGGAGGAATGAGATGCCGGAACTTCACCACGTAACGCTGTATACAGACGGAGCCTGCTCGGGCAATCCGGGCCCGGGCGGCTGGGCGGCCGTGCTGATGTACGGCGGCAAGGAAAAAGAAATGTCCGGCTCCGCGCCGGAGACCACCAACAACCGCATGGAGCTGCTGGCCGTCATCTGCGGGCTGGGGGCCCTCAAAAAGCCCTGCCAGGTGGACGTGTATTCCGATTCGACCTATGTGGTCGACGCCGTTTCCCAGCACTGGCTCTCCGCCTGGATGAAAAAGGGCTGGAAAACCGCCGCCGGCACCCCGGTCGCCAATCAGGACCTGTGGACCATGCTGGCCTCCCAGCTGCAGACCCATCAGGTGCGCTTCATCAAGGTCAAGGGCCACGCCGATAACGAGCTGAACAACCGCTGCGACGAGCTGGCCCGCGGGGCGATCAAAAAGTACCTGGCCTGGGAAAAAGAGCAGCAGGCGCAGAAAACGCAGGCGGCCCCATGAGCCCGGCCATCTTCTGCGCCGGCGTCGTCCTGTGGGCTCTGTCTATCCTTACCGCCCGCTGCGCGCGCATAAGGCTCCGGGTCTGGTTTTACAGCGCCCTTGAATACACCCAGGCCTTCCTGCTGGAAAAAAGCGCCCGCTTTCCCTTCCCTGTTCCCCTCTCCCCCGCGCTCTGGCTCGGGGGCTATTTTGAGCGGGACCGCCGCAGGCTGTTATGGACGCATCTGGGCGGGCTGACGGTACCAGTGCTTTCCCTCCTGCTTTTCATCTTTTTTAAGCCCGGTTTCGCCCTGGCCGGAACGGCCGTCCTTGTCCTGCTGCAGATATTTCCGCTTGTTCTGCAGCTCTTGTCCCGTCCCTTCGGCACGGACGGAAAGCGCCACGAGCGCTTCAACCGCTACGCCCCGCTTTCCGTTAACGACCGGCACACCGCCGCCCTGGAAATGAAAAAAACAAGGATCACCGCCCTCGGGCAAAGGTTTTTCCCTCAAAAAGCGGCTCAAATCCCCTCCGGTGCCAACACCGTCCGGGACGAGGGGCTGATCCAAATGCTTTCATCCTACTGATGGTTTCAGCCGTTTCCCCGCTCCGCCCTCCCCGCGGGCGAAAAAATGAGAAAATAACTTGTCATTTATCTTTTTTTCCTGTATAATACGTCTGTTGTCATCATTTAGCAAGATTGGAGATGCATGAAAATGCGTAAAAAGGCTGCACTGTTATTATTGCTGCTGCTGGTCGCTTCCCTGACCCTCAGCGGCTGTTCCCTGGTGGTCAAGGATAAGGTGAAGGACGCCGCCCAGATCATCCTGGATGTGAACGGGGAAACCGTCACCAAGGGCGAATACCTGGAAAAGCTGGCCGATCAGGAAAACTATCTGAACAACTATTATTCCTACTATTATCAGATGTACCAGTACTACGGCATCAGCGGCTACTCCATGCCCTCTGCCGAGCAGATCCACACCGAAGCCCTGACCACCGTGCATGACGAGACGGTCAAAGACATCGTTCTCAAGCAGAAGGGCGAGGAGCTGGGCCTGAACACCCTGACGGAGGAAGAAACCGCCGCCGCCAAGGCCGAAGCGGAAACCAACTTCAACGAGATGCTCCAGCAGGTAATCGACGGCGGCTACCTCGGTGAAACCACCAGCGAAGGCGACGCCCTGAAGGAAGAAGCCCGCAAGTACGCCGAAGAGAACAACCTTGGCACCCTGGAAAGCTTCACTGAAAACGCCCTGGAAACCGCAAAGACCAACAAGCTCCGCGATTACGCCATCAAGGACGTCACCGTGACGGACGAGGAAGTCCAGAACCAGTATCAGGTCAACGTCGACGACGCCAAGAAGCAGTACGAAGAGAACCTCTCCGCCTACGGCACCGCGGTCAACAACGGCCAGAAGGCGTACTACACGCCCGCCGGCTACCGCTACGTCAAGCAGATTCTGCTCAAGTTCGGCGCGGACGACCAGACCGCCATCGACACCGCCAACACCGCCGTGACCGACGCTGAAAAGGCCCTGACCGACGCCCAGGCCGCCGTGACCGAGAACGACGACGCCCAGAAGGCCGAAGGCGTAACCGACGAAACCAAGGCTCAGCTGGCCGAGGCCCGCACCGCCCTGGATCAGGCTGTAACCGACGCCCAGGCTGTCCTGGACGAAGCGAAAGCCAAGAGCCAGCAGGCCCTGGAAACCGCCTTTGCCAACCTCCAGCCCCGTCTGGACGAAGTGACGGCCAAGCTCGCCGCTGGCGAGGACTTCGACGCCCTGATCGAGCAGTACAACGAAGACCCCGGCATGCAGTCCGAGCCCGGCAAGACCAACGGCTACGCCGTCTGCACCGGCTACACCCCCTTCATGGCGGAGTTTGTGGACGCCGCGATGGCCCTGGCCAACGTGGGCGACGTCTCTGAGCCCGTGAAGAACGACACCTACGGCTATCACATCCTCAAGTACGTGGCCGACATCCCCGAAGGCGAAGCCGGACTGGATGCCTTCAAGGACGAGATCCTCTCCTCCCTCCTGTCCTCCAAGCAGGACGAAACCTACAACGCCGCGGTCGAATCCTGGACCAACGCCGCGAAGATCAGCTACTTTGAGAACAGGCTGGAGAACTGAGCAGTTAATCCCTGATTTAAGCAACCCCCGGAGCGATCCTGAAAACGCTCCGGGGGTTTCACATTGCTTCCCAATACGCTGAAGACGACTACGATCCAAATGGGGATATAGGTCCGGCTTAAAGCTGTTTTAATCGTACAACACCGAAAATCAGGATTGCATCTTGCCTGCAGACGATGATATAATTAAGATATAAGATTTGACACCACAAGACTCCGACTACCAGACAGAGGGTTAAGACGATGGAAAAAAAACTTGAACTAAAAGCGCTTTGGCTATGTATCGCCATGCTGCTGCTCATGTTGCTATTCAGCGACTCCTCCCTGGCTGCAAGCAGCGGCACTTGTGGCTACGGCTATGGAACAAACTTAACCTGGACACTAGATGACAACGGCCTATTGACAATCAGTGGGACGGGGGATATGTTAGAATTTGATTATAATTCAACGTCAAATTGGCGGAATAATACATCTGTAATCAATAAAGTCGTCATTGAAAACGGTGTCACCAGCATCGGTAGCCGGGCCTTCGAAGGCTGCAGCAACCTGACAAGAATCACTATCCCAACCAGCGTCACCAGCATCGGCAACGCTACCTTCTCTAAATGCACCAGCTTGACGAGTATTTCAATCCCGGATAGTGTCACCAGCATTGGAAACTCTGCCTTCAACAGTTGCACCAGTCTTACAAGTATTACGATCCCGAACAATATCACTCGTATCGGTAACTCTGCCTTCACAAGTTGCACTAACCTAACAAACATCACGATCCCGGAAAGTGTTACCGCTATTGACAACTATGCATTCAGCTGCTGCAGCAACCTAACAAGCATTTTGATCCCAGCGAGTGTCAACATCATTGGTATTAGTGCTTTCTCCGGGTGTAAGAACCTAACAAGCATTGTACTCATTGACGGTATTAGGTATATTAATTCCTACGCCTTTGAAAACTGTGACAAACTGACAAACATCACACTCCCAAGTAGCATAACAAGTATCGGTGAATGTGCTTTCAAAGGATGCAGTAATCTAAGCAGTATTATTGTCGATGAATTCAATACAGCCTACCAAATGGTGGACGGTTTTCTGTTGACCAAAGATGGTAAACAGTTGCTTTGGTGCTCCCCAAAGCGCAGCGGTGACACTGCTATTCCGAACAACGTCACAAGAATCGACAAGTATTCCTTCTATGAATGTAGTAACTTAACTGGTATTACGATCCCGGACAGCGTCACCAGAATAGATGAAAATGCATTCTACGGTTGTAAAAACCTGACGAGTATCACGATCCCAGACAGCGTTACCAGAATCGAGGGTGGAGTTTTTAGTAACTGTAGCAGCTTGACAAGCATCACGATCCCGGACAGTGTCACCAGCATCGGTTACTATGCCTTCTCTGGTTGCAATAGTCTCCCCTTTGTTATTGTTAGTTCATTGACGAGTAATAAAGCCAAGCTAGTCAGTCGAGCAGGTGCATACTTTTTCACAAGTGAATACCCAGAATTGAAATTCCGTTACTTGTATAGCAATGAAGAAGAAATCGGCATGTCAGTTTCTGCAGCTAGTAAAGACTTAGAAAATGTAGTTATCCCGCAATGTGTTACGAGCGTAGACAATTCTGCATTCTCCGGCTGTAGCAACCTGACAAGCATATTGATCCCGAATAGCGTCACCAATATAGGCAACTATGCATTCAACAAATGTAGCAATCTAACGAACGTAATGATTCCGGAAAGTGTCACTTCCATTGGCTATGGAGCCTTTTCTGGGTGCAGTAACCTGACCGATATCACAATTCTTAATAGTGTTACAGTTATCAACGGTTCTGCGATTCCTTCATCGGTTGTGATTTGTTGTTACATGAGTTCATCGGCAGCTTCCTATGCGAAAACAAATGGCAATACATGCGCTTATCTTTGGTTATCCGGCAACTGCGGAGAGAACTTATTATGTGCGCTCAGTTCTGATGGGTTATTGACAATTTCAGGATACGGAGAAATGTATTCTTATAATGCTGCATCCGATGTTCCGTGGAACAGTCAGGCTTCATATGTGCAGACGGTAAGATTCGAAGGTGATGTTACCAGTATCAGCAGCTATGCTTTCTCCGGTTGTAGTAGCCTAATGAGCATCACGATCCCAAACAATATCACCAGCATCGGCAACTATACCTTTTTTAACTGCAGTAGTCTGAGAAGCATCACCATTCCAAACAACGTCACCAGTATTGGCAACTATACCTTTTCCGGTTGTCGTAACTTAACAGACATCATAATTCCGGACAGCATTACCAGCATCGGCCAACGTGCATTCAATAATGTTCCATACGTCACCGTGAGTTCTTTGAATGGAAATACAACCAGACTAGTTAACGAAGTGGGTGCATTCTTCTCTACTAATGAATTCCCCGAATGGAAATTTAGATACTCATATAGTAATGAAACAATAACTGATCTATCAGTTTGGGCCATTGATAAAAGCACAACAACTGCGGTCATTCCACAAGGCGTCACCAACATTGGTGATTCTGCTTTCTCTGGCTGTAACAAACTTACGAGCATCACGATCCCCGACAGCATCACCAACATTGGCGGTTATGCTTTCTCTAGCTGTAGCAAACTTACGAGCATCACAATTCCCAACAGTGTCACCAGCATCGGCCAATGTGCCTTCTCTGGCTGCAGCAGCCTGACGAGTATCTTGATCCCCAACAGTGTCACTACCATTAGCGAACAAGTTTTCGCTAACTGTACCAGCCTGATAGGCATCACAATCCCGAACAGTGTCACCAGCATTGATAAGCGTGCCTTCTACGGCTGTAGAAACCTCAAGAACATTACGATCCCGGAAAATGTCATCACCATTGGGGATGAAGCGTTCAGTTATTGCAATCAGTTGGCAAAAGTATATTTCCTTGGCAATCAACTGACTTTCGGAAACAATATGTTTACGGTTTTCCCAACATTCTATTGCTATGAATACTCAGGTGCGGATAGTTATGCCATTGATCAAAACATCACACGTATCTATCTGGATCACTTTGTTCCAGATAGTGAGCGTACATTAACATTGGATACAGAAACGTTATTTCTGGAATACGGGGAAACAGCAGCACTGTATCCCGTTGTATGTCCTGATTACGATCATCCCGTCATTCATTGGACCAGCAACAATACCAATGTTGCAACAGTCAGCGACGGAACGGTGACCGGAGTCGGCGCAGGCAGCTGCACGATCACCGCCACAGTAGGGAACGTATCCGCCAGCGTAGAAGTGACAGTGCATATGTACGCCTCTGATTTCACTTTTGATCAGGATGAGATCTGGACCGTGGCCAAGGAACCTCTGACCCTGATTCCTCATCTGGTACCAGAAGGATCAACAGCTGAATTCACATGGTCCAGTACAAACACTGTTATCGCCACAGTAAACAGTGCCGGGGTTGTTACCACCAAAACACCAGGAGACGTTACTATCTTAGCTACAACGGAAAAAAATATTGCCCATGGCGTACTGCTTCACGTCTGCTACCCGGTCACTGCAGTCTCATTTGAAACCAATACTGTTTCCATTCCCAACAGTGGAATAGCGCAACTAATCGCTAACGTCACCATGCGCACCCAGAACTGCGTGAATCATCTGGTAACCTTTACCAGCAGCAAACCAAGCATCGTCTCCGTGGATAGCAAAACAGGTATGGTCACCGCCCACAACACAGGAACGGCCACCATCACCGCAACGTCGGCCAGCGGTATCACCGCGCAGTGTTCCGTCACTGTCCGGGCTGCGAATATCCTGACCCTACCCAGCGGTCTGACCAAAATCGAATCGGAAGCATTTGCGGGCTTAAACCAAGTGGACCAGATTGTCATTCCAGCCACAGTCACTTTTATCGCTTCAGATGCCTTTACTGACAGCAATGTGATGTTGGTCGTACCGGCAGATTCGTACGCTGAAAGCTGGGCCGTTGAAAACGGTGTGGACCACATCACACGATAAAAACCGTTGAACCTCCATCCATTTTAACGACAACAAGTCAAAATCAACATGACACAAGCACATCCGCCCGCCGATCCAAACTCGGCGGG
>OCVV011305828.1_pt1 | contig 21265 bp, 21 predicted proteins | sample 1539721 | NCBI WGS metagenome assembly OCVV01 (sample SAMN02144230, study PRJEB22623) | gut metagenome | biome: sheep rumen | host: Ovis aries | place: New Zealand
ACCCCATTGGGGTCGTAGCCATGTGGATGCTTTACCCCGCAGGTCAAGACCTGCGGTTACCATCGTGCGACCTCTCCGAGGTCATTGTGCAATCTGCCATATTATTCCCATCTTTTATGAGCTATTGGAGGAGGGAAGGTGCCCTGTCAGAGATAGGACGTGAACCTAGAACCTTTTGAACCGACACCATCGTAGTCAGCAGGAAGCGGGAATTGGTTGATCAGAATATTGATGTCTTCTTCACTGAGGGTTTTGGTCAGTTCCAGCTCTATTGCCATGCGGTGGGGATTGTAGCTGAGATTCCAGATACACTCGCCACAAACGGCATTCACAATGGTTCTGATCTCATCCTGCGTGCGCCAGATAGCATCGAAATCAGTCATAGTATTCAATTTTTAGTTCCTCGCTGACGCGGAAGTCATCGTGGTAACGGTCGTCGTAGGAATAGACTATCTGCATGCCGCGATAGGCAGAAGGAACCTTCAGCACGTCCAGCAGATGCCACCGGGGGCGGCCGAAATCGAAGGATTCCCGGTCGAGCAGGAGGCGGTTGGCGGTATAGTCGAAACGATAATACCCGCCTCCGATACACTGGTCACCCGGCCTGAGCAGGTCTTTATGCTGACTGACCATGCCGAGGCGAAAATGGCCATCCATTGTGACAACAAACTTCGGAAGCGTCATGTTGTTTAATACTTCTTCAAGTTATACTATGCCCTCAGTTCTGCTCTCTTTTCGTCGGCCGGAGCTGTGAAACATTCTTTCCGACCGGGGCAGAAGTTGATGGGCCATAATTCTATACAATTGTTAATAATCAAGGCAAAATTACAAAATGTTGAACAAAAATGAGTATCTTTGCGAAAGGTTTTAATAAGATTTAGTATGATTGACCAGATTATTGACTACAACAAGACCTTCGTAGCGCAAAAAAGCTACGAGAAATACCTGACGGACAAGTATCCTGACAAGAAGTTAGCGGTGCTTTCATGCATGGACACCCGACTGACAGAGTTGCTTCCAGCTGCATTGGGGCTGAAGAACGGTGATGCCAAAATCATCAAGAACGCTGGCGGACTGGTCATATCGCCTTTCGACTCGGCCATGCGCAGCCTGCTTGTTGCCATCTACGAGCTGGGGGTGGAGGAAATCATGGTGGTGGCTCACTCGCATTGCGGTGCCTGCCACATGAGTTTCGACCACTTCCGCCACGAGATGACGGCCCGAGGCGTGACTGACGAAACCCTCGATACCATCCAGAAGTGCGGCATCGACCTGCATCACTGGCTGGAGGGATTCAAGGATACGCCCGAATCAGTGCGCAAGACGGTGGGCACGATTAAGGGTCACCCGCTGGTGCCCAAGGACGTCGTGGTCCGCGGGTTTATCATCGATTCAGAAACAGGAGCATTGGAAGAAATCAAATAAACGAAAACATTGCGATGAAGAAGATTGTGATAATCGACGGAGGGCCGCGACGGAATTTCAATACGGCCTCGATACTGCAGAAGTTTGCTGAAGGAGCCAGCTCTGTGGGCAGTGATATTGAAGTGAAGACAGTACGTCTCTATGATCTCGACTACAAAGGCTGCATGTCGTGCATGGCCTGCAAGATAAAGGGCAAGGCCTCGAACGTGTGCAAGTTCAAGGACGCACTGACGCCTGTGCTGGAAGAGATTGCCGAGGCTGACGGTCTGGTGCTGGGCTCGCCGATATATTTCGGCGACGTGACAGGACAGATGCGTGCGTTTCTGGAGCGTCTGGCCTTCCCCTGGCTCTCCTACAATGACTACAGCATGACGGCCCCGAAGCGCATGCCTGTGGTGCTGGTGGAGACCATGAACGGACTGCCTGACCGCAACAACAGCCAGGGCTATGGCTCCATGGAGTATTGCCTCAAGGCTGCCCTTGGCGAGCCGGAGCGCCTGATTGCCTACAACACCTATCAGGTAAAGAACTACGACCGCTTCGAGTTGGCGAGCTTCTCCGAGGAGGCCAAGCGGCAGTATCGCGAAGAGCATTGGGAGCAAGACCTGCAGAAGGCTTTTGAGGCAGGCAGACACATGGCCGAGAGCATCCTTGCTAAATAAGACAACCAGAACTCATATGAACGCCATCCAACACACGTTCCAAAAGGTGAAGCGCTGGCTGCAGTCGCTGTCGTTCCGCACGGGCGTCATCGTGCTGCTCAGCTGCATTCCGTTCTACATCCTCTCCTTTGCCCAGATGCTGCTCCCCATCAGCACGGCTGCAAAGGGTGTGCTGTGGACGGTGCTCTTCGGTCTGGCCAAGACCTGCCAATATGGCGGACTGACTATCCTGGGCGTGGAGGGCTACAAGCGGCTGAAGAGCAAGTTCAAGAGGGGCTCGTCGGAAGATAGAACTACAGAAGTGTAGATCGGCAGCAAGTATTTATATATTTTTATAGAAAAACAGTATGGATAATATTGAAGAAAAAGGTAGGAAAGTAGCCATCGACATCGTTAAGGCTAATGTGTTTGCAGTTGTTATCATGGTGGTGGCAGCCATCGCGTTCCTGATACCGTTTTTCCTGATTTGGAAAGACCGGAAGCCCGTCGACGAGCTCCTGGGCGGTTTTGGCAGTTGGATATGGGCGCTCGGGCTGATGGTTGTGGGCATCGTAGTCCACGAACTCATCCACGGTCTGACATGGGCCTGCTTTGCCAAGAGCGGCTGGAAGAGCATCAGCTTCGGAGTGATGTGGAAGCTGCTGACTCCCTACTGTCATTGCAACGAGCCCATGCGCATTCCCGGCTATATGGCTGGTGCCATGATGCCCTGCATCCTGCTAGGCGTCGTGCCGGCCGTGGCAGCGCTCTTCATCGGAAGCCTGCCCATGCTTGCGTGGGGCGTGTTTTTCATTGCCGCTGCCGCCGGCGATATCTGGATGACTTGGCTGCTGACCAAGGAGAACCCAAAGAGTATGGTGCTCGACCATCCTACGGAAGCGGGATTCTACATTATCGACGAAGCAGGGGAATGACGTGACGAAAGGCGCTGGAGACGGCTATGGCTTGGAAACATAAATATCGTTGCTCGGTCTGCGGATATGAGGCCGACGTGTATGAAGGTCGCGGGCTGTTTCGCCAGCAGATTGTGGCCATGCTCTGCCCCGACTGCAAGACCATCCAGAACATCGTCGTTGGCGGCATCATTGCCGACGTGGCGCCTTCCTACCGGAGCGAGGTGGGGCGCCTGTGCCTGCAATGCGGCAGCGACCGCATTCGCATCTGGAACAGACAGACCTGTCCGAAGTGCGCCAGCAGGCAGGACGGGGACACTCCCCAGGGAGTGATGGTGGACACGGGAGAAAAAGAATTTTGGACGTAAGGTTGCGAGCGGCTGCAACTTTTCTGCCTGCCACTGCGTCTAACATGTAGAACTTCAAAAAAATGACTATTATGATACTATCGACAACCCCCACAATTGAAGGCCGCACCATTCGCGAGTACAAGGGTGTGGTGACAGGTGAAACCATCATCGGTGCCAACATGTTCAAAGACTTCATGGCCGGCATCCGCGATATCGTAGGCGGACGCTCAGGCAGCTATGAGAAAGTGCTGCGCGAGGCCAAGGATACTTCGATGCAGGAGATGATGGAGCGTGCACAAGCCATGGGCGCCAATGCCATTGTCGGCATCGACATCGACTACGAAACCCTCGGCAATGGAGGTTCCATGCTCATGGTTGCCACCAGTGGCACAGCCGTCGTCATTTGACAACGGTTGTGCTATCTTTTTTGCTGCTATGCCAAAGGAGCGAAACAAGGCTGATGCCTACCGCGAGAAGGCTTACGAGGGCGACACCAGGGCCATGAACAACCTTGGTGTCTGCTACGAGCGTGGCATGGGCGTGAAGGCCAGCCTTGAAACGGCTTTCGAATGGTATATGCGGGCAGCCGAGCAGGACGACGTCTACGGCTGCTTCAACGTTGGCGAATGCTACTACCACGGCAAGGGCGTCGGGCAGGATGCAGCGCTGGCTTTCGAGTGGTATATGCGGGCAGCCGACAAGGGCGACATGCAGTCGCAGGTAAACGTGGCCAATGCCTACTATCTGGGCAATGGCGTCGAGCAAGACCACCACAAGGCATTCCTCTGGTACCGCGAGGCTGCATTCCAGGGTCATATTCTCAGTCAGAAAAACGTAGGTGCGGCCTTTTGGAATGGCGACGGCGTGGAAAAGAATCAGGAGGAATGCGTCTTTTGGTACGAACTGGCCGCCAATGGCGGCGATGCTCAGGCACAGTTTGCCTCGGGCTGGTTCCTGATGACGGGCACAGGCGTGCCAAAAGACGAGCGCAAAGGATTGAAATGGATTCACAAGGCCACATTCCAAGGTTATCAGCCCGCCATCGACTACTGCAAGGAGCACGGGCTGCCTTGGTATTAGCTTTGTCGTTTTGTTCCGCGTTGCAGCGTTAGTGCAACGCCTACAGATTCCTTATTTCAGCATTTTCTTCAGATGGCGTTCCAAGATGTGGAAACTGGGGGCCACCATGCTGCCATGGTCGTGGCCGTCGAGTTCGTAGAGATACGTCTCCTTGTGGCCAACGAGTTTCATCATGCGTGCCAAGTATTGGTTCTCGTCGTAGCGGCCATAGAGTTCCAACTCACGGTCGCCACAGATGAGCACCAGCGGCGGGCAGTCGTTGCGCACCCAGTAGAGCGGTGCCCACTCGTCGATGGTGGGCTGAAGCGGGCCTATGCCCTGCATTTTCCGAACGTTGTAGTGAGTGATGGCCTGTCCGCTGAACGGCACGTACATCATCACGTCGTCAGCATCTACACCGTAGCCTGCCAGCCACGACTTGTTGAGGCAGAGCATCATGGCCAGATAGCCGCCTGCCGAATGGCCTGTCACCACAATCTTCCTCACGTCGCCACCGTAGTCGGCTGCATGGTGGAACACCCATGCCACGGCCTCAGCAGCATCGCCGATGGTTTGGTCGACGGTCACTCGTGGCAGCAGCCGGTAGTTTGCCCCCACCACGACGTAGCCCTTCCCTTTCAGTTGCTCGGGAATCTCCTTCTGACCGGCTTCCAGTCCGCCGCCATGGAACCACACGACAACGGGCCGCCCGGCGTCGGCAGTCGGCCCTTCGGGGTAGTAGACGTCCAGTTTCAGCCGTTCCTGCGAATAGCTGTCGGCCTTCGTCGTATAGCTGATATCGCACACGGTCCTGTAGCCCTGTGCCCATAGTGCGGTGGCTGTCAGCAGGGCTATGGTCAGCATCCATAGTTTTTCTCTCATATTCTCTTCGTCTTGTTAGTTTGCGTTTTTTAGAACGCCCTGCCGGGCAGGGCATTCCTGTTCAGGAACAGGAAGACCGTGTTAAGCGCGATACCAGAACACTTTTTCTCAAAGTCCTCCCTTACTTAGTAAAAGACCATTTCACCCGTGAACGAGATGCGGTCGCGTTCACGAGCATACACCCTGACCGTCGAACTGCCGTTGTCGAACACCTCCAGCGAGTAGAGGTAAGTGTCCTCGTCGTTTCTCACGCCTATCTCTATCACTCGCAAGTTTTTCTTTTTCTGAAACTCCTGATAGCTGCTGATGGGAGCCGAGAAATTCAGTGCCTTGCCGCCTCCGTACGGCACGCTGTAGGCTCTGCCGAAGTAGGGCAGATAGGAGAACAAAGAGTCGTTTCTCACCTCCACCGAGTAGCCATACGAAATCATGCGCGAAGGTCCGCGTAGCGGATTCATCCTGTCCACGTTGATTTTATAGCACCGCTCGTTCAGCGCTGCCTCCACCTTCATGGCCTGCTCAGCCTGCCGGGCGGCCCGCTCTTCCGTCGTTGCACACCCCGCCAGCATCATCAATGCCACGCAGCCCATTGCAATAGTAACCAGATTCTTTTTCATAACTGCATCATTCTCAAAAGGTCGTGTTATAATCTCTATTGCCTGCAAAGATACAAATTTATTCTGGAGAATCGTCTTTTTTTACAACTATTTTATCATTGTCGCGTTTCTCCCTGCAGCGCGGGTAAAAAATGGAACGATGCACCTGCTCTTTCACCAAAAACAATCCTTGCCTTAATGATTAAAAAAACAAACTGCCCGTTCGGCAGTACCGACGGGCAGTTGATGATATTGGTTTTGAGCAGGCCGGACGGCCGGCTTTTTCCTTTTCGGCTTTTGCCGATTACTCCTCGGGCATCATGGTCACCTCTACGTGGTGGCCGCTCTTCAGCAGGACGTTCTTCAGGAACTGGCTCACTTTCTGGGCGTTCATGCCCTCCACAACCTTCTTGTAGTCGGTGTGGAAGTCCAGTCCGTAGCGGTTGTAGCGGTTGATGATGCGGCGCCAGTACTGATTGGTCTTAGCATCCACGTCGGCCTGCTTCAGCAGAATCTGCTTCGCCTTGTTCAGGTCTTCCTGGTTGGGAGCAGCCACGGTGGCCTGCATTCCCTTCATGAATTCGGGCAGGGCCACGGCGGCCTTCTCAGGATTCAGTTTGCCAACACCGCTGATGGTGACGTAAGCCTTACCTGCCTCCACGTCGAGACTACCCTCGGCACCGGCATGATAGGCGGCAGAGAGCTTCTCGCGAATCTCGCGGTTGTAGAGCATCTCGAGGATGCGCGTCGTCACATCGGTGAGCACGTCGTTCTCCAGCGTGAACTTCACCTCGTCAGAGCGCCACATCTCCTGGGCCTGGGCCTGCGGGTTCTCCATCTTCTTCTTGAAGTTGTTCTTCACATCGCCCTTGACGTAGGTGCGCAGGTCGCTGGCCTTCAGCGTCTTCTTGCCTGTGGAGGGCAGCGAGGCGATGTACTGGCAGATGAACTGCTTGAGCTGCTGCTCGTCGTAGTTGCCCACGAAGGTGAAGGTGAAGTTGGCTGCATTGCCGTAGAGCTGCTGCCATATCTGGAGCACGCGGTCGTAGCTGATGGCTTCCACCATCTCGGCTGTGGGCACGCGATAGACGGGGTTGTTGCCGTAGACGGTGCTCATCACTGAGTCCTCAAACACGGCCTCGTTGTTCTGGCTGATGTTCTTCAGCTGCGTGGCAATGAGGTTGATGATGTTGGCCACTGCCTTCTCGTCCTTCTTCACGTTGGTGAAGTCGAGGTAGATGAGCTGCATGAGGGTCTCGAGGTCCTTCGGCGTGGTGGTGCCGGCGAGACCATGAGAGTCGTTGTTGATGGAGAACTGCGTGCCGCACTGCTTGCCGGCGAGGGCCTTCTGCAGGTCGGTGCTCATGAAGGAGCCGAGGGCACTCTGCGAGAGCACCATGCTGGCCAGCTGAACGTCGCCGCTCTCAGGATTCTTCAGCACGGAGTTTCCGCCGTCGGCAGTTGCCGAGAAGAGAATCTCGTCGGCGTTGAAGTCGGTCTGCTTCATCAGCACGGTAGCGCCGTTAGAGAGGGTGAGCTTCTTGAAGCCCAGTGCGCTGTTGGTCTCCTCCTTAGTGATGGTGCCGGCCTTGGGAGCCTCAGCCATAAGGGGTTCCTGCTTCACGTTGTCGACATAGGCCTCGAGCGTCTCCAGGCGAACGGCCTCCACAGCCTTGCGCATGTCCTCAGGCTTGTAGTACTGCTTGCCGTCCTTTTCCTGCACGGCAGCCAGGCAGACGAAGTTGGTGTCGTTCATCGTGATGAGCTGCTTGGCCAGTTCGTTCACGGCCTCAACGGGAATCATCGGGGCAATCTGCTGCATCATCTGGTACTGGTCCTCGATGGCAACGATAGGCTCAGCATCGATGAAGTTGCTGACGTACTCCTGGCAGTAGTTGTTGGAGGGAGTCTTCTCGCGGTTGTTGTAGGCTTTCTCCAGCTGACTGAGGTATTCCGAGCGGGCACGCTCGTACTCCGTGGCCGTGAAGCCGAAGTCCTTCACGCGCTTCAGCTCGCGCAGTGCAGCAGCCAGACCTTCCACGTCCTTGTCGGCCTTGGGCACCACCTGCAGCGTCAGTGCATCCACCGAGCGCGACACCAGGTACTGACCGTCGCTGGCACCAGCCTGCATGAACGGGCAGTCGGGTTTCTGAGCCTCCTCAGCATAGCGGCCGCTCATCATCTGAGCGAACACGTCGCGCATGTAGTCATACACGAGGTACTGCATGCCCTGTTTCATCTCGTCGGGGAACTTCTCGTGCTTCATGGCAGCGAGGATGACGCTCATCTGCTGCTCCTTGTCCTTGCCCACGATGTAGATGGGCTCGTTGTTGTCGGGCACAGGCACCAGCTCCACCTTGGCTGCGTCGGCAGGCACCTTGATGCCTGAGAAGAGTTCCTTGATCTTACCCTCGATGTAGTCGACATCTACATCGCCGACCACGATGATGGCCTGATTGTCAGGACGATACCACTTGCGGTAGTAGGCGCGCAGGGTCTCGGGCGAGCAGCCGTCGATGACGCTCATCAGTCCGATGGGGAAGCGCTCGCCATACTTCGAGCCGGGATACATCTGGGGCAGCACGCCCTCGAGGATCTTCTGCATGCCGATGATGCGCATGCGGTATTCGTTGTGCACGATGTCGCGCTCGTCGTTGATGGCTTCCTCGGTGAGCGAGATGCCGTTCGACCAGTCCTTCAGAATAAGCATACAGGAGTCAACGGCCGACTGGCGCGTCGAGGGCACGTCGGTGAAGAAATACACCGTCTGGTCGGTCGACGTGTAGGCGTTCAGGTTACGACCGTACTCCACGCCGATAGCCTGCAGATACTCGCGCAGCAGGTCGTCCTTGAAGTGCTCCGTGCCGTTGAAAGCCATGTGCTCCAGCAGGTGGGCCAGACCGCGCTGGCTCTCCTCTTCCTGCACCGAGCCCACCTTCTGGGCGATGTAGTAGTTAGCCACCTTTTCAGGATACTCGTTGTGGCGAATGTAGTAGGTGAGCCCGTTGTCGAGTTTACCCTTGCGCACATTCTTGTCCTCTGGCAGCGTCATGTCCTGGGCCAATGTCTGTCCCAGTCCTGCCACGAGCAGCAATGCTGCTACGAAAAGTTTTCTCAGTTTCATTTGTCTTGCTTTTTGTTGATATTGATTGATAATAATATTGTCAATTTGGTGCATATGCAAATACGCCACAAAATTACGTCCTTTTCTGCACACTGCCAAGAAATTCGGGTTGTATTTTGTTAAATGCAAACTTTTGCAAATTCTTTGATACATTTCGTAAGCGGCAGAGCCGCCGTTCAAAGGCCTGCGGCCGTTCAAAGTTCAAAGTTCAATGCTGCTTTGCAGCGGTTCAATGGTCTGCGGCCGTTCAATGTTCAATGTTCAATGACTGCTTTGCAGCGGTTGAATGGCCTGCGGCCGTTCATGGCTACATGCCTCCGGTGCTGTTGCTGATCTGCTCCTGGTCGGACTTCTTCTCCAGGAAGTCGTTTTCGATGCGACTCTTGTGCTCGCGCGTCTGCACACCCTTCTTGCCGAAGGTGTAGCTCAGGTTGAGCTGCAGCTGCGAAAGCGGCACCTTGATGTGCTGGCGATGCGTGAAGTCGCGGCCGGCACTGTAGCTGTCGATGCTGATGCTGCCACCGTTGTGCAGACCGGTGATCGCCGAGAGCGAGACGTTCAGGCGGTCGCCAAGTAGCGTCTTCGACAGACTGGCCACCAGGACTTGGAAGCCCGACTGCCAACCCTGCAGGGTATAGGTCTTCGAGTTGGCGATGACGTTGGCACTCAGTTGCAGCTGCCAGGGCAGCGTCTGCTGCAGGCCGGCCATGATGTTGCCCTGCCAGCCGTGGTTCTTCTGGGCTGCCACGGAGCCACTGTCTGTGGAGAAGGAGGGGGCGATAGAGGCGTCGTCGCTCGTGCGGAGGTCGACGTAAGAGAGACCGCCGTTGAGGATGAGGCGCGTGTTCTTGCCGAGGAGCCAGTTGACGAATGCCGTGAGCGAGGTGTTGCGCTGGCGGGCAATGTTGCCGTAGGTGTTGTTCAGCACGCCGTCGGCCATGAAACTGTACTGGGCAATCTGATTGCCGCACAACGTCTGATGCAGACCGAGATTCAGCATGAACTTCTGCGAGAACGAACTGAACGTGGCACCCAGGTTGTGGGTCTTTTCCACGTCGAGATAGGAGTTGCCATAGGAGATGCTGGTGGGTGCCGTGCGGTCGACGTAGGGGTTCAGATAGCTGATGCCCGGACGCGAGAGGCGCATGTTGTAGGTCAGTCCGAGGTTCTTCGTGGGCTTCGGCGAGAGACTCAGCGTGAGGCTGGGCACGAGGTTGCCGTAGTCGCGGCGGAAGTCGGCACCCGCACCCTGCAGGTAGCTCACCTTCTGGAACGTGTGCTCATAGCGCAGGCCGGCCTTCGCACCCACGATGCCCATCTGGGCGGCATACTCGGCATAGGCGGCGGCGATGTCGTTGTCGTGGCGGTATTCCACGTAGCTCAGCTGCGCTGACTGACCGTCGGCATGCGGCACGTTGCGGTCTTCGGCCCACGACCGGTTGTCGCGCATGATGTATTTTCCGCCCAGGCTGAGCGTGTGGCCTGGCGACAGGGGGCGCACGTAGTCCAGCTGCAGCGTCTGCTCGAGCGACCGCGGCTTGTTCTCGCTGTAGAAGTCGAACGGCTGGAAGTCGGTGTACAGCTGCTCGGTGGAGGTCTTCTGCGGCGCGTATGACAGCAGATACGACAGCGTCAGCGAGTGCTGGCGGTCGGCCGAGAAGAAGTGCTGCCAGTCGGCACTGGCGGTGAGCGAGGTGTTGCGCATGCGGGTAGCCATGTCGTAGCTGTAGGACAGCTGACTGCCCTCGATGCCTGTCAGCGTGACGAGCGGCGCGTCAGTCACCTTGGCACGGAAGGCCGTCAGCCCCAGCGAGGCAGTGAGGGTGTTGAGCGAGTCGAGGTCGTAGCCCAGCGAGAGGTTCCCCATCGTGAAGGGCACGCGCTGGGTAGTGCTCTGCTCGTACTGCATGCGTGTGCCGTCGGCGAGCGACTGGCGGTCGATGCTCACCTCGGTGTCTTTCATCTGCTGGTACTGGAACAGGGCGTTGCCCGAAGCCGACAGCTTGCCTTGCTGGGCCGAGAAGAACACGCCGCCACCGGCACCCTTGGTGCTCACGCCGGCACGAACGGTGCCCGACAGGCCGTCGAGCGACTGCCCGCCAGCGGCACCGCCACCCGGCTGCTTGTTCAAGACGAGGTTGAGCACGCCCACGGCGCCCTCGGCATCGTAGCGCGCACCGGGATTGGTGATGACTTCAATCTTTTTCACCGCAGCGGCAGGCATCATCTTCAGCACCTGCGAGGGGTTCTGCGAGAGCATGGGGTTGGGTTTGCCGTCTACGTACACCTTGAAGGCCGACGAGCCGTTGACGGTGATGTTGTCCTGGCCGTCCACGGTGACCATCGGCACCTTGCGCAGCATGTCGAGCACGGTAGAAGACTGTGCGTCGGCATCGGCCTGCACGTCGTACGACATCTTGTCGGCTTCCATTTTCACCATCGGCTTGGCCGCGGTGACGGTGACGCCACTGAGCTCCAGCGAGTCGTAGACGGCTTCGAGTGAATCGATGTTGACCTGTGCCTGGGCTGCCGGCACACCTGCCAGCAGCTCAAGGGCACAAACGAGAGAGAGAACGTGTAGTTTCTTCATAATTTTATTTGTTGTAGTTGTTTGTTAGAAGGAATAAATATAACAGTGGGCATACTAACGCCCCGTAGGGGCAGCATCACCTAGCCCAGGGCTGCGCCCTGGGGACACAGGGACCTCGGAGAGGTCGCACTATCTATAACCGCAGGTCTTGACCTGCGGAATGTGTAACTACCCAGGTAACGACTTCGAAGATGTCGCACAACAATACAGTTATTCTTGCTGTGCGACCCCCTTGGGGTCGTAGCTATGCGGATATATTGCCCCCGCAGGTCAAGACCTGCGGTTATGTACATGAGACCCCGTTGGGGTCTTTTCTCCATCCGCCCTTGTGCCATATCGTATTTCATTGCCTTTTTTTATTCGTTAGACGCCGTGCACTACGGAAAAACTACACAGCATCTAAACTTTTTTATCCGTTAGACGAAATATTCTTGAAAATGGTTGCACGCCTTTCCTACTTTTTAGCCTTTTCGTAGGCCGCGTCGACCTCGCTGATGTCGATGCCGAGCAGGCGCATCTGGCGGAACAGCTCGGGCAACGCCTCGGTGCGAAACTCCTTGCGACGCTGCTGCAGCACCTGCTCGCGTGCGTCGGGGCTGACGTAGTAGCCCATGCCACGACGGTTATAGATGACACCCTCGCGAGCCAGCAGCTCGTAGGTCTTCACGGCGGTGTTGGTGTTCACGCCCAGCATCACGGCATACTCGCGCACGCTGGGTATGCGGTCGTCGGCCTTGTAGGTGCCGGCGAGTATCTCGTCGCAGAGGCGGTCGGCCATCTGCAGGAATATGGCTTTTTCGTTGGTGAAGGTCATGGGAAATACTATTTACAGATTTACGATTTGAACAGGAGGATGCGCTGCGACTGCAACTGGCGACGGCAGAACAGGCGATAGGAAAGCCAAAGCATCACCATGCTAAGCACGGTCAGCACGGCAGTTACCGTATAGTAGAACAAAGGCTTGACGAGGCTGAACATTGCATCAAAGTTATGCGATTCGGCAGCGGCTTTAACTTTCTGAATCAGGTCGGTGTGCTGGCTGATGTAATACCCCACTCCGAAAGCGCCAGTGATGACGATGACGAACAGCGTGCCAAGCAGGATGAGGGCGGTGTAGAGCCAAGGCAGGCGGCGGAACCACGTGCCGCCGAGCACGAAGGCAGCCACGACGAAGAACGATGAAGACATGTTGACAAGACTGGCTTGCCAGGGAAGGTGGAAGTGGAACAGGCTGGTGACGTAGCTGCCGTCGAACACCATCTTTGGCAGCAGCGACAACGATTCCAGGTCGAACATCCAGCCCAGCACACCGCAGAAGAGCACGGCGAGATAGTAGACGGCAAACGTCAGTACGGCACCCACGAGCACCACATAGACCACGCGGCTAATCCATTTCTCGCTGTTCGTGGCGGGCAACATCAGGTAACCGATTTCGCCACTGCGCGTCGACATATTGGCAAACACGCGGCTGAAGATGACTATTTGTGCCACCAGCACAGCCGTTCCCATATTGCCCATAGCACTCAGCGCAGCCAACTGGGCACCCGTGATCGACAGTTCAGGAATGTTGGCATAGGCCAGGTTGGGTGTCAGCACTGAGAAAAATACTAAGGCCAGCAAGATGAGGAAAACGGCACCGGCATATAATAATATGTATAGGCTGCTACTACTCAGATCGCCCTTCAGCAGCGACCAGCAGCGGCGGAGGTTGAAACTATTCTTATTCATATTCTTGAGGGGTTTTTATGTTGTTCTTTTTGTTCTTTCTCCACTGCGTTACGAAAGCGTCTCCTTCGTCGCCGTGGTCCCTTGTCACTTTGTTATTTTGTCACTTTGTTCTTTCTCCACTTCGTTACGAAAGCGTCTCCTTCGTCGCCGTGGTCCTTTGTTACCTTGTTACCTTGCCTTTCACGACGGCGTTGAAGAGCAACTCCAGGTTGACGGTGGTTTCTTCGCCCGTTGTGTTGGCGACCACCACGGCGCGGCCCTGAGGCGTAGGTTCAAAGTAGAGAGCATCGTCGCACGGCTCGTTCATCGAGCGATACTGGAAGGCATAGCGCGCCTGCAGGTCGGCGATGGAAGCATTGAGGAGGATGGCGTCGGAGGCGCGACCCATGATGACGATGTGGTCGAGCAGCGCGTCGACGTCGTGCACCTGATGGGTGGAGACGATGATGGTCTGGTCGTCAGCCATGTGGCGTGCCACCAGCTTGCGGAAGAGGTTCTTTGCCGGAATGTCGAGGCCGTTGGTGGGCTCGTCCATGAGCAGCACGCTGCACCTGGTGGCGAGCGCGAAGCTCACCATCACGCGCTTCTTCTGGCCGAGCGAGAGTTCGCCGAGGCGCTTCACGTCGGTCATCTCGAAGTCACGCAGGCAGTCATCGAACACCTCCTGGCTGAAACGCGGATACATGCGGCCGTAGAACTTCACGTACTGGCTGAGCGAGATGCCCGGCAGCGCAAACTCGTCGGGCACGAAGCATACTTCCTCCAGCAGCGACGGCTGGCGCAGGCGAGGCTCCTGCCCGTTGATGACGATGCGGCCCTGGCGCGGCATGAGCAGTCCGCTCAGCAGGTAGAGCAGCGTCGACTTGCCCACGCCGTTGCGGCCCAGCAGGCCGTAGATGCGGCCCTCGCCGAACTCGAGCGAGAGGCCGTCGAACACGCTCTCCGAAGCGCCGGAGTACTTGTAACTGAGGTCTTGAATCTGAATCATAATTTTAAAATGTTGGCGTCAATGTTTTGGGTTGATAAATCCGGTTGATTACTCTCTGTTTTCCAGTGCTTCACCGGCACTGTATCGGTGTACCACTTTAATAGTACACTGCAAAAGTATTCTATTCCCTCCATTCCACCAAATTTTCGAGGAAATATTAATATTTATTAACAACTATAGCATACTTCCAGACCTCTTGAAGCATGGCACTGATAAATCGAAAGGACTGCTCTAATGAATCGAAAGGACACCTCTGATGAAGTAATATATAAATTATTATAAAGTAATATATCATATATTACTGACCAATATATCATATATTACTTTGCAATATATCATATATTACTTTGCAATATATCATATATTACTTTATAAAAGACATGCTCCAGACCTATGAAAGGATAGCTCCAACAACAAAAAACCCCTCCTTTTGGCGAAGGAGGGGGATGCGGTAAGAATGGTTTCGGTGGCGATGGGGAACAGCGACAGGAAGTGGGGCTCCTTCAGCGTCTTTGCGCCATCGCCCTATTTATCACTCCCACTGCACACAAACTTGTTCTTTAATATTTAAATTTTGTTAAATGTTATTATCTTTTTAATTATAATTGTTAACAAAAATACTGGTGTGTTGTTCTTTTTTGTACTTTTGCAGCCGACAAAGCCAGTCCGTGCCATCGGAGGCCAGCAATGGTCGATGATTGCTAGGCAGGGCGGGTCAAAAACAAACATCGATGGAATCCTGCGGCTGAATACACCGTTTGTCAGGGCAGCCAAAGGGAAAAGGACGTTTTCTGAACGTTACTGTCTGTGTAGTCAAATCTCGCAAATTTGAATCTTCTCACAGAGGTAATGCAACGAAGCGTTCGCGTGGGTGTATTATATCCAGGTTTGTTCCTTGCTATTAGTGTGTTTTGCTGATAGCAATGTCTATGCCTAATTATATAATGTCACTCGGCGTGGGCTGGCTTGCGTTGCTTATCCTTGAGAAGGGGCAATGCGAGAGCCTGACTACGGGGATAGGCGCGGAGGAACAAACTCCCACGTCTTTTTATATTTCCAAAAAACAAACTGATTAAGAATGCGGAATTGGGGAGCAAGGATGCAGCCATAATTGTTACCTACAATGGAAAATCTTTGTATGCGATTGCATGCTTTTTTAATAATTTTGCACCCAGATAGCCTCATTGCGAATTGGCGTCGGGGCTAAGATTTACGTGCAATAAAAGCATCGCAAGCTGCGAAAAAAGAAGAATCATGTACAAACAAAAAAATCGAAAAATGAAAACTGGTATGAAAAAATTAGCGATTATGATGATGCTGATGCTCGTGACGAGCATTGGTGGCTGGGCTGCTACTGATCCGCTTATCAGTCCCTCGGCCGATGACATCAAAGACTTTACTGGCGAGACGCTCACCATCACCGGAACTCTTTCGGCAGATGCTATTGCAGCACTGAAAGAGCTGAATGCCAAAGTGAAGAATGTGCTCCTGAATCAGGCTACTATTGCTGATGGTGTCGAGAACCCAGACTTCACTTTCAACAGCACCAAGGTCGAGAACATTGTCTTGCCGAAGGATATGGACGAGGTAAAGGCTGAGTGGTTCAGCGGCTGTACGAGTTTGAATGCCGCAATGTCGTATTCAAAAGACGGAAAGACGCTGAAAGCACATGTGAACAAGGCTGGCACGTTGGTCACGACAATGGGAACATTGAAACTGAACAGCACAGTTACAGACTTAGGAACAAGTTATGATGATTCTAATAAAAAGTTTGTCGATTGTAAAATCAACGAGGTTATTTTGTCAGGAATCATCACGAAAGAAGACCTGACAAACCAATCTGGAAATTCAAATGCTTTTAACGGATGCCACATTAAACATTATGATTTGTCAAAAGCAACACTTTCCTCACAACTTTCCTCACAAGACTCATCAGATTTGGTTTATGCAGGAAATGACGGTAATCAAGGCGCCCCATTTTTGGAACAATTGGAATTGCCTTTGAACCTTAAGGAAATTCCTGCAAATTGCTTTCAATATTGTGTGAACCTGACACAATTGTATCTGCCCTCCTCCATTAACAAAATCGGTGCTAATGCTTTCAATGGGTGTACTTCTTTGGAAACGGTTGAGTTTGGTAAGGGCTTCAGGTTCTTAAATTTCGCAAGCGGTGTTTTTTATCATAACACATCTTTGAAGCATGTTGTGCTGCCTGAAGGTCTGCAAAATATCGGCGATGGCATGTTTAATCAATGTACAAGTTTGGAATCCATTCGACTGCCGAACTCATTGCAGCACATTGGCAATGATGCTTTCAAGGAATGTAAATCACTCGCCTACCTAACGATACCTGCCAGCGTGAAGACCATTGGCGACGCAGCATTTGCAAACTCTGGTATCAAGGATATTTATCTAATGGCGCAGACGGTGGAAAAACTTCCCTATATCCATAAGAATGCTTTTGGCGATACGCCGTTTACAGGAAACCACTCTCTCTCCATTGACATCAACAAATTTGCAGATCGTCTGAAAAAGCTGATAGAGCGTGAAAAGGTGACTGGCGTGACTGTAGCAGATGTAACCACGTGGTTGAACCAACTGAATAGCGGCTATAAAGTTTCTGACATGCCAGATAAAAAAATCATGGAATTATTGCCTACGGAGGAAGTTGAAGATGTCTATCGTTCTTTATTTGAAAACAAACCTCCCATCGCATACCTTCACTATCCGAAAGTAAACTCCGAGGGTAATCCAACACAACTGAGTTATTTTATTGATGGCAATCCGTGGAAAGGGAAGCAGAGCGGTAAGCTCGATGAGCTTGGAGGATTCTATAGTCGGGGACAAACGTGGGACGGTGGTACTATGACTCGGTACAGACCGAAAGACGTAGAAAGTCCGCGCCTGGATGAAGCCGATCACCTTTCTGAGGCTTATGGCATAGGTCCCGATGCTGCTGGTAATTATTGGCCTGATACGAACCATAAGGATGAACAATTGAGAGCTGAATTTGCTGCAATGGAAGACTGGAAAGATGATGCGACAACGATAAGTGAATCTAACGATCCCTTCGGCGGCCAATACATGGGCTATTCAAAATATTATTGGCGCAACTTCCTACTTCAGTCGGGTTATGACCCGCAAAACGACGAGGTTTTCTCAAAGTGGATGGACGACACGTGGTACACCATCTGCTTCCCGTTCGACCTGACTGATGAGCAGCTGGAGGCCGCTTTCCAGTCGAACCACTACAACATTGCCGAGTTCTCGGGTGCTGCCATCTATCCGGAAAAGAAGAAGAACAGCAAGGGTGAGGTCGTGGATGTGAACAACCTTGTGCTGTGCTTCACCACGATTGCCTATACTTGGTATATGGATAAATATGGAAATTTTTACTACCGGGAAAAGAATGGCGACACAAAATCTTACTATCCTGCTGAGCGTGTGAAACGGGCAGACGGATCTTGGGAACTGAAAAGGACATCAAGCACTCCTATTCCTTCTTCAGGCGAAAATAAGGATATTTACGAATCGATAGAAGGTATCCTTGCCATTGCCGGCCACCCCTACATGCTGCATCCCTACCGCGTGGAGGATTTGGACGGAGGAAAGTCTTTGTGCACAATACCGAAGATCACATACAAGTATAACTACAACCGTCGCAACTCAATGGACGAAGCAACGTTGGCATCAACGATGGAAGCCATGAAAGAGATGTACAACAGCGAGGCTGTGACTCGTCCGTTGAGCCAGTTGAAGAACGGTGAGGAAAATATCGATAAATTCTTCACGGATGAGAATGACGATATCACAGAAGGTCACGGCCAGCCTGCAACCAAAGGACGCTATGATAAGCTTGAGGATGCCGGGATTGGAACATACACCTTCAAGGGCACTTACCTGCCTTCAAAGAGTGACAAGTTTAAATGCGACACAAAGACAGAAGAACCGATTCCTTACGGAGCTTACTTCCTCGGCGTGGCCAGTGGTACGAAGTATCCGCAGTTCTATCGCGAGACCAGCAAGAACACTTCCCGTCCGACGGGCCTCTGGAAGCAGTACACGGCTATCATCCAGCCCAATGCAGGTGCTGCAAGCTGGGAGGCAACGAACCTGAAGCAAGGCACGGGCACGTCAGCTGGCGCGAAGGGCATGAGCATGCTGTTTGGCGACTTCGGAGATGCTGAGGAGGTTACCCCCGATGCCATCGAGGAAATCATTGCCGATGCAGAAGAGAAAGGCCAGCAGGTGGAACGCATGAATATCATCGTGAACATCAATGGCCAGGTGGTGCGTCAGGGAACTGAAGTGAACGGCCTGCCCACAGGTATCTATATTGTGAACGGTAAGAAGTATTTCGTGAAGTAATTGAAGTATAAAACTGTGAAGAATTAAATAATAGGAGAAAAAAACATGAAGCGATATACACAACCTGCAATAGAAATTATTACGAACGTACTGACCGCTGACCCCATTGCTGCCTCACCGGAAACGATGAAGGGCGACGACTTTTTCCGTTGGGGCAATGGTAATGACCCTTATGGAAATAATCTCTGGGTGAACGAAAGGCAGACTGCCCCGATTGATATGGGTGGCGACGATAATGGCACGATTGACTCTCGTGCTAAAGGTGCTATCCTATGGGATGACTAAAGGAAACACCAATAGGCTAATATATATATTATAAGGAAAAAAAAGAAATGCCAAATAATAATGCGTTGATGCATTATGGTATTTATTATCAAATATTCATAATCGATTTATTTTTAAAGACTTTATGCTGTGTGCCAGCGGGCATAAACAGATAAAGGTAGACATTTCGAAGCGTCCTGACCGTGAGGCCCGGGCGCTTTTTTCGTATTCTAGTGTCGCGTACCTAAAGGCAAGCCCGGAAACGGTGGCTGCTACTTGCCGAAGGTGATGTCGCGGAAGAACTCGGGGCGGTGGAAGTCGGGCCGTTCGGTGGCGATGGGGAACAGCGACAGGAAGTGGGGCACCGTCAGGCAGTCGCCACACTTATAGGCGTTGCCGCGCATGCGGAGGCCAGTGAGGTCGGTGAGGCCGCTCTCGAAGAAGGTGCCGACGGGCACGACGAGTGCCATGTGCCACCGGGCAGGGCCCTCGGTGAGGGGTATCGCCTTGCGGCCGAGCGACGACCAGCGGTCGACGCCGGCGAGCACTTCGGCTGGTGCCGGGCGTCGGTCGTGGCGGTCTTCGCCCGCACAGACCAGCAGCGTGCCGGCGCAGTTGCATTCTATATTATAATAAGGTGGGGCCTCGGCGGCGCCATCACTGCCTCCGACAGCGGGCGACAGCGGCTGCAGAAACAGTTCGCAGCAGGAGTCTTCCCACACGCGACCGCCGTCGGCCTCGGCCACGGCGCGCAGGCACTGCTCGCTCACGCGATAGTGCAGTAGCAGGCTGCTGCCCGTGTGGGCCAGTGCCACCTCCACCTGTGGCTGGTAGGGATAGGCGTCGGGCCAGTTGAGCGTTGCCACGCGGTGGTAAGGTACGCCGTGGGTCAGCATGAGCTGCGGTACGTCGCAGGCTCGCAGGGGCGAGCCCGCTGCCCTCCCCTCCCCGAGGGGAAGGGACGGCAGCAGTATTTTAGGAATCTGCAACATAGGTTTCAATGTATGCTTATTACTTCTTCAGTTCGGCGATGAACTGCTTCATCATGGGCTCGTGGGCACACACCTCCTGATAGAGGCGCAGCTGGTTGCGCGAGCGGTCGAGGTTGTGCTCGGGATAGTTGCACTTCCAGTAGTGGTCGCCCGAGAGGTAGTCCCACATGAAGCGCACGGCCTGCATGAAGGGGAACAGCTCTACGGCGTAGGGCAGCAGCTCTACCTCGAGCGGGGTGAGGAACTCGCCTGCCGACTCCACATAGCCGCGCGTGAAAGCCTTGAAGATATCCTCGCGGAACTTCACGTTCTCCATGTTCGGATCGTCCTCGGCGGTGGCGTTGGCAGCCGAGCGCAGGAAGTCGCCGTAGTCAGAGAAGAAGAGCGACGGCATGACGGTGTCGAGGTCGATGACGAGCAGGAACTTTCCTGTTTCGCGGTCGAACATCATGTTGTTCACCTTTGTATCGCAGTGGCAGATGCGGCGCGGCAGCTTGCCCTCGCGGAAGAGGCGCTCGCCCTGACACATGCGCTCGGCATCGCGCTCGAAGAGGTCGAGGATGTCGCGCACGCCGGCCACGCGGCCCACGGGGTCCTGTGCCACCACCTCGCGCAGCTGCTGCATGCGGAACTCCATGTTGTGGAAGTTCGGTATGGTGTCGCCGAGCGGCTCGGGCACGTCGACGAGCATCTTCTCGAAGTCGCCGAAGGCCACGCCGGCCAGGTAGCTATACTCGGGGTCGACGGTCTCGAAGGTCTCGGCACCGGGGATGAACACCATCACGCGCCAGTAGCGGTCGTCGGCATCGCGATAGTAGCTCTTGCCCTCGCGGGTCTTCACGAAGGATAGCACCTTGCGACGGATGTCGGCCTCGCCGCGTGCCTCGAGTTTCTGGCGGATGTGGGTGGTAACGACATCGATGTTATGCTGCAGGAGGTCGACATCGGTGAAGATGGCGTTGTTGATGCGCTGCAGCACATAGTCGGGGGCGTCGCCCTGGGTTTCCACACGATAAGTATCATTGATAAGGCCGTTGCCCAATGGGCGCACATCGGCCACCTCGCCCTCAAGGAGGAACTGGGGCAGGATTTTGCTGAAATCTACAGTTGTCATGGGTATAGTTGAGAGTTTAGAGTTCTTTCTCCGCTTTGCTACGAAAGCGTCGCTGCGCGCCGAGCGGAGAGTTTAGAGTTGAGAGTCAGTTTTAAAGTTCAAAGTTCAAAGTTTAAAGTTTGGAGTTCTTTCTCCGCTTCGCTACGAAAGCGCGCCTGCGGCGCTGTTGAGAGGCGCTTCGCGCAGTTGAGAGGCGCCTGCGGCGCTGTTGAGAGGCGCTTCGCGCAGTT
>OCVV011359040.1_pt1 | contig 21264 bp, 15 predicted proteins | sample 1539721 | NCBI WGS metagenome assembly OCVV01 (sample SAMN02144230, study PRJEB22623) | gut metagenome | biome: sheep rumen | host: Ovis aries | place: New Zealand
TGAAAAGATAAGCAGTTGATGATTTAAGTTTTTTCTTCGTTTCCATGTGCGTTAAATTTTTCACGGTGCAAAATTACTGCTTCAAACTCCTACAAAGTGAATGAGTGTGCAAAATTACTGTTTATTTTTGAAATATGCAAATAAATCTCGCTTTTTTCCAACATCAACACAAAAATCTGCACTTTCGATGCAGATTTTAAGGATTTCTCAATGTTTTGTATCCATGAGAGGATAATTATATCAGTTTGATAAAATCAACTATCTTGATAATTTCTACTTTAGGCCAAGGAATAGTTTTTAATGGATTGAAGTGTTTGTCATTCGTTACTATGTACTCGGCATCTGATGCTACTGCGCAATCAACGAACTTATTATCGTCAGAATCAGCCGGAAGTAACTCAAAATGAACATATGTATTTTGAAAAATAGTTGTTGAAAGATGCGCAATCGCATCAACAATATTGCGTGCGATCTCAGGAGTTGTTTTTAGAGCTAATACTTCTTCATATTCCTCTAATATATCAGTATTGACGCACAGACAAATATGACCTTCCAAGACCTCAGTCCAAATCTTGTGAAATGGACTGCTGGAAGGCAATGCCTGCAACAAACAATTGGTATCAAGAACGATGTACCGCATATCGATAAGGAGTTCTCATTCGTTCGTTACCCCATTGTTCAATGGTCCGCTCATTGATAGTGCCCTTTTCCCACAAGGCATCAATTTGCTTTTGAGCCTTGTCTGCAAAATAGCGCGCAAGCATATTTCGGAAGTCCATATATTCTCCTTCCGTTTGAATGCCCCTAACAAGATTTAGCACATCTAATTGTGCCATTTGCATGTAACTCATAGTGATTTTTTGTTAAAAATTCGCTGCAAAGGTACAACTTTTTTCTGATATATGCAAATAAATCTCGTTTTTTTTCAACATCCACCAAAAAATCTGCACTTTTATAGAAACAAAAGACAGAGTCGCGTTTTCGAAACTCTGCCTATATAAATCGTGCATTTTGCCTATTTTTCAATTTTCCAAACATTGTCTGGATTATTTGAATACGTGAAACGCGCCTCACATTTTTTAGCTATGCTTTATCCTCTATTGAAGGAAGGGCGGATTGGACCTCTTCAATAAGTTGCTTAATCTCATATTCCGCGACACTCATCGGTTCAGTTCCGTCTGTTTGAAATTCGTTACAAATGAAAAAACGGCACTATAAAAAATTCCAAACAGAGTTCCGTTGCCGAAACTCTGTTTGGTATAGTTGCCATACTGAGGGAACTATTTGGAGGAACCGCCTAAGGCAATATACAGGGCGATGATGGAGAGAGAGCCGTTATAGAGGTTCTCCGCCTCGTTGAGTTGCGCTTCGAGGAGCGACTCCTGTGCGGTCAAGACCTCCAGATAACTGGCTTTACCGGCATTCATCAGTTCGTGCGTTCCTGTATAAGCCAGATGGAGCACCTCCACCTGACGCTTATAGAGCACATTCTTCTCTTTTGCCACCTGACAATCTGCAAGTGCTTCATTCACCTGGTTTCCGGCATTGATGACCGTTTGAACGTAGCGGTTCAATTGATCCTGCTGTTTCGCTTTGGCTATTTTGAGGTTCGCCAGGAGCTTACCTTGCGCAAAGATAGGTTGCATAAGCGAAGCAGCCGCTTTGAGCAACATAGCTCCCGGATCGAGGATGAGCCCGCCGTTATTGGTCCACCCCAGAATCCCTTGCAGCGAGAAAGAGGGATAGAAAGCCGCCTTAGCGGATGCGGTGTTATAGAACGCTTCCGCCAACTGCTGGTCCGCTACGCGGATGTCAGGTCGTTTCTCCAAAAGGAGTGCCGGCACGCCGGTTTCAAAACGATCCGGCAGTTCGAAATCTCCCCAAGACATACGGGCTATGTGTTGCGGCGTGATACGGAGCAACTTGCAAAGGGCATTCTCTGTCGCCAAAATACTGCGTTTGGTATCAACAATCTGCGCCTTTACGTTGATGTTAGACGATTCCAACTGATTTACCGCCGTTGAATAGGCCTTGCCGTTTTCCCAGAGGGCTTTTTCGGTTTCCAGCGAGACATTCCAAAGGCTGTCGGTCATCGTCAGAATCTCCAGTTCGCGATCCAACAAGAGGAGCTTGAAATAATACTGCGAGACCGCAGAGATCAAGTTCGCCTGCGTAGCTTCCCGGGCATATTTGGCTTGTTCGAGAACAGCTTGCGCCTTGCGTTTCTTAACCGTAACAGAGCCGGCGATACCGATATTCCAATCCAGTTGGAGGGGAATATGATAGGTATAAGCCGCGCTGCTGAACGTACCGTTGGTGCCCATGGTGGTGGAAATAGACGCCTGTGGGTTCAGACTGAGCGAAGGTATGTATGCCAGTTTAGCGGCCGTAAGAGAAGCCTGTGCTTGCTCCACCGCGAGACGTGCGGACTCAAGATCGGTGTTACGAACCAAGGCGGAGTCGATGAGATCCCGCAACATCGGGTCTTTGAAGAACTCGCGCCAAGAGATGTCCGCGATGGTGGTTGAATCAGCAGGAACAGAATCGTTCTGCCCATAGAGGTTCTCCGGCACGTCCGTCTGCGATTTATATTTCCGATACACACCGCAAGAAGAAAGCAATGTACAAAGGGACAAAGTACAAAGTACAATATATCTTGTAGATCGTTTCATATTTTCACATTTATTCATTTACACATTTACTCATTTAGATATTTCTTCCGTTGTTGGTTTCGGCGCGCCGTTCACTTTTTCCTCCAGCGTTTGGAAGACGATGAAGAACGCCGGCACGACAAAGACAAGCGCGAGTGTACCGATTGACATACCGCCGACCACACCGAGGGCGAGCGCACGGTTACCGTTTGCGCCTGCTCCACCGGAGATAACTAACGGGATCATACCGACGATCATGGTGATGACGGTCATGAGGATCGGACGGAGACGGTCTTTACAAGCTTCGAGTGCCGCCTCTACGATAGACAGACCTTGTTTGCGGCGTTCCGCTGCGAACTCCGTAATGAGGATCGCCGTTTTAGCGAGCAAACCGATCAACATGATCACACCTGTCTGGAGATAGATATTGTTCTCCATGCCGGGCAGACCTATCTTGTTGCCGATCCAGGAGAAGAGGAACGATCCCATCAGACCAAAGGGCACGGACAGCAGTACGGCGAAAGGCGTGAGCCATGAGTTATAGAGCGATCCCAGAATCAGATAAATGAGGACGATGCAGATGAGGTAAATGAGCAGAGTTGTGTTACTCTTCGCATTCTCCGCCACCTCACGCGACATAGAGCCGTATTCATACGCGCAGTACGAAGGCATCGTTTCTTTGAAGACCTCTGCAATCGCAGCCTGCGCCTCACCCTCGGAATAACCGTTCGCCGGCGTAACGGAGCAGGAGATGGTTTGGTAGAGGTTAAAGCGTTTGAGCGAAGACGAACCCACGATCTCTTCGAGCCGCACGAATTGCGAGAGCGGCGCCATCTTGTTATTGCTTACCTTAATAAACATGTTATTGAGCGAGGAAGGATCCAAGCGGTATTCCGGCGAAGCGGACAGCCAGATCTGATAGACCTTGCTGAACTGGTTGAAGTTACCCACATACGAACCACCGCAATACGTACCGAGTGTGTTAAGGACGGCTTTTGCCGTTGTGCCGGCACGCTCGCATTGCACGGGATCGACATGCACTTTGAATTTCGGGAAACGCTCCGAATAAGTGGACATAGCGCTGGAAATCTCCGGGCGTTCCTCCAGTTTAGCGAGGAACTTATCGGTATTGGCGCAGAACTCGGTCATGTCTCCGTCGCTCATATCCTGTACTTGCAGATCAATGCTGTTGGAGTTACCATAGCCCGGGATCTGCGGCATCTGGAACGGCAATACCTGCGCATTCTTGATGCTCAGACAATCGTAATAGAAACGCTCTATGATACAATCGATATAGTGCTCCATGCCCGGACGGTCATCCCAGTTTTTTAGACGGATGATCAGCGTCGCGTAACTCGATCCCTGCGACGAGAGCAGTCCGTAACCACTACAGAGACCGTAACTCTCCAGTTCCGGAATAGCCTTCACTTTCTCCTCCACCTGCTTCATGATCTCAGCACTCTCATGGAGGGTCGAGCCTTCCGGCATACGCACCTCGCACATGATTACACCCTGGTCCTCCTGCGGGACGAGCCCCGAAGGCATGATCTTCATAAAGAGCACGAACAGCACAGCTGCTCCGCCTAAGAGGACGAACGATACCCACGGACGTTTCAGATAGCCCTGAACGGCGCTCTTATACTTACCGAGGATAGCGTTATAGCTGGCTTCATAGGCGAGTTTGGTGTAGTAGTCGAGCCCCTTCCATTTTTTGCCTTGCATGCTTTGTTCGTCGTTGGGGCGCATGAGCAGGGCGCAGAGCGCGGGACAAAGAACCAGCGCGCAGACGCAGGACAGACCCACCGAGCCGGCGATAGTGATACCGAACTGAGTGAAGAACGTACCCGAAGTGCCGCTCATGAAAGTGACCGGAATGAACACCGCCATGAAGACGAGCGTACAGGATATAACCGCTACCGACACTTCGCTCATCGCCTCACGGGTAGCCTGAACAGCCTGATCCTTCGGCGAGCCCTGCATCTTTCCTGTCTCCAATTTCGCCATCACGGCTTCGACGACGACAATCGCATCATCGACGACGGTTCCGATAGCCAACACAAGGGCAAAAAGCGTTAGGATATTGAGTGAGAAACCCGCCAACTGCACGATGGTGAAAGTACCGAGCAACGACACAATGATGGAGATAGACGGGATAAGGGTTGCTTTCCAGTTTTGCAGGAAGAAATAGACCACGAGGATCACCAGGATGATTGCTATAACCAGCGTCTCCACCACATTGTGAATAGCAGCGAAGAGGAAGTCATTACTGGTTTCAAGGGTCACGAACTCCAATCCGGCAGGCAGAGTCGGCGCTAATTGTTTATAGAGTTCGTCGATCTTCTGGTTCACCAGTGTGGCGTTTGCTCCGGGCGATTGATTGACGATATAGAACACACCCGGCACACCGTCCATGACCGAAGTCATGGTATAACTCTTGGCGCCAATCTCGATCGTAGCTACGTCACGGAGATACAACACACTGCTGTTATCATGGGTGCGAAGCACAATACTCTCAAACTCCTCGATTGATTTCAGCGTACCTTTGTACTCCATCGGGTATTGGTAAGCATTCTCGGATTGCTGTCCAAGCGTACCGGTAGCCGTCACGAAGCTCTGCTCGGAAATAGCGGACGCTACGTCTCCGGGCACCAAGCCATACTGCGCCATCACGTCGGGCTTTAACCAGACACGCAGCGCGTACGTGTTACCCAAGTTCACCACGTTACCCACGCCCGTAATACGCAGCAGACGCGGTTTGATATTGATATCAATATAGTTCGAGATAAAACCTGCGTCATACTTGCCGTCCGTCGATTTGAGTCCGGCTACTTGCAGGATACTGTTCTGCCGTTTGGTTACGGTGACACCGATCTGGAGCACGTCGGCCGGCAGCAAAGACTCAGCCTGCGAGACACGGTTCTGGACGTTCACAGTCGCAATATCGGGATCGGTGCCCTGTTTGAAATAGACCATGATTGTCACGTCTCCGGTGGAAGTGGCGGTAGAGGTCATATAGGTCATGTCCTGCACACCGTTGATCTGTTCCTCGAGAGGCTGTATCACGGATTTCATACAAGTGTTCGCGTCTGCTCCCGAATAGGAGGTTGTCACTTCCACCGTCGGAGGCGCGATATCCGGATATTGCTCAACAGGCAAAGTGTTGAGGCTGATATATCCGACCAACATGATGACAATAGCAATAGAAATCGCCATCACGTTTTTTGAGATAAAAATATTTCCCTTCATAATTCGCAATTTTAAATTTTTAATTCGTAATTAGAAGAGAACCCTTTGTCCTTCCATGACGTTATTGGCACCTTCGGTGACGATGACATCGCCCACTTCGAGACCGGAGGTGATGACGAGATTGCGGTCGTTACTGAAACCGACGGTGGTCACAATCGCACTATAAGCACAACTGTCCGGACCCACTTTATAGACCAGACTCTTGTCCTGTAAGCGCACGATAGCATTTTGCGGCACAACCATCACATTGCTGACAGCAATAGGTATAACGACCGTACCCTGAATACCGGAATAGAGGGTGCCTTCGGGGTTCGGGAAAGTAGCCTTGCAGGTCAGCGCACCGGTCGTTCTATCCACCATACCGGTCATACTGGTGATCCGACCTTTATGCGGATATTCCGAACCGCTCTTGAACAGGAACGACACATCCGGAAATGCCTCGATTGAAGTGTTCTCATTCGAGGTGGCGCGTTCCTCCAGGATAGACTCATTCACTGAGAACTCGGCATACATTTTCGCATTGCCGCTGACCATCGTCAGATAGGTGGACGTGTTGACCTGATCACCCGCAAAAACAGGCACCGAGCCGATGAGACCCGTTACCGGCGAAGTGATCGTACAATAGCCCAAGTTCACCCGAGCACGATCCGCAACCGCTTTCGCTTGTGACACGGATGCTTTCCTCTGTTTGTATGTATTGAGCGCATTATCAAGCATATATTTGCTGACGATGCCCTTTTCGTAGAGGTTCTTGTTGCTCTCATATTCCAGTTTGGCACTACTCTCTTGCGCCTGAGCCGCCAGCAAGTTCGCCTCAGCGGACTCTAATTCCAACTGTGCATCGCGGCTGTCTATACGGAAAAGAACATCGCCTTTCTTTACCTGCTGACCTTCGGTGATACACACCTCCATGAGCTGGCCGCTCACTTGGGGTTTGATGGTCACATCCGCCGTTCCTTTAAGGGACGCACTGTATTTCAGCGGCAGGGTGATATCACTCTTGGTGATGGTCATTGTGGCGTACGAGGTGGGAACGGGCTTAGGCGCTTCCGAGCCACAGGCAGTTAAAATCAGTACAACTGCAAAGGGTAAAATTTTCTTTGTCATAATGTGTTATTTTTGATAGTTATATAGTTTCTTATAGGCTACAAAAAGAATCCAATCAGGTGTATGTTTGAGGAGGGGCGTAGCGAGCCAGTTGAGCACACCCGGGGTGTCCGCTTTCTTGTTCCGAAAGAGGTTCCGCAGGGCTCTTTTTACCAGTTTCTCCGGGGGAATAGATACAGTGAGATGCACCGCTAATTTGCGCAAGTTAGGCGCCAGACCGAAAAGCGCCGTGTCCACCGCTCCGGGTGCCATGACCGTAATGCCCACATTCTTCGGGCGGAACTCATACCATAGCGACTTGGACAGATTGTAAATAAACGCCTTGGAGGCATTATATGTCTGAATGCCGGGCATCGCCATCCACGCAGACATGCTACTCATATTTAATATATACCCGCGCATGCGCTTGCGCCCGCATATGCGCGTGTGCGACTCCTCGTCCGTCAATTCCCGGTGGCACATTTCCTCCGCGAACAAGCGCGTCAGTTTGGCAACCGTCATGACATGTAACTGCAACATGAGTTCAATCCGTTTGACGGATGTATCGGTATAAGGGTTAAAGAAGAACACACCGGCGTTATTGATAAGTATATCCACTGTATAGCCGTTCTCTTTCGTCCACGCGAACAAATTCTCTGCCGCGTCGGTCAGACTCAGATCCGCATAATGCGCTACCGTTTTCACGCCATACGTAGCTGCCAAATCGGAAGCTACTTGCGCCAACTCCGGCTCCTGATTAGAGACCAACAGCAAATCGCAATGATAGTCGCGTGCCAAAGCGGTGGCATACTGAAGGCCGATTCCGCTTGATGATCCTGTTACTAATGCTAACACTTTTTAATTGATAATTGATAATTGATAATTATTTTAACTCCAAATGGTGTATTTCTTTTTGGAGGCGGGAGGGGATGGTTTCGCCGTCCCGCTCAACGCAGTAATGACATTTCATATCCTTGGTGTACATACGGGCAACGCAGTAGTTCGACCGTCCGCAACCAGCGTGGTAATGCGGGTCTTGCTCCACATGATGCACGAACTCCGGATCCTTGATCAGCACATGCGCCAATTGGAAGAGTTCGAAGCCTTCGTCCATGATCTGATAGCAGTTATCGCCGGATTGCACTCCGCCGACATAGATCAGGGTTGTTTGGTCTCCGAGAGCTTTTTGGAAGATCTTTGCCTTCTCCATGAAATAGAGCTCCTTGAAGGGCGATGTCGGCATCATGACAGGTGCTACGCCGGGGAAGTTGAGTGCGCCTTTGAGCCACCAGAAGGATTTCATCGGCATGTAATGCGCTAAAGTCTTATAGGGCATCGCGCCGGAGAGGATCGTCATGGGCGAACGGCTCACCGTTCCTCCGGAGAGAACAATGCCGTGTACCTTGTGTTTGATAATCTCCTTGGCGATGGTAATACCTTCTTCGATGCTCACGCCGCGCCAGCAATCATCCCACATATTCGTCTTCACTACCACCGCCATATCGTCCTTGGCATGCTCCATAACGGCATCCAGGACCTCGTTCATAAACCGCATTCGGTTTTCCAATGAACCGCCGTATTGGTCATGGCGACGATTCGTACGGCGCGCCAAAAACTGCGAGATGAGATACGCATGGCCGGCATGGATCTCCACGCAATCGAATCCACACTCACGGGCGAAGTCCACCGCCTCGCCAAACTTCTGCACAAGCGCTTTGATCTCCGACACTTTGAGCCGGCGATGGATCGTCGGTGAATAGAGGTTAAAGCCGTTCGATGCACTGACGGGCATACAATGACAGGTGTAATAATGAGTCATGTTGCCGCAATGTCCTAACTGAATAGAGGCTTTAGCGCCCTCGGCATGAATAGCATCGGTCATTTTGCGCATATCCGGGATGATCTCCGGGTTGACATATAGCTGTCCGTCAAAAGAAACGCCGCTCAAATCCACGGCGCAGTAAGCCACCGTGGTCATTCCTACTCCGCCCCGGGCTACGGACACATGATAGTCCATCAACTCCTGAGTCGGTTTATTGGCTCGCGCCATATTCTCAAACGCCGCACTTCGGATAAACCGGTTTCGCAGCGTGATCGGTCCCAATTGAAAGGGAGTAAATAGTTTATTATTGGTCATTGGTAATTTTAATATATAAACGGTATGATGCGTTTCAGTTTCTTGGTGTCAAATTCATCGGCGAACTCTTCCTTGTATTTATTGTATATGGCATTACTGCGCGGGATAAGGTTGCAGCAACTGAACCAGAAGAAGATCAAACCGGCGTATGACCAGGTCATGATCGCAAAACCTAACCATTCTGTGATCTCGCCAAAATAGTTGGCACTCGTCACGTATTTATACAAGCCTTTCTTAGGCAAGTAATGCTTGGTGTCTCCGGGTTTGCGCAGATGGCGGATCACATAGTCCGAATGCATGTTAATCGCCCATCCGGTAAAGAAAGTCAGCACGCCGATGATGAAACGCGGGTCGGTCAGCCACGCGGACGTATAGGCATGCGCGTAGTACGGATCCGTGGGCGCGATATAAAAGAGGAAATAGCCCTGGATATACCCGTTGATCACATTCCACACAAAGGAGAGGATCATGATCGCGAAAGGCATTTTGCTATTTCCTTTGATCAGGAAAGGAAAGATGAACGAGCGCTGGAAATAATGGAACTCGAAAATCAGGAAGAACAGCAGATACGGCACATTCTTCGTCACTCCTCCGTTGAAATGGAAGGATTTGAAATAGAGATACAGCATCACCAGGAACACCGGCGCCTCCATCAATAACCATCCGGCTTTGTTATTCATCGCGGGACCCCATTTGTCCGAACGCATCTTGCCGTAACCGGCATCCACAAAATAAAGGGCTACGAACACGACACACCCCACCAAAAAGAGGATGTATAACAAGTCGTAAAAGAACTCAGTTGAGTAAATACTTTCCATGATTTTATTGTGTTTTAAGTTTTTTCTCTTGTTTTTGACAAATAAAGAGGCCTAAGATGATAAGTATGATCCCTGCCCATTTGGCGAAAGGCAACTGCTCTCCGAAGAACAGGATCATCCACATAGCCGTAAAGACCGGCCGTATGTTGTTGAAGGCATTCGCCTCGGTTACGCCTACAATCCGTAGAGCATAGCAGAAGAGGATGAATGCCAGCACACTGGCGAAAACAATCAGATACCGGATGTAGAGGAATGCCTGCGTCACGGGATCGGACAGGTCGCCAAAAGCCGACCAATCGACACCGGTCAAGCCGGTTATTCCTTCGCGCCAGAGCCATAGAGGGACAAAGAAACAAAGGCTGATCAACTGGCCGTAAAAGATAATCGACAGCGGCGTATAATGCGCCGGCATTTTTCGGATCATGATCGTGTCCATCACGGCGGCGGACACAGCGATAAAAGCCAACAGCACACCCCAATAATTGCCGATGGAGTAATTGCCTTTGCCGGCTAACACCATAGCTAACACGCCGGCGGTGGAGATCAGAATGCCGATGATATTATTGCGTGTGATGCGTTCACGAAGCATCAGCGCGGCAAAGACGGGTGCCACAAGCGGACCGGTCGAAAGAAGTGCCTCAGCGATAGTAGGACTATCCAATGCCTCGTAAGTAAAAATCTCCAACAGATAATACAAGAACGGCTGACAGAAACCGGCTACCAAGATAATAGGCAGATCTTTCAGCGCCAGCTTCTGCAAGCCAAACAGTTCGCTTTTGCGGAAAATGATACCGATAACGAACATGATAAAGACCGAGGGTACGAAACGCATGATGATCAGGGTCAAAGGTTGAAAGACGGTCAATGCCTGTTTGATAGCAATACCGCTGGCTGACCAGATGATCATCGATACGATCAAAGCGATGACGGCCACGTATTTTGTTCTATTCCCGCTAAGCGACATATCGTTTGATGAGTTTCTTTTAACAGACGTTCAGTCTCCGCGGCACGCGGTTTGGTAGTGTCGGGATAGATCGGAGCGCCGATGGTCACTTGGGTCAACGGCTCGTCTTTGGGACCGAACAAACGCCATATACCCGTCCGCGGACGATAAGTGATCGCACACGGCAGGATCGGCTTGTTGTATTTATACGCCATGGTGAACGCACCTTTCTGGAAAGGACGCAAGGGTTTATACCAATCCCAGCGTTTGGCTTCCGGGAAGATATGGAACCAATAGCCTTTCTTGTCATACGCATCGAAAGCGGCATTGAACGCTTTCATGGCGCTCAGACCACCGTCCGCCTCAGGAATAGGTATGCCACCCACACGGAGCAGGAAATACTGGTCCTTTGTACGGAAGTTAGGCGCAAACATCGGGATGCGGGTATGATAAGAAGCATGCACGGCATTGAGCACCGAAGCGGCGTCATGGCGGTAACAGTGGTTAGAGACCGTAATCGCACCGCGGCTCAGGTCATACTTACGCAGCCGCCAACGCATGATAAGCGAATTGCGAGACCAATGTTTGTCCCCTTCCATTTTCCACCGCAAACCGTATTTGATACGCAGTATCACTCCCAACACGCGCAGGATGAAGATATACGCCCAAAACTGACGATAGCGGTTCTTGAAACTCTCGTCGTAATACGGATAATTGGCATCCACTGCCGGAAAATCACGATCATACACAGGTTGATACAAGCCCACATACGGATTGTCTTCCGGAAAATCGGTTGTCACCGGCGGCACATATGTCCCTTCCGTGACCTTCAAATTCTCATAACGTTTATTCATTGTCTCTTAACTATAAACTCTAAACTTTCAAGTACTGCGCTCCCACAGCATTGGCAGAAGCGCCGTCTTTATCTTCCCGGTCGCCCACAAAGAGCGTGGTTTTAGGATCGGCTTCTAACATCTCCAGCAACCTTCTGGCGCAGGATTCGGAGGGTTTGAGTGCTCCCAATTCCGGCGCAGAAATAATCAAGTCAAAGGGCGAGGGGTCAATTCCCAATGCCTCTAATTTCTCAATCACCGCGCCGTAATCGGAATAGATCACCATCTGCAGACCGCGTTGACGGCATTCGGCTACGATTGCCATCACATCCTCCCGCGGTCGGTAGTACTTGCGGATAATACGCACCATAGCGGGCATATATATGTAATGATACCATTCCTCGGCGATCTTCGGTCCCCACCAATGGCCGCGCGCCATTTGGTAGAAGAAAGCCGCGAAGAACTCATCGGCGGAGGCGTACTGCACATAGTGCATGTTCTTACGCGCCAGGCGTTCCGCCATGAGCAACGGCAAGCACCACCACAGGCGTCGTACCATCTTCTGCGCGATGCCTGTTTTGTCATACAATGTGCCGTCCAAGTCAAAAATGACGGTCTTGCAAGAATCGGGTATCTTCATTTGTTCGTCCTTCATCGGAGTGTTTATTTGGCGTTGCGGGCAGCCCTTCTCTCTGCGCGTTTCTGTTCGCGTTCCGTACGGCGCGCCGCACGTGCTTTGCGACGCTCGTCTATCGTGTTCGCGCCCTCGATAACCGACTCGCTAAAGCGCTCGAAGCGGCTCTCCCAGCGTTGGAGCATGTTGAACTTGCTGCGCCTTTTCTCGTCCTGCATCAACAGGTTAAACTTGAACTGTCCGTCGCGGAAACCGTCTTTGAGGCACGCCGCTTTGAACCGCGCATAGGCGTTCGAGAGCAGGATATGCGTCTCCGGGTCATGCAGACGGAACGACTGACGTTTGGACTCGTATTCGATGTTGATATGTTGCAGCTTCTCGTCCACCACTTTCGTGAACGCCTCGGCTTGTTCCTGCGTCATTCCCTCATCCTCAAACTCGTAGTAGAAATGGTATTTCGAGCCCTCTACATCCGCAAAACCCACGAAGAACTTGGTCTTGACGCCGGTCTCTTCCTCGGCTTGGTGTACGGCGTCCATGAACTGCGGTTCGTACAGCTTCTCGCCGGTCATGGACACGATACCGTTCACTTTCGATACCATGTGTACCGTCGGCGTATTCTTGTAGAATCCGCCTACTTCCACCAGGTCGTTCATGTTATACCGGAACAGACCCGAATAGGTCGTCACGTACGCGCAATACCGTTTGCCTAACTCTAATTCGTCGATCTGGAGGAAATGTTTGATGGGGCTGTCCAACTCGCTCTCCTCCACGAACTCGTAGTAATGGAACTGCGGGAAAAGGACGGACTCGTTCGTATCGTCCAGTGAGAATCCGAATCGGCACTCGGTAGCGATATAACCCAGCTCCTGATAGAACGTCTTGTCCCAATTGAACTGGTCCATGTACTTATCCATATAGATCTTGGTATTGCCGCATTTCCACGTGCTGAGGTATTGCAACCAAGGCCAGAAATCTTTGGGGTACAAATGCCCGGTCTCGGCAAGAATCTTACGCAGCTCCGCTGCACGCTCGGGTTTGGGGGATATATACGCATCCAACTCCGAACGGATATCGTACGGGATATCGAAATCTTCGCAAATCGTACCTTTCTCAATGTCGGTTATCATCTCCTCGGTATTCTCGTTGAGTGCACGCAGCAACTCCAGGATTGTAGAAGGATTAGCTGTCGCCCAAAGGGTCACGTCTCTGTGCTGCAACGCCAGACGCATCAGCACGTAGTTACGCGCGCCGTAATCGGGAATGGACATCACCGAAGCCGGAGCGGTATAATGCTTCTTGATGATCGGCGGTATATCGCGTACCAGCACACCGCTCACAGATCCGAACAGTGTACCGTCCGGCGCATAGCCCTCGCACTCTTTGCCCACGGTCGTGAAGATATGTCCGCCAAAGATACGGCTCCGATGCTTCACGAAGTTCCACGTCCAGATATGGCTCATCTTGCCATACACATCCTTCAGGTACTTATGCGTCATGGGAATCCATTTGGGTTCGGACGTCGTACCCGATGTAGTGGCGTACATGTCCGGCTTGCCGGGGAACAGCACATTCTCCTCGCCGTGCTTATGGCGCTCCACATACGGACGCAAGGTCTCGAACGAATTGTTCACAGGCACGTACATGCGATATAAACGGAATAAGTCCTCCGCGCTTGTAGCGGACAGAATACGGTTGAAATGATGTTCTTTGCCATACACCGTGTCGCGAGAGATGGTTAAGATATCGCGCAGGGTCTTTTCCGCCGTATGGCGCGGCTTGCGGCTCCAGAAACGCAGACGGAGCGTCTGCATGCCGCCTACGATCATCAACATCAGGTTGATGAGCCATGGATAAGGCAGGGCTTTGCCCTCGTTATCCAGATATGGTTTCACTGATTTACTCATATAAAAAAACGCAATTTGGGTGCAAAATTACAAAAAATTTCGCATATATGCAAATATTTTAATTAAAAATTAAAAGAAATGCGCTTTTTCGCTTTTTATTTGCACATTTCATTTTTTTTTTGTACCTTTGCAGCCTAATTTGGATTTTTATGACTTTTACACATTTACATGTACACTCGCACTACTCCCTGTTGGACGGTTTGTCCAAAGTGGAAGATATAGTGGATAAATGTCTCTCGACCGGCATGAATGCCGTGGCGCTGACCGACCATGGCAACATGTACGGTATAAAAGACCTGCTGGACTACTGCAAAGGGGTGAACAAAGCGCGTAAAGCCGACGCCGAGGCAAAAGGCGAACCGTTTGTGCCGTTCAAGCCCATCGTGGGCTGCGAGACCTATTGCGCACGACGGGGAAGGCACTTGATGAAGGACGACAAAGCCGTGAACGGCGAAGGGAAAACCTACGTCATCGACCGCTCGGGTTGGCATCTGATCCTGCTGGCAAAGAACATGGAAGGTTATCATAACCTCTGCCGCATCGTGTCGCACGGCTATATGTCCGACGCTTTCTACCACACGCCACGTATCGACAAAGAGCTGCTGCAACAATGGCACGAAGGAGTCATCTGCTGTTCGGCATGCTTAGGCGGCGAGTTGCCGCAGAAGATTCTGGCTGCCATCGGTTCGCAACCCACATCGCTCAGTGTGGACGAAGCGATCGAGCAAGGAGTGTTCCGGGAAGCGGAAGAGACGGTACAATGGTTCAAAAACCTCTTTGGCGAGGATTATTACATTGAGTTGCAGCGCCATGAGACCCAGAAAGCCGGCGGCGACCAAGACGTCTATGAGCGTCAGAAACAAGTCAACCCCGTGCTCATCGCCTTAGCCCGCAAGTACGGTGTGAAGATCATCTGCACCAACGACTCGCACTTTGTGAACGAAGAGGACGCCGAGGCGCATGACCGGCTGATATGCCTCAGCACGAACCATTTCGTCAACGACGTGAACCGCATGCACTACACCAAGCAGGAGTGGCTCAAAACGCCCGAAGAGATGGCGGCTATCTTCCCCGATCTGCCGGAAGCATTGGAGAACACGCAGGAGATTGTTGATAAAGTGGAGATATACGACATCGACCACGGACCGATCATGCCTAAGTTCGACATCCCCGCTTCATTCGGCAAAGAGGAGGATTATCCCGACCGTCTGGCGTTCGAAAGCGCGTACTTGCGACATTTGACGATGCAGGGCGCGTTGGAGCGTTACGGTCAAGACAGACTCGACAACGACGAGGTGCTCAAAGAGCGGATCGAGTTCGAACTCAACACCATCATCTCCATGGGTTTCCCGGGCTATTTCCTGATCGTTATGGATTTTATACGTGCTGCGCGCGAGGAATTGGATGTCTCGGTCGGTCCCGGACGTGGTTCCGCTGCCGGATCCGTCGTGGCATACTGCCTGAAAATCACCGACCTCGACCCGCTCAAATACGATCTCCTGTTCGAGCGTTTCCTGAATCCCGACCGTATATCGCTGCCGGATATAGATACCGACTTCGAGGATTGCGGACGAGGTTTGGTGCTGGACTACGTGAGCCGCAAATACGGAGAGACGCATGTGGCGCATATCGTCACCTATGGCAAGATGGCAACCAAGTCCGCGCTGGCGGATGTGGGACGGGTGCAGCAAGTGCCTTTGTCACGCGTCAACGAACTCAAAGCCATGATCCCTGACCGCGATTTCCCCGATTCGGTGCTCAAAGGCTTGCCCGCAGGGGCCAAGAAACCCAAAGTGAACCTCCGCAACTGCTATAAATATATTGACGAACTCAAACGCGAATACGAGCAGGGCGATCCCAACACGCGCTCGATGCTCGAATATGCGGCGCGGTTGGAAGGCACAATCCGACAAGTGGGCGTACATGCCTGCGGCGTCATCATCGGTGCTGACGACCTGACGAACTTTGCACCCCTCAGTTCCGTGGAGGATAAAAACAGCAAGAAACGCGTCCTCGTTACCGAATACGACGGCCACGTGGTCGAATCAGTCGGCTTGATCAAGATGGACTTCCTCGGGCTCATTACCCTCACCATCATCAAAGAGTGTCTGCGGAACATCAAAAAAGCCCGCGGGGAAGACGTGGACATCGACCATATACCCATTGACGACGAACTGACCTACAAACTCTTCCAGGACGGCAGAACCGTTGCGGTCTTCCAATTCGAGTCCGCCGGCATGCAGAAATACCTGCGCGAACTCAAACCAACTGTCATCGGCGACCTCATCGCCATGAACGCACTCTACCGCCCGGGACCGATGGATTATATCCCGCAGTTCATCCGCCGGAAGCAGGGAACAGAGCCTGTGACGTACGATATTCCCGTCATGGAGAAATACCTCAAAGACACCTATGGTGTCACCGTCTATCAGGAGCAGGTCATGCTTCTCAGCCGCCTTTTGGCGAACTTCACCCGTGGCGAGAGCGACAAACTCCGTAAGGCGATGGGTAAGAAACAGATGGCGGTGCTGGCGTCCCTCAAAGACAAGTTCATGGACGGCGGTAAAGCCAACGGACATAACCCCGACACGCTGGATAAGATCTGGAAAGACTGGGAGAAATTCGCCTCGTACGCGTTCAATAAATCGCACGCGGCGTGCTACTCTTGGGTCGCGTACCAAACCGGCTACCTCAAAGCCCATTATCCCGCGGAGTTCATGGCGGCTAACCTCACCGTCCACAAGGACGATATCAAAGAGGTTTCCAAACTCATGGACGAATGTAAAGCCTTGGGACTCAGCGTTTTGGAGCCGGACGTGAACGAATCCGAACTGAACTTTACCGTCAACACCAAAGGCGCTATCCGCTTCGGTTTAGGCGGTATCAAAGGTGTCGGTGAAGGTGCTGCGGAAGCAATCATCAAAGAGCGAGAAAAGAACGGCAAATACACCGGGATCTTCGATTTCCTGGAGCGCGTCAACCTCCAATCATGCAACCGCAAGACCATCGAGAATCTGGCGCAAGCAGGCGCTTTTGAGTGCTTCGAAGATATCTACCGCGAGCAGTTCTTCGGCGTGGACGAATACGGCGATTCGGGACTTGACATGCTCATGAATTACGGCAACAAATGGCAGGCGGACAAGGAAAACAACGCCAATTCGCTCTTCGGAGACATGCTCGATACGGCGATTGAAGTGAAGCACCCCGTGCTGCCCAACGCCCCGAGATGGGACACCATCGAACGGCTCAACAAAGAGAAAGAGTTGATCGGTATTTACCTCTCGGCACACCCGCTGGATGAATACGAATACGAAGTGCGAGAACTGTGCAACCTCACCGCCGCGGATCTAACCCAGTTCGACAAATGGCGGCGACCGGACGCGCGTATCGAAGCGGAAAAGACACTCCGTGCCGCACAAGCCGAACAGGAGGAGAAAATCACCCTGCCCTCGGAGTTCATCGCCGCTCATAAGAACCAAGCCGCACTCATCGGAGGCGTCATCACCGAAGCTGAACAGCTCCGCAGCCAGAAAGGAAACCCGTACGGCAGGTACACCATTGAGGACTACACCGGCTCCTACCAGATCGTGCTCTTCGGAAACGCCTATAACCAATTCGCGCACCTCATGCTCAAAGACCTCTACGTCCTCGTCACGGGCGTCATTCAGCAGAAAGGTGCCGGCATGAAATGGTTCAAGGAAGGCAAGGACGAAGAAGCGGAGTTTGAGTTTGTGGTGCAGCGCGTGGACATGCTCAACGAGGTGCAGGACAACCGCACGGAGGGGCTGAACATACGTCTCATGCTGGATGCCGTCACGCCGGAAACCGTGGAAGAGTTAGCCGACATGGTGGACGCCAATCCCGGCAAAGCGCGTCTGCATGTGTCCGTTGTCAACCCCATGACACGACATCAGGTGGCGCTCACCAGCCGCAATCACGCTATCCGCGTCACGCCGAAGTTCTACAAATGGCTCGACCTCAAACGCGCGGAAGGACTCCTTGATTTCAAACCCGTCACCCGCGAATAACAAATTGTAAATTGTGCATTGTAAATTGTAAATTGTGAATTGTGAATTGAATTACAGCGAAGCGATTACATATCTCTATTCCTCGCGTCCACCGTTTCATATGGTGGGCAAGGATGCGTACAAACCCGGCTTGGAGAACACACTCCGGCTTATGGCGCATTTGGGCAATCCCCACGAACAACTGCGCGCTATCCACGTTGCCGGAACAAACGGCAAAGGTTCGACCTCGCATCTCATAGCCGCCGTGCTACAGGCACAGGGCTACAAAGTGGGACTCTTCACCAGCCCGCATCTCGTCTCACTCACCGAACGCATCCGCATCAACGGAACGCCGATCCCCGAAGACCAAGTGGCGGACTTCATCACCCGGCATCGTGCGTTCTTGGATGAGACGCAACCGTCATTCTTCGAGACCATGACCGCACTCGCGTTCGATTATTTCGTGCGGGAGCAAGTGGATTTCGCCGTGGTGGAAGTGGGACTCGGCGGACGGCTCGACAGCACCAACGTGCTCACTCCTATCCTCTCCGTCATCACCAATATCGGACTCGACCACACGGAGTTACTCGGCAACACCTTGCCTAAAATCGCGCGGGAGAAAGCCGGAATCATCAAACCCCACGTGCCATGCGTGATTGGTGAGACACATCCACAGACGATGAATATCTTCCTCGACAAAGCGCAGGAATGCCACATCTTAGGAGACGGGCTCGAGACCACCAACTGCCGTATCTGGTTCGCCGACCAATGCGGCTATTTGCGCCGTTGCCGCCTGCGCGAAGCACCGGAATGCGAACTCAAAGGCAACTACCAGGAGCACAACCTGCAAACGGTATTCGTTGCCCTGCAAGTACTGCGAAACCACGTGATTACGGGATCACAAGATCTCGGGATTTCGAAAACAGCCATCGCCTTCGGCTTTGCGCATGTATGCAGCCTGACAGGTCTCCGCGGCAGATGGGAAACGCTTTGCAACAAACCGCTCATTATCTGCGATACCGGGCATAACTCACACGGCATTCAGTACGTAGCAAAGCAACTCCGCGAACTGACCAATCCCCATGTCCGGATCGTCTTCGGCATGGTCAACGACAAGGATACGGAAACCGTCATGCGCCTGTTGCCGACCGGTGACAAATACCATTATATCTTCACCACCCCGAACACCCGGCGTGCCCGCACGGCGGAGGAGATGTTAGCGCTTTGGAACAAAGAAGGTATTGCCCTAAACGATCCCAAAGAAGCGATTGCATATGCCCTCGCGCATGCGTCCGAACAAGACGCCGTCTTCATCGGCGGCAGCAATTACCTCGTCGGCGAAGCCCTGCAAATTATCAACTGTTAATTATTATCAATTAATGAAGTATCACGTTCTGCATATTAAGACGGATTTTGCCGAAGAATGGCAAAAAGACCTCTTTGACCAAGCTCTATGCGACCTCGGTGTGGACACCATTGACGGCGAGGATTATTATATCCCTTCTCTCCTCTGGGAGCAAAACGAAACCGTCATCAAGGAACAATTTACAATTCACAATTTACAATTCTTAGCCCCAAAGGGCACGATTATTTGGCACAGCCAAATTTTCACAATTAGCGAAGTCCCCGACGAGAACTGGAATGCCGCGTGGGAAGCCGAGCACCCCGTGCAGGAACTGCCTTTGGGCGTCAGGATCATACCCCATTGCGCCTTCGGAGCCGGACACCACGAGACCACATCCATGATGATCAATGCTCTGATTGAGAAAAGCCAACAGTTAAAAGGGCTTAATGTCCTGGACAACGGATGCGGAACGGGCGTTTTGGGCATTTTTGCCAAGCGGTTAGGTGCGGAATACGTCCTTGCCATAGATGTTGATGACAAATCCGTCCTCAACACCCAAGAAAACGCAGTCCTCAACGGAGTTAAACTGGCTACCAAGCTTGGTAGCCTCAGTTCACAGCCTATAGAAGGGTTAGGCACTTTCCACCTCCTTCTCGCCAACATCCATCGCAACATCCTTTTGGAGCAGATGCCGCTCTATGCGCAGTTATTAGCTCCGGGCGGCGAATTATGGCTCTCCGGCTTCTACGACACCGACTGCCCTACTCTCCTCGCTGCCGCCGAAGCACATAACCTCCATCACCTTGCCACACGATCCAACGGCGATTGGCGGATGATGCAATTCTCCAAAGACCGATAACACAACCAGCCGAGATAGGTGGTGTATTTGAACGATGCGCCTTGTGCTTTCTTCTCCGCCTTGTACGCTTCTTGGTCTAAAATTTGGTTTTAGTTAATAATGTTAATTTACGAGACGGATACGAGAGAGATACGGGACGATAGCGAGAGCCAAATCCGACCTCTTTCCGCAATAATCGTGCGTCAGCTAAGAAATCCGATGCAAAGATACGATGAACATTTTACTTTTTCCAAATTTTTCTTCAAAAAAAATTCAAAAAAATGCATTTTTCTAAATTTCTGCACTATAAATTGCAGAATTGCACATCTGTGTGAGTTCATTTCTTATACCTGTTTCTGCCTAAAATTCCTCCATTCCTGCAAATAAATTTGCACATGTCAAAAAAAAGTTGTATCTTTGCACGCACTTTTGTAAAACATAGTTCTACAAAAGCTTATTGATATAGATTTTTGTAGTTTGCAGCCAACACTTTATGAAACAATAGCATTATGGCAGATATAAAAGTCATTACATTATCTCAAGCCGTTGAGACCATCAAAACGGCTATCCTGCAAAGCCAAGCACGTGCAGCAAGGAATGTTAGTGCCAACCAGTTAGCACTCTATTTCTCTGTTGGCGGGTATATATCGCTCAATACACGTCAGCAACAATGGGGAAGCGGGGCGATTGAAACGATAAGTGAGAGGTTGCAAAAAGAATTACCGGGTCTGCAGGGATTTAGTCCTACGAGCATCAAAAACATGCGTCAGTTCTATGAGACATGGTGTCCAAACGTATTTCGCCAGCCATTGGCGGGGG
>OCVV010934889.1_pt1 | contig 21260 bp, 13 predicted proteins | sample 1539721 | NCBI WGS metagenome assembly OCVV01 (sample SAMN02144230, study PRJEB22623) | gut metagenome | biome: sheep rumen | host: Ovis aries | place: New Zealand
GTACAAATGAAACTATTGTAAGAGAATATTTAAAAAAAGATTATACATACTATAGAAACTTCGTATTAGATAATGATGATTTAAAGAGACATAACTATCTATTCTTTGATTCAATAGATACAATCGCTGATATCTATATTAATGATTTTCTAGTATTTAAAAATATGGATATGCATCTAAGGGAAAGAGTGCTTATTGATAATTCAATTTTAAAAATTGAGAACACCATTAGAATTGAATTAAAATCAGCTCTAAACTACGTTAGAAATAGTAGTGATGAATATCAATTTATTACACTTGGCGAATCTGAATTAAAATCACCAGTATTAAGAAAAGCTCATTATATGTTTGGATGGGATTGGGGACCTAACCTACCTGATTTAGGAATATATGGAGATATCTATATCGAATCAACTGATATGGGTTATTTAGATTCATTTAGGCATGCTGAAGTATTTAATGATAATTTAGATGAATGTAAATTATTAATTAAATTAGATGTTGTTAAGTATGGAGATATAGAGTCCATAGTAGAAGTTATTGGATTTGGATATAGTGAAATATTAAATTCAAGTGGTGATTCCTTTGAATTTAATATTAAGAATCCAAGAAAATGGTATCCATCAGGTTATGGTGAACAAGCTTTATATAATTTAAAAATAACTTTAACTAATGGAATAGAAAAGAAAGAATATTCATATAAAATAGGTTTAAGAAAAATAGATGTAGATGATTCTTTAGATGAATATGGTAAGAGATTAACAATCTATTGTAACAATATACCAATCTATCTAAAAGGATCTGACTATATTCCTATGGATAATATAATCCCAAGAGTCACAAATGAGAATATCTATAAATTGCTTAAGCTAGCGAAAGATTTTAATCATAACGTTATAAGAGTGTGGGGTGGTGGATATTATCCAACTGATTATTTCTATGAATGTTGTGATGAGTTAGGATTGCTTGTATTCCAAGATTTAATGTTCGCATGCGCTTTATATGATTGTAATAATATAGAATTTAAGGATTTAATAATTAAAGAAACTAATGATGTATTAAAGAGAATAAGACATCATGCGTCTATTATGTTAATATGCGGAAATAATGAAAATGAAACTGCGATAGAAAACTGGAATCCACCAAAGATAGAATACGCAAAAGAAATGTATGTAATTCAATATCACGATATATTAGAACCAATCGTAAAGAATAATAGTGATTTCTATTATTTAGAATCTTCTCCAACATCAGGTAAGGGTAGATTTAATGGTTCAAATGATTATAATTATATGGATATGCATTACTGGGATGTGTGGCATGGTTATAAACCATTTACTGAATATAAAACAATATATCCAAGATTGTTAAGTGAATTTGGATGTCAATCATTCACTATAATGGATACAATTAAGAAATATGCATTAAATGAAGAAGATTATGACATATTTTCTAAGGTTATGATGCATCATCAGAAGAATAGAACTTGTAATGATAAGATTTTAGGATATGTTAATTCTTTATATAATGAACCTAAGAATTTTGAATCATTAGTTTATCTATCAATGTTATCACAGGCTGAAGGAATAAAGATGTGCGTTGAACATTTAAGAAATAATAGACCTAGATGTCACGGAGTCCTTTACTGGCAGATTAATGACTGTTGGCCTGGACAATCATGGAGTTCAATAGATTATTATTTCAATTTAAAAGCTCTACATTATTATTCTAAGAAGTTCTATAATGAATCATTAGTTATCATAAATAAAGTTAATGATAAATTTATAGTTTCAGTATCTAATGATTCATTAATAGATAAGGATTATAAATTAAGATGCAGCATATATAAAAATGATGGTTCATTACTATCTACAATTAATAAAGATATTAATGTATTAAAAGAATCAAGAAAAGATGTATATGAATTTGATGATTTCTATGATGATGATAATAGAAAGAACACATTAATATATGTTGAACTATATTGTGAAACCCTAAAAGTAAGTGATAATTACTATATAGACGTGCTTCCAAAAGACTTTGAATTAATTAAGCCTAATATAGATGTAGAAATAATAGATGAATATCATCTAAAGATTAAAACTGATGTGTATACAAAAAACATCTATATTGAAAATCATATGGATGGAAGCGTATTATCTGATAATTATTTTGATTTGATAAATGGAATAGAAAAAGTCATTACATTCGATAAGAAAATTGATTTAAAAACACTAGATATAACTAGTTTAATTGACTATTAGTACTAAATAAATGGGTAAAACAATACTTTTATACTAAAAATATTGTAAAAAATATAATTTTGTTTTCCCCCATTTATTTAGATATGTTATAATATCTAAAACGAGGTAAGGCATGAAACTTAATGAAAGAGGATTACTAGTTGTTATAAGCGGGCCTTCAGGTGTTGGAAAGGGCACAGTTAGAAAAGCATTATTTGAAAAGCGTGGCCATAATTACACATTCTCTATCTCAATGACCACAAGGAAGATGAGAGAAGGAGAAGTTGAAGGTAAAGATTACTACTTTGTATCAAAAGAATATTTTGAAGAAAAGATTAAGAGTGGCTCTTTCTTAGAGTACAATTATTTCTGCGGAAATTATTATGGGACACCACTCGACAAGGTTGAAGAAGCTTTAGATTCTGGTAAAGAACTAATTCTTGAAATCGATGTTAATGGTTGTCAACAAGTAAAAGAAAAGATGCCTGATGCGGTAACTATATTCATCGTTCCACCTACTAAACAAGCTTTATATGATAGACTTAAAGGTAGAGGAACTGAATCAGAATATAAGATAAGCGAAAGAATCGCTAAAGCTGATAAAGAATTTAAACTCGCATACATGTATGATTATATTGTTGTTAATGATGAGGTTAAAAACGCCGCTGATAGAATTACAGCTATTATTCGTGCTGAACATGCGAAAACAAAGAGAAGTTTACACAAGTATTATGAAATGTTAGGAGATATAGAAAAATGAGCACTAAAGAAAACCCAGATGGATTAAGATATCCATCAATTGATGAATTATTAACCAAAATCGATTCTAAGTATAAACTTGCATATACTGCCGCAAAAAGAGCGAAGATCATCGACGCTGAAGGTCATTCTTCATTAGAAGATGAAGGCGGAAATAAATGTTATACATCTGTAGGAAAAGCTTTAGAAGAAATCCAAGCTGATAAGATTCAAGTAGAATTTAAAGATACTGCAGAAGATGCATTAACTCATCAAAACACTTTTGGCACATCTGAAATTTCTGCGGAAAGTGAAGATCAAGATTATTAGTATTATATAAATAGCGCACAATTTAGTGTGCTTTTTATATGCGATTTTTTAATATTTCTATATGATTTTATTGTTTTTTTGATAACCAATAATAATAGAATAAAAAAGTATTTAATTTTTATAAAATATAGAAATTAAATAAGGGTTTCTTATGATATAATATTGTCAAACACAATCAAATTATATTGGAAGTAAAATCTATTTAATAATATGTAAGGGGGAAGTGGAATGCAGAATTTATTAAAACTTTTTAACTACGTCAATAATGATTTATGTGAAAAATTAGAACTTCAAAAAATCATTTTAAATAAAGATGAAGGTAAATTGATCGCGAAAATCGATGGTAAAAATCCACTTACTATTGCGGAAATGGAAGAATTATTATCTGTTTTTGATAAGCCATTACCTATGGTTAGTTCTTTTGATTATGAATTTAATTTCTATTCATATAATGAACAAGAAGTTTATGATTACTATACATTAATCATTCAAAAATTATCTAAATCAAATTCTAAACTTATCCCTGCTTTATTATATAAATTATCTTATAAAGAAGATGGAGTATTATCTATTTCAGTTCCAGAAAAAGATGTTAGTTTTGTAAGCTATCATGATGAAATAATAGATTATTTTAATAAGCTTGGTTTTAAAGGATTAGATATAAAAATTAAAGTTGTTCAAGACGCTAAAGAAGATATATCTGAAGTCATAAAAGAAGAAAATAGAATTGCGATAGATAAAGCGATGAAAATTCTTCAAAAAGATAATGAATATATTCAACTAAAACCTGATAAAGAATTAGTTGGTAAACCTCTTAAATTATCAGATTTCCCTTTAAATGAAGAACAATTCTATAACTTTAAAAATACTGAGAAGAGTTGGACTTTCATCGTTCAAGGTATAGTCACTTTCTTTGATGATGAATCGTTAGATAAAAAAGATACAGTAAAATTCATCATTTATGATGGTGAATCATATATTTACTGTACGACTAGAAGGCTAAATACTAAAGATGAATCTAGATTTTATGGACATATTGAAGTTGGTATGCATGTAATTGCGCAAATATTCCCAACTTTAAATAATTATACAGGCGAAACATCAGCTCATATAGTCAACATCAAATATTCTCAGGTAAAGAAGAAAGTTACTACAAGAGTAGATGATGAAGAAGTTAAAAGAGTTGAGCTCCATCTCCACTCAAAGATGAGTGGACAGGATGGTGTTCCTGATATGGCTGATTACATCCAAGCGGCTGAAATATTTGGGATGAACGGTATAGCGATTACTGACCATGCGAGTGTTCAGTCATTCCATGACCTACATGAATACGCTAAAAAACATCCTAATTTTAAACCAATATATGGTGTTGAATTAGATTTTATTGATCAAGACGAAATAGAGATAGCGTATAACTCACAAGATATCGATCTTGAAGATGCGACCTATACAGTATTCGATTTAGAAACTACTGGTTTCTCAGTTAACTATGAAAGAATTATAGAAGTATCTGCGGTTAAAGTACATAAGGGCGTTAAGGTTGGAGAGTTTTCGGAATTAGTTAATCCTGAAAAGAACATTCCTCCATCAGTATCTATATTAACTGGTATATCTAATGCGGATGTGAAGAACGCTCCAAGCAGAAAAGAAGTCCTAACTAGATTCACTAAATTTATTGAAGGAACTATTCTTGTAGCGCATAACGCTGACTTCGATATTTCTCAATTTAATAAAAACCTAAAAGATTTAGGAATTGTTCATCCAGATTATCCAGTAATAGATACACTTATGTTAGCGAAAGCTTTAATACCTGGAAGAAGAAGTTACGGTCTAGAAGGCTTAACTAAATATTATAAAGTTAGATTAGATAATCACCATAGAGCTTTAGCCGATTCAACAGCGACTATGGAAATCTTCTTACATATGTTAGAAGAATCTAAGAAGTTAGGAGTTAAGCTTCATTCTGATTTTAATAAGATATTACTTGATAGTAATGAATCATTTAAATATCCTATTCCTAAACATATAAACTTGATCGCTCAAACTCAACAAGGCTTAATTAATCTATATCATATATTATCTATCGCATCTACTGATTACTGTGTAAGAGAGCCTCTTTTAACTAAAGAAGTTCTTGAAAAATATAGGGAAGGTATACTCGTTGGATCTGGATGTAGAAATTCATATTTCTATGATAAGGCGTTTAGAAAAACTGATGAGGATATGGAAAGTATAATCGATATGTATGACTATATTGAAGTACAGCCTCAAAATACCTTCGAATATATGAAACATCACTATGATAACCATGTATATTGTTATCAGGATACAGTTAAGAGAATAATTAATATTGCGAAAAAACATAATATACCTGTTGTTGCGACAGGAGACTGTCATCAGATAAATAAAGAAGATACAATCTATAGAGATATTTTGATCAATACTGAAAAAGTAGGTGGTGGTTGGCACTATCTTCATCACGAGCGTGAAATACCATCAGAATACTTTATGACTACTAGAGAAATGCTTGATCAATTCTCATTCTTAGGTGACGCTTTAGCTTATGAAATAGTTGTAGAAAATACAAATAAAATAAGAGATATGATTGATGACGTTAAAGCCTTTACTGATACTCCATATCCACCTGCGGATAACTTCATGGAAGATTATGGAATTCCTTCAGCTGAAGAATACGTCAATACTCAGTGCTATACTAAAGCGAAAGAATTATATGGAGATTTACTTCCACAAATTGTTAAAGATAGAGTAGAAAAAGAATTAAAGAATATAAACGATAATAAATTCTCTACTATCTATTTAATTTCACAAAGACTAGTCTATAAATCTAGGAGTGATGGATACGTTGTTGGTAGCCGTGGATCTGTAGGTTCGTCATTCGTTGCGCACTTACTAGACATTACTGAAGTAAATTCACTTCCACCACACTATAGATGTCCTCACTGTCATTTCTCTTCATTTAAGATGTTACCAGAAGAGAAGAAACTATATGGCGTTAGAGTTGATGAAGAAGCTCTTCAACCAATTCTTGAAAGTGTCCTAACAGGATTTGACTTACCTGAAAAAGATTGTCCAGTTTGTGGAACTAGACTTGTAAGAGATGGACAAGATATCCCATTTGAAACATTCTTAGGTGTTCCTGAAGATCCTAAAACACCTGATATTGACTTAAATTTCTCTGGTGAAAACCAATCTCAAATCCATGATTATATAAGAGAATTATTCGGATATAATAAAGCGTTTAGAGCGGGAACAATTTTAACCGCTAAGGATAAGACATCTTATGCAATCGTAAAAGATTATTTCGCTTTCGATAATGAAAGAAGAGTTGCATCAGGTCTTGATTCAATCGAACATACTAAAGCTGAAATAGAATCTCTTTCATATCAGATTACTGGATCAAAAAGATCTTCATCTCAACATCCAGGTGGTATCGTTGTAGTTCCAAAAGATCATGAAATATATGAAGTAACTCCAGTTCAATTCCCTGGTGATTCAAAAGATAGATCATGGATGACTACCCATTTTGATTATCACTCTTTTGAAAAGAACCTATTTAAACTTGATGTATTAGGTCATGATGATCCAACTGTTATTAGATACTTAATGACTTATGTACATAAATATCCTGAACTATTCCCATTCGATGATGCGTTAAATATACCAGTAAGTGACCACAATCTATTCTTACTAATGAACAATACTAAAATTATAGGTTGTACGCCACAGGATATCTTATCTAATGTTGCGACATATGGTATATCTGAATTTGGTACACCATTTGTAAGAGGATTACTTGAAAAAGCTAAACCTACAACATTCGCAGAATTAATTAAAGTATCAGGTTTATCACATGGTACTAACGTGTGGAATGATAACGCTGAATCATTAATTAGTGGTACCGCTAAAGATTTAGGTAAGACTTTACCAAAGATTGAATTTAAAGATATTATAGGTTGTCGTGATGATATCATGACTGACTTAATCACATTCGGTGTTCCTGCGCCACTCGCATTTAAGATAATGGAATTCGTAAGAAAAGGAAAACCATCTAAAGACGAGAAGAAATGGGCTGAATATGTAGAAGAATTAAATAAATATCCAAAGGTACCTAGATGGTATATTTGGAGCTGTACTAGAATAAAATACATGTTCCCTAAAGCGCACGCTACCGCATACGTTGTTATGGCGTTACGTATTGCGTGGTTCAAACTATATAGACCTATATTCTTCTATAGCGCAGTACTATCTAAAAAGATGGTTGCGTGGGATGTTGATACATTCATCCAGGGAACTGGCGCTATAAGAAGTGAACTTGAAGCTTTAAAGATAAAACCACAAGCTGAAAGAAAACCAAAAGATGAAAACTTGATTACCACATTAGAATTAGCTCTTGAGATGTGTGTAAGAGGAATGAAGTTCTTAAATGTAGATTTATATAAATCAGAAGCTGTAGATTTTAAAGTATCTGATGATAAGAATGGATTATATATTCCATTCGCTGCGATAGATGGATTAGGAGCTGAAGTTGCGAAATCTATTATTGAAGCGAGAGAGGTTGCGCCATTTAAGACAAAAGCTGACTTTAGGAGTCGTACTAAAGTCTCAACAACTATATTTAATAGATTAGAAGAACTAGGTGTATTTGGTGATCTACCAAACGATAACCAGATGTCTTTTGATTTAGGATTATAAAATGAACGTAATAAATCCTTTATACGTTAGAGCTTATAATAGCGATAGATGTAGTAATAATTATATACTAAAGAAAGATGTAGATAGATATTCACTATATCTTTCTTTTACTTGCTTAATATCTTTTTCGCTATTTATGTTTCTATCTAGATTATTAAATAATACTATACTTTTAATAAGTTTTATTTCATCGTTAATTTTGATGGTCACTACATACTTGCTATTATTAAATTATTATAAGAATGTTTTTCTTGGACTCGCTTATATTATTACGCTCAGTATATTTTTATCTACCTTATCAAATTATTTATTCAATATGTTAGATACTATATATTCAATGAATACATTAATAGATAACCCATATAGAACTGTATTTTTAAATATTCCTATTTCAATAATTCTATGCAGTATCTTATTTGAAATATTAAATATTCTAGATGCGTTTTTAGTTAATCATTTCTATATTAAATATTTAATCTACCTAGCGTTTATAATATTTTTATCTGTCTTTGGAAATTATCTTGTATATAGAATATACTCTATTCATAATCTATTAATGAATACTTTACTTAGCTTATTTATAGGGGCGTATTATGGATTATTTTTGTTAATCTATACTGAAGAATCTAGAAGAATCATCGAAGAAGGAATAAATAAAGAATTTCTATTATCTTTATCTATCCTTAAATCTACTCTTTTAATAAATATTATTTATGAATCGATAAATAGCTTAATTAAGCCTAAAAAACGATAAATTTTATTAATTATAATAAAAAATATTTTAATGTTAAAAAAATAACACTTGAAAAGTTTTTGTGATTATATATAATATTATATATAAACTGTGATGGAGAATTAGTAGTAGATCCTCTTCATTCTAGCGAGGGTTAGTACGGTGAAAGTAACCCATTGAATGACCTATGAATTCATCTCCTAGTGAAGCTAATCACTTCCGGATAAGCCCGTTATCGCTATAATAAGTGCTTGATATAATAATATATCTTGAAATAAAGGTGGTACCACGTTAAAGCGTCCTTTGTATCAGGGTCGCTTTTTATTTTGAGAATCGGAGGAAAATATGGAACTTGAAGAATTAAGAAAGAAAATAAGTGATGATTTTAATGATATGAAGCTTAATCTTCAAACATTATCTGAACTTAGAAGTCAGTATTTAGGAAAGAAAGGCCCAATCAATTCTTTATTATCTGAAATGAAGAATTTGCCTAATGAAGAAAAACCTAAATTTGGTGAAAAAGTTAACGCTCTTAGAAATCTCGCTACTAAGTTATTTGATGAGAAGAAACAAGAGTTAGAAAGAAAAGCTGTTGAAGAAAAACTAAAGAAAGAAGCAGTGGATGTAACATTACCTGGTAAAGAAATGAATACAGGTTCTATTCATGTGCTTAATAAAATCGTTGAAGAAATAGAAGATTTATTTATTGGGATGGGATACAAAGTTCAAGATGGAGTTGAAGTTGAAAAAGATTTATATAACTTCCAATTATTAAATATCCCAGAGAACCATCCAGCAAGAGCGATGCAAGATACTTTCTATGTAGATAAAGAAAGACTTCTTAGAACCCAAACATCTGCGGTTCAAGCTCATAAGATGTTAGAAAGTGGTGGAAATAAAGATATAAAGATTATCTGTCCAGGCAGAACTTATAGAAGAGATGACGATGATGCGACTCATTCTCATGAATTCACTCAGATGGAAGGATTAGTTGTGAATAAAGATGTGACAATGGCTGATTTAAAAGGCACACTCAATATCATGGCTAAAAGACTATTTGGTGAAGATAGAGAAATTAGACTTCGTCCTTCATATTTCCCATTCACTGAGCCATCTATAGAAGTTGATGTATCTTGTTTTAAGTGTCATGGTAAAGGATGTGCTCTATGTAAAGGCACAGGCTGGATTGAAATACTAGGCGCTGGAATGGTAAACAACAACGTTTTAAGAATGTGCGGATATGATCCAGATGTTTATCAAGGATTTGCGTTTGGCGTAGGTATCGAAAGAATCGCAATGCTTAAATATGGTATAGATGATATTAGAACTCTCTATTCTAATGATTTAAGACAGAATAAACAGTTCAAATAAGGAGGTTCTAAAAAATGTTAATTCCAATTGAAATATTAAAAAAATATGTTGATATAAATGTTTCTAAAGAAGAATTCGTAAAGAACTTTTCTTTAAAGAGCGCTGAAGTAGATTCTTTTAAACCTTTCTCTAATGTGAAAGGATTAGTAATTGGTAAAATAGTTGATGTTAAAGACCACCCAGATTCTAATCACCTTCATATAACAAGCGTAGATACTGGTAAGGAAGTCTTACAGATTGTCTGTGGCGCACCAAATGTTGAAGTTAATAAAAAGGTCATAGTTGCGCTTGATGGAGTTGTCTTACCAAATCTTACAATTAAGAAAGCGATTATTCGTGGCGTTGAATCAAATGGTATGAATTGCGCACTAGAAGAATTAGGAATAGACCATAAATTCCAAGGATATGATGGAATATATTATCTAGATGATGACGCTCCAATTGGCGCTGACCCACTTGAATATCTACACTTAAATGATGATGTATTAGAAATTGAACTTACACCAAATAGAACAGACTTACTTTCTATTATAGGTGTCGCATATGACACTAAGGCGATGCTTAATTCTAATATGCATCTAGAATTTGAAAAAGCTAAAGAAGTTCCTGGCGATGGATTAATAACCGTTTCAACAGAAACTGAAAACTGCCTAAGGTATTATTCTAAAGTAATCAAAAATGTAAAGATAAAAGAATCACCAAGCTGGTTAAAGGGCGCATTAATGAAGATGAACATCCGTCCAATAAACAATGTTGTCGATGTGACTAACTATTGTTTAATGGTGACTGGTCAACCATTACATGCGTTTGATTATGACAAGATTGAAACAAAGAACATAGTTGTGAAGATGGCTAATGATGGTGATAAGTTCACTACCTTAGACCATATAGAAAGAACACTTACTAAAGACGATATAGTTATTACTGATGGAGTGAAACCTTTGTGTCTTGGTGGAGTGATGGGTGGACTCAATAGTGAAGTTGATAATAATACTACAAATATTTTCTTAGAATCTGCATTATTTAACCCAAATTCAATAAAAGAAACATCTAAGAGATTAGGACTTTCTAGCGAATCATCGATGAGATTTGAAAAGGGTGTAGATCCTATGATGACTGAATACGCTTTAAATCTCGCATCAAAAATGTTTAGCGAACTCGCTAGTGGCGAAGTGTTAGAAGGTGGAGACCGCTTCGATAACTACAATAAACCTTTAAAAGAAGTTGAAGTCACACTTGATAGAATCAATAAAGTTGTAGGAAAAACATATACAAAAGAAGAAGTATCTAGAGTATTTGATGGACTATCATTTGATTTTAAAGAGGATAAAGGCAAATTTATAGTTACAGTTCCTAATAGAAGAAGCGATATTGAAGGATATCAAGATCTAATTGAAGAAGTAGTTAGGATTGATGGATATGAAAAAATAGATTCTACAATTCCTGAGTCTTCTATGATAGGACAACTAAATGAATATCAAAAATTTGTAAGAAAGATTAGGCACTATCTTTCATACAATATGAATGAAACTCTAACTTACTCTTTAACATCTTTAAAGAACGCTACATATTTTGATAATGAAGAATATGGTTTAGTTAAAATAATGAATCCACTTGTAGATGATAAAGTCTATATGAGACATTCTACTATTCCATCTCTACTTGAAGTATTGAGATATAACGTTAATAGAAAGAATGAAAATAATTTCTTATTTGAAATTGGTAGAAGATACACAATGGACTCTGAAGAACCAATTTTATCTGGCGTGTTATCAGGAACAATTTCTAGCACTTTATGGAAGATGGAAAAAGAGGAAGTAGACTTCTTCTATCTAAAGGGATTAGTCGAAAACTTATTTGATAAATTAAATGTTAAAAACTATAGAATTTCTACTCCAGTAAGTCCTCTTAAAGGCATGCATCCAGGGGTAAGCGCTACTATCAGTATCGGATTAAAACAGATTGGTTTCTTAGGTAAACTTCATCCAGAAACAATCAAAGAATTCGATATTAAAGATGCATATGTATTTGAATTATCTTTAGAAGAATTATTCAAGGCTTCTCATCCATTAAAAACTATTAAAGAAATATCTAAATATCCATCAATTTCAAGAGATTTAGCTCTTGTTATGAATAAGGATATTACTAGTGAATATGTGATTAATGAGATTAAGAGAATCGGTAAGAGAAGCTTAGTAAGCGCTAAAGTATTCGATTTATATACTGGTGATAAAATAGATCAAAATAAGAAACAATTAGCTATTAATTTACAGTTCCAAGATATGAATAGAACTTTAGAAGCTAATGAAGTAGATGAATTAATCTCTAAAATACTACAACATCTTGATTCACTAGGAATCAGCTTAAGAGAATAATGAAATATTTATTTGATTATAGTTTAGAAGAATTAGAAAATCTCTTAGTAGATGGTGGATATAAAAAGTTTTCTGCGTCTCAAATCTTTGATTGGGTCTATAAAAAACTTACCTTAGATTTTGATTCTATGAGCAATATATCCAAAGAGTTAAGAGAATATCTAAAAAAAGAAATGTCTTTAGAACTTCCTACTATCACTAAAAAAGAAGTATCTAAAGATACGACAGTAAAGTATCTATTTAATTTTAAAGATGAATCAAAAGTAGAAGGCGTTTTAATGCATCACCCATATGGAACATCTTACTGTATATCAAGCCAAGTTGGATGTAATATGGGATGCGCATTCTGCGCTTCAGGATTAAAAAAGAAATCAAGGGATTTAACAAGCGGTGAAATGGTTTCTATGATAATTAAAACTATGTTAGATTCTAATGAAAGAATCTCTCATATAGTTATTATGGGAACAGGTGAACCGCTAGATAATTTTGATAACGTAATAAAATTTATTAAAATAGTCAATGCGCCTAAGGGACTTGAGATTGGAATTAGGCACATTACATTATCGACATCAGGATTAGCTCCTAAAATTAAAGAATTAGCTGATAAAGGTATGGGTATTAATCTCGCAATATCTTTACACGCTCCTACTGATGATTTAAGAATGAGATTAATGCCTATTGATAAGGCATACAAAATTAACGAAGTAATAGATGCGTCAAACTATTATTTCGAAAAAACTGGTAGAAGAATTACTTTTGAGTATCTTTTACTAGAAGGTGTTAACGATTCCATGTATTACGCTGATAAGTTAGTTGAACTAGTTAGAGGAATGAATGCATATATCAATTTAATACCTTATAATCACGTTGATGAATTTGAATTTAAAGAATCTAATTCAAAGAATGTGGATAGATTCTATAACCAGTTAAAATCAAGAGGAATCAACGTCACAATGAGACACAAGATGGGTGATGACATAGACGCAGCTTGTGGACAATTACGCAGCAAAATAATGAAAGAAGAGGAAATAAAAAAATGAATGTAAAAAGAATTGGAATCTTAACTTCTGGTGGAGACTGTCCTGGTTTAAACGCTGTAATCGAATCAGTTGTAAGATGCGCTAATCAAAATGGAATTGAAGTATATGGATTTGTTAGTGGATATGATGGATTATACACAAATGAATATAAAGTTCTAAACTACTCTAATGTTAAAGGTATTGGTAGAGATGGTGGATCAATCATCAAATCTTCTAATAAAACTAATCTATTCAATCATAGAAAAGTGGATGAAAACGGAAATGTTACATACGCTGATGATTCTATGGTTGCGGTAGAAAATTTAAAGAAAGATAATATCGATTGTATGGTTATAGTTGGTGGCGATGGCTCAATGACTAGTGCGCGCGATTTTAAACGTGCAGGAATCAATGTAGTATGCGTTCCTAAAACTATCGATAATGATGTTCCATATACTGATCAAACTTTCGGTTACTATACATCTGTATGTCAAATTGCGCACGCAATTGAATCAATTAGAACAACTGCCTATAGTCATGATAGAGTTATGATAGTTGAAACTATGGGTAGACACGCTGGATGGTTAGCGTTAGAAGGTGGATTATCTGGAAACGCTGATTGTATCATCATTCCTGAAATACCTTATGATTTATCTAAGATTAAAGACTATCTAGTTAAAAGATATAATGATGGTCATAAATCAACTGTGATTTGCGTATCTGAAGGCGCTAAACCTATTGATGGAGAAATTAAAGCTACAATCAATAACGAATATCCTGATGCGGTTAAATTAGGTGGTATCGGCGCTAAATTAGCTGTAGATATCGAACGTGAAATCAAGAATATTACAGGTCAAGAAGTAAGATCTACTAATGTTGGATACATCCAAAGAGGTGGAGACTGTCAATATTTTGATAGAGTATTATCATATGAATACGCTAAAGTTGCGGTAGACGCTATCTTAAGCGGTAATTTTGGCGTGATGGTTTCATTTAATGGTCATAAAACTGAACTTGTTCCACTAGAAAAAATCGTTGGTAATGGACAGACTGGCGAAACATCTAAGGGTGGCAACAAGAACGTTGAAAAAGATTCATTATTATTAACTACCGCTAAATCTATGGGCATCTATTTTGGTGATTAATTTTGAAAGGTAGAGTTATTAAAAATATCTCAAACCAATATGATGTATTAGGCGAGGATAATAAGGTTTATTCTTTAAAACCTCGCGGTATTTTTAAGCATAATAAAGAGGTTTTAAAAGTGGGAGATTTTGTAGAATTTGAAAATGATTCTATAAATAAGATTTTAGATAGAAAAAACACTTTTATTAGACCTCAAATATCAAATGTTGATTATATTGTTATAGTATCATCATTTAAAAGGCCTGATATAAACTATACCTTGTTAGATGAATTTATAATCAACACTGAAAATGAAGATGTAAAACCAATCTTAGTATTCACAAAAACTGATTTGTTAGAAAAAGAAGAACTTGAAAAAGAGATGGAATCCATTAGTTATTATAAAAAATATTATGATGTGTTCCTAGCTAACTATGATGGTTTATTTGACAAGAATAGATTTTATAACCTCGTGAAAGGAAAGGTGCTAGTTATATCTGGACAAACTGGCGCAGGTAAAAGCCATCTTCTTAACACCATCTCACCAGAACTAAAACTAAAGACACAGGATATCTCTATGGCTTTAGGCAGAGGAAAGCACACAACAAGGCACACTGAACTACTTATGATTAGTGATGCGCTTATTGCGGATTCTCCAGGTTTTTCAAGTTTGGATTTAACTTATATTAAATCAGAAAACTTAAAAGAATATTTTCCTGAATTTATAGAACACTTAAATGAATGTAGATACAATCAGTGTATGCATATAAAAGAACCTGATTGTATCATTAAAGAACTAGTGGATAAAGGCGATATACTTAGAAGCAGGTATCAAAGTTACTATAAATTCTATACTGAATTAAAAGAGAAAGAGAAGACTTTTAAAAGGAGCTACTAGTTATGTTTTTAGATTTGTCTATTCTTAACGCTGATTTAGATAATATAGAATCGTTTTTAAAACCTGTAATAGGGATAAATGCGGTTCTTCATATGGATATAATGGATGGAGTGTTTGTAAAACAAACATCTTTTGATGAAACTATAGTCAAAAGATCAAAAGACGCTAGTCCAACATCCGTTATTGATGTTCATCTAATGTGCGTTAATCCAGAAAAGTTATTTGTTAAATACAAAGAAGCTGGCGCTGATTATATTACATTCCACTATGAAACATCAAACATAAAGGAAAATATTGATAGAATCCATGAATTAGGTTTAAAAGCTGGCCTATCAATAAATCCTGATACTGATGTAGAAGTGTTAGTTCCTTATTTAAAGGATGTGGATATGGTGTTAGTAATGAGCGTATATCCTGGACTTGGTGGACAAAGTTTCATGCCTAACTCTATAGAAAAAGTTAAATTTTTAAGAGAATATAAAGAAAAGAACGATCTTCATTACTTGATAAATATTGATGGTGGAATCAATATGAATACTTATCAATTTATCAAACCATATTGTGATTTAGCAGTTGTTGGAAGCGCAATTACTAAATCAAATGAATACGTAAAGACATTCTATGATTATCTTATAGCTTTTAATAAGGAGAATTGAATATGAAAAAATCATTTTTATTAGTATTATTTACTTTATTATTTGTTATTAGTTTAACTGGTTGTTTCAGTATAAATAATAATACAGAAAAACCTACAACTACATTTGCGACAGAAAGTCCAATCGATTATAGTAAGGTTCAAAGCGAACTTTATTCAAATATCTATGAAGAATTAAAAAGAAATATCTATGATGAATTAAGGGATGAACTAAAAGAAGAATTCATCAATGGAACAATCGATTATGATGATTTCCAATCTAGATTAATTAAATCAGCTAAGATTGCTAGTGAAGGAAACGTTTATGTATTAAATAAAAAGCTCAATGAAGAAAATGAGCTTATTGGTCAAGGATCTGGATCTGGAGTTATCTTTGATATGACAGATGATTCATCAACTTTTGGAAACTATGAATCTAAGACATTAGAAAAGAAATATAGATATTATTTGATTACTAATGAGCACGTAGTTAAAGATGGCGATGGATTCGATATCGTTTTCGCTGATGAAACAAAAGCTGATGGCTATTTAATTGGCGCAGATGAAAAAAATGATATTGCGGTTCTATATTTTGATTCAGATAACACTCATCCAATCATGACAATTGGTGATAGTGATGATTTAACTGTTGGAGAATTAGTGATTGCGGTAGGCAACCCTAAAGGTCAAACATTATTCTCATCAGTAACACTTGGTGTTGTAGGTGGTGTTAATAGAAATTTAATAGATTCAAGCGGAACAAGAAACACTATCAATAAATATATCCAACATGACGCTGCAATTAACGCAGGTAACTCAGGTGGTGGATTATACAATTTAGATGGTGAATTAGTAGGAATAAACTCTGTTAAATATATATCAACTGCAACAGCGGAAATAGAAGGATTAAATTTCGCTATTCCAATTAATTTAGTCAAAGAAATATGTAAAGAGATCCGTGAAACAGGTAAGTATGACGGAACTGTGTCATTTGGAATAACTGTATCAGAAGTATCAGCTTTAACTAAAGCAGGAAGAATACAGTATAATGTTCCTGATGATGTTAGTGAAGGAATAGTTGTAATATCTGTTAACGCTGGAGATTCAAGCGATGGAGTTTTAGAAGCTAATGACATCATCGTTGTTGCGGATAACATAGTGATTACTAAATCAGCAAATCTACAAGAAGTGTTAAGGAATCACAGAATGGGAGATACTATCGAACTTACTGTAATAAGAAATGGTGAAAGAGTAAATGTTAGTCTCACATTCCATAGAACTATAGAAAAAGCAGCTGAAGAGCAGGAAGGCGAATAAAAAGGCAAGCTAAAAACTTGCCTTAAAAATAAAAAAACAAACCTGCGGTTTGTCTCTTTATAGAGTTGATTAAGCTCTCTTAACCATTCCTCTTTTTAAAGCTCTAGCTGAAACATAAACTCTTTCAACTTCGCCTTTTTCATTAACTACTTTAACTTTTTGGAGATTTGCCTTCCAAATTTTGTTTGTAGCATGGAGTGAATGGCTTCTTTGGTTACCTTTCATTGACTTAACGCCAGTAACGCTACATTGTCTCATTCTGAAACCTCCTATTGATAGCCTTAGTTATTATATCACAAATTATAAAATATACAAAAATTTTTTTCAGTATTTATCATATTTAAACATAAAAGATTATGAAATTTTTAAATAGTATGATATTATATTTAGGAATTTCTATAAAACGAGAGGTCATATATTATGAATACCATAAATGGAAAAACGTTATTAGATATGTTTTTAACAGGTGCGTATTACCTAAAACAAAATTATAAAACAATCGATGATTTAAATGTTTTCCCTGTACCTGATGGTGACACTGGAAGCAACATGCTTTCGACTATGTTATCAGGAATTAGAGAATTAAAAGGATTAGAAGATGATCCTAATATCGCTGATGTTGCGATGAAATTCTCAAAAGGACTATTATTTGGCGCAAGAGGCAATAGTGGTGTAATTCTATCTCAAATATTCGCTGGATTCGCTAGTCTTGGTCCTGATTATTATAGTGTTGATATTAAACTTGCGGCTGATGCATTAAACCAATCTAAAATAGTTGCGTATAAATCTGTATCTGTACCAGTAGAAGGTACAATTCTTACTGTTATATCAGATGCGACTAAAGCAGTAGCATCTAAAATAAATAAAATAGAAACTATTGAAGAACTCGCAAACATCTATTTTAAAGAAGCAGAAGAATCACTAGATAGAACTCCTTTACTTTTACCTGTATTAAAGGAAGCTGGAGTTGTCGATTCAGGTGGAGCTGGATTCGTTACTATATTAAGAGGAATGAAAGCCGCACTAGATGGTGAATACCATACATTTGATGAAGTTTTATCATCTCAGGCTCAACAATCAACTACTCCAACTAAGAACTTCATGGATTTTGATTATTATGAACTAAATAAATATGGATACTGTACAGAATTTACAATCAGATTAAATCCTAACCTAGATTTCAATAAAGATGATTTTACTAAGAAACTAGAAATGTTTGGATATTCTATTGTAGTAGTTAATACAGAAGATATAGTAAAGGTTCATATCCATTCAAAAACACCTGGTGAAGTATTCTCATTCGCTCAAAGATATGGTGCTTTATGCGCTGTTAAAGCTGAGAATATGGCTATTCAAACATCTGAAAACTCATCAATCGTAGTAGAAAGATTAAAGAGTCCAAAGAAAGTAAAGAATAGAGAAAAATATGGAATTGTATCCGTTGTTAATGGACAGGGATTAAAAGATATGTTTATGGCTTTAGGCGTAAATGAAATTGTTGATGGCGGTCAAACAATGAACCCATCTACTCAAGATTTTATTGACGCAATAGAAAAAGTTAATGCGGAACACGTATTCGTTATTCCAAATAATAAAAACGTCTATATGTCCGCAAGAACTGCGAAAGCCTTAATCAATGATAAACATGTTGTGGTTGTTCCAGCGAAAACTATCGCACAAGGATACGCTGCATTAACTGTATTTGATCAGACTCAATCACCTAGACAAATTATTAAGGATATGGAAACAAAAATAGCGTCTATTGAATCAGGTGAAATCACATACGCAATTAGAAATTCTGTATCTAGTGGAATTGAAATTCATAAGAATGACTTTATCGGAATCCTTGATGGTTCAATCATTAATAGTTTCCAAAGTAGAATGGATTCAGTAAAAGACTTAATTGATTCTATGATCACTGATGAATCAACTCAAGTTGTAATATTCTATGGCACAGATGTTAATGATAATGAACTATCTGAACTTGAATCATATCTTGATTCTAAGGATGGAATCTGTCCACAATTAATAGAAGGCGGACAAAAGATATATTCATACATAATTGAAGTTGAATAATAATAATTCAATAACCATATGAATTTAAAAGATATAAAAGGAATTGGTCCAAAAGTATTAATGAATTTAAACAATAGAGGGATAAATGATATTAAATCCCTCATTTATACTTTTCCATCATCCTATTCTTTTTATAAATTAAATGGTTTTAATTATTATGAAGAATTCAACGCTAAGGCAGTTTTAATAGATGAAATTAAAATAACTAAATTAAAAACTGTGAGAAAGATAAGCTTCGATTGTATTATTGATGATATTAAATATACCTGTGTTGCGTTCAATATGGATTATATTAAAAAGGTATATAAGATTGGTGATAACGTAGTTATAATAGGTAAATACAATAAAGATTATAGAGAAATACAAATAGAAAAAATAATGCCTCAAGATAAATACATAGAAGGAATAGTCCCTGAATATAATATTGAAGGCATATCGGATTCTTTATTTAGTAAAATAGTAAAAGAAGCACTAGATTATTACCAAGAAAAAGATAGGTTGATACCTGATAAATATTATCAAAAATATGGTTATCCTTTAGGAAAAGAGTTGCTTATAAAGATTCACTTTCCAAAGGTAAAAGAAGATTATATAAGCGCTTTAAACGCTTTAAAATATCATGAACTATTATCGTTTTCAATTAAACTTCAAATTATTAGAGATAAACAATTATCTTTAAGAAAAGAACCAAAGAATTGGGATATAAATAAAATTAAAGATTTTATTAAAAATGGTATTCCTTTTGAATTAACTATAGATCAAAAGAAAGCAGTTAATGATATTTTAAAGTATTTAGGGAGCAATCTTCCTCTTAATATGTTGTTAGAAGGGGATGTAGGCAGTGGAAAAACGATAGTAGCGTTACTATCAACATATGCAGTATATACATCAAGTTATCAATCGTTAGTTATAGCGCCTACAGAAACTCTAGCTAAACAACATTATGAAACTTTTTCTAAATTCTTAAATCCATATAATGTTAGAGTCGAACTTCTAACATCATCAGTTACAGCTAAAAATAGAAAATTGATATTAAACGATTTAAAAAATGGAGATATCGATATTATCATTGGAACACACTCATTAATATCTGATGAAGTAGTGTTTAAAAACTTAGGCTTTATCGTTTGTGATGAACAACATAAATTTGGTGTTGATCATAGAAAGAAGCTAAGCGAAAAAGGAAATAATCCAGATATTTTATATATGACTGCGACACCAATTCCTAGAACGCTTGCGTTAACTTTCTTTAGCGATTTAATACTTGAAACTATTTACGCTACACCATCTAATAGAAAAGATGTAAGAACATATTGTCATACTTTCAAACAATATAAGAAAGTATTAGATTTTGTTAGAACCGAGATTAATGATGGTAGACAAGCATATTTTGTCGCATCTTGTATAGATGAAAATCCAGCTGATGAATATAAGAGTGTTTTAAGAATTAAGGAAGATTTAAATAAGTATTATACCGATTTAAAAATAGGATTATTACACGGAAAGCTAGATCCTAAAGAAAAAGAAGATGTATTAAATAAATTTAAAAATAAAGAGATAGATATTATAGTTTCTACTACTGTAATAGAAGTAGGAATTGATAATCCTAACGCATCATGTATGGTAATAATAGACGCGAATAAATTTGGGTTATCAACTTTACATCAATTAAGAGGTAGAGTTGGAAG
>OCVV011294984.1_pt1 | contig 21256 bp, 19 predicted proteins | sample 1539721 | NCBI WGS metagenome assembly OCVV01 (sample SAMN02144230, study PRJEB22623) | gut metagenome | biome: sheep rumen | host: Ovis aries | place: New Zealand
GCTCTCCTCGATGTCGCCAGTCTTTCTCAACTGACGGGACAAAGATAGGCATTTTTTCTGAAAGTTGCAACATTTGTGAGCTGTTTTTTTTATATTTGGCGGCAAAATTATGGCGAAAGAGAGAAATGTGCAAGTCCTTTCTTGTCCTTTTTTGTCTTTCCTTTTGCATTTCTCTCGTTTATTCGTAACTTTGGTTTCGCCGAACTTACTTGGCACTCGGAAGTACAAAAGAAAAGCGCGCTTTCCTTTTGCATTTCTCTCGTTTATTCGTAACTTTGCACCATGATACAGGAAAAGCTGAAATACGAGGTAGAGCGTACGACGGGGCGCCAACTCAAAGTGTCACGCGATTTCGAGGAGTTGAGCCACCTATTGTTATTACGCACACGCGAGCGGCTCTCGCCCACAACGCTGAAACGGTTCTGGGGATACCTGAGCAATGAGAAAGTAGATACCCGGCCGCATACGCTCGACGTGCTGGCGCGGTTTGTAGGCTACAAGGGCTATGATGACTTTTGTAGCCATGCAGACAGTTCGGACGAGGTACAGAGCGGCATCCGCATTGAAGAAAGAATATCAACGGAGGGAATGCGGTTGGGGCAGCGGCTTGTCATTACCTGGCGTCCTGACAGGCGAATCGTCATCAGACATTTGGGCGGCAGCAGGTTTGAAATCATGGAAGCTCAGAACACGAAACTATGTGTGGGCGACACTTTTCGCTGTCATCTGATGATACAGCATGAACCTCTCTATTTAGACAGATTAGTCCACCAAGGACTTCCTGAAACGGCATACGTGGCAGGTCAGCGTGACGGGGTGGTGATAAGTGTTTGTGGTTAATCGAAAGGCAGTTCTGACAACCGCTTCAGCCAAGGCTTGCGGTAACGCTCCTGAATATACTCCTTCACTTCGTCATCCTTGGCATCTCTTAGTAGTTCATCAGCAATCCTGATGACTGGAATTGTGACATTGCGCCTGCAACTGGCTGTATCAAGCATCTGTTCAATTCCGTATGCCAGTACTTGCCTGTCTACCTGCTTCTTTGCGGCCAAGATGTGGTCTTGTTTCTGTTGGATGGCAGCTTGTTCAGATTCCCGTTGTTGGCTTAGCGTGTTCAACAGGGTCTGCATGGTATCGGTTTTGCTTTGCTCATCTGCCATCTTTTCGGTGCTCTCCTTTTTATAAACATCCAAAGAGTCACCGAGTGTTTTCAATCCTTGCTGATTATAGGAGTGGCTCCAAAGACCGTACAGCATCACCAAAACGGATATACTGACAATAAACAGAATCCGCTTGGGCCATAGCCAACAGCGGTGTAGGTCGCGCTGTATAGATGCTACATCCTTATAGCGGCGATGGAAAGGAGCAAGGCATCGGCGCACCACCCAGTGCGACAACCATCCCAATTCCATTTCACGCAGAATGCAGCCCAGTGAGTATATATCCGACGCTCCCTCTGGCGCCATATAGCCCTCTGTGCCTGCGTCTGCTTTCAGTATAGCATGACTGTCTGTATCTGACAGGCCAAAGTCGATGAGTTTCAGGTACTGCCCATTGTGCGTGATTAGGATGTTCGAGGGTTTCAGGTCACGGTGCTGCGCCTGTCGGCTATGGACGTATGCTAACGCATCTAAAAGCATGTCAGCCACCTGGCGACGCTGTTCTTGTGTATGTTCTTTCTGCTGGAGCCACTCTTTCAACGTGATTCCGTCTATCCACTCCATCACAATGCATAAGCCCAGGCCACTGACTTCTTCCAACGAATACACAGAAACAATCATCGGATGCTGCAACTGGCTCATGATGTCGAACTCCTTTTGCAGCATGAGCAGATAGAGACTATCTTGTCTGTACGGTTCTTTGAGTCCCTTCAGCATCCACCATCTGCCATTGCGTTTAGCGCGTGTCAGCAGACAGTATCCCCCGGTTGGGATACTCTCAAACTCCGTGAAATTGCTGTTGACCACGAAGTCTGATGGTTTTAAGAATCCAGATGTAGGCTCTATTTCAGGCATTAGTGGTTTTCTACGCTCATGCGGAAATCCTCTTGAATAAACTTATCCATTGTCTCTACGCCAGAACAGAACGTTTTGAGACAATGGAAATCAGATAACTCCTTAGAGGTCAACTGCTGAAGAATCTGGTTCATATTTTGACAATCTTCCATTTCTTGGCAGCCTCGTGACACCTGCGGCGAGCAGCCTTTTCCTCTGGGGTAAGGTTGCCAGTCGTTGCGCGCCACAATGCAGCCCGAATCTCTCTTGAAAATTCTGGCGTAATTGGCTCTCTTGGTGAATTAACTCCCAACATATCTATGTCCTCCTAAATTTATAAAGTATCTCTATTCATCTGCAAATATAGTTCTTTTTTCTCAAATAACAATAGATTTATGCAAAAATCAGCCAAAAGTTTGCTCAAAGTTACGAAAAATCGAGAGCAAAACAAAGGAAAACGCGGTTTTTCTTTTCCGTCGGAAGCAAACGTTGTGTTAATTACTAATAACGGTGGCTGAATTACTAAGAATGAACGTTAAATAGTGGCGGCTGAAGAGAAATTTCGAATTACTAAACTTTTAGATTTCTAAAATCTTCGTAATTTTGCTGCGTGAGACTAAAAAGCGACAATATGAGACAACAGACACTGACCAAGAGCGAGATGCAGGTGATGAACGTGCTGTGGCAACTGCAGCGAGGGGCCTGCGTGGCCGACATCCTGGCGCATTATGCCGAGCCGAAGCCAGCCTACACCACAGTAGCCACCTTTCTGAAGATTCTCGAGCAGAAAGGATTCGTGGAGCACCGCAAAGGGGCGGGCAAACTGCTCATCTATTCACCACTGATGACCAAGGAGCGCTATCAGCGACAGGTGATGAACGAAGTGAAGGACACGCTCTTCGGAGGGTCGGGCGTGTCGCTCGTCTCCTTCTTCGCCCAGCAGGAGAACTTGAGCGAAAATGATATAGCCGAAATACTGCAACTGATCAGGGAAAACAGGACAAACTACTAAAAATATATACTTATTATGATTACATTTGAAACAGGACTTTTCCCCTTGACCGGCATTCTGGTGTGCGGCGCACTCTATGCCGTATACCGCTCACTGCTCCGACTGAAAAGCAGCAGCCGCTGGACACAGATGTTCATCGCCACTGCTGTAGTGCTGACAACGATGGTCTCTATGGTGACACTTGTCAGAGAGGTGGAAGGGGAGATTTTATGGGGGAGCGAAGGCGCAGGGGCGCGGGGGAACGAGTTTTTACGGGGGAACGAGTATTTACGGGGGAGCGAAGGCACGGGGGAACGGGGGAGCGAGCCATCACAGGCCGTTTCTCACACCACTGCACCAACGAGCCCAAGCACCACGGCTCTCCAACCAGCGAAAAGGCAGAGCCGGATAACCCCACTGAAGCCGGTGCATATCTATCTGCTTGGCGTCATCTGCGTGATGGGCTATTTCATCTTTCAGTTAGTGTGGCTGTTACGCCTACGCAAGCATTATCCTTGCACACATCTAGACGATGCCGACATCTATATAGGTGTGAAACAACCTTTCTCCTTCGGCCGCAGCATTTTCCTGCCGTCGGCCATCGACGACGAGATGCGCCACTATATCCTGTTGCACGAACAGGCCCATATCCGCCACCGGCACTTCCTGAAACTCTGCGGGATGCAGATGCTGATAGCCCTGAACTGGTATAATCCGTTCGTGTGGCTCTTCTTCAGCGAGATGCGCCTGCAGCAGGAGTTGGAGGTGGACAGCGATGTGCTGGCAGAGGGTGTAGACCGCCAGGCCTATCAGTTGTCACTGCTGCGCATCTGCACACAGCAGGGCAAGTGGATCCTGCTGCGCTCGGCCTTCGGCATCAAACCCCTGAAGCAGCGCATCGTCTTCATGAACCAGACCTTGAACCCGTCCGCGATGCACCGCTGTCAGACGCTCGCTGCCACAGCCCTGATGCTGACAGTGACGGCTGCCGCCGCCTTCGGCTGCCAGACGCGCGAGAAACAGACGGCAGAGCCAGTGAGAGAACACCCTATGAAGGGCTGCTGGACGATGGACTGGATCAGCAACACCGGCTCGGGCGAGGAAGTGCATCCCGTGGCTATGCACTATGGCTTCTACAACGACAGCACTTTCCTCTGCTTCAGTTACTGGAGGAAAAAGGGCAGGAACCTCAACTTCAGCATGAGCGGCGAGGGCTACGCGTGGCGCGGCGACACGCTGGTGGACGCCCAGGGCCATCCCACCGACTACACCTTCCCCGACGAGCGCACCGCCATCTCGCGCTGGCTGAAGGACTCCACGCAGATGGCAGGCGTCAAAGGACCTGACATCACGGAGCAGTGGAGCCGCATCAAGCCCAACGAGGACATCGTGGACGTGCTGCGTGCCGTCTCAGCCGCTAAGAACGACCCTGCAGAGCCGCGGATGGGCGTCTGGCAGGAAGAGAAAAATAAGAATCAGTACCTGATTCTGACCGACAGCGTGTTCATGGTCTTGCGGATGCATCCCTCCACCGTCACCAGAGGCTTCCGCTATGGGGCTTCCGGCTCGTGTGGCACCGTCAGCAGGGGGCAGTCGGAGAACATCTTCCTGCTGGCTGGACAGCCTTTCGAGATAAACCTGACTGAAGCCGGCCATCAGACGCTGACCGTCACTGGCGACAAATTCAAGGAGACCTATCACCGCATCGACATGCCAGCCTATCTGCTGCGTGCCTTCAGCCCGGCCCTGCCTGAAACAGAAGAAACGAAAAAGTAATATATAAAAATAAGTATAAGGCGCCAAAGGCAGTACTGCTCGTGAAGAGTCGTGCTGCCTTTTATGATAAAAATATCGGCTTTCTCTTCGCCGAATCCAAAAAATACACTATCTTTGCAACTTAGAAAGGTAAAAATAAAAGTAAGGATCAAAAATGAAGGAAATGTATTTCGCGGACAAGAGCCGCTACGACAACGGGATGGAGTATGAGCGCTGCGGACGCTCGGGTGTGTTACTGCCAAAGGTGAGCCTCGGCTTCTGGCACAACTTCGGAAGCGTAGACCCCTACGAGCGGAGCCGTGAGATTACGCATTATGCCTTCGATCACGGCATCACCCACTTCGACCTGGCCAACAACTATGGCCCCGCCTACGGCACGGCCGAAGAGACGATGGGACGGCTGATGGACGAGGACTTCCGCCCCTACCGCGACGAACTCTTCATCTCCTCAAAGGCCGGCTACGACATGTGGCCAGGCCCTTACGGCAACTGGGGCAGCCGCAAGTATCTGATGGCCTCGCTCGACCAGAGCCTGAAGCGGATGAAGATAGACTACGTGGACCTGTTCTACAGCCACCGCTACGACCCTGAGACACCACTGGAGGAGACGCTGCAGGCGCTCGTCGACATCGTGCGCCAGGGCAAGGCCCTCTACGTCGGCATCTCCCGCTGGCCGCTCGAAGCCACCAAGTTCGCCTACAAATATCTGAAGGAGCGCGACGTGCCCCTGCTCATCTATCAGGGACGCCTGAATATGCTCGACCGCGAACCGCAGGAAGAGGGCATCCTCGACTTCTGCGCCGAGGCCGGTGTGGGCTTCATCTCCTTCTCGCCACTGGCCCAGGGCCTGCTGACAGACCGCTATCTTAACGGCATCCCGAAGGACTCGCGCATGTCGAAGGGAAAGTTTCTGAAAGAGGAGATGCTGACGCCCGAACTGCTGGCCAAACTGAAGCACTATAATGAGGTGGCTGAGAGCCGCAGCGAGACGCTGGCAGAGATGGCGCTGGCCTGGATACTGCACCAGAAGGCTGTCACGTCGGTTCTCGTCGGAGCCAGCAGCACGGCACAGTTGGAGAAGAATCTGAAGTGCGTCAGCGCCGCTCCTTTCGAGGAAACGATATAGAATGAAAATAGGTTGCTGGAAAGCAACCTATTTTATTTTAGCCGACATCGGCGACCGCACACCCTTGTATTTCTTCAGGAATGCCTTGGCTGAACCGAAACTGAGGAACATGTCAAGACGCACGGGGATGTGATTATTGTCATCGGTGATGTAGAAGCGAATCAGTTCGTTAGACTTCTTTTCTCCGCGCTCGTAGAAGGAAAAGACCAGGCAGCGGAATTTCTCCTTGGTATCGTTCATCTTGAAGTTCTCTCTTCCTCTGAACATCAGCCACGAATTGGAAAGACTGCTGGCATCACTGACAGGCATCGGGATGATGTCGCCCTTCTTCATTTTTGAGGCATCGAAATTGCGGGCACGAAGGAAGATCGACATCATGTCGTAGATGCAGTTCTTATAGGTGCTGGTCTTCCAGAGATGCTCGCCGCTGGAGGTGATCTGGTGCTTCTTCAACTGACAGTTGCCGCCAGGATAGGAATACCATATCTCATCCACATAGTAACGACTGCTTTCGCGGGCTCCCTTGCGGAAATAGAGGGGCGAAAGGTCAGGATTGCAATACGACAGCAGGGTGTCGCGCATCACAAAATACTTGTCAAGTTTGTTGTTGCCCCGGGTTATCAGATACGACTTCCAGGCATCCTTGCCCTCAAACTTCGTCATCTTCGTATCCATAGAGGCAGTGCCCACCTTCAGCCAGATAAATTGCCAGTTGAAATACAAATCATAGTCGAGTTCCTCGCCCGACTGGAAAGCGGTATTCTCAATACCACACTGCGCAGCCGCCGTTAAGGGTGAGAAGGCGAGAAAGATTCTCAATGCATAACGCAAAATGCAAAATTCACAATTTCTTATCTTGGTAATCATAATTCTTAACTATTCTATAGTCTCACGCCTTTTTCCTTAAGGTACTCCTTGCCCAACTGCTTGGCACGTTCCACGTTGCGGTTCTTGAGTTTCTTAGCCTGTTCGGGCTTCTGCTTGACGATGGCAGAGGGCTTCTGACGGAAGCGGGCAACGGTAGTCAGATTCCACGACTTGGTGACATCCCACTTCTCCTTGCACTCCAACTCCTCCGAATAGTAGTAGACTGACTCTGCCTGGCGGTCGGCATCATAGTCGCCGGTGTCCCAGATGCCATTGCCGTTGGCGTCGATGTAAGCACGCAGGTAGTACTTGCCTGGCAGCACGTAATTAAACTTGGCCTTGCCTTTATGGACTCTGACTTCTTCGACAGGGTCGCCCCCATTCGAGAGCATCTGCACCACAATGGTGGTGTCAACAGCATCTGTGCCGCTGATGGTCATCTCGAGCGTACTATATTCCTCAGCCTTCTTGGTCTTGATGCCCTGCTTGAAAGCCTTCGACACCAGACCGTAGATATCCACGAAGGCTGCGGAGTCGACTTCGAAACTGTATTCCGTGTCGAGCCGCCAGTCGGCTATCAGTTCATATTGTCGGATATTACCCTTCACTTGCTGGAAGACACAGGGCGACTGATACCAGACGGAGTCGATCATCGAATAGAGATGCACCTTCGACGTGTCGCAGACTGCCAAAGGCACCGGCATCTCCACCAGTCCCCGGGTGCCGGGCTTTGGTGTGTTGGAGATATTATACTTCGGCTCCAGCGGCTTGAGGGGGTAGATTGAGTCATAAGGCTCCTCCCTCTTCTTTTTCTTCTCCTGCTCTTTGAACCACTTGTCATACTCCTTGTTTTTCTCCTTCAGTCGTTTCTCGTAGGATACTTTGGGCAGTGCCTCTATGGCAGAGTCGGTATGCATGACCAGATTGCCCAGCGAGTCGGTCATCTGGTAGGTGATGTCCATCAGGAGTGTGTCCGTATTCACCAGCAGCGTGTCGCGCAGCCAGTAATGGATGGTGTCGCGCTTCTCGTTGGCCTCGATGACAAAGGCACTGTCGGCGTCAAAGTTCAGACCTTTGATCTGTGGCAGCAGTGAGTCGCCGTAGGTGAAATACATGGAGAACTTGTTAGGCTCCACTCGCTCTGTCTTCAGCAGCATCCGGTCGGTCTGTGTATGGGTGAAAGCCAGCAGTGTGATCTCATCGGGCAGGAAGTGGGTATAGGGTACCTTTCGCAGCGCATCAATGTGCAGCGAGTCGCGCCAGATGGTATCCGTGCGGGTGTCGGGCTTCGACGATGGCTCAAAAGTCTCGTGGCTGAAGGCTATCATCTCGCTCTTCTGACTGAAGCGGAAGTCGCCGTCCATATCCTGCAGGGCATAGGCCCTATAAGTGCCTGGAGCCACACCCTTCACCACGAAATGCCCTCGGCTGTCGGTTCTCGACACGCGCAGCAGAGGCTTTGTCTTGAAGGCAGAGTCGGCCAGGTCGTCATAGAGTCCTACGAGAATACCCTTGATAGGCTCCAGATTGCTGGCGTCGAGCACATAGCCTGCCACCTCGAAAGTGTCTATCTGTTCGCCTGTAGAGAAGGTGAACGTATAGTTGCCCATGGGATTGCCCTCATTGTTGTCGCTGATAGCGTCGCTGAAGTCGATGGTGTAGGTAGTATTCTCCTTCAGCGTGTCGACCAGTTCCACGATAATCCTCTTGCCGGCACCTCTGATCTCAGGCACTTCCAGTTGTGGGGGCGAGACGATCACCTTGTTCGTGGCATCCTCTATCTTGATGAACTCATCGAAATAGATGGTGACTTTCTTTGCCTTCACATTCGTTGCCTTGTCTGCCGGTGTACTGCCGATCACCCTCGGAGGGTCGTCGTCATACCAGCCTCCGTCAGGAGAACCCATGCGGGCACATGAGATGAAAATGAGAAAATGAAGGAATGAAAGAATGAAGAATGCCTTGCGCAAAGACCTCCCTCTGTGCATGCCTGTATCCTTGATGTTATCGTTCATCTCTGTCATTTTCCGCTATATCTTCTTTTCATTTAAACTGATGAGTTGCTCTATCGTCTCACGGCTATTGCTCAGACGGGGCACCTTGTGCTGTCCGCCCAGTTTGCCGCGCAACTTCAGCCAGTCGTTGAACAGGCCTTTGCGGGCCTCAATGATCTCCAGGGGCTGCAGCGTGATATCCTTGTAGCGCTTGGCCTCATAGTCGCTGTTGATTTCCTGCAGGTGCTGATCGAGCAGTGTAGAGAACTGCTGCAGATCCTTTGGCGGCTTGGCAAACTCGATGAGCCACTGATGGCGGCACTTCGCCTTATCGTCCATAAACACGGGGGCGGCGGTGTACTCCGACACCTCGGCTTCCGTCTGCTGGCAGGCATAGGCCAGTCCCTTCTCAGCATTATCCACTATCAACTCCTCGCCAAAGGCATTGATGAAGTGCTTTGTCCGACCCGTGATGATGAACTTATAGGGATTGGTAGAGGTGAACTGTACCGTATCACCTATCTCATAGCGCCAGAGTCCGCACGAGGTGGAGATGACCATAGCGTAGTTTCTGCCCTTTTCGACACCCCAGAGAGGGACAGCATCGCCGCCGTCCATCGGTATAAACTCATAGAACACATCATAGTCGAGCATCAGCAGCATCGACTTATCCGCCGGGTCGTCCTGCAAGCCAAAGAAACCCTCACTGGCATTGTAGGTCTCCATATAGTGCATCCGCGACGAGGTGATCAGTTGCTCGTATTGTTTACGATAAGGCGTAAAGGCCACACCACCGTGAAAGAAGACCTCAATATTGGGCCACACTTCCTCCAGATGGGTCTTGCCCGTGATTTCCATCATCCGTGTCAGCACAGAGAGCATCCATGAGGGTACACCTGAGATATTTGTCACGTTCTTCGACATCGCCTCACGGGCTATGCGGTCGCGCTTGATTTCGAAGTCGCTCAGCAGGGCCGTCTTCTTCTTCGGCACCCGCACCAGATTAGCCAACGGGTTGATGTTCTCTATGAGGATGGCACTGAGGTCGCCCACCAAAGAGTCCTTGACATTATAGTTGGGTGAGTGACTGCCTCCAAGAATCAATGCCCTGCCATCGAAGATCTTCGATTGCGGATTATTACCCAAATACATTGCAACAGCGTCGAAACCGCCTTTATAATGCATCTGCTTCAGACCCTGCTGACTGACGGGGATGAACTTCGACTTGTCGTTGGTCGTACCCGACGACTTGGCATACCACTTCACTTTACCTGGCCAAAGGATATCCCGCTCTCCATGACGCATCCTGTCGATGGCGCCTTTCAGTTCCTCATACGTGTTGACGGGTGTATGCTTCACAAAATCCTCATAGCCCTTCATCGCTGAAAAGGCGTGATTCCTGCCGTATTCTGTATTCCTGGCTGCTTCTATCAGATGGCGAAGAGACTCCCTTTGCAGGGCCTCTCCGTCGTGCTGATGCCGCTCCAAGTCACGCTGACGTGGCTCAAAGACTTTTCTTACTATCTGAGTGATACTCATAATTGCGCAATTTGGGTGCAAAATTACGTAATTCCATTGTAATGGGGGAATAATTTACGTTTTTTTTATTTAATATAGCAAAACAAAGGCTATCCGGACCCGGATAGCCTTGTTGTCATTCTTCGGCAAAGGCAGCCGCCTCAGCCTGAGCGATAATGTCCTCCCGGCTCTGCTCCTTATGAGAAATGTCAGAGAGATCAAACTCATCTTCGCCCGATTCAGCAGAAGGCGCATCCTCCTTGCTCTGTTCTCCTTCGTGCGTCTCTTCGGAAGCAGGCGCTTTCGCGATTCTCGACTTTCTCAAATCACTTTTTTTCGATTTCTCCTCCACCGAATCCTCATGTTCGATGATGAAGTCCTGCTGCTCCTCCTCCGGATCGGGCACTGACATCGTCGGCTCTTCCTCCATCTTCGTGCGCTCACTCTTGGCTGCGAAGATGGCATCGATGAACTGTGGTTCGCGCTTCAGGCGCTGCAGCGTGTCTTTCGAGGCCTGCTGCTGGGCTTCCTTCTTCGAGTAGCCTGAAGCACGCTCACCCTCGACACCCTCAATCAGCACGAGGAAACTGAAGACAGGCGAACCATCGTCATCCTTCTTCTGTTTCAGCAGCCGATATTCCATACGGACACGATTCTTCTGGCTCCACTCCAGTAGTTTCGACTTGAAGTTGACCTCCTTGAAAGCCAGTTTGTCGATATTGATATACTTGCCGAGGACACGGTTCTCCCAGAACCACATACAGACATCGTAGCCACGGTCGAGATAGATGGCACCTATCAGTGCTTCGAAAGCATTGCCGCCCACATAACTGTTGTGCGACGTGCTATGGCCTGCTGAAAGAATCAGTTGCGAAAGCCCCATCTCATTGGCCAGTTTGCCCAGTGTCTCACGACTCACCAGTTTAGAACGGGTATTGGTCAAGAATCCCTCACGCTTACCCTCGTAGTGGCTATAGACAATATGGCCTACGGTAGCATCGAGAATGGCATCACCAAGGAACTCCAGCCGCTCATTGTTCAGCGGCTTGCCCTTGTCGTTGCGCTTGCCGATGCTCTTGTGCAAGAGTGCCTGGCGATAATACTCGATATGGTGGGGATAGAAGCCGAGTATCTCGTAGAGAGCCGAAAAAAGCTCCTTCTCCTTGCGGAAAGGGAGCCTTATGCGGTCGATGAGATTATTAATCCACATATTTTTTGAAAACCACACACGCATTGTGACCACCGAATCCGAAGGTATTGCTAAGAGCGGCACGCACCTCACGCTTCTGGGCCTTGTTGAATGTGAAGTTCAGGTTATAGTCAATCTCAGGATCCTCATCACCCTCCTCATGGTTGATGGTGGGGGGCACGATATCGTTCTGTACAGACAATACGGAAACCATGGCCTCAACGGCTCCGGCAGCACCGAGCAAGTGGCCTGTCATTGACTTTGTGGACGAAATATTCAGTTTGTAGGCAGCATCGCCAAACACCTCCTTGATGGCCTTGGCCTCGGAGATGTCACCCACGTGGGTAGACGTGCCGTGTACATTGATGTAATCGATATCCTCAGGCTTCATCTCTGCGTCCTCAAGGGCATTCTTCATCACAAGTTTGGCACCCAGTCCCTCAGGATGGCTGGCAGTGATGTGATGAGCATCGGCACTCATGCCGGCACCAGCCATCTCAGCATAAATCTTGGCACCACGGGCCTTAGCGTGCTCCAACTCCTCCAGGATCAGGCAACCTGCACCTTCAGCCATGATGAATCCGTCGCGACTGGCACTGAACGGACGGCTGGCCTTCTCCGGCTCATCGTTGCGGGTAGAGAGAGCGTGCATCGCATTGAAACCGCCCACACCAGTAGCACAGACGGCAGCCTCGGCACCACCGGCAACGATGGCATTTGCCTTGCCCAGACGAATCAGATTAAAGGCATCAGCCAGTGCATTGGTCGACGAGGCACAGGCAGAAGCAGTAATATAGTTGGGACCATGGAATCCATACATGATGGATATCTGACCGGCTGCAATGTCGGCAATCATCTTCGGGATGAAGAAGGGATTGAACTTAGGACCAGCCTCCTCATTCTTGGCATAGTAGGACACTTCCTCCTCGAAAGTCTTGATACCACCAATGCCTACACCGAAGACCACACCGATGCGATCCTTGTCCTCTGTCTCCAGATCCATACCGCAGTCCTCGACAGCCTGCTTGGCTGCAATCATGGCCAACTGTGTATAGCGGTCCATCTTGCGGGCCTCCTTGCGGTCGAGATAGTCATTTACATTGAGGTTCTTTACCTCACAGGCGAACTGTGTCTTGAATTTCGATGCGTCAAAAAGTGTAATAGGTGCGGCACCACTTACGCCGTTGAGCAGGTTTTTCCACATCTCGTCGGGAGTGTTGCCTACTGGCGTCACTGCGCCAAGTCCTGTTACAACTACTCTTTTTAATTCCATATTTTAAAACTATAATGAAAAATGAATAATTTGCTACCGCAATCCAAAGTGAAAGGAAATGGCGGCAGCAAATTATTCACTTTTCACTTTCCGAATTTAATTTATTTTGCGTTCTCTTCGATATAAGCAATAGCATCGCCAACAGTACCGATCTTCTCAGCCTTATCGTCGGGAATGGAAATACCGAACTCCTTCTCAAACTCCATGATCAGTTCAACGGTATCCAGTGAATCTGCACCCAGATCATTTGTGAAACTTGCCTCGGGCTTAACCTCAGCCTCGTCAACTCCCAGTTTATCAACGATAATTGCCTTTACTTTGCTTTCAATTTCTGACATAATTTTCTTCCTTTAAAATGTTAATAATGTATTTGCTATCTTGAAAAAAGACGGCTTTTGCCGTTTTCGGGGTGCAAAGTAACACATTTTCTTTCACTTACGCAAACTTTTTTAAGAAAAAGTGACTCCACTTTGCACATTTATAGTGTAATTGTGCATAAAAAGAACGTTTTTGTGTGCGTTACCAACCATAAAAATGCAAAATTAGATGAAAATATTAATAATTAGTTGGTTAATTGAAAAACTTTCTGTAGTTTTGCACCATAACTATTTTAAATAAGGTGATTATGTCGTTTACAGAACAAGCCAACCGCATCTTCAATCAGGTGATTAAAGACTATCATCTGACAGATAATGTAGATACGCCCATTCATAATCCTTACGAAACCGACAGTATCGAGTACAGCCTCTATCTGAAATGCTGGATCGACACCGTCCAATGGCATTTCGAAGATATTATCCGCGATCCTCATATCGACCCGATAGAAGCGCTCAAACTGAAAAGGCGCATCGACAAGAGTAATCAGGACCGTACTGACCTGGTGGAGGAAATTGATTCATACTTCCGTCAGTATTACAGTAACGTGACACCACTGAAGGATGCCAGACTGAACACTGAGAGTCCGGCTTGGGCTGTCGACCGTCTGAGTATCCTTGCGCTGAAAATCTATCACATGCAGGAACAAGTGGACCGTCAGGATGCCTCTGCGGAACATATCGACAGATGCAAGGCAAAACTCGCCGTACTGCTGGAACAGCAAAAGGACCTCTCGCTGGCTATCGACCAGTTGCTGGAGGATATTGCTGAAGGCCGCAAATATATGAAGGTGTATCGGCAGATGAAAATGTACAACGACCCTTCTACTAATCCCATACTATATAAGAAGTGAAGAAAGAGCATATACTGGTTATCCGATTTTCATCTTTAGGTGACATTGCCATGACTGTACCCGTCGTATGGTCGCTGGCTCATCAGTATCCAGATATCCGTATCACCGTGCTGAGTAGGAAGTATGCCCGTGTACTCTTTGATGATTTGGCTCCCAATGTAAATTTCATGGAGGCCGACTTGAAGGTAGAGTATCATGGCATCAAAGGACTCAATGCACTTTATCGTCGTCTGACTGCCAAACAATTCACAAAGGTGGCCGACCTGCACAACGTGCTGCGCTCTGAATACCTGCGGATGAGATTTAATATGGGGCACTATCGGGTGGAGCATATCAATAAGCGGCGTAAGGATCGCCGGCAATTGGTCTCATTTAAAAATAAAGTGAAAAGGCAACTGCCCACTTCATTCGACAACTATCTGGAAGTGTTTGAGCGGCTGGGCTATCCTGTGGATATACAACAGTTCCACTCCATCTTCCCTGAAGAGGGTGGTAATCTGAACTTGCTGCCCAAGGAGATAGGTCCTAAGAAGAATTTTGAGCAATGGATAGGCATCGCACCTTTTGCAGCCCACGAAGGAAAGGTCTACCCTCCCCGACTAATGGAGCAAGTGATTCACTCATTGCTGGAGAAATATCCAAAGTGTCGTATCTTCTTCTTCGGACGGGGTGAAAAGGAAGAACACTACTTTCACTTATGGTGTGCCCAATATCGACAGTGTATATGGGTCAACCGATATGTGGAAAACATGTATCAGGAACTGATTGTCATGAGTCATCTCAACGTCATGTTGTCAATGGACTCAGCGAATATGCACCTGGCTTCGCTTACCAACATCCCAGTAGTCAGTGTCTGGGGCGCCACTCACCCATACGCTGGATTTATGGGTTTCGGACAGCCGAAGGAGAATGCCATCCAACTGGATCTGGAGTGTCGCCCCTGCAGTATCTATGGTCAGAAACCCTGCCATCGAGGTGATTTTGCATGTATGAAGAACATTCCGCCCGAGCGGATTGTTGAGAGAATAGATACAATTATTAATAACCCCTAAAACAAGTACGATTATGAAAAAGTATGTTTGCGACGTATGTGGTTACGTCTATGATCCCGCTGAGGGAGACGCTGATGGCGGTATTGCTCCTGGAACAGCATTCGAAGACATCCCTGAGGATTGGGTTTGCCCCGTCTGCGGAGTCGGCAAGAGTGATTTCTCTCCAGTGGATGACTAATTATAAATAAGGTGGCGACGGTCACCTTATTTTTTTGTGGAAAAACAGTGGATAACTGTGTGGAAAACTAAACTAATTATTCATAAATATCCCAGTAACAGATATTCTGAGGGGATATTCACAGACTTATTCAAATGATTTTCGAAAGATTTCCACTGTTTTTTGCTGAAAAAAGATATAAACTTATTAATTTTGCACCAAAATCAGAAATAGTGGATAAGCCTGCTTTGATGCTCATTATCAATAAGAAACTATCCACAGAGTGTACGAATAACGTGAAATACTGAAAGAATAACTTATCTGGCAAGAAAAGAGGCAGAAAGTTTTCAACTTATTCACGGCATATCATACTACTCATTCTTATTTTTTAAAGAAAAGAAAAGAAAAAAAATAAATATATTATTGTGATGTTGAAAAAGGAGTGGATTAAACAAGGTTTCATTGATGAGCCGGTAGCAGAAGGTACTGACCTGAAGGCTGAGATCAGGCAGATGTGTAAAGAGAAGGATGCCATTATCCTGGCCCACTATTACACGATAGGTGAGATTCAGGAGATAGCCGACTTTGTAGGCGACTCACTGGCTTTGGCACGTAAGGCTGCAGAAACGGATGCAAAGATAATGGTGATGTGTGGTGTTCATTTTATGGCTGAGACGTGTAAATTGTTGTCACCAGACAAGACTGTACTCTGTCCTGACTTGAATGCCGGCTGTTCATTGGCAGACTCTTGCAAGGCCGAAGATCTGAAGAAGTTCAAAGAAGAGCATCCTGGCTACCAAGTAGTATCGTATGTCAATACGACAGCAGCCGTGAAGGCCCTGACGGATGTAGTCGTCACTTCCGGTAATGCGAAGAAGGTAGTGGATCAGTTGCCTCAGGATGCTAAACTTATTTTCGGTCCTGACTATAATCTTGGCAACTATATTAATGAGGTGACAGGTCGACAGATGCTGCTCTGGAATGGTGGTTGTCATGTTCACGAACGTTTCTCGGTAAGCAAGATACTCGAACTGAAACAGCGATATCCTGATGCCGTCGTGATGGCTCACTTGGAGTGTAAAGGCCCTGTCTTGGCTTTGGCGGATGTGAAGGGCAGCACGGCCACAATGCTCCAGTATGCGCAGCAGAGTGACAAGAAGCGGTTTATTGTGGCTACAGAGGCCGGTATTCTGCATGAGATGCAGCGTACTTGTCCTGATAAGGATTTTATCCCTGTGCCTCCTGAAATCAGTGAGAGCGGGCTGGAATGCTCGTGCAATGAGTGTCAGTATATGAAGATGAATTCGCTGCTGAAGATTTACAATTGTCTGAAATACGGCTGGCCTTCCGTTGAGGTTGATCCTGAAATTGCCAAGGAGGCAGTGAAACCTATAGAAAGAATGCTGGAGTTGAGTTGATCACTCCGGCATTCATTTTCATTTTACGACTGCTATTTTACATACAATCCCTTTCTTTCCATCGCTGGTAGCCGTGGCCACCATATATATTCCGCTGGCTACACTCTTGCCATTTTTGTCTTTTCCGTCCCAGATGAAAGTTCCTCCATTACTGCGTCCCTCTTTTATCAGTGCACCATTGGAGGACAGTATCTTGACATCCGCATTGAATGAAAGGCCTGTGACGGTAATCAAGCCCGTATAACCAGGCTCTACAGGATTCGGATAAGCCAGCACATTGTCACTGTTCATCACTGTATTTGAAACTGTAGCGTCACTGACATAAGAACAAAGCCCTTTGTTTGTTCCGAAAAACACTTCACCTGTTTCATTGTTAATGGCGATGGACTCGATGATATTGCTGAGCAGACTGCTGTTCTCGATAGTGAAATGCTGTAGTTGGGTATTATTGTCATAACTGATCAGGTACACACCGTCATTGGCAGTTCCAAACCACTTGCGTCCGCCACCATCTATTGCCATACAATTGATACTGTTGTTTGCCAGCAGATAGTCAGCATAGTTGCTGCCGTCATTACGTGGCACTTTATACTGGATGACGCCCAGTGAATTATCCTGTATTCTCTCTTTGTCCAGATAGACAGGGCCGACATCAGTTCCTACCCATATATTTCCTTCTGTATCCTCACAGACACACTCTGAGTAATGATTAGCGATTTTCGTACCGTCCTGATTGACGAAATTGGTATATTTTGTTATTACGTCATTTTCTGGATTGTAACTATACAGATATGGATTGTCTGAATGCGCATTGACAAACCACAGTTTGCCGCGACTGTCGATTATCGAGTTTTTCATCACTCTCAGCGCATGGTTTGGTTCGTCGATGAGTGCATCGTCCATGATACCGTTCCATTCGCCGTCCTTATCCCATTTTATGATGCCTGTGGTAGAACCGCTGTTCAGGCAGTATAAGTTGCCTTCCTTGTCATAGATGACTCCATTTGTACGGACATAGGCCGGACTATTATTGGATGCTGCAGACTCAAAATAGTCTGTGTTTCCTGCCGTATGGTTTTTGACAAACTTTTCATTTCTGAATTCATAAAGACCAGAACAGGATGCCACGATGACGTGATTCTCATCACGTGGGTCAATCGCTATGGATGTCACATCCAGATATCGGTCGGCAAAGGCCGGCTTCATGTCATCCTGATAAATAGTCCAATTGTTATTGTTCCATACTTGTACAGTGCCTGGTCGCTGGAAGTTATCAAATTGATAAAATCCACCGCCGACGGTATAGAGTTTCCCGTTGTAAACCTTCATATAGAAAAAATGGTTGTACTTCGGACCGCCAGGTTTCAGGGTTTCGACGAGTGAAATGTTTTGCTCGTAGTCACTCTTATTGTCAGTGAAAAGGGACGAAAGGTCATCCGTAGTTGATTCCCAGTTGCCTATGTCTAACAGATTGTTTGAGAGAAGTGATCTGACATAGCAGATATTGCCTTCGTTGGTATACTCCGCATAGATGTAGTTATCTTTAATGGCGACATTGCTTATGCTGTGGTTGAACATATACGTCTCACTGATCTCTGCATTCTTGACATCCAGTTTGACGATACCGAAGCCACAGGCCAGATAGGCATACTGTCCATAGGTATAGATGCTGTTCAGCGTCTTGTCGCCTGTGAAGGTTTTGGAGTATATACTGCTGATATTGGTAATGCTGCCATTGGTCTCAACGAGGTCTATATTTGAGTCTTCATAGACGGCAATCAGTCGCTTGGCCTGCTGGCACCAGGCAATGTGGGTGATGTAAGTATCGCTCAGTCCGTTCGCCTTGTCATAAGTCGTGATGCTCTGGTCGTTCTTATTATATTGGTAGAGTCCGTTGGAGGCCAGAACGAACAGATACTGGTCGGCAGCACAGATATCCTGAACCTCATGGTACGACAGGTAGTTACGCCATGTGCCGATTTGTGCATTTGCCGGGCTGCATAGCATACAAAAAACAATCAGTAATAAACCTATTGGGTTTCGGCCTTGTCTCGTCACAAATTGTTGAATGTTCCTCAGCATAAGTTTATTATTTAATTGTTTTTTGTTTATCTATTGTTTATTCTTCAGATACTCACAGAGTTTCGCAACGGCCCTTGCCCGATGGCTGATGTGGTTTTTGATGTCCAGCCCCAGTTCGGCAAACGTCTTGTCATAGCCTTCGGGCTGGAAGATGGGGTCATAGCCGAAGCCCTCCCCTCCCCTACGCTCTCGGATGATTTCACCATCGACGATACCTTCAAACTTGTGAATATCCTTGATACTGCTACAGCCACATGGACAGACGTCTTTCTTCTGTATTAACGCGATTACGGTGCGAAATCTTGCACGACGATTGTTATTTTCTCCTAATTCTTTCAAAAGACGTGTCATATTGGCCTCAGCATCATGTGAGGCTGAACTGTCATCGGCCATATTGGCATAGCGGGCAGAATAGACACCTGGCGCACCGTTCAGGGCATCTACTTCAAGACCAGTATCGTCGGCAAAACAGTCTATATGATAATGATCATAGACGTACTGTGCCTTCTGGAGGGCATTCTCTTCGAGTGTGGTGCCTGTCTCAGGAATGTCCACATCGCAGCCGATATCTTTCAGTGAGAGCACTTCGATGCGCTCACCCAGGATGCTGCGTATCTCGTCAAGTTTATGCTGATTGTTTGTTGCAAATACTATTTTCATTCTTTCGTTGTCTCATTCTTCTTTTTCTTGATCTTTACACGCATCTCGTCGAAGCCTTCGCCATAGACACCGATGACGGCACTCTGCGAGACGAAGGCCTGCGGGTCGATCATCTTGATCAGTCGGAACATATTCACGCTCTCGTTCTTTCTGGCCAGTATACAGAGCACTTTCATATCTTTACCTGTATACCAACCGTGCCCGTCGAGGATGGTGACACCGTGGTTCATCTCCGTACCGATGGCATTGGCTATCTCCTGCCATTTGTGGCTGAAAATGAAGAACTGTACTGACTGTCGGCGGGCATTCATCACGTAGTCGAGGGTATAGTTCTCCAGAGCCATCACGCAGAAGCCGAACATCACCTTATGGGCTCGTTCCAGATAGGTGCCAAACTGAGGAAAGAACATACAGGAGCCGATAATACAGAAGTCGGCCGCTATCAGCACGTTGCCCAGCGTCACATTTGGGTGGAACTTATTCACAGAGGCTGCGATAATGTCCGTACCGCCTGTCGAACCATTGTGGGTGAAGACGGTAGCCAGCGCTATGCCCGTCAGCACACAGCCGATAATCATCGACATGAAGTCCTGTCCCTCACCCATCAGTTTGAAAGGCAATCCGTTGTCCTGCTTAGGCATGATTTCCTGGGCAAACATCAGCATGAAGTAGAGCGTGAAGATGGCAAAGATGGTCTTCATCAGAAACTTGTAGCCCAGTATCTTCAGTGCGACCACCAGCAGAATGCCGTTGATGATGATGTAGGTGTTCTCCAAGTGGAACCCGGTGGCATAGTAGATGATGGCCGAGAGGCCTGTGACACCGCCGGCCACAATCTGATAGGGCATCAGGAACACGGTGAAGGCGATGGTGTAAATGGCGAGGCCAAGGGCTATGAACATATAGTCCCTGGCCTCGTTCCAAATCATTTTATGCTCGATAGTCATATTATTTCTTCAGCACGATATTCACCATACGCTTAGGGACGATGATAACCTTTGCTACCTGGAAGCCTTCGAGATATTTTGCTGAACGCTCATCTGCCAGCACTGCATCCTCGATGGTCTTATTATCGGCATCGGCAGCGAACTGCATCTCGAAGCGGGCCTTACCATTGAAGGCAATACCCAACTTCACCTGACTCTCTACGAGATACTCTTCGTTCCAAGTAGGCCACTGAGAATCGCAGACGCTACCCTGCTCACCCAGCATCTCCCAGAGTTCCTCAGCGATATGGGGAGCAAACGGGGCGATAAGGATGACGAGTGTCTTCAGCATCTCCTTGTTCTTGCACTTCTGCTGCGAGAGTTCGTTTACGCAGATCATGAAGGCAGAGATAGAGGTGTTGTAACTGAAGGTCTCAATGTCCTGAGATACCTTCTTGATGAGTTTGTGCACACTCTTCAGATTCTCAGGAGTTGCCTCACCCTCGAAACCGTTCTGGTAGAGGTTCCAGAACTTGCGCAGGAAGCGGTGACAGCCGTCGATACCGTTGGTATCCCAAGGCTTCGACTGCTCCACAGGACCCAGGAACATCTCATAGAGACGCAAGGTATCAGCACCGTATTTCTCGACAATCATATCCGGATTGACCACGTTGAACATCGACTTTGACATCTTTTCGATAGCCCATCCGCACTTGTACTGTCCATTCTCCAGTATGAATTCGGCATTCTCGTATTCAGGGCGCCAAGCCTTGAAGGCCTCTATGTCGAGGATATCAGCACTGACGATATTTACATCCACGTGGATAGGGGTCGTGGTGTATTTGTCCTTCAGGCCGAAACTGACGAACTTGCCCTTGTCTGCTCCTTCATCCTCGATACGGTAGACGAAGTTGGAGCGGCCCTGGATCATACCTTGGTTGACGAGTTTCTTGAACGGTTCGTCCTCGCAAGAGTAGCCAGAGTCATAGAGGAACTTGTTCCAGA
>OCVV011220319.1_pt1 | contig 21251 bp, 19 predicted proteins | sample 1539721 | NCBI WGS metagenome assembly OCVV01 (sample SAMN02144230, study PRJEB22623) | gut metagenome | biome: sheep rumen | host: Ovis aries | place: New Zealand
GCTCCCGCCCTCCCTCGCTCTTAGGTGGCTGCTCGCCCCCTGCCGCGCGGCGCTCCCCGAGTGTTTTAGCATGGTATTAGATATAGCGCCCATGGCGCATAAACAATAATAGTCGTTAATATGACCCACTTATCAGATGAACAGCATGCAGCTCAGATGGCTGATATGAAGGCTTTCGATGAGCAGATGCCTTGCGTTGGTATCTTCTGGTACGATCCAGAGGAAAAGTCTTTTTTCGGAGTGCATAAGCAAGAAATCACTCCTAAGATGGTAGAGGAGGCTGCAAATAACGGTGTTCCTTTTATCAATTATCCGAAGCTTCATAGACAGATATGGGCAAAGGAGTATTTCCGTGCCCAAGCCAAACATGAACCAACAAAGTTTAGTGGTGATTATACACAAGTGCCTCGTGGTAGAGTCGCTTGGAACATCGATAAGTTCATAGTATTAGTAGGCCATTGGGCTGAGCCAATCCTAGATGAACTCACCGAACTCATAGAAGAGGAGTTTTCACTCCCTTACTTTGAGTTCGTATACGACGAACATTGGGACTTAGGTCACGGTTGGTCAGGCGACATGCCAAAGTAATTCCGCTCGTCGGGGCTGTCTGCCCCTTGCCGCGTGGCGCTCCCGGAGTGTTTTAGCATGGTATTAAACATAGCGCTTTTAGCGCATTGACAATATGAGCCGTAGTCCCGGCTTGCCAAAAGGCACGAAAAGTTGTCGGTCTCTGCAACTTTGAGTTTAAGTCTCTTGCCAAAGATTGGCGAGAGGTTTGGAGAGTGGTTGAAGCCCTCTCTTACACGGCAAGAGAGGGTTGGGTGAGTTGTCGAAAAAAGATTATTGATTAGATTATGGAAGTTATAAAAACATCAATCGACGGTGTGTTCATTATTGAACCCCGCATTTTTGAAGATAGCCGCGGCTATTTCTTTGAATCTTTCTCTCAGAGAGAGTTCGAAGAAAAAATTGGCCCCATCAATTTCGTTCAGGACAATGAATCCAAGTCAAGCTATGGCGTAATGCGTGGCTTGCATTTCCAGCGCCCACCCTTTACGCAGAGCAAACTGGTTCGCTGTGTCAAAGGTGCAGTGCTTGATGTGGCTGTAGATATTCGCAAAGGAAGTCCAACGTACGGCCAGCACGTAGCCGTTGAACTCACTGAGGATAATCATCGCCAGTTCTTTATCCCCAAGGGCTTTGCTCATGGCTTTGCTGTACTCAGCGAAACTGCCGTATTTCAATACAAGTGTGATGAATTCTATCATCCCGAAGCTGATGGAGGTATCAGTATCTTGGACGATAGCTTAAATATCGATTGGCGTATCCCTACAAATAAAGCGATCCTTTCAGAGAAAGATACAAAACATACTTTGTTGAAGGATTTTGATAGTCCATTTGATATTAAGGTAGATTTATATAAGTGAATATATGAAAGTCGTACTATTAGCCGGTGGTTTTGGAACTCGAATTAGCGAGGAATCCGTATTTAAACCTAAACCTATGATTGAAATTGGTGGTATGCCTATTTTGTGGCATATCATGAAAGAGTATGCCTATTATGGACATAATGAGTTTATTATCTGTGCAGGTTATCGCCAAGAATATATAAAACAATGGTTCGCTAATTATTTCCTATGTAATTCTGATGTTACCTTTGATTTTCGTAATGGTCAGAATGATATGACTATCCACGAAAGTCGTTTGGAGCCTTGGAAGGTGACAGTAGTTGATACCGGTTATAACACAATGACAGGTGGCCGTATTAAACGGATTCAGAAATACGTTGGTGGTGAGCCATTCTTTATGACTTATGGTGATGGAGTTTGCGATGTAGATATAAATAAACTCCTTGAATTTCATAAATCTCATGGCAAGTTAGCTACTTTGACTGCGGTAAAGTTGGCTCAAGACAAAGGAGTCCTGGATATTGAAGGAGGAGCTGTAAAATCATTCCGTGAGAAGAATTTGGCTGATGGAGCCCCTATCAATGCTGGTTATATGGTGCTTCAGCCAGAGGTTTTTGATTTGATAGAGGGCGATATGACCATTTTTGAGAAAACTCCTCTGGAAACTCTGGCTAATCAGGGTGAATTGATGTCGTATATCCATACAGGCTTCTGGCAGTGTATGGATAATGTGCGTGAACGCGATATGCTAGAGAAACTTCTTCGTGAAAATAAGGCTCCATGGAAGAAATGGGACCGTGAAATACCCAAAGAAAGATAATAAAATACATTATATGTCAAAGAAAGAAGATTTGAAAAAACAGATACTCGAACTTACTCGCGAGTATTACAAAGAGATCCATGCCCCTCAGCCTGTATTTGAGGCAGGAAAGACACGTGTGAATTATGGTGGCCGTTACTTCGATGACGAAGAAATGGTTAACCTAGTTGATGCTTCTTTGGATTTTTGGCTGACAGCTGGCCCCTGGGCGCATAAATTTGAAACCAGGCTCGCTAAGTGGCTTGGAGTAAAATATTGCTCGCTTTGTAATTCTGGTTCATCTGCTAACCTTTTAGCATTCTCTGCATTGACCGCACCGGAACTAGGTGCTCGCCAGATTAAGAGAGGTGACGAGGTAATTACTGTTGCTGCAGGTTTTCCAACTACAGTCGCATGTATTGTACAATATGGTGCAGTACCTGTATTTGTAGATATGAGTATCGAAGAGAGTAATATTGATACCACTCAGTTAGAGAATGCTCTTTCTCCCAAGACAAAGGCCGTGATGATTGCTCATAGTTTAGGTAACCCTTTTAATCTGCAGACTGTGGTTGATTTTTGCAAGAAACATAATCTCTGGTTGGTAGAGGATAACTGCGATGCTCTTGGATCAGAATATTATATTGATGGCGAATGGAAAAAAACTGGAACCATTGGTGATATTGGTACGAGTAGCTTCTATCCTCCTCACCACATGACAATGGGTGAGGGAGGTGCTGTTTATACCAACAACCCTGAACTTCATAAATATGTGAATTCATATCGTGATTGGGGACGTGACTGTTGGTGTGTCGGTGGCGTTGATAATACTTGTGGTTGTCGTTTTACTGGTCAATTTGGACAATTGCCTCAGGGGTATGATCATAAATATGTGTATAGTCATCTTGGCTATAACCTCAAGGCGACAGATCTTCAGGCTGCTATTGGCTGTGCTCAATTAGAGAAACTTGACTTTATTGTGCAACGTCGACGTGAGAATTATCAGGCTATGTATGATGGACTTAAAGGTGTTAAGGGGCTGCTTTTGCCTGAGCCTCAGAAGAACTCAAAGCCATCTTGGTTTGGCTTCTTTATTACGGTCAAGGAGGATGCTGGTTTTACTCGTAATGAACTTACTTCTTATCTTGAAGATCATAAGGTACAGACGCGTAACCTGTTTGCAGGAAATCTTCTGAGACATCCTGCTTTTGAGCAGTATGAAGTGAATAAAGACTATCGCGTTGTAGGTGGTTCATTGCCTGTTACAGATAGCATTATGCGTGATTCTTTCTGGTTAGGCCTTTATCCAGGCATGACACCAGAAAAACTTCAGTATATGATTGATACCATTAAGGCATTTGTAGCATCAAAGTCATGAACTTAGACACATTTGATGGCGCTTTCAAAGGAAAGAGAGTCCTAGTTACAGGCCATACTGGTTTTAAAGGTTCATGGCTCAGCATCTGGCTACATGAGTTAGGGGCCGAGGTGATTGGCGTAGGTTTGGAGCCTTTTTCAGAAAAAGACAACTTTGTTCTATCTGGGATTGGTAAGAAGATAATGGCTGACATCCGAGCTGACATTCGTGATGGCCAAAAAATGAAGGAGATTTTTGCTGAATATCAGCCAGAGATTGTCTTTCATTTAGCTGCTCAGCCTTTGGTTCGTCTCAGTTATGATATTCCAGTAGAGACTTATGAAACCAATGTGATGGGCTCAATCAATATCATGGAGGCTGTTCGTTTTACAGATTCAGTGAAGGTGCTAGTGATGATTACCACTGATAAGTGTTATGAGAATCGTGAGCAAATTTGGGGATATCGCGAGAATGAACCAATGGGTGGATACGATCCATACAGTTCTTCTAAAGGTGCTGCAGAAATTGCCATCAATTCTTGGCGTAGGAGTTTCTTTAACCCTGCTGACTATGGTAAGAAACACCATGTCGCTATCGCTAGCGTCCGTGCTGGTAATGTGGTAGGAGGCGGAGATTGGGCAAAGGATCGTATCGTGCCTGATTGTATCAGAGCATTGGAGGCTGATAGGCCTATAGAAATTAGAAGTCCAAAAGCTATCAGACCATGGCAGCATGTATTAGAGCCCTTATCGGGATATTTGCTTTTAGCGAGTAAGATGTTAAAAGAGCCAACAAAGTATTGCGAAGGTTGGAACTTTGGTCCTCGAACTGAAAGTATTACTCCTGTTTGGAATGTTGCTACAATGCTTACCCATTATTATGGTAGAGGAGAGTTGAAGGATATTTCAGATCCTAATGCCCTCCATGAGGCAAATCTATTGATGCTAGATATTAGTAAAGCAAAGTTTAAATTAGGCTGGGAACCGCGTACAAATATTGATTTGTGTTGTCAGTTAACAGCTGATTGGTATAAACGTTATCTGCATGAAGATGTATATCAGCTATGCATAGAACAGATAAATTTCTTTGTGAACTCTAATAACTTATTATAACTACTGATATGATTAAAGTTTCTGATTTTATTTTCCAGCATCTTGTAGAGAAGTATGGAATTAAACATTGTTTCTTAGTAACAGGTGGTGGTGCTATGCACCTTAACGATTCTATTGGTCATACCAAAGGATTGAAATATATTTGTAATCATCACGAGCAGGCCTCTGCTATCGCTGGTGAAGGTTACTATCGAGCATGTGGTCAGTTGGCCGTTACTTGTGTAACAACAGGCCCTGGTGGAACCAATGCTATTACAGGTGTGTTGGGACAGTATCTGGACTCAATTCCTGGACTGTATATATCTGGACAGATAAAGACATCAACCTATAAGCATACATATCCCTATCTGAATCTCCGTCAGTTGGGTGACCAAGAGGCTGATATTGTTTCAATGGTATCTCCTATTACAAAATATGCTAAGACTATTTATAATCCTCTTGATGTTAAATATGAATTGGACAAGGCTATAGCTATAGCGCTTGATGGTCGTCCTGGTCCAGTTTGGTTGGATATTCCTTTGGATGTACAGGGTGCAACGGTTGATGAGACTCAATTTAAGGAATTTGATCCTGCCATGGAAATCATTGATCCTGTGAAGCATGCCTTGGTAGATGAGCAGATTAAGCAGCTGATTGAAAAGATAAAGTCCGCTAAGAGTCCTGTCATCTATGTGGGTAATGGTGTTCGCTTGGCTAAACGTGAGAAGGAGTTCATCTCTTTGGCTGAGAAACTGAATATACCAGTTGTCACTGCTATTAGCGGTTCTGATATTATCTGGCATGACCATAAATTGTGCTTTGGCAAGCCTGGTATCTGTGGCGACCGAATCGGTAATATCATGGTACAGAACTCAGATCTTCTCATTGTGATGGGTACTCGCCTGAGTATCCGTCAGGTTAGCTATGCTTACGACCTGTTGGCACCAAAGGCATTCAAGGTAATGGCGGATATTGACCTTGCAGAAATGCAGAAGCCTACACTGAATATCGATATGCCTATTCATGTTAATCTCTCTGAGTTCATAGACAAGATGCTGGTAGCTCTTGAAGGTGAAAATGAACTGCCTAAGTTTGAGAAGTGGATTGAGTGGGGCAGAAACATCAAGGGTAAGATTCCTACACTGTTCGATGATAACCCAGATTGTGAGGGCTATGCCAATAGTTACAAGTTTGCTGATGAACTGTTCAAACAGTTGCATGATGGCGATGTCGTTGTTACAGGTAATGGTACTGCTTATACCTGTACCTATCAGGCAATGCAGGTGAATGAAGGTGTACGCGTATTTGCCAATCAAGGTTGTGCAGCTATGGGCTATGGTCTACCTGCATCCATTGGCGCTTGTGTAAGCAATGAGAATGGAAAGACCATCTGTGTAACAGGTGATGGTTCTATCCAGATGAACTTACAGGAGTTGCAGACCATTGTTACCTATAAGTTACCATTGAAGCTCTTCGTTTTGGAGAATGAGAGCTATTTGGCAATCAAGACTACCCAGAAAGCTTTTTTCAAAGGACACTTCACAGGTAGTAACCCTGCCAGCGGTGTTGTCTGTCCAGATTTGAAGCGTATTGCTGAGGCTTACGGGATACCTTTCGTAAGAGTATCAAGTAATGATGCGCTAGAGTCAACCATTAGTGAGGTATTAAATGCTGAGGGTGCTATGATTTGTGAGGTGAAGATGCATCCCGAACAGACCTTATTCCCGAAGTCAGCATCCTTTATGGATAAGAAGACTGGAAAGATGTCATCAGCACCATTAGAGAAAATGGCACCATTTATGTCTGATGAATTGCAGAAAGAATGCATTTTTAATGCATAATGTCGAAGATGGCAGACAAAATAAAAAAAATCATTGTTACAGGAGCTACAGGTTGTGTGGGAAGTGCTGTCGTTAGGAGGGCACTTGCACATGATATGTTTGTAACCTGTATAGTTCATCAAGGTTCCAAGCGTCTGTCAAATCTTCCAGAAGATAGTCGTGTAAAGGTGGTTGAGTGTAATCTTTCTGACTATGATTCTTTGGAGTTAGATGACAAATACGATGCTTTTATACATCTTGCATGGGAAAAAACTTTTGGAGCTTCGCGTGATGATGCAGAATTGCAAGCTTTTAATATTTATTATACTCTCGATGCTTGTCGTTTAGCTCATCGTTGTGGATGTAAGGTGTTTGTTGGTGCTGGTTCTCAGGCTGAGTATGGTGTTCAATCTGTTGATTTAACACCTGATTTACCTGTTAGACCAGAGAGCGGCTATGGAATTGCTAAGTTCGCTGCAGGGAAACTCTCTGCAATGCTCTGTAAAAGTTTGGGAATGCGTCAGAATTGGGTCCGTATATTAAGTGTATATGGTCCGAATGATGGTGAGAATACACTTATTAGTTATGTAATCCGTGAATTGAAAGCTGGTCGTTCGCCCGAGTTGACAAAATGTGAACAGGTTTGGGACTATCTTTATGCCGATGATGCAGCAGATGCAATACTCGCTATTGTTGAAAGGGGAAAATGTGGGAAAGCATATCCTTTAGGTTCTGGAAATGGTCGCAGACTTTCTGAGTTTATTGAGGAAATTCGCTGTGTGATAAACCCCTCTGTTCCTGTAAAATACGGAGCAAAGGATTACTATCCTCATCAACCAATGTTTTTGGTGGCTGATATTGGTGATTTGATTGCTGATACAGGGTGGACTCCTAAATATTCTTTTATAGAGGGGATTGTAGAATGTAAAGAATAAAGATGAGAAGATATTTGTTTTTTTTGACTCAAAAGATAGGCTTAGATAAGTCTATTGCTTATTCGTCAGGCTCTCGAGTAATAAATGCAATAGCTGGTGTCGTTTCAGTATTCTTCATTACGAGTTTTCTGACAGGAATAGAGCAGGGATTTTATTATACATTTGGTAGTGTTTTAGCTTTACAGATTTTTTTTGAATTGGGACTAACTGGTATCATGACTCAGTATGTGGCGCATGAATCTTCTCATTTAATATTAAATCCTGATAATCATTTTAGTGGTGATGAAAAATATAAGTCACGTTTGGCTTCACTTATACATTTTGTAGTAAAATGGTATGGAATCTTGGCGGTAGTAGCGCTTGCTTTTCTTTTAGTTGTAGGCTTTGTTTTTTTTGAGAAATTTGGCTCCGAACACGAAAACGTAATATGGAAGACTCCTTGGGTGCTAATTTGTTTCGGTACTGCTGCAAATCTTTTCTTGTCTCCTTTTAATTCTATTTTTATGGGATTAGGCAAGGTTAAAGAAATAAGCAAAATTGGTTTTTTTCAACAAATTCTCCTTCCGTTTATATCATGGAGCGGCTTGGCATTGGGATGTAAATTGTATATACTAGGTATAGGCTATATTATTTCAGTTGTTTTTTGGCTGTTATTTATATGGAGATTGGGTCTGGCGCATATTATAATAAATCTGTGCCGTTATAAAGTAAAAGAACGCGTGTCATATTGGAAGGAGATTTTCCCATTCCAATGGAAAATTGCTCTTAGTTGGGTAAGTGGCTATTTTATTTTTCAACTTTTTAATCCGGTATTATTTGCAACAGAAGGTGCTGTCGTTGCAGGTCAAATGGGAATGACATTACAGGCTTTAAATGCTATTCAAGCTTTTTCTATGAGTTGGCTTTCAACGAAAGTTCCACTTTTTTCAAAGCTAATTGCAATAAAGGACTACGTTAAGTTAGATTCGATATTTATAAGAGTTGTAAAACAGATGTCATCTGTATGCTTGGCTCTTTTATTGTCTTTTTTTGTAGTAATATGGGGATTGCATATTACAAAGCTCCAATTCGGAGAAAACCTTTTGGCCGATCGTTTCCTTCCTTATTTACCATTGCTTTTAATGATGTTCCCCATCTATTTACAGCAATTCACAAATGCCTGGGCTACTTACTTGCGGTGTCATCTAAAAGAACCATTTTTGATAATTTCAATTTGTGGAGGTATTGCAAATGGACTTTCGACAATAGTTCTAGGTAATTTATATGGATTATATGGAATGACAATGGGGTACTGCCTTTTATCGATTCTGTTTTTTCCATGGGGGTATTGGTTATATAAGAAAAATAAAATAGAATGGCATGGATAAAACAGAACCATTGTTGAGTATTTGTATTCCAACTTATAATAGATGCAATATTCTAAAAGATGTTTTAAATCAGTATCTTAATAATTCAGAGTTTGATGAGGAAGTTGAGATAATAATATCAGATAACGCATCTACAGATGATACTTGTGAAATTTGTCAAGCCTTTTGCGCTCAATCTAGTAATATTCATTATTATAGAAATGAAGAGAATATTAGAGATGCTAATTTTGTAAAAGTATTGGACTTGGCAAAAGGCCGGTATCTAAAATTATTTAATGATTGGGCTTATTGTACCGCTGAATCTTTGCGGTATATTAAAGAAAGAATAAGAGAGAATTTAGTCGAAAAGAAACCTGTTTATTTTTCAAGTGGTAATATTTTTACTCAATATAAAACAGAGGTTATTTATGCGAGAAATTTAGATGAATTTGTAAAGGTGGTGTCGACTTTTGTTACGTATAATAATTTGTTTGGAGTATGGAAAGAACAATGGGCGGGCGTTGCAGATAAAGGGAAATATTCGACATTACAACTTCAACAAGTAGATTGGATATATCAGATTGTTTCACGGAATGGAGGATGTGTGATTTATGATAAACCTGTTTTCTGGTCTAGTAATGTCTCATTAGGTGTTCGAGGAGGGTATAATTGGTTTAAGGTCCATCTTGATAACTATTATACTATTATGTGTACATATGTTAAAAATGGAAGTATTTCAAGTCACACGTTCATTGAAGATAAGCACAATTTGTTAGAACACTTCAAACCGGAATTCAGTAAAGCACTTTTTTATAATTATGATAAGACGTGGAATTTTGAAACAAGGGGCACTGTAAATTTGCTTTTGAAATATTATCGGAAAGATCCTTATGTAATATACTATCTGGCAAAATTGCTTTTGTTTTTTGGATTTCAGGTTAGTAAATCATGGGGGGTACGTTTAAGAAATTATTTGTTGAAGTAATATGAAATATGACTTTTTGATTGTGGGTTCTGGTCTCTTCGGTTCTACATTGGCGTATAGAGCGAAACAAGCTGGGAAAAAATGTCTTGTTATTGACAAACGTTCTCATTTAGGAGGTAATATTTATAATGAGAATGTTGAAGGGATTAATGTACATAAATATGGAGCCCACATTTTTCATACATCAGACAAGAGGGTTTGGGACTTCGTAAACTCTATTGTTCCCTTTAATCGTTATACTAATTCACCTCTAGCGAACTATAAAGGGAGAGTTTTTAACCTTCCCTTTAATATGAATACATTTTATCAGATGTGGGGTGTTGTCACTCCAGAAGAAGCCCAAGCGAAGATTGAAGAGCAGAGATCAGAAGCAATTAAGTCGCTAGCAGGACGTGTTCCACAAAACTTAGAGGAACAAGCACTTGCACTCGTTGGAAAAGATATTTTTGAAGTATTGATAAAAGAATATACAGAAAAACAATGGGGAAGACCATGTCGTGAATTACCAGCATTTATTATCAAACGTTTGCCTGTCAGATTTGTATATGATAACAACTATTTTAATGATAAATATCAGGGTATTCCCATTGGTGGATATAACAAGCTAATTAATGGCTTGCTTGATGGTATTGATTGTATAATAGGAGTGGATTTCTTCCAATCTGACTATCATGATTGGAAAAAATATGCTGATAAACTTGTGTATACTGGTCCTATCGATGATTATTATAATTATTGTTATGGAAAGTTGGATTGGCGTACAGTTCGTTTTGAAACAGAAATATTAGATATGCCGAATTACCAAGGGAATGCTGTCGTGAACTATACGTCTCATGAGAAGTCGTATACACGTGTTATAGAACATAAACATTTTGAGATGTTCGGACAGGAGGTTTATGACTGTACGAAAACAGTAATAAGCAGGGAATTTAGTACGGAGTATAAAGAAGGGATGGAGCCTTATTACCCTGTTAATGATGATAGGAATAATCAGATTGCGAATCAATATCGTATTCTTTCATCTCAAGAGCGTAATGTAATTTTTGGAGGGAGACTGGCAGAATATAGGTATTATGATATGGCGCCGATAGTGGAAAAAGTTTTGGGGATGCAAGAAATTTAGTTATTTTATATTTTTTCTTTAAAATTATGAGGTTAAAAATTGCTGTAGTTGTCGTAACATTTAATCGGTTGGACAAACTTAAAAAAGCATTAGCTGCATATGAGGCTCAGAGTCGTCCTGTTGATGTTTTAACTATTGTTGATAATTTCAGTAGTGATGGGACAAGGGATTATTTGAGAGCATGGGAAAAGGAAAAAGGTGTTTGTGCACGACATGTCGTTTATTTGAATGAAAATATGGGCGGATCTGGCGGTTTTCATGATGGTTGTGCGGATTCCTTGAAATATGATCCTGATTGGATTTTCGTTGCTGATGATGATGCATATCCTGATAAAGATGCGTTTAATTTTTTTGAATCTTTTATTGAAAAAAATAGCACGGATAATATATCTGCGATCTGTAGTAGTGTCTTGAATATGGATGGGCATGTTGCTCTCCATCATAGATGTAATTATGAACTTACAAATCTGTGTAAAATTAGAATCCATTATTCAACTGAGGAAGATTATAAAAAGACTGAGTTCCCTATTACAACTTTTTCATATGTGGGAACATTCTTGAAGGTAAGTACTTTGCGTAAGGTTGGATTATGTAATCGAGATTTCTTTATATATTATGATGACACAGAACATTCGATGCGTATGCACAAGGAGGGACAAATTGTATGTGTCCCACTCATAAAGGTATATCATGACGATGCTGCAGCAGTTGTTCAGAAGAATGGGAACGATAATGCAAGATTGTGGAGATTGTTCTATGGTTATCGAAACGAAATATATTCTTTGTTACAGCATTATCCTTTGGCTGGATTTAGAACTGCATTATCTATCTTGGTCGCTACGCAGATTAATCGTTCTATTTCAAAAAAAGAGAAGAAGATGTATCGGATAGCAATCTGGGATGCATTAAGAGGAAAATTGGGGAAACATCAGGTTTATAAACCCTAAAAGAAACTTGATTTGAGATGGATATTTCTGTTATTATAGTTAATTACAATACTTGCGAATTAACAATCAACTGTATAAGATCTGTCTATGAATTGACTTCTGGCATAGAATATGAGATTATTCTAGTTGATAATCACTCTGAAGATGGAAGTTTGGTTGAAATTAGAAAACAATTTCCAGAAGTTGTCATAGTGGAGAATAAATCGAACTTAGGTTTTGGAAGAGCAAACAATATAGGCGCAGATTGTGCAAAAGGGAAATATCTCTTTTTATTAAATAGTGATACAATATTAGTCGAAAACGTCTTGAAAAAGTTCTTCCTTTTTATGGAAGAGCATACAAGGTATGCTTCGTGCGGTTGCAATCTTATTGATGCCAATGGAAAGTTAACTATTTCGCATGGGTGTTTGCCTTCTTTATTTAAAGAATTTTTTTTGTTAGGATTATATAAATTATTGCCCTCGTATTACAATAATCATCTTTCCGACGGCCAAACTGTATTACAAGGAAATTTGTCGGATACTGGTTATATATCTGGGGCTGATATTTTCGTAAGAAAAGAGGTGTATGACGAATTGAAGGGCTTTGATGAAAAAATCTTTCTTTACTTCGAGGAGACTGACTTGTTTTATAGAATGAAAGAAAGAGGATATAAATCATGTATAATTGATAGCTGCAAAATAATACATCTTGGTGGAGCTTCGTCCTCTGTTAATGTCAGAAAAATGACGTTTTATGTAAAGAGTCTGTTCTATTATTATCGGAAACATCACTCTTCTGTTTATGCAAAAATGGTAAAGTTTGTGTTATTGTTGCGAGTATTGTTGTTTCCGATGGAGAGGAAAAAAGAAGTTTTAAAAGTAGTTTTGAAATCGTAAGAAAAATCATATGAAGAGAGTTTTACTAGTATTTGGTACAAGGCCAGAGGCAATCAAAATGGCGCCATTGGTAAAAGAGTTTATGGCTAATGACGAAGATTTTGAGACGAAAGTGTGTGTTACTGGGCAGCATAGAGAAATGCTTGATCAGGTGTTGAAGATATTTGAAATTATTCCTGATTATGACTTAAATATTATGAAGCCAGGGCAAGACTTATATGATATAACAGCTAAGGTTTTACTTGGTATGCGTGATGTTTTGGAGGAATCAAAGCCTGATGTGGTATTGGTTCATGGAGACACAACTACATCTACAGCAGCTGCATTAGCTGCTTTTTATAAACAAATACCTGTTGGACATGTTGAAGCAGGTCTAAGAACTCATAATATCTATAGTCCATGGCCAGAGGAAATGAATCGCCAAATTACTGGTCGTATTGCAGCCTATAATTTTTCTCCTACACCTTTGTCAGAAAAGAACTTAATGGACGAAAAGGCGCAAGGGCAGATCTATGTTACTGGTAATACTGTAATTGATGCTCTTCATATGGTTGTGAATAGACTAAAGAATGATAAGGAGTTAGCTGACGAACAGACAAAAGTGTTAGCTGAGGCTGGCTATGACATTACTAGACTTGCTAATGGAAAAAAACTAGTTCTTATAACTGGTCATCGCCGTGAGAACTTTGGTGAGGGTTTTATTAATATGGTAACTGCGATGAAAGATCTTTCGGAAAAGTATTCAGATGTAGATTTTGTTTATCCGATGCATTTGAACCCCAATGTACGTAGACCTATTCATGAAGTTTTTGGTGTGGATCTTTCTGTATATAAGAATTTTTTCTTTATAGAACCTCTTCAGTATTTAGAATTCGTTTACTTAATGGAAAAGAGTTCCATTGTTCTCACAGATAGTGGTGGCATACAGGAAGAGGCTCCAGGCCTTGGTAAACCTGTTCTTGTAATGCGTGATACTACTGAACGTCCAGAAGCATTGTCTGCGGGAACTGTTAAACTTGTTGGCACAGACTATAACAAGATTGTTGATAATGTTTCGGTATTGCTTGATGATGAAAAGGCATATGCAGAGATGAGTCAAGCTGTAAATCCATATGGAGATGGTAAGGCATGTAAAAGAATAGTTGATTTTTTGCGTTGAGATTTATCATTTAGAAATGAAAATATTAGTAATAAATAAAAACCAAATATACAATATACCGCCTCTTATCAGTGTGATTTATATTCTTCGCGACTTGGGGCATGAAGTACATTTGGTAACTTGTGGTATTAACGATACAATTGCATCTGAATTTAAAAATCGTGATGTAACGTTTGAAGTTGCTGACTATGCAAATGCAAGCAATAGTATTGCAAAAGTTTGTGAGTATTTGCTCTTCCGCTCTTATGTGAAAAGAGTTCTTAAAAACCAGACATATGATTATGTCTGGATTGAAGGAGGAAATACAGTTAGGGCAATAGGAAAGAACTTGTTAAGCGGGAAAAAGTATATTCTTCAGATATCAGAGTTACATGAGGACGCTCCTGGACAATTAGCTGCTATAAGCAAAGTTATTCATCAAGCTCAGGCGGTATTTATGCCCGAGTACAATAGAACAGCTATATATCAGGCATGGTTTAAGTTGTCGCGAAGACCATATGTATTGCCAAATAAGCCATATTTTATTCCGTCTGAGAAAGAACTGGCTGGACTAAGTGATAAGTATAATGATTATATCGAATTATTTAAGTCGAAAAAGGTAATATTGTATCAGGGATGGATATCTAAACGTAACCGTGATATGTCTGCTTTTGTCGAGGCTACAGCACGCTTAGGCGATGATTTCGCATTTGTTATGATGGGACGTGATACCGAGAATAGTGTACAATATTATAAAAAGTTATATCCCAAATTGGTTCATATTGACTTTATTCCGGCACCAGATTACATGTTACTAACTTCTTTATCGTATATTGGTATTATTGTTTATAATCCCGACAAGTTGAATCAAACCTATTGTGCTCCTAATAAGATATACGAATATGGAGCATTCGGAAAACCTATGATTGGTAATAATCTTCCTGGTCTTCATATCATTGAAGATTTAGGAGCAGGTCGTGTGGCTGAACAGGATGATGCCGAAGCTTTGTACTCTGCGATCAAAGATATTGATTCCAATTATCAGAATTTCTCGAATAGTGCTAAAAGGATGTATGATGATTGCGACAATAAAGAGACTATTCGTCGTGTACTATCACAGTTGAAGTAATAAAGTTCCTATGTTAAAACTTTTTTGTTCCATTTTCGTATATCTTCTTATTTTATTTCGGAAAGGCATAAAAAGTAGTTTTCCGTGTAAGGTGAGTCCCTTTTTCGCATTAAAACGCTTAAAAGGACTGCAAGATGTGAATCTCGATTCTGCTTTTTTAGGGCGAGATGTTACAATTTCTTCAGGGTGCTGTTTTTATGAAGATCCAATTATATTTGGCAAGGTTCGAATAGGGAGGTATACCTCTATCTGTGGACCGGCAACTCGAATATGTGCTGAAATAAATCATGTTTATATTGGAGCTTTTTGTTCTATTGCTTCGAATGTCGTTATTCAAGAGTATAATCACAACTTGCAAAAGCCTTCTACTTATGATGTATTATCTCATTTGTTTGACGAGACAAACACAGAGATGGTGACTTCTAAGGGGGATATTGTTATTGAGGATGGAGTATGGATAGGTTCTAATTCTGTTATATTGTCGGGGGTCCATATTGGTAGAGGTGCCGTTATTGGAGCTGGTGCAGTAGTTGTTAATGATATTCCTGCATATGCCATCGCTGTGGGGAATCCTGCAAAAGTTGTAAAATATAGATTTTCAGAGGAGTCTATTGCTATTATAGAAAAAAGTCAATGGTGGACGTGGAATCAGGAAAAGTTTTCAATAAATAAAGATTTCTTTACCCAGACATTTAAGTAATAGTTTGTTGGTTATAGTTGATTATTATGCGTTTGCGTGATTGTTTATTGGATGTTGGTGAGATACACAGTGAGTCTATTGTAGTAAATACGCTAACAGCTATTATTTATCAATATCTGTTTAGAAGTATATATGTAGACTATCTCGTCCCTGTATGGGGATACTTCGGTTATAGAGTTGAGAATACTGACTATCTACCGATGATTGCTACTGATTTCCTGGCAATTATACCTATTATATTTTATAATGCGACGAAGCGTATCTCCGATTTTTTTTCTATAATAATATATATTATGGTATATGTCCCATCAATAACGGCATTACAGTATTATTATTTAGATTATTGGGTTGCATTGCCGTATCAGCTTGCTTTCTTTATTTCTATGATTCTCTTCTTTTATTGCCCAAGAAATATTAAGTCAAATGAAAGTTACGATACGAAAACGGATTTAATACCAGAGAAATATTACTTTTATGCCGGCATTTTATTTGCAATACTTATCATTGCTGTTTTTGGTTCTAAACTGAGATTGGTATCATTTAGCGAACTTTATGACTTGCGTTCTGAAAATCAAGAAGCGTCTAATTCTTTTCCGTTAATGGAATATATAAAGTTATGGTCTTTTAGTTTCCTTGGGCCATTATATATTGCTATCGGTTTCTATCAAAGAAACAAAAAAAAGGTTTGGGCTGGCTTACTATTGAATTTGCTGGTTTTTATGGCTACAGGTCTTAAGGCTGCTATTGGTATCCCTGTATTGGAATGTGGTTTATGTTATTATTTGAGGAAGAATGTCTATAATAGTTATTCGCTAAAGTATGTATTTCCGCTTGTTGTGTTTATTCTTGTCCTATTATATTTGCCATCAACTGCAAGTGAGGTGATGTTTACAATTGATGCTGTTATTTTTATGAGAACAATTGGTATATCAGCCTTGTTGACACCCGCTTATATTGACGTGTTTTCTGAAGTGCCGTATACTTTTTTTTCTCATATTGGCATTGTTAATGCTGTAACGCATATGTATCCATTTACAGATCCGTCAATGGGAACTGCTGTTTGGGATGTGTATGATGGCGTTGTGACAGCAATGAATGCGAATGCTAATTTCCTGATAACTGATGGCATTTCTTCTATGGGAGTAATTGGCATATTAATTGTTGCTATTGTGTTTTATTATATACTTTCTCTACTCAATAAGCTTTCTTGTCGACATGATCAAGACTTTGTAATAGCAATGATGCTTGGTCAGGTGGTGAACATCTCAAATATTTCTTTGTTCACGACTCTGCTTTCTTGTGGTTTACTGTTTAATATGATATTAATGAGATATTCAACAATAAATAAAATATAAGATGAATGATATTCGTATTTGCGTGATAGGCCTTGGCTATGTAGGATTGCCTTTGGCTCGTTTGTTCTCAACAAAGTATAAGACTATTGGTTTTGATATGAATCAGCGTCGTGTTGAAGCTTTGATGGAAGGTCATGATGCTACTCTTGAGGTTAGTGATGAACTTCTTCAAGATGCCATTAATAACCATGGATTCATTTGTACTACAGATTTGGAAATGATTCGTAACTGCAATTTCTATGTGGTTGCTGTACCAACGCCTGTAGATGAAAACAACCGTCCTGATTTGAAACCTTTGTGGGGCGCTTCTGAAACGGTAGGAAAAGTTATTTCTAAAGGAGATATTGTTGTATATGAGTCAACTGTATATCCTGGTGTTACAGAAGAAGAGTGTCTTCCTGTTGTAGAAAGAGTTTCTGGTCTGAAATTTAATAAGGATTTCTTTGCTGGTTATTCCCCAGAGCGAATTAATCCTGGAGACAAATTACATACTGTAGAAAAGATAAAGAAAGTAACTTCAGGTTCCACTCCAGAAATTGCTGATGTTGTGGATGGAGTATATAATTCTGTTTTAGTTAATGGTACTCACAAAGCACCTTCTATTAAGGTTGCTGAAGCATCTAAAATTATAGAGAATAGTCAGCGTGATGTGAATATTGCTTTTATGAACGAATTGGCTAAAATCTTTAATGCGATGGGAATTGATACCCATGATGTAATTGAAGCTGCTAGCAGTAAGTGGAATTTTATAAAGTTAAGTCCAGGATTGGTTGGTGGTCATTGTATTAGTGTTGATCCCTATTACTTGATTCAAAAGGCTCAGGTATATGGAGTCCTTCCACGTGTGATGAGTAACGCGCGCCGTTTAAATGATGGAATGGGCGCTTATGTAGCTGATCAGACTATTAAGTTGATGAATAAAAAGGGTGTATTGGTTAAAAATGCAAATATTTTATTATTAGGTGTAACTTTTAAAGAAAACTGCCCTGATATCCGTAATACTAAAATTGTCGATATCTATCATTCCTTAGTAGAGTATACATCAAATATCACCATATATGACCCATGGGCAAATGCTGACGCGGTAAAGCATGAGTATGGAATTAGTCTTTATGGTGATGACATGAATTCTTTGAAGTCGAAATATGATGCAGTTGTCCTTGCTGTTGCCCATGACCAATTTAAGGATGTTGATGTCCGTGAATTCTTGAAAGATGCTGAAGTTGGAGTCGTTTATGATGTTAAGGGCGTTCTTGATAGAAGTATGATTGACGGTAGATTATAATCCGCTTGCATTGTATGAAAAGAGTTTGTCTCGTTTCTCTTTGTGCTTCTCATTATAGAAAACTCATCTATTCTTTAATGGATGAGCAAATGAACAGTGATTTCATCTTTGGTAAAGGTGAAACCACTGTTAAGACATTTGATATTTCTCTTTTGAGGAACGCTAAAGAAGTACCTTTATTACCAATAGGTAGTGGTAGATGGTACAAAATGAAAAATGTAATAAAGTTGACTAAAGGCTATGATGTTATCATTGATGACATGGGCATTTTGTGCACGACCTCATGGTATTTGGCTATTGTTGCATTGTTCAGAGGTCAGAAGGTCCTTCTATGGAGTCATGGATGGTATGGTCGCGAGGGCTTTGTGAAAAAGTGGATGAAACGAGCTTATAGTGCGTTGACTAAGGGGATGTTTGTATATGGCAATTATGCTCATGATTTAATGATAGAAAATGGGTTTGATCCTCAGAAGCTTCATGTAATCCATAATTCGCTTGATTATGACTCACAGCTGTCTTTGAGAAACAAAATGATGTCTTCAGATATTTATATAGAGCATTTTGGGAATGATGCTCCTGTTTTACTGATGATAGGCAGATTAAATCTTAGAAAACATCTTGATTTGTTGATTCTTGCTATTGATTCGCTAAAGAAGAATGGAAATATCTTTAATGTGATTTTGATAGGTACCGGAGAAGATGAAGCTACTCTTAAAAGTATGGTCGATGAAAGAAATCTTGAGAGTCAAGTATGGTTTTATGGCGCTTGTTATGACGAGAAAACTAATGCAGAATTGATATATAATGCGGATGTGTGCGTGGTGCCTGGAGATATAGGTCTTACAGCTATCCATTCTATGATGTTTGGTTGCCCTTGTATATCACATGATTATTTTCCTAATCAAGGTCCAGAGTTTGAAGCAATACGGCCTGGCATAACAGGTGATTTCTATAAACATGGTAGTGTTGAAGGTTTGGCTGATTGTATTCAAAATTGGTTTACTTCGCATTGTGCTAATCGTGAAGATGTTCGTATGAATTGCTTCAAAGAGGTTGATGAGAATTGGAACCCGCATAAGCAAATAAAGATTCTGAAGAATGTGATAAATGAATATGAATGTTCGTAAAATAGCAAGAGATATCTATTTATCTTTAATTGGTTCATTTTCAAAACCTTCACCATATATTCATATTTTGAATGGTCATATGGTTGATTGGCATCATGATGACGATGCCGATGGAGAACGATTCGCAAAGCTATTGGAAAAGTTACATGGAAAATGTGATTTCATAAATTTTGAGAAAGCTGTTAGTATGGTCATGAATCACGAAAAAGTGGATAAGCCAACGGTGGCATTCTCTTTCGATGATGGATGGCGTGATTGTTATACTCAAATTGCTCCGCAACTGGAAAAATATGGTGTGAATGCTATGTTCTTTGTGAATCCTAATTTTGCAGATGCGGCAGAGAATGGAGATGATGCATATATTGAGAACTTTACAGTTAATACGACTAAGAGTCCAGGAAAACAACCAATGACGTGGAAACAGATGGCTGATTTACAGAAACGTGGATTCCTAATCGGTGCACATACGATGGATCATTATTGTATTAATGATGATAATGTAGATGAACTTGAATACCAGATAGGAATATGTAGAAAGGTTATAGAGGAAAAACTTGGTACTGATTGTGAATATTTTGCCTTTCCTTACGGCCGTCTTGAACATGCCAATCCGAAATCGATAGATATTGCATGTAAATATTATAAGTATGTTTTTTCTCAGAGTGACTATAAGCATTATTTCAGTTTTAAAGGAAAGGTGATTAATAGGAGGCATTTTGAGCCATTTTGGCCGATTAATCACGTTAATTATTTCTTAAGTTGTAAAAAGACATATTAATGCCACGTTTATTACAGATAAATATCACAGCTAATTGGGGGTCTCATGGTAGAATAGCTGAGGAAATAGGTCAGTTGGCTATGCAGAATGGCTGGGAAAGCTATATCGCTTATGGAAGATGGGCTAATCCTAGTCAATCTCATCTCATTAAAATCGGTAGCATGTGGGATGAGAGATTGCATGGTCTACAATCTCGCCTATTGGATACCCATGGGCTTGCATCAAAGACAGCGACAAAGAAGCTGATCTATGCGATTAAGGAAATAAAACCTGACTTGATTCATTTGCACAATATTCATGGTTATTATCTGAATTATCCGTTGTTATTCGACTTTTTGTCTAATGCTAATGTCCCTGTTGTATGGACTTTGCATGATTGTTGGACGATGACTGGTCATTGCTCTCACTTCATGATAAGTGGATGCGATAAGTGGAAAACTGGGTGTTACGCTTGTCGTGAGTTGAAAGAATATCCATCTTCCTGGTTGAGAGATAATAGTAGTAACAACTTTAGACTAAAAAAATATTGGTTTAATTTAATAAAAGATTTGACTCTTGTCCCTGTTTGTAATTGGCTTTCTGGAGTAGTCTCAGATTCTTTCTTGAAAGGCAATAAGATGCAGAGAATATATAATGGTATCGACATCTCTGTATTTAAACCTAAGGTTAATAATGCTGTGAGTGATAATCGCAAAAAGAAGTTTCGTATTATAGCCGTGGCTAGTAAATGGACAGATAGAAAAGGATTATCGGATATTCTGCAAATGAGGGGATTGTTAGGCGAAGATTATCAGTTTATACTTGTTGGCCTGACAAAGAAACAATGCGAAAATCTTCCTTCTGATATTGATGGTATTGTGAGAACCAATAGTGTGAGGGAACTGGCAGAGTTGTATTCTTCAGCAGACGTATTTATAAATCCGACATATGAAGATAATTTTCCTACAACAAACATCGAAGCATTGGCTTGCGGAACGCCAGTAATAACATATCGTACAGGTGGAAGTCCTGAGGCGATAGATGAAAATACAGGTATGGTTGTTGAGGTG